>Ga0256832_1000371_pt1 | contig 28300 bp, 17 predicted proteins | sample 134614metaG_FD_190534 | JGI IMG/M metagenome (GOLD analysis project Ga0256832, IMG submission 190534) | Hydrothermal vent microbial communities from Lau Basin, Pacific Ocean - 134-614 | ecosystem: Environmental > Aquatic > Marine > Hydrothermal vents | place: Pacific Ocean: Lau Basin | collected...
GGCAGGTGGATGAAAGCGGCGGGGGCGACGCGCCGGCCGCTCGGAGCGACGGAGCGACGCACTTCGACATGCTTGGGCTGCACCACCTGGCCGACATCGATCGGGAGGGGCTCTTCGTCGACTTCGGGACCGCGGGTCGCTTCAAGTACACGAGCGGCAACTGGAACAGCGGCTGGGGGCAGGATGGGACGCGGGGCGCGACGACCTACTCGCGCATGGGCGCCATGGGTCGCATCTACTTCGACGTGCGCGAGCCGGGTGCCCTCGAGCTGCATCTCAAGGTTCGCAACGTCGGCGGCGGGCCCCTGCTGGCCTTCATGAACGGCGCGACCCTCCGCGAGAACGAAGTCGAGCCGGGCGCCTTCCGCGACGTCGTCATCCGTGTTCCGGCGGAGCACGTTCGCTCCGGCGAGAACTACTTGCTGCTGCGGGGCACCGAGCGGCGTACGATCGATGGCGAAGAGGTCAGCTTCGAGGTGGCCGAGCTGCACGTGACCCGCGGGCCCCGTTCCGAGGGCTGGGCGGCTCCTCGGCGCCTGCGTGGGCCCATCACCGTCGGCGGCCAGGAGCGCGACGCTCTGCGCATCCCGGAGGGCGCGCGCCTGAGCTGGTATCTGGAGGTCCCCGCCGAGGCCACGCTGGCGATTCGCCATGGCGCGCCGGCCGCGGGCGCTCGCCTACAGGTCCAGGCGACCCCGGAAGGCGGCCGCACCGTCGAGATCTTCCGCGGTGAGGTGGGCCCGCGGTGGGCCGAGGCCTCCCAATCCCTCGCTTCCCTCGCGGGCAAGATCGTGCGCGTCGACGTGTCGGCTCACGGCGGCGACCTCGCCCTGAGCGACTTGCGCGTCGTGACGCCAGCGGTGCCGCTGCCTCGTCTCGGCACCGACGAGGCGCCGCACGCCCGCAACGTCCTCGTGCTCACCATCGACACGATGCGCGCGAGCAAGCTCCGGCCCTACAATCGCCGCAGCCGGGTCGCGACCCCGGCGATTGACCGCCTCGCGCGGGAGGGCACGCTCTTTGAGCGAACGCAGTCACCGGAGAACTGGACCAAGCCCGCGGTCGCTTCGATCCTGACGAGCTTGTTCCCTGCGACCCACGGCGCCAAGAACGACGCCTCGCGGTTGCCGCACAGTGCCCTGACCCTCGCCGAGGTCTACCAGCAGAACGGCTTTGCGACCGCGAGCTTCATCGCAAACGGTTATGTCTCACGCGCATTCGGTTTCGATCAGGGGTGGGACCACTACACGAACTACATTCGGGAGCGGAAGAACACGAACGCCTCGAACGTCTTCGCCGAGGCAGCGGAGTGGATCGAAGCGCACAAAGACGAGCGTTTCTTTGCCTATGTTCAGACCATCGACCCCCACGTCCCCTACGACCCTCCGGACGACATCCTCCGCATCTACGACCCTCGGACGGACTACGACGGCATCGTTCAGAACCGGCGCACGCACCTCTTGCTCGAGGACGCCAAGAAGCGTCCGCCGCGGGTGACCTTCACCGAGAGCGACATCATCCGGCTCGAGGCGCTCTACGACGGTGAGGTCGACTACCACGACCGACACCTGGCCCGCTTCCTGACGAAGCTCGAGGAGCTCGGGGTGCTCGACGACACGATCTTCGTCGTCACGAGCGACCACGGCGAGGAGTTCAACGACCACGGGTCCTGGGGTCACGGGCATTCGATCTTCCAGGAGCTGCTGCACGTGCCCTACATCGTCCGTTACCCGCGGCTCGTGCGCGCGGGGGCCCGAGTTCCGCACGTGGTGAGCACGATGAGCATCGCTCCGACGGTGCTGGAGGCGACGGGGCACGAGGTCCCCGAAGTCTTCGAAGGGCGCAGCGTCCTGCGTTTCTTGCGAGGCGCGAGCGAGCCCGGCCCCTGGGTGGCGTTCAGCGACTTTCAGGAGAATCGCCGCGTCATCCGGGGCGGGGACTGGAAGCTCGTGCTCCGCTCCAGCCTGACCTATGTGCTCTTCGACCTCGCTCACGACCCGGGCGAGCACCACGAGGTCGATCCGCGCCGGCACCCCATCGCCATGCGCTACCTGCGGGTCCTCAGCGGGCAGCTCCTCGGGGCGCAGGACCGTTCGCGTTGGCTCACCGGCGGCGCCGGGCCCGCCCGCGTCCAGGCCGAAACGACGGAGATGACCCTCGAGCTCTGTCAGCAGCTCGTGGCGCTGGGCTACATGGACTGCACCGCCCAGTTCCCGGACGCGATCTGAGCGGCTCCTTGGAGGCGCCATCCCTTGGGCGGCGTCGGTCTCCTTATAGGAGCTGTCCGCTTGGTGTCAGCGCTGGGCCAGGCTGTTGCTGGTCCATGTTCCGCGCCACGGCCAAGAGGGCCGCGTACATGGCGAAGGCGAAGAGGATCGAGCGGCGCAGCCTCGGGGAGAAACCACGAACCTCCAGAGTCGTACTGCCCACGACGAGGTTTCCGTTCGGGTCGAAGGCGGCGAGGACTCCCCTCGGTGAGGCGAGACGTGTCCCCGCGGGGTCGATGGACACCGAGTCCAGCCGACCGGCGAAGTAGATGCGGCCTTGGGGCGTGAGCCGGCCGATCTCGCTGTCGTCTACGTTGAGGAGGCGGCCGTCCACGGTGAATTTCCCGACCCTCTGCCCGTTCTCGAGGAAGCTGCCGTCGGTTCGTACGTCGATGACGCCCGTGGCGGTGTAAATCGTGAAGTCCCCAAGCGGCAGCACGACTCCCTCGGCCGATCCCTGCGTGAGTTGAACCGCCGCGGGTTGAACCGCCACGGGTGGAACCGGCGCGGGTTGAACCGGCGCGGGTTGAACCGCGCCTTGCATGGTAGCCGGAGTGGCCGGGGCTCCCCCGCATCCGAGCGCGACGAGGGCAACTCCGACGGAGGAGGCGAGCGAGGAGGGAGGACGGGACATGGAGCTTAGCGGAGCAGTGTGTTGGAGGTGGAGGAGGGCGACAGAGAGGTCCTGAGGGTATGCTAGCTAGTTACAATGGGGCCTGGGGTGTCGCAAGATCGGCTCGGAGTCGCGGCGGCCTGGCGCTCCATGGCTGCGGGCTCTGTTCTCGACGGACCCCGCGTGCGAGTTTCGGGCGCTCCACCTGTCTTCCGGGGCGGCTTCAGGCTTTGCTCTGGAGGAGAGGGTTTGCTTTCGACGAGCTTGCTCCAAAGGAGGGCTTGCTGCGGGCTGGCAGTACCTTCAGACCTCGAGCATGGCAGAGCTACACGCGACACAGGTCCAGACCATCGATGGGGCGACCACCACCTTGGAGGCCTTCGAAGGCAAGGTTCTCCTCATCGTCAACACCGCGAGCCAGTGCGGCTTCACGCCTCAGCTCGGCGAACTCGAGGAGCTCTACCGTCGCTACCGCGACCGCGGCTTCGTGGTCCTGGGGTTTCCCTGCAATCAGTTTGGTGGCCAGGAACCGGGCACCAACGAAGAGATCGCAGGCTTCTGCCAGAGCAAGTACGACGTGACCTTTCCGATGTTCGGGAAGATCGAGGTCAACGGTCCGGGGGCGCATCCGCTCTTTCGGAAGCTGAGCAAAGCCGCCCCCGGTCTGATGGGAAGCGAGCGGATCAAATGGAACTTCACGAAGTTCCTCGTGGACCGAGCCGGGAACGTCGTGCATCGATACGCGCCCACGACGAAGCCGTCCAAGATCGGGGCGGACATCGAAGCGCTCCTTTAGCGGCCCGCTGAAAGCACCTCTCCGCGCGCTTAACGCCCGAGACCACGCCCTTTCGCGGCGCATCGCGTCTCAAGAAACCTTCCCGTTCGAGAACCTTCGAGATTCCTTCGTCATGCTGCATCAGGCGAGGGGCATCCTCGCGATCGCGATGAATCGCGGTCGGCACTGGTGGAGTAAGAAACCCCATCTCAAAACCCCTCGTCGCCGCTGTGCGACTTGCGCACGCCCTCTGCCGCCACCCTCTCGCCTCAAGGATGCTCGGCAGTCCCTCGCCTCGCGGATGCGCCACCGGTCCCGCCCAGTCTACGGATCGACCGACGATCGCTGTTGAGATGTGCTGTAACCTCCTCCTGTGGAGCCCGAACGCCAGGTCGAGATTCAGCTCGGCCACCTCTGCAACAACCGCTGCGTGTTCTGCGTCAGTGGCCAGCGTACGCAGATGGGCGAGGCGCGACCGCTCCCCGTCGCGCCGGCTCTCGAACGCATCTCCGAGGCGCGGGCGGCGGGTCACACGAAGATCACCCTCCTCGGTGGCGAACCCACCTTGCAGCCGGGCTTCCTCGGGGTCGTCGCGCACTGTGCGGCGCTGGGCTTCGAGGAGGTCGTCGTGTTCACGAACGGTGTCCGGACCGCCAGGGCGGAGTTCATCGACGCCGTCCTGGCGACGGGAGCGAAGGTGACGTGGCGCATCTCCATCCAAGGGGGGACCGAGGCTGCGCACGTCCGCACGACAGGCAAGCCGCGTTCGTTTCAACGGATCTTGCGGACCCTCGAGAACCTGCGGGCGCGCGAGGCACCCGTCACTGTCAACATGTGTGTCGTCGCCTCGAACATCGACTCGGTCCCGGCGTTCCCCGAGCTCGTCGAGCGCTTCGGTATTCGGCAGCTCCACCTCGACCTCATGCGACCGCTCGACGCGGGGAAGCGAACCGAGACGGAGCTGAGGGCCATGATGCCCCGTCTGAGGGAACTGGTCGCTCCCCTGTCCACGATGATCGCGGGCTTCGAGGCACGTCTGCCTGGCTTCGATGTCAACATCGGCAACCTCCCGTATTGCGTCGCTCCGCACCTCGCGCCCTGGATACACCACGACGGGTCGATGACCCAGACCGTCGCGATCGACGGCGACGATCGGTTGAGCCGTCCCTGGAACAAGTACCTCACCAAGCGCCGAGACAAGATCAAGCCCGACCGCTGCCGGGAGTGCGTCTTCGACGACGCCTGCAGCGGCGTCTTCGAAACCTATGCGAGGATGCACGGCACGGACGAGCTTGTGCCCGTCAGTTCCTCACAGCTCGCAGGCGCCGACCCGGGGGGTCGCCTGCTGGCCCGCCGTCTACGGCCGCTCACCCGGGCGCTTCGGGCACGCGGCTTCGACTGCTGGGAGCGCGGTGCCGCCGAGATCGAGGTGGCGCGGGATGGGGGGCGCTTCGTGATCGCGCGGGAAGCCGGCCCGGCGAGGTGCCGTGACTTCGGGATCACCGTCGCGGCGTGCCCTGATCCAGCCGACGCGCTCGTCGAACTCGCCTCCCTCCTCGACCAAGACTACGGCACGATCGTGCCCCTCGCCTGCCCCCCGTCGGAGCGAACGATTGCCGCGCGGCTGCGACGTCTGAGCGACGCGGCGCCTTTCCCGAGGTTGCGCTGGCGACGCACCGAGGTTCGCCCTGGGCGTGCCGAGGCTTGGTTCGACGCGGACGACGGCGGGGGCGCGGTCGTGTGGTTCACCGAAGAGGGACGCCGTGCGGGAGGAGGCTACCGTCCCGTTGGCGAGCCTACGGCGGGGCTCCGGGAGGGCCTCGGCCATGTGCTGCGCGCGCTTCGGCCGCGCCTCGACGCGTCGTCGATGTCCGCCGAGCGAGGCGGCCCAAAGGCGTGAATCGCACATGTGCGAGCGGCCACATGCGCGCCCCAGCGATAGGGCGCGGGTCAGGCGACGAAGGCGCGAAGGGTGTCGCTCTGCGCCGCAAGGCGGAGCTTTCGCAGCGCCAGCGCTTGGAGCTGTCGGATGCGCTCGCGGCTGAGCCCGAACTCACGGCCAATCTCGGCCAGGGTGTGGGCTTCCTGATCGCCAATGCCGAAACGCATTCGAAGGATCTGCTGCTCTCGCTCACTGAGCGTCTCGAGCGCGCTGAGCACGGCCGCGGAGAGGTCGTCGGTGACAAGGGCATCCATCGGCGAGGCGGTGGCGTCGTCCGCGATGAGGTCCCCTAGCTCGCTCGAACCGTCGCTGCCGACAGGGGTCTCCAAGGAGACCGTGTCGCGGGCGATGGCCAAGAGGTTGCGGACCTTCTCGACGGGCAGCGACATGGCCCGCGCGACCTCTGCGGGCGTCGCCTCGCGGCCCAGTCGGGCGGTCAGCCGGCGGCTCGTGCTCATGAGCTTCGTGAGCAGCTCGTGGGCGTGGACGGGGACGCGGATCGTGCGGCCCTGGTCCGTTGCGGCCCGCGCCATCGACTGGCGAATCCACCAGGATGCGTAGGTGGAGAGCTTGTAGCCTCGCCGATAGTCGAACTTGTCGATGGCGCGCATCAGGCCCATGTTGCCTTCCTGGATCAGGTCGAGGAGGGGCAGGCCGCGCTTGAGGTACTTCTTGGCGGTCGCGACCACGAGCCGCAGGTTTGCCTCGACCATCTCCGCCTTGGCCCGCTCCACTCGCGCGTCGGCCGCTTCGATGGTTGCGTGGGCGTCGCGAATGACCTTGGCCTTCACCCCGGACTCGCGCTCGACGCGTTCCCGATCGGCCTTGCGGCGGGTGCTGGCGAGCTTCACCCAGCGGCTCAGATCGTCCCGCAGCGCGCAGAACTCGGCGGTGAGGACGGCGTCCTGAGGGCGGAGCTCACCGGCCTCGACGCGCCGGCGCACTTCGACGAGCTCGGGGCGCTTGATCCGCGTGGCGACGAAGGTCTCCCAGATGATGTCGCGCCCTTTCTCGATCTGCCGAGCGAGCTCCACCTCACCTTCGCGGGTCAAGAGACTGACCGACCCGATCCAGTCGAGGTACGACTGGATCGTCTCGCCGCTGCTCTTGTTCTCCTTGCGCACGCGGCGGGCGAGCAACGTCTCGGCCTGCTTCTTCGTCTCCACCATCGGCACGCCTGCGTTCTCGAGCCGTCGCACCAGCCGCTGGATGGCGCGAGGGTTCGCTGCGCCTTCCGAGGCGAGGGCGTCGCTGACCTCGCTGAAGGTCAAGTAACCTTGTGTTTGACCGTGCGCGATCAGTTCGTCGAGACAGTCCCGTGCTCCCATGTTCAACTCGTCCGCCTTTCGAAACATAAGTCAGTCCTCGCCGAGCCCCGCCGATCCGACCTCGGATGGGTAAGTTGCGCTGGACCGAAGCTGGGATTCAGGCGCGGCGACGTCCGTGCCGAGCCGAGGGTGGAAACGCGACGCGTCGCGGCGTCGGGCCCAGAGCGGGGCCGGAAGGAGGGTTCGAGCTCCGTTCGTTTCAACACCATAGGTCGCCGGGCACCCCGACATTGTTGTCACGGTGGCCGTGAAATCCGTGCACTGTCCGTACACGTGAACCAGGGTCTCTGTTCCGGTTCCCGGCATGGTTTTCTGGCGGCAAATGGGAAAGTGCGGGGTAAATGCTTGGAAATTCAATGGGATGGGCTCTTGCCGGGCGCCCTGCGCCGTGCAGGGTCGCGTCCGTGGTTCTCTTACAGAGCAAGCCGCGCGCCAACGCCCGTGCGTGCCATCCCTGTGACGATGCCGGCCATCGCCCGCAGCTCCCGGGGGAGCGCTCGTAGGAGCTCAGCGCTCCGGGCCGGGCCCGTGTGGGTGTACAGCCCAGTCACCCAGAGCTGGGCTCCGGGGATCGCCGCAGCCAGCTTTGGGGCCTGTTCGAAGGGGATCACGTCGTCGTCCCGACCGTGGGCCACGATCGCCGGACAGTGGACCTGCCGTGCTCGGTCGAGCGGATCGAGGTGGTCCGTAGGCTTCTGAGCCAGCGCGGCTTCCATCCGCTCGACGGCTCCCGGAAGGACGCCGGTCGTCACGAGGAAGGTCTCGGCGTCGCGGCCTTCGAGCCGGCGGGCGGCGAGGGTGCGGGCCCAGGGCGCATAAGCCTCCCGCTTCTTCAGGTGGGGCCGGCCCCAGGTCGTATGCACGTACTCCATCCAGGCGGCATAGAGCCGTTCGGGCTCGTCGACGTCCATGTGCTCGACGAGGTTCATGAACACGACGCACTGGTTCAGTGGGTCGTGCGCTCGTCCCTCGGCGCCGGCGAGGGAGAAGCGGATCGCGTTCCGAAAATCGGCGTAGCCGCCGTAGAGCATCAGGCCCCCCACGTCGTGTCGGCGCGAGGCCAGGTCGATGGCCGGGAGAGAGCCGAAGGAGATGCTGAGCACGCCCGGGAGCCGGTCCGGCGGCCGCTCGGGAGCTTCGAGCAAGGCGTCGAAGGCTCGCTCCGCGTCGCGTCCGAGGGTGGGTTCGACGCGCATGCGGGCGAAGTCGGGGAGGAAAGGCGCCAAGGTGAGCAGGCCCGCGTCCGCCAGCACCCGACAGAAGCGATCGAGTCGAGGATCGGCCGGACCGGCGAAGTGCAGGCCGGGCACGACGAGGAGCGCGCCGGTCACACGGCGCGGCGGCAGGTAGAGCCAGGCCGGGAAGCTCGGTGCACCCGGCCCGGGGGGCACCCAGAGCTCGCGGCGCCGGACTCGGCCGGGGGCTTGCGCCTCAGGCGTCCAGGGACCGAGCCATCGCGCGAGCCGTAGGGCCGCCCTGAGCGTGTTCACGGGGTGGGCTCCACCACCCGCAGGACCCGCCGTGCGGGGACGTCGGTGAAGACTTGGGTCTGGTCGCTGGCGGGCCAGTAGACCTCGACGCGGGCGGCCGTTTCGTGGTCGCCGAGGCCGAAGTGAGGGGTGCCGGGGGTGTGGCCGAGGAACCCGCAGCCGTTGCCGGCGTGCCGCAGCATCGGGGATGCGCTCTCGGTGACCCAGACGCGCACCACGGCGCCGAAGCCATCGTGGTTCGAGACGGTGCCGACCGGTTGGACCGTCAGCCACGCGCGGCCTTCGGAGGCGTCGTTGCGCCAGACCGAGGCTCCTTCGAGGTTGTTCGTGACGAGGAGGTCTTCGTCGCCGTCGCCGTCCAGGTCGGCCGCGACCAGGGCCTTGCCGGCGTGTCGGTCCTCGATGCCGAGGGCCGCGGCGACTTCCGTGAAGACACCGCCGTCGTTGCGCCATAGGCGAAGGTTGTCCGTTGCGAAGCCGGTGTCTTCCGGCGGCCATTGGACGCCGTTCGTCATGGCCAGGTCCAGATCCCCGTCCAGATCGTAATCGAAGAAGGTCGCGCCCCAGCCCCAGCCCCCGTCGCGGACGCCCGCCTCATCCGTCACGTCCGTGAAGCCGCGCTCGCCGTCGTTGCGGTAGAGCCGGTTGCCCGTGTGGCCCCATGGGCAGCCGCGCTCGAACTCGCACTCGCCTTCGTAGAAGACCGAGCTGACGAACCAGTCGAGGTCGCCGTCTCCGTCGTAGTCGCCGAGGGCCGAGCCCATTCCGTTTTCTTCGGTGCCCACCGCCGAGTGCTCGGTACCGTCCGCGAAGGTCCCGTCGCCGTTGCTCCAGAACAGGCGGGTCGCGCCGTAGTCGGCCACCAGAGGGAGGTCGGGCCAGCGGTCGGCGTCGAGGTCGACGAGGTGGGAGGTGAAGCCGAACGCGCCGCCGCGGACGCCGTCCGTGATCGCGACCCCTGCCCGTTCCGTTTCGTCTGCGAAGAAGCCGAGGCCCAGGCGGCCACGGTTGCGGAAGAGGCGGTTGTGGGAGGTCGGCAGATCGAAGACGTAAGGGCGCCACTCGGTCGTGTGCAGATCGAGGAAGCCATCCAGGTCGTAGTCTCCGAAGCACGCGCTCATGCCCGTGTGAGGCCATCGGGGGCTCTCCATGGCGACGCCGCGGACGCGGGCGACCTCCAGGAAGCCCCCCCGTCGATCGTTGCGGAAGAGGAAGGCGCGGTCTTCGCCGACCGTCGTCACGAAGAGGTCGGGGTAGCCGTCGTTGTCGATGTCCCCCCAGGCCGCTCCGTTCGAGAGGTAGACCTCGCCCAGGCCGTCCGGCGTCGCTTCGATGAAGTGTCCGGTGCCGTCGTTCACGAAGAGGAGGTCGTACTCGTCCATGCGCGTCACGTAGACGTCGAGGTCGCCGTCGAGATCGACGTCGCGGACGGCGACTCCCGCCGTCAGCAGGCGCGCGATGCACGTCTCCGCGTTGGGTAGGTAGCAGGAGGGAGGGTAGGAGTCGGTCCAGTGGTCGTAGTCGAGGCCCGCGTCGATCCGGGTGAAGTGCGCCCCCGGTGGAGCGGTCGCGTCCGCTGCCCGGTCCATCGTCGCGTCTTGTCCGGCGTCCTCCGCGGGGGCGGCGTCGCGGTGGGCGTCTGCCCTGGGTGGGGAGGCATCCCTCGGGGGCGTAGGGCTGCCGCAGGCCGCTGCGCTCAGGAGAAGGAGCGGGAGTGCTGCGCTTGAACGCATCTCCCTCTCTATGACGGATAGGCGACGGAAAGAAAACGGGCCGGCACGCGGCCAGCCCGTTTCCACAGTTCGCCCTCGCTGGGAGGGCGGGGTCCGCCGTCAGGGGGCGGGCGTCCAGGTCACCGAGGTCGGAGCCGGGGCGAGGTCGCTCAGACCCATGCGGATCGAGGCGTCGTCGTTGATGAGGCCGACGAAGTCGCCGGGCTCGAGCTCCTTCTGGTGGCCGCTGCCGTAGACGAAGTCGATGCGCCCGGAGGTGTGAAGCACGACTTGCATCTCGACGGGGACACCGGCACCGAAGAAGTCGTACGTCGCGCCACGGAACTCGATGGTGTAGGTGTCCGCGTCGCGGAACGTGCAGACCTCGTCCATGACGAGATCCGTCGCGAAGGGCGCGATCACGTTGGCCTGGCTAGGGGCAAGCGAGGAGCTTCCCATGTAACCTGGCTCGAAGGTGAGCCAGCCGTTGGACGAGATCGTGAACTCCGTGACGGTGTTGCCAAAGAAGGAGAAGGGGAAGGGAGTCCCCGCCGTGAGGTCGAAGGCGCTCGAGATCTCGTCGTCCTCTCCAGCGAGGGTCGCGGTGCCGGTGCCACCCTGGCTCGGGCACACGCTGGTGAAGTCCACCATCGAGGGGGCGACCGAGTAGGGCGGCGGCTCCGCGGAGACGCCCAGGTCGTAGGTTCCACCGGTGCTCGCCATGTCTCGGGCTGCGAACACCAGGCGACCGGAGTCCGGGACGACGACGACGAGCTGTTCGGCTCCGCCAAGTCCGTTGTCGTTGGCGATGTCCACGGGATTGGCCTCGCGGTCGAGGGTCGCCAGCCCGCCATCGACGACACCGTCGAGATTGGTCATGTCGATGGTGATTCGCGAGAACGGCTCGGCGTTGAGCACGTAGCGAACGGAGTCGTCCGCGGGGACGGTTTCTCCGGCGCGCATGACGTCCATGCCCGGCATCACGGTGCCCAGGTCGGTGAAGGGCACCTCGCCGACGATGACGTCGAAGGTCTCGTCCCCGTCGTGGCCTGCGACGTCGCTGACCGAGATCAAGAAGGGCTTGCCCTCCCCGAAGTAGAGGCGCTCGAAAGGTGCACCATCCATCGCGGAGTCCCCGTCTTCGGGCGTGAGCGAATCGTCGAGGACGCCGAACTCTCCGGCCGGGTACAGGCGGAACTCCACCTCCGTGAGGTTCATGAGGTTCAGCACGCCGAAGCGGGCCCAGTCCGCGGTGCTGAGATCGGCGGTGAAGAAGGCGCGATCGTTGGCGCTGAGGTCCGCGGAGGCCGCCGTGTCGCGCATCAAGGCCGTGGGCGTGATGTGCGTGCGCGTGAAAGTCAGGTCGTAGGTGTCGCCGTCCGTGATGGCGCCGTCGGTGTTGAACAGCCTCACGTAGTGCGTTCCCGTGCGGCTGATCGCCACGTACTCGTCGAGGTTGGAGCAGCCGGTGCAGAGCGTGTCGGCGCGGTTGAACTCCTGGTTGATCACGTCGATGCGAATGGGGTCGGCCGCCGTCATCTGAATGCGCACGACGTCCCCTTCGGTGGCGTCGAAGTAGAGGAAGCGCGCGAATTCGTCGGAGTGCGTGAGCGTGACCGTCCCATCGGCAGGCATGGCCTCTGCCTCGGAGTCGCTGAGCTCGAGGCGGTAGTCGACGTCGGTCAGGCTGAAGTTGAAGACGCTGTCGACGACGAACCAAACCGTCGAACCGTCGCCCAGGCCAGGGGCGGCGCCGTTGGCGGCACCGCTGTTGTCCGTGGTGGCGTTCGTGCGGAACGCCCCGTCTACAGTCACCACGAAGGAACCCTGGACGGCACCTGCGTCCGCCACGGCGCCGTCTGCGTCGAGCTCGCTGAGCTCGGCGAAGAGAAGCTGCCCCTCCGTCGAAGTGAGCTCGTAGAACATCGGGTCGCCGAAGGAGCCCGTGACGGGTGTGCCCGGCGTGATCGCCGTCGGCATCGGCGGCGCTTCCGTGGCGAGCTGCACGAAGTAGCACTGACCGGTGCCGCCCGCCGGCTCGCCCGTGTAGAGCGAGCGGCTGTCGGCGGCCACGATGAAGTAGTCGCCAGCGGTGGGCAGGAAGATCTTGCCCTCGGCGTCGTCCCCGGAGAGGTCGAGGAGCAGCCTCGTCCAACCCTGATCGACGAGGTCGCCGTCCGTCCCGAGGACCTGGATCGCGGCCGAGAGGCCGTTGATGCCGTCGGCGCGGACGTTCAGCAGGGTGGGGGCGTCGACCGTGATCTGGAAGTAGTCGAAGTCGGAGTCGATGACCCCGTCGTCGTCGAAGTCCATCGGTTCGACGCAGCCGTAGAAGGTGCCGTCGCCGTCCGCGATATCCACGACCTGGGCCATGGCGCCGTCGTTGAACGCAGGGTCGTTCGGCTCAGCGAGCTCGAGGACGTCGGCCATGCCTTCCAGCAGCGAGTCGGGATCGACGCAGGTGGAGGTTTCGGTGACGAAGACGAGATCGCCCTCGCAGATGGCGTCCGGATCCGGAACGCAGGTCCCCGAGTCCATGTCGAACATGGTGTTGCCGGTGCAGATGACCGAGCCGTCGGGGACGCACTCGTCGCCGACCTGGGTCGTGCCGGCGGCGCAGTCGAGGGTACCGACGCAGGTGCCGTCGACCAGGATCGTGCCGTCGCCGCACGTGGTGCTCGTGTCGGGATCGCACGTGTGGGTGTCGGGGTTGAAGACGGTGCCGTCGGCGCAGACCTCGTCGGTGGGGACACACGCGCCGTCCATCTTGACGGTGCCCGGTCCACACTTCGTGTCGTCGCCACAGCCCGCGGCTGCGGTGGTGCCCATCAGCGCCAGGCCGATGAGCAAGCGAAAGCGATTGTCGACATTCATAGAGCCGGAAGGTGCGTTAGGTGCGCTGCGACGTCAACGGGGGCAGCCGGCCCTCTCCCTTGGCATGTGAGAAAAGCGACGTTCGCGGGCCCGCGGTACTCTCCGGCCCCGCGCGGCCCTCCCGGGGCCCAGGCAGCATCGCCGCTCGAGGCAGGGTCGCGGAGGCCGAGCGCAGCCTCCCCTGGATGGGCAGAAGAGGGAAACCTCTGCGGCCGCTCCGGAGAGCGTTTGTCCCCCTGGAGGGGCGGCCCCGAGCCTTCAGCGCGCGCTGTAGTCCGGCTCGTGGCCTTCCTGGACCAGGTCGAAGATGAGCCGGAAAGCCCGCTCGTTGGGGTCCGGGTCGTCGGCGTCGGGCAGGCGGTGCGAGAGATTGGTCACGCTGACCATCACGTGGGTCGTGTCGTCGCTGAGCTCGACGGGGACGTAGCTGCGCCGGTCGCCACGGCGCGGTGGGGCGCTTACTCGCGCGAGCTCGCGCCCCGTCGCATCCAGTCGGGACGCGCTCAGCGCCCACTCCACACCGTACTCCCCACGGAGCCACACCCGCAGTCGACTCTGGGGTGGCGCGCCGCGGACATCGACGAGGGCGTAGGCGCTCCCGAACGGCTGCAGAGCCATGGATGGGCCCGTGTGGGCGGGCATGTCGCCGGTGGCGTAGGTGAAGAGGGGCTCGACGGTGGCGTCCGCGCCGAGGCCTCGCAACGCCGGGAAGAGAGTGTGCCGGTCGCGCGCTCCGAGGAACCATCGGGCTGCCGCCAGATCTTCGATCAGCGCGTGCAACTGCTCGCCCGCCACCGACAGGGCGCGGTCGAAGGCTTGCCAGAGGTCGGGCGCCGCGCGCAGATCGCGACCGTCCCAGGTTCGCTGGCGCGCGAGCTGCCAGACGTCGCGGACGAAGTCGCCGGTACCTCCGTCGTGTCGTTCGCTGAGCATCGCCAGGAGCAAGGCGCCGCCGGTCCCCTCGTCGGCCGCGCCTGCAATCCAGCTACGCCAGCACTCCCGCTGCTGTGGAACCTCGGCGCGGGCGGGGCCCATTTGGCCCGTCATGCGCCACGCCAGCCAGCCTCCGGTGGCCCGTCGCCACTGCCGCGCCTCGGCCGGGTCCAGGTTCAGCATCAGCGCCTGGGCGTAGGCGCTCACGACGGCGCTCTCGAGGTCGAGGCCGTCGAGGGAGGGGTCGACGAGGGCGTGGGCCACCGCCGCGTCGAGGTAACTGGCGATGTCGCGGCCGTCCGAGCGCGCGTCCGCGAGGGCGTCCGTCGGCGAGAGGTAGAGGTCGAAGCCTCGCGTGCCGCCCAGCCCGCCATCGGGAAGGGGGCGCTCCCAGCCTTCCTGTTCGAGCCTCGCGGCGACGCCCGTGAGGATGTCGAGCACTCTCTGAGCTTTCTCAATGGGGACGGACGCCTCGGCATGAACGGAGAGCGGCGCGAAGGTCGCGTCGAGGCGGTAGTCCGAACTGGGCCGGCGCCAGGGGGGCGCCCCTGGGGTCCGGGGTCCTTCCCAGCGACGCGTCGTCATCCAGACGATGGCGTCGGCCATCTCGTCGAGGCCCTCCAACGTCGATGGTTTGCGCCCGGGCGTCTGAGCCGAAAGGGTCGCAGGCGCGACGAGCAGCAGAGCGATGGCGACGCCAAGGTGCCGCGCGGATCGGGTCGCGGCGGATCGCGGCGTGGAGGCCGCCGGGGGCGGGTTCGAAGGCGGGGCCGGAGGTCGCATGGACAGGTGCATCGAAGCACAGAGGGAGTCTGGGCGCTCGCGCGCGGCGCCGGGGATCGCCCGCGGGACCGGAGCCGCCCGGACACACGGGACATTTGACACGATCGGTTGGAAACCTCTACACCCAAGAGCCGAACATGACTGAGCCCCGCCTCGACCCGGCCGGCTTCTACGAGCTGGACCTCTCCCGTGGGACCGTGCATACGCGCGCCGGCGATCGCGTCGTGGTGTTGACCGACCACGTGGCCCGCGCTCTGCTGCGCGAGCCTTCGGTCTTGCGCGATCTCGGCGAGGCGATGGGAGCAGAGGCCGCCCGCCACCTCGGGGACGCCCCAAGCGCGACGCCCGAGCGCGCGCTGGCCGAAGGGGCGGCGGCGCTGGGGGTCTTCGGCTGGGGCAGGTTGGGTTTCGAGCGCTGGGGCGATGCTCTCGTGGCCACTCTGGACGAGGCTCCGACCGAGTCGAGGGAGGCCCTCGCAGCGTTGCTGACGGGCTTCTTCTCCCGCCTGACGGGGCGCGCGGTCGAGTGCGTCCCCTCCGGCGACGGGAAGTACGTCATGGTCCACCCTGCGATCGCAGCGACCGTACGGTCCTGGGCGGCCGGTGGCGCCGAGGTGCCGGCCATCGTGGGCAGGCTGCGGAGGCCGGCATGAGCCGCGTGGCGAAGCTCGAGGCACTCCTCGAACGTGTTCAGCGCAACCGTTCTCGCGCCGAGGCGCGCCGGGTTCGTCGGCCCGCCCGCACGCCCCTCGAGAGGGCGGTGTCCGCCGCTGAGTTGCCTGCTCCTGCGCCGGGCCTTGCGGCGGCACCGGAGCGCCCCTCGTTCGAGGCCGCGGGCAGACCGGAGGAGCGCGCGCCCTCTGCGCGAACCGGCTTGCCGTCGGCTCCGCCACCGCCGCGGCCGACGGTGGCCAAAGCCTTTGGGCGACCCCCATCGGAGCGGAAGCGTCGCCCCATCGAGCCCGCCCAGCGCCCGCTTGCTGCGCCGAGCGAGCCTCCCTCGCCAGCGCCGGAGCCTCCCTCGCCAGCGCCGGAGCCTCCCTCGCCAGCGCCGGAGCCTCTCTCGCCAGCGCCGGAGCCTCCCTCGCCAGCGCCGCAGCCTTCCTCGCCAGCGCTGGAGCCCTCGGCAGAGCCTGTGCCGCTCGCCGCCGAGCCGATCGCCGCGCCGACGCTGCCCGGGCCGGCAAAGGTCGCGGCGGTGACCGGGGCAGCGCAGGCGCCCGAGCCGCCAACGTTTCTGTTGCTGGTCGAGCGCACTCTGAGCTTGCGCATTCGCAGCGAAGACTGAGGGCTGGGAAGCTGCCTGCGCCGGGAGACGGCGCTGCGTGGCATCGGTTCGACGTGGACCGTGGTCGTGAGCGATGCGCCCGTGCGACGCGGCAGGCGAGGAAAACGTACGCACGAGACGCCCCGTATACGGGGGGTCGCCCCCCGGCTGTGAGACGGGTCGAGAGACGCGGCAGGTGCGCCTGAGTGAGCAAGCGCTGTCCGCTACGCCGGTTCCTCACGGGGGCGTGGTTCCCGAACGGACCGCCGAGCCCGAGCGTGGTATGTCCGGCGCATGCTCTTGGCGATCGACGTCGGCAATACGAACACCGTCCTCGGGCTCTACGATGGCGAGGAGCTGGTCCATGACTTCCGCATCGAGACCGCTCGTGGACGGACCACGGACGAGCTGCATGTGCTGTTGGCCAGCTTGCTCCAGATCGCCGAGGTGCCGCGGCGCGAGGTCACCGCGAGCATCCTCGCCTCGGTGGTTCCTTCGACCACCGAGCGTTTTGCCGGGGCCATCGAACGCGCTTTCGACCACGAGGTCATGGTCGTGCAGCCCGGGGTCAAGACCGGCATGAGGCTGCTCTACGAGAACCCTCGGGAGGTGGGGGCCGATCGGATCGTCAACGCCGTGGCGGCCTACGAGCGGGTCCGTGGGGCCGTGATCGTGGTCGATTTCGGGACGGCGACGACCTTCGATTGCATCGGCGCCCAGGGCGAATACCTCGGCGGGGCGATCGCGCCCGGGATGGAGATCTCCGCCAGCGCGCTCTTCTCCCGGGCCGCTCGCCTGTTCCGCGCCCAGCTCGCGCGGCCACCGAAAGCCATTGGGCGCAACACGGCGCACTCGATGCAGGCCGGCATCGTGTTTGGTTACGTGGGCCTCGTCGATGGGCTCGTCCGTCGTCTTCGCGGCGAGATGGGAGGAGCCGCCCGGGTCATCGCGACCGGCGGCCAGGCCCGGCTGATCGCAGCGGACAGCGAGTCGATCGACGAGGTGGACGACTTCCTTACGCTGGATGGGCTGCGCATTCTATGGGCGCGCAACCAGTAGCCTAGGGGCCGTCCGGGTGCGGGAGTCGTGAACGCGGCCCCTCGCGCAGGGCCGCAGCTCGGTCGGGTCCGCCGGGGAGCTCGACCGTGGGCGGGACGAGGAAGAAGACCTCGCGGTCGAGCTCCGTGAAGCCCTCAGTCGGGTCCGCCGGGGAGCTCGACCGTGGGCGGGACGAGGAAGAAGACCTCGCAGTCGAGCTCCGTGAAGCCCTCAGTCGGGTCCGCCGGGGAGCTCGACCGTGGGCGGGACGAGGAAGAAGACCTCGCGGCGGTCGAGCTCCGTGAAGCCGTCGCCGAGGACCCGGATCGTCGCGCGGAAGACCTGGGGTTCGGTCGTCGGCATGACGGTGTCGTTCTGCTTGACGACGACGTCGAAGCACACCCGCGTGCCCGACGGGACGTCCGGGAACGTCTCCTTGACGCCGTCCCCATTGGTGTCCGTGGCGGTTCGGGGATCGCAGCCGCGGGCTGGGTCGCCTGCCTCGTTGGCCTCGAGACGCTCCACGAAGGCCGCGAAGGTGTCCACGGCGTCGCTCGGGTCGTCCACGAACTCCGCCGAGATGGCGAAGCGCGTCGAGTTCGCCAGGGTGCGGATCTGATCGACGACGGTGCTGCTCACGTTGCCCCCGTCGGCGACGACGGGCATAGGAGCGCCGGTGTCGGCGGCGATCTGGTTGAGGTCGGCCTGCGGCAGGGGGCCCACCGGAACCCCGACCACGCGCATGTTCGCGGCGACGACGTCGGGTCGGGCCCGGGCCCAGGTCATTGGAGAGCCCCCAACGAGATAGCCCGAGTAAGGGTTGCCGGAGGGGCCGTTGTGGAAGGGGGCGTCGGCGATGACGACGGCGATGGGCACGGCTCCGGAGCGGAAGCAGGCGTAGCCAAACGTGCCCGCCGGGCAGCCGGTGCGCGCGCCGTAACCGCCTGAGCCACCAACGCCGTTGCCCGTGGCCAGCGACCAGATCGCGGGCACAGCGCCCTCTGGAATGTCCCCACCGCCAGTGGCATGCAGGCCGGCGACCGCTGCTTGGGCCGCCGCCGCGTCGGGGCTCATGTCCTGGATGTGGTTGTAGATCTTCGCGTCGCCAAAGTCCCGGTACTCCCCGACGCCGATCCAGACGTCGGGGATCTCGGCCCGCACCTGGTCGATGATGCCTCCCGGGGCCGAGAGGCTCGACCGAACGTTGTTGATGGGACCGGTCATGGAGCCCGTCGTGTCGATGAGGAAGTAGACATCCGCGACGCGGAGGTCGGTGGCGAAGTCGAGGGTGTCGCGCGGTGGGGAGGGCGCCTCGCCGTAGGGCTCGAAGAAGACGAAGTCGCCCCGAGTGCGGGGGCTGGAGTCCGGGTTCGTAGCGTCGCCCGCGCAGCTCGGGTCGCCGTCGCAGGCGCTCGTCTCGATGAGGTCCGTGACCCCGTCTCCGTCCGTGTCGGCGTTGGTGCGGTCCGTACCGAGATCGCGTTCCGCCGCGTCGCTGAGGCCGTCGTTGTCGCTGTCGGGATCGCGGAAGTCGGGCGTGCCGTCCATGTCGCTGTCTACGGGCGGCGTCAGCGGGTCGGTGTCGCCCGCTTCTTCGGCGTCCGTCCATCCGTCGCCGTCGCTGTCCAGATCGTGCCGGTCGGGCGTCTCGTCGCCGTCGGTGTCCGGCGGGACGAACTCGTGCCGGTCGCCGATGGTGTCGTCGTCGGAATCGATGTCCAGATAGTCCGGAAGGCCGTCCCCGTCGTAGTCGAGGGGGGCCGAGGGGTCGTCGCCGATTTCATCGATGTCCCGGACGGAGTCGCCGTCGTTGTCCGTGTCTCGGTAATCGGGGATGCCGTCGCCGTCGCTGTCGACGGTGCCTTCGGTGGCGTCGTCGATGCCGTTGCCGTCCGCGTCGGTATCCTGGAAGTCGGGGGTTCCGTCGCCGTCGGTGTCCAGGGGAGGCGTGTCCCCTCCGCCGCTGACTCGTTCGTCGGCATCTGGGATGCCGTCGCCGTCGGAGTCTGTGTCCTGGAAGTCGGGGGTTCCGTCGCCGTCGGTGTCGGTGCCGAGGGAGCGCCCTTCCCAGTCGTCGCCGATGCCGTCTCCATCGGCGTCGCGCGCCGGAGGGGTGTCGCCGTCGAAAGCGCCCCCGTCGCGTGCGGGTCCGCCGCCTCCTCCGGGATCGCAGCCCATGCTGCCGAGGCCAAGAGCGAGAGCGAGGAGCAACGTCAGGTTGCGGTTCATCGGAGTCTCCAAGCGAAACGGCACCGGTCCGAGGTCATGGGTGCCGGTCCCCATGACCTCGGCAGTATGCCACGCCTCTGGGGCGGCCGTCAGCGGCTCCGCTGGAAGACTTGGTAGAAGTACTGGCCGTGCCCGCTCGCCGCCCGGACCGTGAGGCGGTAGCGGCCAGCCTCCGTGGTGCAGTAACGGACCGTGGGGAAGGGGTTGCGGGTGCCGTCGCTGCTCAGCGTCTCGCCCCTCCGTTGGAGGCTCACGTCCAGGTCGTTGACTCCCTGGCCTCCCACGACCAGCACGGCCACGCAGTGGTTCGCCGGAAGCTCCAGGTCATGGGAGCGAGAGGCCCCTTCCCTTCGCAGTCGCCCCCGACCGGGCGCGGCGCTGGTGTCCGGTTCGTAACCCTCGACGTTGAGCAGGGCTGTGACCTCTGCCAGGCGCACGTAGATGAGCCCGCGCAGGCCGAAAGGACCGCTGGTGCCTCGGGGCCACCGGAAGGCGTGGTAGCGGAACGGCCCGGCGCCTTCCGTCATCTGGACGCGCATGCGGTAGGTGCCCGATCGCTCCGCGCAGACGCGAACGATCGGGCGCGCGTCGTCCGCCGTGTCGCGGTCGATCTCGCGGCCGGCCCCGTCGAGGAGCGCGAGATCGAGGTTGCGGACGCTGCTCGCGCCGACGGCGACGATGGCGTAGCACTTGCCTCCTTCGAGCTCGATGTCGAACTCGTGGTTCTGTCCTTGCGCGAGCTCGCCGCTCTGGACGTCGCCGTAGGTTTCGTAACCCCGGGCCTGCATGTCCGCGTCGAGCAGAGCGAGGCGCTCGTCGATGCTCTGCGAAGCCTGCTGTGCTCCGAGTACGGTTTGCGGGTTCGCCGGCTGGCTGGCCTGTGCCTGCTGCTGGTATGCGGCCACGAACACAGGACCGTTCCCCCGGTAGAGGTTCGCGCGGAGCTTGTAAGTTCCGCTGGCGGTGGGGCAGTACTTGACGAGGGCGTCCAACTCGGCGCTCGTGTCCCGCTCGAGCGTCTCACCATCGAGGGTCTCGACGAAGAGGTCCGTGTCGGACGTCCCCGGGCCCCCGAAGGAGGCGAAGACATAGCAGACGCCCTGCTGGAGGTTGAGCCGCCGTTCGTAGTCCTGGCCTTCCTGGCGGTCCGCTCCGACCGGGGGCCCGACCCGTTGGAAGTGGCGAGCAGCCAAGGTGGCGTCGAGGGCCGCCAGGCGCCGCTGCGTACCTGGGTCCATGGTCACGTTCGGCTGCGATGGAACGGTGGCCGCGGCTCCACCGAGGAGGGCAGCCAACCCCGGGTCGCGGCCCTGGGGGCCCCGATAGAGCGCGTAGAAGTACTCCCCCTGACCGCTGGCCATCTGGAGACGAGCGATGTGCCGACCCCCGGTGCGAGGGCAAAAGTGAACCCAGGGGTGGTTGTCTGGGAGCACGTTGTGGCCGACCTGCCGGCCCTGGGGATCGATGACGATGAGCTTGAGGTCCGTTCCGGCGGCGCCGACGGCCATAGGGACGTAACACTGGCCAGGGGCCGCGTCGATGGCGTAGGCGACGATGCCGCCGGCGGCCATGCTGGCATTCCGCATGGCCGGCCCCACGCGCTGGAAGCCGCGCTGCGCGAGGTGCTGCTCGACCTGGTTGAGGACCTGCAGCGGGGTGCCGCTGGCGGCAGTCGAGGGGCTCGAGATCTCGCCACCCAGCGGCGTGGGCGTGCCGCCGCCGACCGATGGATTCGTGTTCGAGTTGATGACGATGCGGCGCGGCGACGGGCCGCATCCCGCGAGCGTCAAGGCGAGGCCGAAGGCAAGAAGAGAGCGCATGGGCGACGAGGCGACTTTCGTAAGAGGGAGAAGACTCCCTGGTGGACGGACCGAGGGGCGGTGTCCTTCACTCGGGCCCCTGCGGTCTCGAGCGACGCTATCGAAGCACGAGGCCCGAGGCGAGCGCAAACCGGCGGTTCTTTGGCTCCACCCGAGCGCTCCGCTCAGCTCCAGGCCCACCCGAGCAAGAGGCGTACGACCGGCAAGAAGCGGCGCGTGCGCTGATTGGCGAAGCGGAATTGGCGCTTGACGCCCGCTGAGACGCCGAGCAGCAGGCCTTTCCATACGTAACGGTAGCCGATCTCGCCGCCGAAGCTGAGATCGACCCGCTTGGTGTGGGGGAGCCAGGCGACCTGGCCGGTCGCCTCGATCGAGAGCCCGTGCAGGCCCTGACCGAGCGGCCAGACGGCGTACGCAAGCCCGAGCATGGGGCCGTTGTCCCCGTCGCGGCGCCATCCCGGGGACACGGCCAGGCCGTGGTGGCGACCGAAGCCGACGTCGATGCGGAGCTGGTAGTCGCCCAGGGCGACGGCGACGGCGTCGGCGCTGGCCCCCAGGGCCCACCAGGGCCGGCCGAGGTCGTCGCCTCTCGTTTCGAGGGAAGGCGCGTCGGCGTCTTGAGCCGATGCGGGGATGGACAGGAGCATCGCGAGGACGAGCAAGGCGGCACGCATGGCCCCTTGTCGGTGGGTGCTCGGGTTGGTTGAGTCAGCCGAAGAGCCAGAGGAGCCCCGCGATGCTGAGAGCGAGGACCGCGCCGGCGAGCACGTAGACGATGAGGTCCGCCGCCGGGCCGCTGGATTTGGGGACATCCAGGAGCTGTGCCTCCGGGATGGAGGGCTCTTCGTCGGTTCCGGGGGCCGGTCCCGCCGGGGGTTCGTCGGGAGCGTCGTCGGGAGCGTCGTCGGGAGCGTCGGCGGGAGGGTCGGCAGCGGCGTCGAGCTCGCTGGGAGGTTCCGGCAGCGGCTCGGGGAGGGGGAGCTCCGCGTCCGGCTGGGACGGCAGCTCGGCGAGGGCCTCTCGTGCGGGGTCTTCGAAGACGAGGTGGGTCGCCCCCACCACCAGCTCGTCGCGGTCCCTCAGGCGCACCTCCAGGACCGCTCGCCCGTTGACCGACAGGCCGTTCTTGCTGTCCAGGTCTCGTGCGAGTACGCCCTCGTGGTCGCGCACGAGCTCGACGTGCTCGCGGGAAGCGTCCGCGTCCGGTAGGACCAGGTCGCAGCTTTCGCTGCGGCCGAGGACGACGCTCGCAGGAGGGCGCGGCAGCTCCAAGACGGCGCCGGCCGCGTCACCATTGAGGACGGTCACTCGGGGGGGGGGGATCGCTCCACCGCCGTCCGGGTCCAGGGCGTCGCGCACCAGGCGCCGGGCGAGCTCGGCTGTGTCCTCGGCGGACATCGGAGCGACGGCGACGGCGAGCTCGACCTGGAGCAAGAAGCCGCCGATCTCGATCCGATCACCGCTTCGCAGCGGTTTCGGACGGCCAGGCGCGATACGCTTCCCGTTGACGCGTGTCCCGTTGGTGCTGTCCTCGTCGACGATCGCGTAGCCGGGACCGTGAGCACGCAGCGTCGCGTGCGTGGCGCTCACGGCGGGGTGGGGGAGCTGGACGTCGGCGCCGCCGCTCCGGCCCACCACGATCCGCGCTTGGTCGAATTCGAAGCGGACCTCGGCGGCGTCGCTGCGTTGCGTCCAACAGGAACGCACGACGAGCCGAACGCCCATGGGGAGGGAGCGTGGGTGCCGCCGGCGGGGGAGTCAAACAAAGGGTCCACACGCTCCGCCGAGGGCGTTCGTCGAGCGTGCGTCATGCCTTCCTTTGGGGGGCGGACTCGCCGCTTTTTTGACCACGGCGTCGGTCCTCCCGTAACCGTCGAAGGGACCTTTTTCGGAGCAGACCCGCATGGAAGCAGCGACCGAGCGACGTGCCCCTCACGAGCCCCGTGTCCCCCTCGACGCATTGGTCGAGGTCGCGCCCGAGGGGATGTCCGAGAGCTTCGAGGCCGACGCCGTCAACGTGGGGCCGGGCGGCATCTCCATGCGGTCGCCGATCCTCCCCGACATCGGCGCTCGGCTTCGGTGTCGCTTCGACTCCCCCCACGACGGGTCGAGCGTCGATGCCGACTGCGAGGTGGTGTGGGGCCACGACAGCGGGCCGAACTTGGGCGAGTTCGGTCTGAGGTTTCGGCAGCTCGATTCCGACGACGCCGAAGCGATTCGCCGCCTCGTCGATTCGTGGCACTCCGCGCTCGATCCGACGGGCGGCCCCAGCGAGCCGCAGCTGGTGAGTCTGCGCTTGGAAGGCGTCGCCCAGGCCGTGGAGGCTGAGCTCGTTCACCGCGCCGCCGATGTCCTCGTGGTGGAGCAGCCGCTGCCGTTCCTTCGGGTTGGCGCAGGGGTCGAAGAGGGCGGCCGCTGTGGCTGGCTGGAGTCGGTGGACCTCCGTATGGACGGCGAGACCCCTCGGCTCGTCTTGACCGTCGGTTACGAAGCCTCGAGCGCGGGCGCGCCGGTCGGGGAGGTGGGGGAGGTCGATCCCGAGTCGACGCTCCTGGACGCGCCTGCGCCCTCCACCGAGCACGAGCCGAGCGAGGCACCTCGCGTAGCCGATGGGGAGGCCGCCGTGCACGAAGCCCTCGGCGAGCCCTTCTCCGTGGGGAGCGCCCTCGCCGAGGACGACACCGGAGAGGTCTTGGTGCCTCCGCAGGCGCAGAGCGCCGTCTCCGTGGGCGTTTCAGCGAGCGGAGGTCTGGGCGAGATCGCGGACGAGCTCGCCGACTCGGTCGACGAGGCCCAGGCCGCCGTGGCCTTTCGCTCGTCGGCCCGCACCGAGCTGCGAAAGGCGGTCGTTTTCGCGCGGCGGCAGGCGCTCCAGCTCCGCCTCTGGCTCGTCGCTGTGTGGTCGAAGGCGGCGCCGATGCTCCGCGGGTGGTGGGCTCGGATGCGCCATTCCGCGGGCGGTTTCGGCCGCCGTGCGGCGAGCTGGACGCGGGAACTGCGGGCCCGCGCTCAGAAGCGGGCCAGGGGACCCAAGCGTCCGGCAGCGAAGCGCGCGACGCGTACCCCGAAGCGGCGGACGACCCGCCCGCCGAGCAAGCGAGAGGCCGGCGGGGGCGGACGACGGCGCCCGCGGCTGCGCTTGCGGTGGGTGTTGCTCGGTTCGGCGGTCGTGGTCGGTGCGGCTTTTGCCTTCAGTGGAAGCACCGTGGCGCCAGTTGAGTTGGCGTCCAAACCGCTCAAGCCCGAACCGGAGCTCGGCGACACGGGAGGTGCGCTGGTGGAAGCCACGGAGGCACCGCTCGCCCCTGCCGCCGAGCCCGCCGAGCCCGCCGCGTCCGCTCAGGGGAGCGCCGCCACCGAGCCGCCGGAGCCACAGATGCCACGGGCGATGCCGGATGCTCCCCGAGGCGCGGGTCGGATCCCACCGCCGAGTTTCCCCTCCGTCGGTGGGGCGCGGCCTTCTGCGCCAGGGACGGTGCCGAGCGATTCGCCCTACGCCGTCGGGCCGACGGGAGCGGTGGCGACGAGCTTCGGTCTCGACCAGGTGCCGGGTGGGCAGCAGTTCCGCATCCGCCTGAGTCGGCCGGCGCGCGAGCTGCGGGGCGAGGCGACCGACGACGGGTTTCGGGTCGTGATCGAGGGCGCCAACGCCACCGAGGGTGCCCGGCGCATCGCGAGCGTTCACCCGGACGTGGAGCGCGCCCGCATCGAGAACGACGGGGAGCGGGCCCTTCTGACGGTGCGCTTCGTGGGCGAGCGGCGTCCACCTTATCGTGTGCACACGGCTGGGACCGCTCTCTTTGTGACTCTCGGACGCTGACTGCCGGCGATCAGAATGTCGTGTCGTCGGTTCTCGGCATTCGAAGGGCCCTGCGCGTTCGTGTGCAGGCCGCCCCGAGCGCACCGGGTCGCGGCGATCAGGCTGCCGGCAGCCATATATGAAACGTCGTCCCTTCGCCGATGACGCTCTCGATGTGGATGCGTCCCGAGTGCTGCTGGACGATCTTTCGAACGATCGAGAGCCCCAAGCCGGTTCCTTTGCCTTCTCCTTTTGTGGAAAAGAACGGCTCGAACACGGCGTCGAGCTGATCCTGAGGGATGCCCGAGCCGTTGTCTCGGACGCGAACGACCACGCCACCTCGCTCCGGGGCGGCCTCCACGACGAGTCGTCCAGCGCCCATGGGCATGGCATGACAGGCGTTCGTGAAGAGGTTGATGAAGATCTGCTGGAGCTGGCCGCGGCTACCGACGATCTCCGGGAGGTCGATGCCCTCGTAGGCCTTCTCGACGGTCGTGCCCGCCTCGGTGATGACGTGCTCGCAGAACACGAGCGACTGGTCGAGCACGTCCGTCAGTGACAAGCGCTTGGGAGCCTCCGTGCTCGGCCGCGCATAGGTCACCAGGTCCCGCGTGAACCGGAGGATCCGCTCGGCGGCCTGCACGATGCGCCGAAGCTTCTCGACGTCGGCGCTGTCGGCGCCCTCGCGCTGTCCCTTGGACAGGAGATACTCGGCGTAGACGGAGATGCTCGTGAGCGGGTTGTTGAGCTCGTGAACGACCCCCGCCGCGAGCTGCCCGAGGGTGGCGAGCTTTTCAGCTTGAAGGATCTGGCTCTCGAGTTGGTGGAGCTCCGTCAGGTCCCGGCCGATCGCAAGGACCCCGTCGACTTCACCTCGCGGACCGTGCACGGAGACGAGGTCGGTGAAAAGCCGGAGGATGCTCCCATCGTGGCGCTTGATGCCGACCTCCAAGTTGTCCCGCGCGCGCCCGCGGAGCGCGCCGCTGATCGCGGAGAGCAGCGCCCCTCGCTCCGACTCTGCGACGAGATGCAGGAAATCACGGCCGATGATGCTCTCGCGGCTGACGCCGAGGACCTCGAGGAGTGCGGCGCTCGCGACCTGCACTCGACGATGGCGGTCGATGACGAGGATCGGCACGGCGGCGTTGTCGAGCAGGCGGGCGAGGTAGCCGCTGAGGTACGTGGCCTCGTGCCGCAGCCGGGCACGGCTCAGCGCCCCCGCGAGCTTCAAGGCCGCGAGGCGGACGCGCGCCCGATCCTCAGCAGGGATCTCGGCGGCCGTGGGGTACTCCACGCCCAGCACTCCGAGCAGGTGTCCGTCGACGACCAAGGCGACATCGAAGCCTCTTGCGGCAGGGTCGAAGTCGGGCTCGTACTGCTGGACGACGGCGATGCCCGCGCGGCGCGCATCTTCGAGCCCCAGTCCGACGCGGCTCAGCGCCTCCCGCGTGATCCGGAGCCGCTCCTGGCGTCCCGCGAGGAGGCGCGCGGTGCTCCGGACGAGGTCGAGGGTGCGGCGCTCGGGGTTCACCAGCCGGACGACGAAGGCGCGGCCGGCGAGGACTCGGCCAAAGGCCGCGAGATAGACTCCGAGGATCTCTTCGTCGTCGGCGTGCTCGTCGGCGTCGAGACGGTAGAACAGGTCGGTCAGCTCGTCCCAGGAGGGGACGGCGACTTCGCGCGCGGACTCGATGGCTTCCGCGATGGCGGCTCGCGGATAATCACCGGTCTCGACTTGACCAATGCGCTCCCGGCGGCGCGACGGGGGCAGCGGGACAGGGCCGCTGTCGCGGGTCTCCCAGCCATCGTCGGTGTTCGCTCCATCCGTTTCCGTTTCTTCCGAGCCTTTCATTTCTTTGTCCATGGTCAATCTCCGACCGGTGGCGGCTCGGATTGGCTGGTGGACTTGTCGAGGTCGAGGATACGTTGTTGTCCGACGTAGGACTTCGTCTCGTACTTCGTCATCTTTCCAATCTTCTTGACGATCTCAGCCATTCGCTCGGCTTCGCGCATCATGACCTCGGCGGCGCGTCGTTCGGGCGATTCGGGTGGGAGCTTCCGGGTCAAGAGCTCGGCGTAGGCCATCACGCTGGTCAGCGGTTGGTTCAGTTCGTGCGCGGCGGTGCCGGCGAGCTCGGCGATGAGCGCCTGCTTTTCCGTCGACGCGAGCTTCTGCTGTGCCTCTGCGAGCCTCTCTTCGAAGCGGAGCTTCTCGCGGAGGTCGGTGAAGATGCCGAAGGTGGCGACAGGGACGCCGCGCTCGTAGATCATCGCGGCTGAGAGACGGATCGGGATGCGCTCGCCGCCCTTGCCCAAGGCCTCGAACTGAATCGGGCTCAGGCGTCCCGGGCCGCCGTAGGATTCGGCGCGGATCTTTCTCATGACCTCCTGCGCGCCGTCGCCAGGGTAGAGGTCGCGCGCATGCATTCGCCCCACGACGTCTTCGGCACGGTAGCCGTAGATTTTTTCGGCGCCCTGATTGAAGAGGATGATGTGCCCCTCCATGTCCGCGGCGACGATACCGTCGACGCTCGCGTCGATGAGCGACTCCAGAAACTCCATCGTCTTGACGAACTCCGCCTCCGTCCGCCGTTGTTCGGTGACGTCTTGGAGCGACACGAGGACAGCGCTGTCGCCATCTTCGAGCGGTGCGAAGGAGCAGGAGCAGGTGATGTAGTCACCGTCGGCGTGCTCGAACCGGAGGTCGACCGAACGCGGGAAGTCGCCCCGCGCAAATCCTTGCCACAGGGCGAGCGCGCGTGCTCGATCCTCCGGGTGGATCAGGCGCCCGGCGCGGAGGCCCTGAGAGTCTTGCTCGGTGTGTCCGATCATCTCGTAGGCGCGCGGGTTGGCGAAGAGAAGGCGCCCGGTGGAGCTCACGACGGCGATGCCCTCGGCGGCGGACGCGAAGAGATCGGCGTAGCGCTTGAGTTCCGTCAGTCGCCGCTCCGCCTCGAAGCGGGCGAAGGTGATCTGCTGCGTGTGGTCGCGCAGTGACTGCATCACCCGCGCGTTGCGCAGCGCGACAGCCGTGGCGTTCGCCAAGATCTGGCAGAGGTGGGCTTCACGTTTGCTCAGCCGTCCGCGCTCGGCCTTGGCGCGGAGGAAGAGCACGCCTATGGCCTGGTCTTCCCAGACGATGGGGAAGAGGCTGAGCGCGCTCAAATCGCACGATTCGACGTCCGCCCGGACCCGGTCGAGGACGGGGTGCGTGCGGGCGTCGGTGATGGTCAGCGGCTCGCGGCTGCGCAGGACCTGGCGAATCTCGGGGTATTTGTTCAGGTCGAGCCGAAGGTTGGCGAGCTGTTCGTCGTCGCTGGCGACCACGACGTAGCCGACGTCGTCCGCTTCCGCCTCCGGCGCCAGCACGATCGAGACGCGTGCGACCTGCACGACGTCGGCGATGCGCCGGACGACCGTGTAGAGGATC
>Ga0256832_1000372_pt1 | contig 28285 bp, 22 predicted proteins | sample 134614metaG_FD_190534 | JGI IMG/M metagenome (GOLD analysis project Ga0256832, IMG submission 190534) | Hydrothermal vent microbial communities from Lau Basin, Pacific Ocean - 134-614 | ecosystem: Environmental > Aquatic > Marine > Hydrothermal vents | place: Pacific Ocean: Lau Basin | collected...
GGGAATATCCAAGTCGGTGAAGGCACACATATTGGATCAGGCGCAGTGGTTATTCCCGGCATTAAAATTGGTAAATGGGCAACAATCGGTGCCGGCGCCGTTATTATCCGTGATGTCCCCGATGCTGTAACAGTAGTAGGCAATCCCGGAAGAATTCTTGATAAATAATAGCTTAGACTATTATAAAATTAATTTATAACTTTGTCCAGATAAAAAAAATGCTATGACTATTGCGCAATTGAAATACCTTTTGGCGGTTGCCAAACATCTGAATTTTACCAAAGCTTCACAAGAATGTCATGTGACGCAGCCCACTTTGAGTATGCAAATTCAGAAATTGGAAGACGAACTCGGTGTGGTTATTTTTGACCGCGTCAGAAAACCCATAAAAATTACTGAAATAGGTAAAAAAATCATTGAACAAGCCAAAACCATAGTCAACGAAAGCGCCCGTATTAACGACTTGGTGCAACAGGAAAAAGGTTATATCGGTGGGGAATATAAATTGGGGATCATTCCCACTCTCATTCCCACTTTATTGCCCATGTTTTTAAAAAATTTCTTAAAAAAATATCCCGAAGTACAATTGGAAATTTTTGAAATACCCACCCAACAAATGATTGAACAGATTTTGGAAGGTAAGATTGATGCCGGTATAGCTGCCACGCCGCTTGAAGAAGAAAAAATTGTTGAAAAACCGCTCTTTTACGAACCATTTGTCGGATTTATTCCCGAGACACATCGTTTGTTTCAAAAAAAGATTTTAGACGAACAAGATTTGGATGTTAAAGACATTTTACTGTTAGACGAAGGCCATTGTTTCCGGGATAACATTCTCAATATATGCCGCTTAAAAGATGCTGAACCCCAAGCTTTTGAACTCAATATTGGCAACTTTGACGCTTTGATTAAACTCTCAAAAGAAGGTTTGGGCATGACGCTGCTTCCTTATTTACAAACCGAAGACTTATGTCCAGAAGACAAAAAATATTTGCGCAATTTTAAAAAACCCGAACCGGCACGTGAAGTCAGTTTAATTCATGCCAAAGATATTTTTAAGAAAAACATTACTGATGCTTTGTTTAAAACCATAAAGGGGATTGTCAAAGGTGCTATCGAGTTTTACGATGTAAAGATTATTAGTCCTTTGCCAAAAAAGAGTTAAAAACGAAAAGTTTGTAATGCGATAAGTTAAATGTCTGTAATGTGAAATGATTTTATACAACTCATCAAATATCCCCGTCAATAATCGGGACAAATAAATCACCAAACTATATTGTCAATAACTAACATGAATTGGACAAACTATTTTAAAAATGCCAAACAACGTCTTTTTGACGATAAACAATACGATTATAAAGACCGGTCGGTGTTTCAAATGGATTACGACCGGATTGTTTTTTCATCGGCTTTCCGTCGTTTGCAAAACAAAACTCAAGTTTTACCTTTTCCTAAATCGGATTATGTTCGTAACCGTCTGACACACAGTTTAGAAACAGCATCTGTCGGGCGTTCTCTGGGAAATATCGTCGGTTATCATATCATACAAAAGTATCCCGAATTGCAAAATAAATCGGGCATCCTTCCGACCGATTTCGGACACTTGGTGTCGGCGGCTTGTTTGGCACACGATATAGGCAATCCGCCTTTCGGTCACAGTGGCGAAGCGGCTATTAGTCAGTATTTTAAGAGTGATGCGGCGCAAACATTTATCAAAGATTTAACCGAAAAACAAAAAGCCGATTTACAACATTTTGAAGGCAATGCCTCCGGTTTAAGGCTGATTGCGCATACGCCTGAAAATCAATCCGGTATTAAAGGCGGATTACGGCTAAGTTTAGCAACCTATGCCACCTTTACCAAATATCCCAAAGAATCTTTACCTAAGCGAAAAGCAGAAAAAAAAGCATCGCTAAAAAAATTCGGTATCTATCAATCGGAAATAGAAATGTTTGAACATGAAATTGCCACGAAACTACAACTCATACCGCAACATACAACCAAAGGCAAAGCATGGAAAAGATTTCCATTAACATACTTGGTAGAAGCCGCCGATGATATCTGCTATCATTTGATTGATTTTGAAGACGGCTTTCATATGAAATTTCTACCTTTCGATTTGGTTGAACAACATTTTTTGGCACTAATCAATAAACAAAAATTTGACTTTGACAGATATCAAAAAATATATGACCCAACGGTAAAAATCAACTATTTAAGAAGTGTCGCTATCAATCATTTGGTGCAAACTGCGGGGCAAATTTTTGTAGAAAATGAAGCCGATTTTGTCACCGGCAGCTTAGACAAAGCTTTGTTAGACTTATTTCCCGATGATTTAAAAGCTAATTTGAAAAAAATTATTCAAATAAGTATTGACAAAGTCTATCAATCGGACACGGTGCTTCGTATCGAATTAGCCGGCATGAAGGTTTTGCCCGATTTGCTTCATAAATTTATTGCGGCAAATTTATATCCGGACCAACATAAACAATTATTTAAACTTTTACCCGAAATGTATCACGGCGGTTCAAACGATTATGAAAAAATACTTAATGCCACTATGTATATCAGCAATATGACCGATAGGCAAGCCGTTTCGTTGTATAAAAATCTGAACGGAGTAGAACTGGCGGGTTATTGAGTTTGGGTAAAATTTAATATTTCTTGCAAGATAGCCTCCGGCTCATCATAAATGGAAAGAATTAAATTTTGATACTTCCGGTCCTCTAACATTTTTTTTAGACAGGGATAGACCGGTTTTTCAATGGTCCAATAATGTTTTCCCATAAAAATCATGGGACTGGCATAGCCCAAACTCAAATAGTGATTTTGGGTGGCTTCTTGAAAAATTTCTTGAATAGTGCCTGCACTGCCCGGCGCAAAAATGATTCCGCCTTTAGCAATAGTCAAAAGTTTATCCTCTCTAATGCTGTTGGCAAAATATTTAGCGATATGAGTTGCAAAAACCGCCGTTGGTTCATGTCCGTATAACCAAGTTGGAATAGCTAAACTGTAAAATGAAGGTGTAGCGTGTTTTTGTTGTAATTGCATAGCCAAATCCAGCCATTTGGCATGTTTGAAAGTTGGTGCTTGGGCTAAAAATTGAATGGCGGCAGTTAACTCATCATCCGGTCTACCGGCAAACCAAGCGCCCAGATGTGTTGCTTCCATAGCGCCCGGTCCGCCACCCGAAGCCATTAAATAGCCTTTTTCGGACAAAGTTTTACTCAAAAACGCAATTTTGGTATAATTGTTATCTTGTCTTGACAAGGCATGCCCCCCCATAAAAGCGACAATTTTTTTCTCATTATAAGTTTCCAAAAAATCATCTAAGGCATCGGTTATAGCGTGGTCGTGCAGGCTTCTGGCTAAGGTTTCTTTGATATCTTTGGCATATTTCCCGGTTTTTAAAAAATGCCGGTAAACAATTTGGTCAAAACTTTGCGAAAAAGTTTTTGGTTGTCCCAAAATATAGCCTTTATATAAATCGGCAGGCCGGTAAAGCCGGTTGATATAAGAATTGTATGGTAAGTCCAGTTTTGGAAAGATAAAACTATCTTTTATCAAATGCAGCATCTCATCCGGTAAATTACAACCTAAGAATAAACAATTTTGAAAAGTTTTATGAGACAGCAAATCTATAAACGGCCGAAAATCTAAATTCTGAAAAGCCACATAGCTGATATTCTTTCGGGTAAATAACAATTGCTTTAAATCTTTTTGATTTTCTAATTCTTGATAAGTCATACAAAATTATGTTTTGGTATAAAAACGATAAAGTATTTAGACGTATCAACACCGTTTCTTGTTCCGTTCATCTAACAAAGAAGCCACCGCCCATATAGCGGCGGGTAACCAGCCAATCAAAGTCAATTGCAAAATTAAACACAACAGACCATGCAAAATTTTACCTCTTAAAAAGAAAGATAGCCATGGGACTAAAACCGCTATTAATATCATCTTATTTGCTTTATTTCGTTCTTATTTGCTTTATTTCGTTAAAATGCAACTACAAAATTCTGACAATGTGTCATAAATTATGGGTTTATCGGTCAAAAATACAAATTAATATGCCAAATTGTGTTTTTCAAAATATGTTTTTAGACTTGGCACAATCATTGACAAAAACAAATTGAACAAAATTTAAACTAAATATTAACAAAAAAATTATTAAACTATGAGCGAAAAAGGTAATAAAATTATAGGTATAGATTTAGGAACAACCAACTCGGTAGTTACCGTAAGAGAAGGTAATGATACGGTTGTTATTCCCAATCCCGAAGGAAACAGAACTACCCCGTCAGTGGTAGCTTTTACAGATAAAGGCGAGATTAAAGTAGGTGATCCTGCTAAACGTCAAGCTATTACCAACCCCGAAAGAACTATCTCTTCCATTAAGAGATTTATGGGAAATAAATATTCTGAAGTAAAAGAAGAAGCTGAACGCGTTCCTTACAAAGTGGTTCAAGGGCCCAATGATACACCACGCGTTGAAATCAACGGTAAACAATATACCCCGCAAGAAATTTCGGCTATGATTTTGCAAAAATTGAAAAAAACCGCCGAAGATTATTTGGGACATCCGGTTAAAGAAGCCGTTATTACCGTGCCGGCATATTTTAACGATGCCCAACGTCAAGCTACCAAAGAAGCAGGCGAAATAGCCGGTTTAAAAGTCAGACGTATTATCAACGAACCGACTGCAGCCGCTTTGGCTTACGGATTAGACAAATCTGACAAAGAGAAAAAAATAGCCGTATTTGACCTTGGCGGTGGAACATTTGATATTTCCATTTTGGATATCGGTGACGGCGTAACCGAAGTATTATCAACAGCCGGTGATACTCACTTAGGTGGTGATGACTTTGACCAACGTATCATCGATTGGTTGGCAGACGAATTTAAAAAAGAAGAAGGCATTGATTTGAAAAAAGACCCAATGGCATTGCAACGCTTGAAAGAAGCAGCCGAAAAAGCCAAAATTGAATTGTCTTCTTCACCCGAAACCGAAATCAATTTGCCTTATATCACGGCTACGGCATCCGGACCGAAACACTTGGTTAAAAAATTGACCAGAGCCAAATTTGAACAATTAACAGACGACTTGGTTAAACGTGCCATGAAACCGGTTAAAGAAGCCTTGGAACAAGCCGGTTTAAAACCTTCCGATATTGACGAAGTGATATTGGTTGGTGGTTCTACCCGAATTCCGAAAGTGGTAGAAGAAGTTGAAAAATTCTTCGGTAAAAAAGCTTCAAAAAACGTCAACCCTGATGAAGTGGTTGCCAAAGGTGCCGGTATTCAAGGCGCCGTATTAACCGGCGATGTCGATGATGTATTATTGCTCGATGTAACGCCATTATCATTAGGTATTGAAACCATGGGTGGTGTATTTACCAAATTGATTGAAGCTAACACCACTATTCCAACTAAAAAGTCGCAAATATTCTCAACCGCACAAGACAATCAACCCAGTGTTGAAATTCATGTCTTACAAGGTGAAAGACCATTGGCCAAAGACAATAAAACCATCGGTCGGTTCCACTTGGACGGTATTCCACCGGCAAGACGTGGCGAACCACAAATTGAAGTAACCTTTGATATCGATGCCGACGGTATTATCCACGTTACGGCAATGGATAAGAAAACCGGTAAATCAAAAGATATCAGAATTGAAGCCTCTAGCGGTTTGAGTAAAGAAGAAATAGAAAGAATGAAAAAAGAAGCTGAAGCCAATGCCGAAGCTGATAGATTAGCCAAAGAACGCGTTGAAAAACTCAATAAAGCCGATGCAACAGCTTTCCAATTGGAAAAACTCGTCGAAGAACACAAAGACAAAATTTCCGACGACAACAAAACTGCTGTTGAAAATATGGTTAAAAAGCTTAAAGAAGCTTATGACAAACAAGACGCCGACATGGCAGAAGCTGCAACCAAAGAAGCCGAAGACTTATTGATGAAAATAGGTCAAGATATTCAAAACGCTTCACAAGCAGGCGCTGATACCGGTGCGCAACAAGCACAAGATACAAGTGCCGCAAATCAAGGCGAAGACGATGTACAAGATGTAGACTTCGAGGAAGTCAAATAGTAAGTAGTAGATAGTTTTTTCATAAAGATTGATTAAACAGGATCGGGGGCTGCCGTTGGCAGCCCCCGATTTTTTTTAAAATGTTTTCTTTGTTGGACAAATAAATGATTATTTTGCGTATAAGAAATTGATTAAGGTAAGCTTTGGAAATATTGTGGCGAGAATTCAACCCAAAAAGCATAATTACCAACTTTACCTACCAGAAGTGAGTCTTCTATATATGTCTGTCTTCGCAGTTCCACATTATTAATATCATAAGTATTGCAGGGTATTTCCATATTGCCATTTTCATCTATCACTACTTCATCGGAGCAGTAGGTTTCTTTGACATAAATGAGGTTGATACAATTGCAATCTTTTTTAAAAAACATCAATCTGGTAATACCGGCTTCACCACCCGAATCAAGATGCCCCCATATAACAATTGTATCGTTTAGGCTTACCCATTTCCAACTGTCATTTGAAAAATATGGGCTGCCATCAGGATGCGAATATGCCATCGGGGTAAAACGATATGAGGTGTCAATTCCTAAGTTTTCCGTGTCACAATTGGAAAAGTCCGGTTGTTTTTTGACGGTACAACTTGTTAAAAACGAAATTATACCAAATAAAATTAAATATTTCATAGTTAAATCTAGAATAAAGTTAAACAGATATTTAGATAAATATATAGCTTTTAGCCGGTTTTGTTTTTTCTAACCGGAAAAATAACGCCATAATTGTGCGCCGCGCCTTTGCCCAAACCTATATGCGAAGGCAAAAAAACATTAGTTGCAAAACGCAGGTTAAATCCAATAAATTTTTTGCCTTTAAAACTAATCCATCTCTTTTTATAAATTTTTATATCTGTTACAATAATTTCTTCTTCGATAAACCAATTTATGCTTTTGGCAAAAGTCACGATATTTTGTATCATTTTCTTTTGTAGCAAAGTTATTTGCTCTTTGTCAGATTGTAAATCTTGATATTGTCGATAATAATCATCTTGAAGCGGCAGCCAATTGATAATATCGTAATACGATACAACCGGATGGACTTTTAAATCAAATAAATACGCCCGTATTTTTTCTATTTCAAAAGAAATATTTTGCCCGTTAATTTCAACATTTGTATTAAAAAAAGATGATAACCTTCCGATACTGTTAACAGCTTTATCCAAATACAAAATTGCTGCTTTTCCTAAAATACTTTTATATTGAATATGCGGATAGTTGTAATAAAAACCATTTTCTAAATGATTATGGTAAAGCACATCGGATGGACCTATCAATTTTAAAACAGCTGAACGCAACAAATCCGCTTCATAAGGCGCTAAATCTTGTTTAAATATAAATTCTTGATAGGACAATTGTGGCATTGCAAAAAACTTTTCCGTTTCAAAGTTAAAATTTTTTTTATAACTTACAACAAAATTCATAAAAAAATATATTGTCAAGAAGCTTAGAACAAAAAGTTTTGCGCATTAATATTTTGATGAACTTAAATAATTTTTGATTTAACTTGAAAAAATGAAGATTGTAGTCGATACATACGGCGCAAAAATTTCTATTGAAACCGGTGTATTGCAAATAGATACCGGCAAGGAACATACGGAAATTTCGTTGTTGCATGTTACGTCATTGCATATTCAAACATCGGTACGTATCAGTTCGGATGCGTTAACCGCTTGTATACAATCAGGTATTCCCGTCTATTTTGAAAATGATTTGCAAGTAGAAGCCATGTTATGGTCGCCACACTATGGTTCTATTGCCAATATTCGTAAAAAACAAGCATTATTTGCTTTTTCAAAACACAAATATCTATTAATCAAAAGATTATTGATGCGAAAAAATGCTATGAGGATACAATTTTTGCAACAAACCAGCATTAAAGAGGATATTCACGCTATTGCTGGAGAAATTGTCAAGATTAACAAATTGATAGAAAAAGCTCCATTTAAAGATGCTTATCTTCGTTCGCTGGAAGGCAATAGCGCCAAAAAATATTTTGAAGCTTTCAAGCTTTTGTTGCCACCGGTATGGCGATTTGACAAACGCACTTATCAAAATAGCCATGATTTGGTCAATAATTTGCTCAACTATGGCTACGGTATATTGTATAAAGACATAACCAAAGCTTTGATTGTTGCCGGGTTGGACCCCGATTTAGGTTTCTTTCATGCCTCACAATACAACAAACCCGGACTAAGTTTTGACCTGATTGAACCTTATCGCGTATGGGTTGAAGCACAAGTTTTACAAACCATACGTGATAAAAGATTTAAACAAATACCCGAAAAATTGACCAAGGAAGGGCGTTTGAATAAAGCTACTAAGCATTTGTTTATAGAAAAAATGACCGGTTTTATGACGCAAAAGAAAATTTTATGGCAAAAACGGATTAAAACTCCCCAAACCCATATCCAACTCGATGCCCATCAAGTAGCCAAATTTTTTTTAAATTTCAGCCTTAATGACTTGCTCAAAAGCATCCAAATAGAAAAATTTTAATTTAGATTTAAAAATAGATATATGAAATCCTATCTTGTTTTATACGATATTACCGACAACAAGAGCCGCAATTTAGTTGTTAAACAACTTAAAAAATCCGGTTTTTACAGAATTCAAAAATCTGTTTTTATAGGCACCACAACGGCATCTTATTTGCAAGACTTGGAAGCTTTGTTTGAAAGTCTTTTACAAACCGAAGAAGCCGAATTTGACTCGTATATCATTTTGCCACTTAACGAGCTCAGTTTAAAACAAATACGTATTTTAAATTTAAAAATAGATTTGGATAAAATAACTGCCCGTAAAATTGTTATATTTGTATGATAATTTGATTTGAAATGGTTCTTTGACATCATTTTTTAGTATTTTTGTATCTGAAAATAAATTTGAAAAGCAAATAAAGTTTTATAATTTGTTGATTGTTAATATTTTATAAAAATATCCTATCCAAACCCCTCTCCAATTCTTAGACGGACTGAGACGAAGTTGATTCAATCGTCGTTCCCGGCGTTAACGGATCCAAACCCCTCTCCAATTCTTAGACGGACTGAGACAGCATTATGAAATCGTTATGGTCCAATTCGAAATCATCCAAACCCCTCTCCAATTCTTAGACGGACTGAGACCGCCTGTATATCAGCCGGCTATGGGCGATGTGGTTATATCCAAACCCCTCTCCAATTCTTAGACGGACTGAGACAATGGCTTTTTTTATTGTGCCGTTACTTTGCATTTATCCAAACCCTTCTCCAATTCTTAGACGGACTGAGACGCACCGACAAACGAACCGGAAAAAAGTATGTGATGATCCAAACCCTTCTCCAATTCTTAGACGGACTGAGACTCCTACACCTAAATCGAATAAGTCCTCATCGACTATCCAAACCCTTCTCCAATTCTTAGACGGACTGAGACTATGAAATCAAACCTTATAAATTTTATAATAAAATTATCCAAACCCTTCTCCAATTCTTAGACGGACTGAGACGATTATAAGATTTTTACAAAAGTATATATAAAAATATCCAAACCCTTCTCCAATTCTTAGACGGACTGAGACTTTGTCAGTTTTTGGTTAAATTTATCGTAAAACAATCCAAACCCTTCTCCAATTCTTAGACGGACTGAGACAGAGCTTCTCCCAATCGTCGCTTTCATACACTTCTATCCAAACCCTTCTCCAATTCTTAGACGGACTGAGACATAAATACTTTGCCCAAAGTTTTTGATGATAAAGTCATCCAAACCCTTCTCCAATTCTTAGACGGACTGAGACTTCTTGATATTCTTTGATGCTATCTTTCATGTCTTATCCAAACCCTTCTCCAATTCTTAGACGGACTGAGACTGTTATGCAAGGTAAATTAAAAAATTCGCCAGATTATCCAAACCCTTCTCCAATTCTTAGACGGACTGAGACCCATCCACCTTTATTCTTTGGAATACTAAACCCACATCCAAACCCTTCTCCAATTCTTAGACGGACTGAGACATGTTGCAAATCTACTGTTCAAATGGTATAAACTATCCAAACCCTTCTCCAATTCTTAGACGGACTGAGACTCAAATACGTTCCCTGCATTTTCTCCATTGAACGTATCCAAACCCTTCTCCAATTCTTAGACGGACTGAGACATTTTTACGCTCATCTTTGAATATTTTTTCAAATTATCCAAACCCTTCTCCAATTCTTAGACGGACTGAGACTAATATGTTTTGAATTTTTGTTAAAGTTGTTTTCAATCCAAACCCTTCTCCAATTCTTAGACGGACTGAGACAAGCTTGCGACCATAGATTGTTGATGTCAAATTCTATCCAAACCCTTCTCCAATTCTTAGACGGACTGAGACTAACACTTTCTATACCCTACCCCTACTTTTTGGACTATCCAAACCCTTCTCCAATTCTTAGACGGACTGAGACAATGCTTTGACCAAACTGCCCAAAGTGGTTTTTTATCCAAACCCTTCTCCAATTCTTAGACGGACTGAGACTCCAACGGGACCTGCTAAAACACTAAATCCGGTCATATCCAAACCCTTCTCCAATTCTTAGACGGACTGAGACAATCTTTGTCGTTGGTTTGGCTTTGTTGCTGTTTTATCCAAACCCTTCTCCAATTCTTAGACGGACTGAGACTGCTCTACAACGCTTAATATATCTACTGGTTTGGCATCCAAACCCTTCTCCAATTCTTAGACGGACTGAGACAATTTGATATTTTGGCGTGTGCGGTTGTTTAGTTGGATCCAAACCCCTCTCCAATTCTTAGACGGACTGAGACTTTGCCACTCTTGAACCCTTGAAAATGGCATAATATCCAAACCCCTCTCCAATTCTTAGACGGACTGAGACTCCTTATGGTAACGTATCCTGCTTGGTCTTGATTATCCAAACCCCTCTCCAATTCTTAGACGGATATTTTTAGGCTTTTGAAATCAAATGCATTGTGTTTTAAGATATGGAAGGGCGAATGAAGGTATATGCTTCTGATTCTATTAGCCTCTATTTTAGTTAGAAAATAGATATGCGTTAATTTATTCGTTTTAAAATGTGTTGTGTAATTGTTTGGGATAAAATTTTGCCATAACAAAAAATAAAGTATTTTTGTTTTGGAATAGTAATTGCTAATACTCTATTATAAAAATTAAAAACAACCAAAATGAAAAAAATTATTCTATTATTCGGACTTTTTATGGTCTTTTCCGTTTCTGCTCAAAATATTCCTGACGCACAACTGGTTGATATGAAGGGTAATAAAGTATCTTTTAAAGATATTATAAAATCGGACAAACCGGTCATTATCAGTTTTTGGGCGACTTGGTGTGTGCCTTGTATGAACGAACTGGATGCCATCAGCGAAGTCTATCCGGATTGGCAAGAAGAAACCGGCGTTAAATTGATTGCCATTTCGCAAGATGACGACCGCACTGCCCGTCGTATTCTGCCTTTGGTCAATGGTAAAGATTGGGATTTCGAAATTTATCGCGACTACAATTTTGAACTGAAACGTGCTTTCAATATTGCCAGTATTCCGTTTATGTTAATTATCAAAGACGGCAAAATTGTTGCCAAACGTTCGGGATATACACCCGGCAGTGAAGATGAAATTTATGAAATCATCAAAAATTAACCTATTATACCATAAATCGGATGATAAAAGGTCAAAAAGTTCAACTATGAAAAAAATCTTTATCCTGTTTTCGATACTTGCAAGTATTCTCACACAAGCGCAAGATATCGGGCATCTGTCCGGCGGTTATGAAGCTTACATGCAATATTATCAAAACGATGCGCCTACCAATTTTACGGCGCCTGCCGACGCCCTTCGCTCTATGCATTATCTCAATACGGCTTATACTTACAAACAATTCAGTTTCGGCTTGCAATATGAAGCATATTTGCCCCAAGCTTTTCTGGGTTACAGTCCCGACTTGAAAGGCAACGGATTGGCAACTTATTATGTCAAATATCAAAAAGACCATTTATCGGTTACTGCCGGCTATTTTTATGAACAATTTGGCAGCGGCTTGGTGTTTAGGGCTTGGGAAGACCGGCAACTCGGCATCAACAATGCTTTGAAGGGTATTAAAATCAAATACAATTTTGATGATTTTGCCGAAATAACCGCTTTAACCGGCAACCAACGTTTGGGTTTTGAAGTATCCGAATCAACTATTTACGGTGCCAATGCCGATTTGAATCTAAATAAAATTTTCAAATCCACCGCATGGCAACTCAAATCCGGTTTTAGTTATGTTGCCAGATATCAAGAAAGTAATTCACAAAACACAGATTTAAAACCGGTTGTTGGCAATTTCTCTTCACGTTTTGATTTGAGCTCAGGAGGATTTTATACCGGATTTGAATATGTTTACAAGCAACCCGATGCGCGTGCTTCCAATGCTGTTTTACTAGACCAAGTTTTGTTTGACGGCAACGCTTGGTTGTTAAATATGGGCTATTCGCAAAAAGGTTTTGGGATCAATGCCACCTTTCGCCGTTTAGAAAATATACAAATGTATAGTGAGCGCCTTTTGGAAGGCAATTCTTACAACGCCGGCGTGATGAATTTTGTACCCGGACTAACCAAACAACACGATTTTAGTTTAGCAAATATTTATGTGTATCAAGCGCAACCCGGCATTTCATTCGGTGAGGAAAAAGTCGGAGAAATAGGCGGTCAAATAGATTTGTTTTACACCTTTAAGCGCAAAACCGCTTTGGGAGGCAAATACGGAACAAAGTTGGCGTTAAACTTTTCGCGTTGGCATGGACTTGATGCCAGTTTTGACCATCAAAAACAAATATATAGAGCCGGTTTTTTTAAGGCGGGCGAACTCTATTTTCAGGATATCAATATGGAAATCAGAAAAAAAATCTCTAAAAATTTGAAAACCGTTTTTTCATTTATAGATGTTCAATATAATAAACCAAAGCTTGAATTTGAAGGCGAATTTGTTCATGCTAATATCGTAGTTGCCGATTTGGAATTCAAATTACCTAAAAGCCGTTCTGCCCGTTTAGAATTACAACATTTGAATACCAAAGATGACCAAAAAAACTGGGCAGCCGCTTTGTTTGAATACAATTTTAATCATCATTTTAATGTTTATGCCGGCGATATGTATAATTACGGCAATAATGATAAAAAAAATCATTATTTCAATATCGGCACCACGTATACCCAATCGGCTACGCGCCTGAGTTTGAGTTACGGTAGACAACGTGGCGGATTGCTTTGTGTAGGCGGTGTGTGTCGTTATGTGCCATCGAGCAAAGGATTGACAGCTAGCATTTCCTTAACTTTCTAATTATGGACAATTTTGAACAACAATGGCAAAAAGTTTTAGACTTTTTTAAAACCAAATTTACCGATGGCGAAACCCCTGATATTGACACGATTTTGTTTTTGATCGGTATACAGGAACTGGGGCGAATCAAGCCGAAATTTACCAAAGACGAAAAGGTTAATTTGATGCATATTGCCACTTGCAAACTTTTGGAACCTTATGGCTATTATGAATTTAGTCATTATGACGATGAAGCTTGGCCACATTACAAACGTATAAAGCATATTGAACGAGGTATTAATCAAGACCGGTTGATGAAGGAAGCCATAATCAATTATTTTACGTCAAATGATGTTATATAAAATGTTGAAAATGAACATGAAACTAATTTATCTATTGTTTTTAACTATGATTTTGACAGGCCCAATGTCTGCTCAAAACTATAAAAAACGCTTGGCGTTAAGCAAAGAATTTCTTAAAAAAGTCAGAGTTCGTGAAGTCTTGGATACGATGCTATGGGATAAAGAATCGGCTATTTTTAACCAAACCGAAAAATGGTTTAAAGAGAAAAAGTTAGATGTTTATAACGGCAAAGATTATGAGTTTTTTCAATCAAGTTTAATGCATCAATTTTTGTTTTCAAAACGCCATATTTTAAACCGTATCAAATACCATTATCAGCATGTCGATTACAAACTTTTACAGAAGTATGTCAAGCAAATTGATAAAGGACAATTACAAGAGGTTATTTTTTCATCCGGTTTATATGATTTGCTCAACCAAATGCTCACCAAAGAAATAAACCAAGTTAAAAATATGACCGTTCCCAAATATTTGGAGTTTTTGGTCAATAAACACAAACCGGTCGATTTAAAAATCCAATACAACAATAAACTTGTTGACGCCCAAAAATTAGATTTAGATATTTTGGTAGAGACCAACAACGCCGATTACAAACAGGTTTCTATTTTAGACAAAAAGCACAATCAAATCTTAAAACCCAAAGGCTATACTTATGACCAAATTCAAAAAATCATTGTTAAATTTAAGGGACAGGAATTTGCATTTAAACCCGACGAACAAATCAATTTGTATCCGCGCCAATTTAAGGAACTCAACAGTATGATTTCAAAATACAGTTATAATCAAATACCGGTTTGGCATTTGGATATTTTAGAAAGCAACGGACATATCGGGGTGCAGTTGACCAATGTTGTTGAAGCCAAAGTTATTAAAGAGAAGGCGCTTCAAAAAAAAGATTCGGTTAAAGGTTTAGATTAATTTACCATTTATTCCGCCAATTTTTTCCAACCGATTTTTTGCATATTTCTATAAATTAAAAAACCGGCAATCAAAGCAATTGCAAAGAATATAAAGGATAAAGTATATTGTTTAAAAATAAACTTACCGATACCAAACAAGGTAAAAATAACCATGATACTACCCAAAAACCAATTGGCAAACATCAAAATAAAACCTTTATCGCCTTGCACGCCGGGTAATTTATCAGCAATAGGACGCCACCCGATACCCCCCGGATGCACTTTGGTGTAAAAAGATTTGAGCTTGTCTTCAGACGTAGGACGCGTTTTAAAAGTGACAATTAACCACCAAAATGTTGACCAAGCTACAATGCTTAACAAAATCACCGGATAATCATCGCTTAAAGACCAACCGAAACCAAATTTATCATTTAATAAAAAAGGCAATAAAAAATAAGGTGCTACCATGGCGGTGATTTCACTCCAAGCATTGATACGCCACCAAAACCATCGTAAAATTAATACCAATCCGATACCACCGCTGGCTACCAAAATAAATTGCCAAGCTTGACTGATTTGTGTAATTTGCGTCGTAATCAGTAAAGCGATAAACATCAATACGAAAGTCGTGATTCGAGATATTTTAACATAATATTTTTCCGAAGCACCGGGTTTTATAAATGGCCGGAACAAATCGTTGATAATGTAGGAAGTTCCCCAAACTGTTTGCGATGCCAAAGTGGACATATAAGCGGCAAAGAAAGCAGCTAACATCAAGCCTAGTAAACCGCTGGGCAATAAATCGCGAATCAACATGACATAAGTAGCCCCTTTATCTTTGGCTTCGGGATATAAAACCAAAGCTACCATAGCCGCTAAAATCCAAGGCCATGGACGTAAAGCATAGTGGGCAATATTGAACCATAAAGTCGCAAATAACGAATGTTTTTCATCTTTGGCAGACATCATTCGTTGGGCAATATAGCCTCCGCCGCCGGGTTCAGCACCCGGATACCAACTTGCCCACCATTGCACACCAAGATAAGTAAACAACGCTGTTAAACTCAATTTTAAAACGCCATTATTGTTACCGGCTGTTTGTGAAGCATCGGAAGTAATGTCCGGAATAAAATCAAATAACCATTTTTGATGACTCAAACTCTGTTTTAAACCGTCAATGCCTCCAATGTGTTTAACGGCATAATAGGCCAAAGCGATACTACCGGTCATAGCCATTACAAATTGAAAACTATCGGTGACCGAAACCCCCATCAAGCCGGACATCGAAGAATATATGGCGACAAAAATCATCATCAATCCGACATAAATAAGATGTGCCGAAAGATGCAATCCTAGAAAATTAATCTCATGTAAGCCAAAAATTGTTAAATCGGGAAACATGACTTTTAATATTTTAACCATAGCCAGATTAACCCAAGCTATGACAATAGCATTCATCAAAATACCGATATAAACGGCTCTAAATCCACGTAAAAATTTGGCCGGTTTGCCTTCATAGCGGATATCTACAAATTCGGCATCGGTCAAAATGTTGGCACGACGCCACAGGCGGGCAAAAAAGAATACTGTTAAAATACCGCCAAATACCATATTCCACCACAACCAGTTACCGGCAATGCCGTTTTTTGAAACCAGTTCGGTAACTGCCAAAGGTGTATCAGCTGCAAAAGTCGTAGCAACCATACTGGTGCCGGCTATCCACCAAGGCAAAGAACGCCCGCTTAAAAAAAAGCTACCGGTATCTTTTCCGGCTTTTTTTGAAAAATAAAATGATATGGCAAAACTAAAAATGAAGTAAGTGATGATAATCAGCCAATCGAGTTGTGAAACATGCATAGTTTGAGTTTTCAGGTTAAAAAGTCAAATTTATAAATTCTTAAATAACAAAACAATTTCTTAATGGTTTATTTTCAACATTAAGAACATTAAGAGTTTTAAGACCATTAAGAGGCTTAAAAAAACAAACTTAATGATTCATAATTTCTTAATGGTTTTACACTTTTTTGCAACTATTAAACTAAAAAAAATAACTTTGCGTTTATATAAAAATAATGAGAACTACTTGGTTTGTTTTTTTAGGATTTTGGACACTTTTGACCTTTGGTCAACAGCAGCGCTATATTAATTTGCGAATCAAAAAAGTCGTTGTAAAACAACCTGTTATTTCCATTGACACGTTTAGTATTCAACCCTATTATTTGGAAGTTTTAAATAAGGATCAGCAAGTAATTCCCAAAAAATCTTACACAGTTGATTTTGTTAAAGCTCTTCTGATTTTAAAAGATTTTGACCCTTATAAAAATACAGAAATCACCATTCGCTACTTGGAATACCCCGAATATTTACGCCGCACTTATCAGCGGTATAACCCTGCCGATATCAAGCGGGACAGTCTGAAAAGCATTCGATTGTTGCCGGAGGTAACTTTTCACCCTAAACCTTTGGAGGGCTTGACAACCAAAGGTTATATCACACGTGGTATGAATGTTGGCAACCAACAAAGTCTGGTGATGCAATCCGGATTAGACCTTAAAATTGAAGGAAAATTGTCTGACAAACTCAAAATAAAAGCCGTCTTGTCCGATGACAATCTGCCGCAAGCTTATGCCGGTATTTCACAATCTTACAAAGAGTTTAATCGTATTTATATGCAACTCGAAGCGCCCAATTGGCAAGCCACAGGAGGCGACTTATTGCTTGAAGAACAGCCGGATTATTTTTTAAAATTTAAACGCAAAGCACAAGGACTCTCATTTAGTGCCGGACACGATAGCACTCATTGGCAAGTAACAGGCGGCATCATTCGTGGGCAATACGGCATCAACCGATTTAGAGGTATTGATGGCAATCAAGGACCTTATTTGTTAAAAGGCAATAAAGGCGAACTCTATATTTTTGTCATTGCCGGAAGTGAAAAAGTTTATGTGAACGGCAAATTGCTAAAACAAGGCATTGATAAAGATTATACCATTAATTATGAAACCGCCGAATTACGTTTCAATCCATCGTTTCCCATTACACAAAACCACCGGATTACGGTCGAGTTTAATTACGCTAACCAACATTATGTCCGGTATTTGAACCATAATAGCTATGCACATCAAGGCAAACAGATAGACTGGGAAGTTTTCACTTTTATCGAACAAGATGTCAAAACCCAAACTTTGCTTTACAATTTAAACCGGCAACAGGTAGAAGCCTTAAAAAATGCCGGCGACCGTCCCGATGAACTGTGGGTGACGGCTGCCGTCCCGTCTTCATATAGCGAAAACAAAATTCTGTATAAAAAAATGACTAATGGACAAACGGATTATTTTGAATATACCAACCAAAATGAACCGGATTTGTATGAAGTTAAATTTTCTTACGTGGGGCAACATCAGGGTGGATATAAGATTAAAGAAATAACGGCTATCGGAAAAATCTACGAATTTGTAGGCGCACATCAAGGCGATTACGAACCTAAAATCCGTTTAACGCCTCCGGTTGCCCGCCGGTATGCAGGTATAAACATACATTGGCACCCTAATTTAAAAACTGATTTGCAATGGCAAAGTTTATTAAACCATACCGACCGTAATTTGTTTTCATCCTTAGATGACGATGACAATCTGGGTGGGGCTTTACATCTGGATTTAAAACAACAATTGTGGCAAAAAAATAAAAAATCTTTATCAATCAAGGCGATGTATGATTTTACCCATCAAAATTTTGAAGCCTTAGATACCTATCATCCGGTGGAATTTAACAGAGAATGGCAGATAGATTCCATTTACGGTAAACAACATTTGTCTCATATAGGATTGTTATATCAAACGGGCGACAATTTTTTGTCAACCGGCTGGCGTTTTTTTAAATTACGCAAGGATTTGACAGCCCATCAAATTTATACTAATGGCAATTGGCAATACCAAAAATGGCAAACCACTGCCCAATATCGTTATACGAAACAACAAAGTGATTTTGATTTATCCGCTACTGATTTTACACATAGTTTAACTTATCATTTTCCAAAATTTGATGTGTCAGCAAAAGCGCATTATGAAGATAGAAACAGCCGGCAAGCAGATATTTTGGATAGTCTAAATTTTCGTTATGCTTATGGCGAAATACAATGGCATAAGGCAGATACCTTGAGGTCCAGTTGGCGATTATTTTACAAGCGTGAGCAAAATGACAGCGTCAGACAAAATCAATGGCAACATACGGATTTGTCTGACAATTTTGGTGGAGAATGGCAACACAAAACCGGCACGCATCATTGGCAAGTATTTCTACACTACCGGCACAAGAATAGTCAACGGGCATCGGAAATAAAAGACTATCTCAACCTTAAATTGGCTTGGGAACAACAATATTTTAGCCGGTTATTATCAACTCAGGTTTGGGTAGAAAGTTTTAACGGCAATACCTTGCGAGATGAAGTTTTATATGTAGAAACACCCCCCGGACAAGGGGTTTATCAATGGAATGATTATAATCAAAACGGAATTAAAGAAATCAATGAGTTTGAAGTAGCTGTTTTTCAAGATCAAGCCAATTATATCCGTGTGATTTTGCCTTCTAAAAATTATATCCCTACTTTAAATAATAAATATCATTTTCAATTGACCATTCAACCGGAAGTTTGGCAAAAAAAATCATTTTTAAAACATATTTACGGTGTTTTGCAATTTGAAAACCGGCACCAATCCGAACAAAATCAAAAAAAATTATTGATTTGGCAGCCGACACCGGAGCAGACCTTATCACAAAATCTGTTGTGGCAACAAGATTGGTTTTTAAACCGGTCTAAAAAACGTTATTCGTTGCATTTTACCTATCAATTTGTTAAACTAAAACAGTTGTTGGTCATTGGCGAGCAAGGGCATACACTGGAAACTTATCGTTTGCAAACCAAACATGCTTTTAGTAGTCAAATCATTTGGAAACAAAAGTTGTCACAATTGACTTCTGAAAATTTTTCTGAAAATTACCCGCAAAAAAACTATCAATTACAGACTAAAGCCCTTGAAGAAGGATTGGAATGGCAATCAAAACAAAGGAACCGGCTTTATACCTATTATAATTTTAAACAAAAAACCAATTTATCGGGTGACGAAAATCTGCAAATGCATCGTTTGGGTGTACGGTATAATTTTATCGACACTAAACAAAATATATTTAACTTTGACTTACAACTGGTTAACAATCGGATGCAAGGCAATGCTTATTCACCGGTAGCTTTTCAGATGTTGGAAGGGCTACAGAACGGTAAAAATTTGATTTTAAATACGCTTTACCAACAGCGACTCAGTTCCTATTTGCAATTGTATCTCACTTACAGTCTTCGTTTGTCGGAAAACCATAGTGCAGTGCATACGGGAGGGATTCAGTTAAAGATGGTTTTTTGATCTTCCACAACTGATCTCCTAAACATTTATATAAGAAATAAAAAAACCGCCTATTATATTGGGCGGTTTTTATTATAGTTGTTGTGTTATGTATTAGTTTTTAAGCACTTCGGCCACTTTTTTACCGATTTCCGCCGGTGATTCTACGACGTGAATACCATGCTCTTTTAAAATTTTCATTTTGGCTTGAGCCGTATCATCTTTTCCACCGACAATGGCTCCGGCATGTCCCATAGTTCGTCCTTTGGGAGCTGTTTGTCCGGCTATAAAAGCTATGACGGGCTTTTTGTTACCGGTTTCTTTAATGTATTTGGCGGCTTGTGCTTCAAGATTTCCCCCTATTTCACCAATCATAACTATGGCTTCGGTTTCAGGGTCATTCATAAACATTTCAACCGCATCTTTAGTTGTTGTACCGATAATCGGGTCACCGCCTATACCGATAGCCGTGGTAATACCCAATCCTTGTTTGGCAATTTGGTCAGCGGCTTCATAAGTTAAAGTCCCGGATTTGGAGACCAAACCGATTTTGCCTTTTTTAAAGACAAATCCGGGCATAATACCGACTTTAGCTTCACCCGGTGTAATAACGCCCGGACAGTTTGGACCTACCAAACGCACATTTTTGTCGGCTATATAATCCATCACTTTAACCATATCAGAAACCGGAATACCTTCAGTAATAGCTATGATAGTTTTAATCCCCGCTTCAGCAGCTTCTTTAATGGCATCGGCAGCAAATGCCGGCGGCACAAAAATAATGCTGACATCAGCTCCGGTTTTGTCAACAGCTTCTTTTACGGTATTAAAAACAGGTTTGCCTAGATGTTCTTGACCGCCTTTTCCGGGAGTTACACCACCAACCACATTGGTGCCGTAATCAATCATTTGTTGGGCATGAAATGTTCCTTCTCCTCCTGTAAATCCTTGAACGATAACTTTTGAATCTTTATTTATTAATACACTCATGTTTGATAATTTTTAGTTTGTAAATATGCGCATTTTTTTACAACAAAATATGGCATAATGTCATTTTTTCAATTAAAAATTTTGATTTTCAAGGTTAAAATATTTCTAACCTTAACCGGATTTTTTCTAATTTTATTCTTTAACCCGCTCTTGGTATTCACCGGTTTCCGTATTAATTTTTATTTTGTCGCCTTCATTGATAAACAGCGGCACACGGACTTTGGCACCCGATTCAACCGTTGCAGGCTTAGTGGCATTGGTCGCCGTATTACCTTTAACACCGGGTTCGGTATGGATCACTTCCATAATGACGGTTGCTGGCATTTCTAATGTTAAAGGAGTATTGTCGTCGGCTTTCATCAATATGGTGACCGTCTCACCTTCTTTTAAAAATTGGGGTGCGTCAATCATAGTTTCGGGCAATTCTATTTGTTCATAAGTTTCATCATCCATAAAATGGTAAGTATTGCCATCATTATAAAGATATTGAAATTTTCGGGTTTCGATACGGATATCATCAATTTTATGACCGGCAGAAAATGTATTATCTATAATTTTTCCGGTAGTCAAACTTTTAAGTTTGGTTCTGACAAATGCCGGACCTTTTCCGGGTTTAACATGTAAGAATTCAATAATTTTATAAATATCGTTGTTGTGTTTGATACACAAACCTTTTCTGATGTCTGATGTCGTTGCCATAATTTTATTTTTTTAATCTTGTTTATATCCTTTTATGATGCCGCGTTTAGAATCTCTGATAAATTGAATAATTTCATCTCTTTCATTAGAAAAAGGCAAATTGGTTTCAATATATTCCACCGCAGCACTATTATTTTTTATAATTTGAAAAACATAACGGTATATGTTTTGTATTTCTTGAATTTTTTCAGAAGTAAAGCCTCTTCGTTGGAGTCCTATGGAATTTACACCGACATATCTGAGCGGCTCCTTAGCAGCTTTTATGTAGGGCGGCACGTCTTTTCTGACCAAACTACCACCGGAAATCATAGCATGTTTGCCGATTTTGACAAATTGATGAACGGCAGACAAGCCACCCAAAATAGCCCAATCGCCAATTTCTACATGACCGGCTAAAGCTACATTGTTAACCAAAATGACGTGGTCACCTACTCGGCAATCATGTGCCACGTGTGCGTTTGCCATAATAAAGCAATTTTTCCCTACCACGGTTTTGCCACTGGCTTCTGTTCCACGATTCACAGTAGCGTTTTCTCTGATGGTGGTACCGTCACCAATGATAGCCAATGACTCTTCGCCTTTAAATTTTAAATCTTGCGGTTCGCCGGCTATAACACTTCCGGGAAATATTTTACAATTTTTACCTATGCGGGCGCCTTCCATAATGGTAACATTCGGACCAATCCAAGTGCCTTCCCCTATTTCGACATCTTTACTGATACTGACAAATGGTTCTATCACCACATTTTTGGCAATTTTGGCTTCCGGATGTATATATGCTAAGGGTTGATTCATAATCTTTTAATTTTCTTTATCTTTTCTAACAATTTGTGCCATCATTTCGGCCTCGGCTACCAGATGTCCATTAGCATAAGCATAAGCTTGCATATGACAAATACCCCGTCGAATAGGTGAAATGAGGTCAGCTTTAAAAATTAGTGTATCACCGGGTTTGACCTTGCGTTTAAATTTGACTTTATCCATTTTCATAAAATAGGTCAAGTAATTTTCGGGGTCGGGAACGGAACTCAATACCAAAATGCCACCGGTTTGTGCCATGGCTTCCACTTGCAAAACACCGGGCATAACCGGTGCGCCGGGAAAATGTCCAACAAAAAAAGCTTCGTTCATCGTCACGTTTTTCATGCCTATGACATGTTTATCGGATAGCTCCAAAATGCGATCTATCATTAAAAAAGGTGGCCGATGCGGCAACAATTGCATAATTTTTTCAATATCCATCAAAGGTGGTTTGTTGAGGTCTATATCAGGAACTTTATGCCGCTTTTCGTTTTTGATGATTTTTTGTAATTTTTTGGCAAAAGCCGTATTGACTTTATGTCCGGGTTTATTGGCTATCACCTTACCTTTGAGCTTAGTGCCTACCAGAGCCAAATCTCCAACCACATCTAACAACTTGTGGCGAGCGGCTTCGTTTGGCCATTGTAAATCAACATTATTTAAAATGCCATTGGGTTTGACTTCAAAATCGTCTTTTTTGAAATAATCTTTAAGCAGTTCCTTGGTTTCTTCCGAAATTTCTTTATCTACAAAAATAATTGCATTGCTCAAATCGCCTCCTTTAATAAGGCCGTTTTTTAATAACATTTCCAATTCGTGTAAGAAACTAAAAGTGCGTGCCGGTGCAATTTCTTTTTTAAAGTCTTTTAAGTCTTTTAAATAAGCATTTTGGGTTCCCAAAACTTTTGTTCCAAAATCAACCATAGCCGTGATTTCATAATGGTCAGCCGGCATAATCAAGAGTTCGCTTCCGGTTTCGGGATCAACATAAGAAATAACTTTTTTGATAACAAATTCTTCACGCTCGGCATCTTGTTCTTCAATACCTGCTTGTTCAATCATTTCTACAAAAAATTTCGCTGAACCATCTTTGATGGGAGGCTCGGCAGCATTGAGTTCTATGATGCAATTATCGATATCCATGCCGGTCAAAGCCGCCAGCACATGCTCGGTTGTATGCACCTGAACGCCATTTTTTTCAAGAACGGTGCCACGTTGGGTTTTGCTTACCAATTGGGCACTGGCTTCTATTTCCGGTTTGCCTTCCAAGTCAACCCTGACAAATTTATATCCGTAATTTTCAGGTGCCGGCTTCAAAGTCATTTTTACATTTTCTCCGGTATGTAAGCCAACCCCTTCAATAGAAACGGCTTTTTTCAGTGTTTTTTGTTTATTCATGATTCGTTTCTTTCAGTTGTTTTAAAGCTTTTTCCAGCTGTTGGATGCGATTGTATAAATCTTCTAAATTTTTAAATAAGATAGTCGATTTTTTAAAATTACGAATTGGCAATGCCGGTGTTCCAACGACAATTTCCCCATCTTTTATATGGTGAGAAATACCTGATTGAGCACCAATTTTGACATTGTCGCCTATTTTGAGATGTCCTGCAATGCCAACTTGCCCACCTATCATACAATTTTTGCCTATTTTAGTAGAACCCGATATACCGGTTAAAGCAGCAATAACAGTATTTTCACCTATTTCAACATTGTGAGCAACTTGTATAAAATTGTCCAATTTGACGCCACGCCGGATAATAGTTGACCCCATAGTTGCACGATCAATGGAAGTATTGGAGCCTATTTCTACAAAATCTTCAATTATTACATTACCAATCTGAGGCACTTTTTTAAAATCTTTGCCGTTATTAGGCACAAATCCAAAACCATCAGCACCAATTACAGAACCACTGTGTATCGTCACATTTTGTCCTATTTGCGTGTCATGGTAAATACTTACATTGGCAAAAATTAATGAATGGTCTCCGATACAGACATCATCTCCGATATATGAACCGGGAAAAATTTTGACATGATTCCCAATCTTAACATTATTACCTATATAGGTAAAGGCGCCAATATAAACATCCTGACCGATCTGGGCGGTTTCACTTATTTTACTGGGGCTTTCAATACCGGTTTTATCGTGATTTTTGTTGTAAAATTCAAGCAATTTGGAAAAGGCTTCATAAGGGTCATCAACCCTAATTAAATTAGTTTGAACCGTCTTTTCCGGTTTAAAATCTTTACGCACAATCACAGCCGAAGCTTTAGTTGTATAAATATAAGGGGTATAAACGGGATTCGCCAAGAAGCTGATGTCTCCGGATTGCGCTTCTTCTATCTTAGCTAAATTGTTTATTTCTGCTTCCGGATCTCCTTCAACAGTCCCTTGTAAAAAATTTGCGATTTGTTGGATATTGTATTTCATCGTTTGCAAAAGTATAAAAAAGATTAATTTATTACAATTTTAATAACAAAGCTTTAAGAAAAAAGGAAAATAAGGTACTAAAAAAAGAGTTACATATACTTCAACACCCTGAAAAATTTCACCTAAAAAACCAAAGAATTTAGCCGAGTTATGTTTGAAAAATGTCTTTAAACAGGTAGTATCTTCTAAAATTTGCTGATAATAAAATTTTTTGCACTTTTCTAAATTGCTCATTTTCTCAATTATATCATAATTTCGTTTAAATTTGCAATTGAACCAAAAAAAATTCTTGATGAAGAAAATAGCGATATTTTGCGGAGCCAGTATCGGTTTTAATCCGGTTTATGCCAAAGCCGCTCATGATTTGGGTGTGTTTCTTGCCCGTCAAGGCATCGAAATTATTTTCGGCGGTGGTAAATTCGGGATGATGGGTGCCATAGCCGATGCCGCCTTAAAAGAAGGGGGAAAAGTCAGAGGGGTGATTCCCGATTTTTTAAAACTCGAAGAAATAGAACATACCGGTGTGCATGAGATGATTACAAGCCAAAATATGTCCGATAGAAAAATGACTATCAGCAAAATTGTGGATGCATATATGGCATTACCCGGCGGATTCGGCACCTTGGACGAACTTATGGAAGTCTTGACCTTAGGACAATTACAAATAGAATACAAACCTATTGGCATATTAAATACCAATGGATTTTTTAACCCGCTTATAACCCAATTTGACTTAATGGTCAAAGAAGGGTTTTTAAAACCCGAAAACCGGGCTATGGTTTTAGAAAGTGACAACATTGAAAAGCTCTTTGAAATGATGCAAAATTACCAACCGCCCAAAGTGTCTAAAATAGTGCAAACAGTGGCTTCCAAATGACAAATATCTTGATAAATAAATTAGATAAACCATTGGTAATGGGCATCTTAAACCTGACGCCCGATTCCTTTTTTGATGGCAATCGTTACAATACGGAAGCTGCCGCACTCGACAGAGTGTCACAAATGCTTGAAGAGGGCGCAGATATTATTGACTTGGGCGCTTTTTCATCACGTCCCGGAGCAACATTGGTTTCTTATGATGAAGAACGCCGGCGTTTAATGCCCGTTTTAAAAGCGGTTAAAAAACATTTTCCAAATGTAAAAATATCAATAGACACTTACCGGCATCAAATTGCAGAAGAAGTCGTCGATGAAGGCGCAGAAATCATCAACGATATTTCCGGTGGCAATTTAGATAAGCAAATGTTTCCAACTATTGCCCGTTTGCAAGTTCCTTATGTGATGATGCACATGAAAGGCACGCCTGAAACCATGCAAAATCAAACCGGTTATACTGATGTGGTAAGTGACATCAAAGCTTTTCTTAAATCAAAAATCAAACAATTAAACGCACTGGGTTTTGATAAGATTATTTTAGATCCGGGGTTTGGCTTTGGTAAAACATTGGAACAAAATTACGAAATCTTGAACCGGCTCAATGAGTTTCACGATTTAAATTATCCGGTTCTAGTAGGGATGTCTCGCAAATCAATGTTATATAAATTGCTGAATATCACGCCAGATGATGCCTTAAATGCCTCGACAGTGGTTCATACCATAGCCTTATTAAAAGGTGTTAAAATTTTAAGAGTGCATGATGTTAAAGAAGCCGTTGAAACCATAAAGATAGTTGAAAAAACAAAATATGCTAAATAATATTAAAGTGCAAATGAAACCGACATGATTAAAATAATTATTAAGCATACAAAGCCTGCCCCGACTTTTGACGAGGGAAATGGTTATAATTCGTTGCATATTAATAAGATACAAAATATGAATAGATGCAATGAATAAAAACCATAAGAGACATAAAAGAACATAAAAGCAAAAAATTTAATAACCTTATGGTTTAAAAAAAATCCTCAATTCCTCAAATCGAAAGCAGTATTAAAGTATGAAGTAAGTAAGAATCATCAAAGAACAAAGCATATTATAAAATACAATAAATCCTCATTTCCTCAATTTATAAGACGAAATATCCATGATTGATTTTAAAACACAAAGCCTGTATCGATTTTGTCGATGGAAATGATTACTTTAATCATCAAAGCTTATCCCGACGGCTGTCGGGAACCATAATGTTAAAATAAAAATAAACAAATGAAAAAATTATTCTACATTATCTTATTAAGTCTTACGCTGATACAATGTCAAAAAAAAGAGGACTATCAAATTGACGAACAACATCTCGAAATCAACGATTTTGTTTGGAAAGGCATGAATGCTTTGTATTTATGGAAAAACAAGGTGCCGGATTTGTCCGACACAAAGTTTCAAAACCAAGATGACCTTAACCGTTTTTTACAAGAATATTCAAACCCCGCCGACTTGTTTGAACATTTGATTTACCGACGAAATGATGTTGACCGTTGGTCATGGATAGTTGACGATTACGAAGCCTTATTAAAAATGTTTCAAGGTGTTAGAAAAACCACCGGAATGCGTATTGGTCTGGTTTACGAACCCGGCAGCACAACCCGCATTTTTGCTTATGTCAAATATGTAATCCCCGGTTCGGATGCCGCCCAAAAAGGGATTCAACGCGGTGATTTGTTTCATAAAATTGCCGGACAAATCATGACTATTGACAATTACCAAGAACTTTTAAGCCAAGACCAATTAGATATTGAGTGGGCTACATGGGACGGCAATCAATTGGTTGACACCGGCAACACGACTTTGCTTCAAAAAACAGTAGTCAGTGAAAACCCCATCTACTTCAAAAATGTTTACAATATCGGCTCGCATAAAGTAGGTTATTTGATATACAACGGCTTTATGTCCAATTACGATCAGCGTCTCAATGAAACATTTGCTTATTTTCAATCGGAAAACATCGATAAACTCATTATTGACTTACGTTATAATCCGGGCGGAAGTGTGCAAACCATGACTTATCTTGCCGGTATGATAACGGGACAATTTACCGGACAAACATTTTTAAAATACCATTGGCATCCTGCCATGCAACAATGGATGCAACAATACAAACCTAATCAATTAAGTCGCCCCTTTGTTGACCACATGCAAACCGGCGAACCACTCCATCATTTGTTGATGAACGATGTTATCTTTATAGCGACTAAAAGCAGTGCTTCGGCAAGCGAATCTTTAATAAATTGTTTACGTCCATATATTAACGTAACGCATATCGGAACGGCAACCCACGGAAAATATACTGCTTCAATTACCATGTTTGATTCGCCTGATTTTTCGGGTTACAACGTCAATAAATCTCATAAATGGGCTTTGCAACCCATTGTATTGAAAGTTAGCAATGTGCAAAACGAAAG
>Ga0256832_1000373_pt1 | contig 28205 bp, 25 predicted proteins | sample 134614metaG_FD_190534 | JGI IMG/M metagenome (GOLD analysis project Ga0256832, IMG submission 190534) | Hydrothermal vent microbial communities from Lau Basin, Pacific Ocean - 134-614 | ecosystem: Environmental > Aquatic > Marine > Hydrothermal vents | place: Pacific Ocean: Lau Basin | collected...
TCGATGGCACATCGACAATGAAATTGGCATTGCACTCCGAGTGGATAAAAAAGCAAAATTATAGCATAAATGCCATAGTGGATTTGCATCTTCCCGAGCAGGGCATCGAAGGTGCATTTAGGATAACGACTATCAAACACATACTTCCACAGAAAAAACCTGTGGATGAAGATTCGGATGATGACTACGTTTACAAGCCCGTCACCGGCTTGATTATCCATCAATCCGGTACGGTTTTTGATATTACATTTGTAGAGGATAAGGACGGCGTAGAAGGCAAGAGAGATACGATAGGAGTGACGGCAGTACATCCGTTTTATTCCTTGACAGCAGGGGATTGGGTGGCTGCAGGAGACTTGAGAGTGGGCGAGAAAGTTCTTGCAAAGTCAGGAGCAGCGATAGTCATCTCTTCACGAAAGCGTGAAGGTGTTAAGACGGTTTATAACCTGGAGGTGAAGGATTGGCATAATTTTTTGGTGGGGGAAGAAGGGGTTGTGGTGCATAATAGCTGTAGAAATGTTATTAGGGAAATAAAAAAAATGTCCCCTAAGAAGCTTGAAAAATATATTCAAGAAGGATGGGATTTTGTTATTAAGTCTGGAGATGATGTGGTCGAATTTTTCAATAACAGACGATTTTTTGAAGAGTTGATGGTTGAATTTAGATACTTAAAAGAGGGAATGGTGTCTACTAATACAATTGCATCAAATTTTAAAGCAATAGATGCTTTTAAGGAATCAAGCAGAAAGGTTGTTGATGGCGTTATAGAAATAACTTCAAGCCTTGCTGTTAGTATGAAAACAACAAAAGTAGCTGATGTTACAAAATGGTTAACTTCAAAAAACATCAAACACTTGGAGAATTTAAAACTTGGTTTATCTGAAGGTATTAATTGGGCAGGGCATGAATTAAATTATTCTAAAGTAAGATTAGATATTTATATGCCAAAAGATGTATATACCCCTTCAAAAGCAATAACTTGGAAAAATCATTTAAAGGGACTTTATCCTGAAATTGATTTTAATATTTCTACACTGGAAAAATACGTAAAATAGTATGGGTTGGGACATAAGAAAAGGGAAAAAATTTTTACCTTCTTCTTTAATAGAAGATAAAGACAAAATATCATTGCTTGAATGGCAACAATATGTTGATTCTGACCCGGAATTAATGTGGGCGGAAGAATCCCCTATTGCAGAGAGCTTCAAAAAAGCTGGTCATGAATGGATTAAGAAAGAAAACTACAGGCATCAGGCTTATTATGATTTTAATGTAAAAAAGAATTGGCCAGGTCTAAGGTTTAGTTATTTTCTAGGTACAATATCTGTGGATACGGAGCGACAAACATTGAAGCGTGTAGAAAAAATGTGGGAAGTGACAAAATATTTTAATGCCTATTTATTTAAAAACGGGATAAGATTTACAGAAAAAAAGTTAGAAAAACTTAGAGAAAAATACACCAAGAAAATAAAAGAAAAAGAAACTTAGATATTAATAGTAAAAACTACTAATTTGCAACGGGCAAGAGTTTTTATATATAAGCACACATTTATCTTGCATCACAAAGCAAGATATTAATGACAAATTTGATAGCAATGACTGACAATGGAGTGCCATTATCTAAAGCAAAGGGACTTATTTACAAATCTTTGGAATCTATGCAAGAAACTTTATCTGATCCTAAATATAATATTGATATTTTGGAGATTACAAATATATATAATCAAAAATTCAAAAATCCGGACTTATGAATGAAAAAGAATTTGAAAAATTTTGGGACAAAGTAATGGATGGCTTTGGACAACTGTTTATAAAAAAATGCGTGGACAATGTCTATGACAAGATTGATAAATACAAAAAAGAGGACAAGATATTTAAAGCTTTTTTTGAAAGCTTGGATAAAGAGCAGTTGGATAATTATAATAAGATAGCATACCGCCAATTTGTTTATGAATATAATGCCGGTATTTTGGATATATTTGATCATCATACTGAGTTTTCATTAAAATATATTGAGAATAATAAGGAATGTGATTTTAATTGGGATTTTTCCGATGCATTGGTGGGAGAGCTTGTTGCGGAAGAATTTGGTTGGATAGACCGATTTTCAAAAAAAATAAAAATAATAAAAATATGGGGTTAAATGAAAAAAAGCTTATTGCTTATGGAAAATTATTGATTGAATTAAGTTATAATAGTTTTTGTGGCTTTTATAAAGAATATAGGCATTTTGTTGAAACAAATTATATGAAATATAGTAAAAGATTTCATATTGATTTTTTTTCGAGTTTGACGGAAGAACAAACTATGCAATTTCTTTATATACAAGAAAAGATAGCACGAGAAGTTTTAAAAGGATTTTTTGAAATGATATTAGAGAATAGAGATAAGTACAGGATTGTATATGTTGGAGAGGACTTTGACCGGTATATCGACTTAACCGGTGACCTCAGCAAATTGGAAACAATGTTGTTCGAAGAAAATGGATTGATTGATAAATATAGCAAATGTAAGGATATAGTACATAAAGTAAGGGAACTGGAGAGTAGTATCCAATAGTGAACTTCCACCCACTCACACCACCTCATCACCCTTCAAAATATCCTTTCCCTTCTCCATAGGTATTTCCATAATATAGACAATTTGGGGGATGGTGAAGTGTTTTTTGTTTCATTTTTTTTGTTCCAATTTTTATGTTTGCAGGTTTCGGGCTGAAGCGAAGCGTAAGTACCACATAGCGAAGCGTACTGCGGGATTCCAAGTTTTACTTGTTCCATGTTCCAAGTTTTGGGTTGAAGCGTACTGAGGAATTCCGTGTTCCGAGTTTTTCAGTAAAATAAGGGAATACTTAGGACTCGAAAGCACGACTGCAAGGAGTGATTTTGAAGCCGGATTATTTGAAGGTTTCATGTTTCAAGTTCCAAGTTTGAAAGTTTCAGGCTGGAGCGTAGCGGAAGCTGGAGTGAAGTGTAATGAGGGATTTTGAATATCGAACAAGGAATGATGATTTTAGAAGTGATGAATCGAGGTCAAAGACGCTCGCTTATCAGGGAATACTTAGGACTCGAAAGCACGACTGCAAGGAGTGATTTTGAAGCCGGATTAAAATCTGGTGTTTGAAGGTTTTATGTTTTGGAGTTTCATGTTTCAAGTTCGAAGTTTGAAAGTTTCAGGCTGAAGCTAAGCGGAAGCTGTAGCGAAGTGTAATGAGGGATTTTGAATATCGAATATCGAACAAGGATTTAAGATTTTAGAAGTGATGAAGCGAGGTCGGATACGCTCGTTGATCAAGGGAAGCGAAGTCAGAGACATTCGCTTAGCAGGATATTGGCAGACAAGCTACCTCAACAGCATATACCTCGCACCGGGAAGATTCTCGACTACTCCTTTAAATTCGAGTTTTGGTAAGATGGAGGAGAGTTGTCCGATATTTATATTTGTGATATGGTAAAGTTTATCGATAGAGAGGCTGTCTAACTGTGTATCTTTTAGGGCATCGACTATTTTTTGTTCGTTTTCGTCCAATTTCACAAAAAGCTCCAATTGTTTTGGCTTTTTGCCGGTATTTTTTGACCAATCCATCAGTTTGCAGATATCGTCTGCACTTTCTGCCAGTGAAGCAACATTGGATTTAATTAAGTGATTGGTTCCTTTTGAATATTTATCGTCGTGTCTTCCGGGTATCGCAAAAACATCTTTACTGTAATTGAAAGCCATTTTTGCAGTTATCATCGAGCCTCCTTTTATATCTGATTCCACGACCAAGACCGCATCGGATAGGGCTGCGATGATTCTGTTTCTCATCGGGAAATGACCTTTATCAGGTTTTGTGTCCATCGGGAACTCACTCAGGATATCTCCATTTGCTTCAATTTCTTTTCTCAGATTGCTGTGTTGGGCAGGATATGTGATATTGATACCATTTCCCATTATCCCTATGTTCTGAATATTGTTTTTTATACTTGCTCTATGTGCAATAGCATCTATGCCAAATGCAAGACCACTAATGACTGTGACATTGTAGTCTTTTAAATCTTGGATGATATCCTCTGTTATTTTTTTGCCTCTAATAGTTGCATTTCGAGTGCCAATTATCCCCAATGTTCTTGAGTTATTGTAGGTTTTTGTACCTTTAGAATATAGAAGTATAGGACTGTCACTAAAATGATTCAATCGTGTAGGGTAATTGTCATCAAGGTAAAAGAGAGTTTTTATTTTTTTTGATTCTATATCATTTAGGATTTCTTCTGCTTTTTTTAACACATCTTTTTTTATAATTTCAACTGCCAAGTTATGCCCAATACCCGGGATTCTTGCTAATTCGGATTTTGTTTTGCCAAAAACTTCTTTTACTCCACCACAATAGCTTATAAGATTTTTAGCAAGAATAGGACCTATCCTTTCAATTTGCGTTATTCCTATTTTATAAAGAAGATTATTATCCATATTTTATAATTTGTCTTGGATTTGCCATAATTGCATTGCAAGATAGATATTACAAAAAATATATTTACCAAAATTACCAAAAACCTCTTTGGTTTGAGTACATTTGTACTTTATACCGAATAAACATTAAATTAGTTCATTTACTTAAACAAAATCTCGATACCAAATCGGTATCAATCTTGATAAATTAGTTTATATGTTCATTCTATGATTAATTTGGTATAATATCTCAATATCAATCAAAGAAATGCTTTTAAGAATTGTAAATATAGGGAAAAAAACGGGAAGAATTGTAATGATTTTACAATTTGTTATATTTCTGAATCTAATAATGGACGCTCAAATAAATAGTGAAGTCGGTTATACTGTCTCATACATCCCATTGAAAGTTACCAATTCAATTATATCGCGTTATAATAAAGGTCAAAATATAGGGGAGAATGAATCCGTATTGAAACCAATGAACAAATTGCACATCATTAACGGATTTAACTTAGGGCTTTCATATAGGGTAAGCGATTTGAAATTTGTTGGCTCTTGGAACTCTCTGATTGCAGGTAGGAGTGGAACTGTCGGAAATGTGAAGGAAGGAACAGGTAAGGAAAAGAATTTTTATTTTGTTACTAATACCTTTTCCTTTGGAACGGAAGTTTTAATAAATCACTTTGGAATCGGAGCCAGTTTGGATTATAATGTCAGTACACTGAAGACCAAATTGAAGAGTACATCCTCAAAAGTTTTGATTTCTCCCGATACAAAATACAAGTTTTATTCTAATAGGGTTTATCTGATTTTTTACTTTAGAGCAACTGATAATTTTGGAGTGGAATTGAAACCATATGTAAGTTTTCCATGGGAAAAAATTGATGTTTCAGAGCTTTCAAATCTATTGGTAGATGACAGTTCGACTACCTTAAATACTGAAAAATTAATCCATTTTGGTCTAACTTTTTGCGTTCTTAATGGTTTTCAGCCCGAAAATTGAATTATTTTAGCAAAAAAATGAGAATATTTGTTTGGTTTAAGAAAATAATTATACCTTTGCACCTCAATTTTAATATATAGAATATGGCAAATCATAAATCAGCAAAGAAAAGAGCTAGACAAGATGCAAAAAAACGTATCTACAATAGATATTACAAGAAGTCAACAAGGACTGCTATTAAGAATTTGAGGGAAATGGAGGAAAAAGATAAAGCTGTGGCATTCTTACCGAAAGTAATAAGTATGGTAGATAGATTGGTGAAGAAAAATCTATGGCATAAGAACAAAGGAGCTAACCTTAAAAGCAAATTGACCAAAATGGTTAATGCCCTTTAAGATTTAATCCGCCGAAAAAGTAATAGGCAAGGGGCTGCGTTAGCGTAGCACTGAGCTAGAGAGGTGCAATATTTATTGCGCCTTTATTTTTTTATATCCTTTTTTCTATAAGATATTTATTTCTTTCGCTGGAAGACCTTAATATCATCTCAGCCAGAAAACCTGTAACAAATAATTGCATTCCCACTATAAATGTTAGGATTCCAAAGAAAAACAGTGGACGTGTAGCAATACCGGGAGCACCAAAAAACAATTTATCAATGCTCAAATAGGTAAGGCAAATAAATCCTACGAAAATAAAGAGAGTCCCGAGTGAACCAAAAAAGTGCATTGGTCTTTTACCGAATTTTGATACGAACATTATGGACATCAAATCCAAAGGGCCATTGATAAATCTTTCCAAGCCGAATTTTGTAGTGCCATATTTTCTGGCTCTATGTTCGACTACTTTTTCTCCGATTTTGGTGAATCCTGCCCATTTTGCTATCACAGGAATATATCTGTGCATTTCACCTATTACTTCAATGGTCTTTACCACATTCTTTTTATAGGCCTTGAGTCCACAGTTCATATCGTGAAGTTTCAAGCCGGTTACCATTCTTGAAAAACCGTTGTATATTTTGCTGGTGTTTCTTTTTATAAAAGGATCATATCTCTTCTTCTTCCAGCCGGAAACCAAGTCATATCCCTCATCTGTTATCATACGATAAAGTTCGGGAATTTCATCGGGACTATCCTGCAAATCTGCATCCATCGTGATTACGACATCTCCTTGTGCAGCTGTGAATCCCTCGTTTAAGCCCGCTGATTTGCCATAGTTTCTCTGAAATTTGATAGCTTTTATGACCGGATATTTCTCTTTCAATTCCTCGATTATTTGCCAAGAATTGTCCGTACTACCATCATCAATAAAAACTATCTCGTAAGAAAAATTGTTCTCATCCATCACTCTCGCTATCCAAGAAGTCAATTCGGGCAAAGATTCCGCCTCGTTGTATAAGGGGATTACTACAGATATATCCATTGAATACAATTTATTTTAATATTTCGCTACTATGCAAACTCATTAAAGTTAGGATCTCTTTTCTTCATTATCGCTCCTTGAATTGCGGCAATAATAGCGCCGAAAATCATACCAAATATCCAACCTTGTATCGCTTTGCCAATTGTATAAGAGAAATCCTGATCTTCGATTGTATCGGTTATTTCATCCAATGCATCTTCACCTCCTATCATTGTAGCCATTTTTTCAGCTGCTTTGATAGCCAATTCTTTTTGTCTGTCAAGCAAACTCGAATCAATAAAATTGAATAATACATAGTTGAATATTGCTGTAATCAAGGACATAACAACGAAAGTGATGAAAAGATACTTGAATATCTCGCCAAAATCGATGTAGCCACCGCTCAGCTCTCTTGCTTCCTTGCCTGCCATATACATAAAATAAATCAATACGACAAAACCTATAATTGTTCCAACGTAATTTAAAAGATAATCAGGGTTGATAAACCATAGGATTAAGGTTATTACAATTGAAGCGATACCGCCCATTACACCATATTTTACTGAAGGATGATTCATAATATAGAATTTTTATGTTTTAGAATGTACAATAATTGATGTAAAGATATAAAAAAATTATATATTTGATGAAAAATTTGAATTTTAATGCGAAGATTCCATTTTTACATCCTTATTCTTTTCCTTACTGCAATGGTGGGATGTGTGTCTCTATCCAAATTTCAGTCAGGAGAAGAAGCATATGAAAGGAAGCATTATTCCACTGCAGTAAAGATGTTGCAAAAGCAATTACCGAAAGTGCGAAATGCCGGCATTGCTCAAAGAAAAATGTCTATGATAGGGGATGCTTATGGGAAAATGGACATGCCAAAACAAGCTGCTAAATGGTATGAGAAAGCCGTTAAAACCGGTTCGGGAATTAAAGATTATTTCAAATTGGCTAAGGTTTATAAAAAACTTGAAAAATATGATATGGCTCTTAATACTTTGATGAGTGCAGAGAAAAAATTTGGGCGATCTGCCTTGTTGAATAAAGAGATAAGTATTTGTAAGCAATCAATTAGGTGGTTACAGAATAAGGATGATAATATACACCTGAATCTTCTGGATATAAATACAGAATTTTCTGATTTTGCAAGTGATTTCTATCTCAATGATTATATTGTGTTTTCATCAGACAGGCGCAATTCATCGAAAGATGTATATGCATGGTCAGGAAATTATTATTATGATTTGTTTATTTCCGATATAAGCGGTGCGATAGATGCAAACCCGTTGCCGGGATATGTCAATACTGAATTCAATGAGGCTTCTGCATGTTTCAATAAGGAAGGCGATGAGATGTACTTTGTGCGATGTGGTGATGATGATGAAGAGATAAGGAATTGTAAACTTTATAAAAGTGTTTTAGTGAATTCCGAATGGTCTAAGGGAGTTGTATTGTCTTTTGTGAAAGAAAGAGTGAATTATCTGTCTCCATGGTTAAGTGATGATGATAGTGTCTTGTATTTTGCCTCCGATGACCCTAATGGTTATGGGGGCTACGATATCTATTATTCTTTGAGGCAAGACAAGGGTTGGTCTAAACCACAAATCTTTCCCAAATTGATCAATACTGTAGGTAATGAAAAATTTATCACAACTTGGAGAAATAAAATATATTTTTCCTCTGATTTTTTGCCGGGAATGGGTGGCTATGATATTTTCGAGACCGTTGTAGATTCAACCGGTAGATTGTCTCCACCGGGTCATTTGGATTATCCTTTAAATTCCGGAGGAGATGATTTTTATCTTTTGAAAAATAGTGATTCCACCGGTATTGTCAGTTCTTCAAGAATAAATGGTAAAGGATTGGATGACATTTATTCTTTTGAAATCAATACTCCTGTAGATACTATTATTAGAGATACATTGAAGAAAGTGGATAAAAAAGAGATTGTTAAGAAAAAAATATTCCTTGCTATTAAAGTTGTAGAGAATATATTTGAAGATAAAACTGATCCAAATTCCAGAATCTTAGGCAAAAAACCTGTTGTAAAAGCTACAATTTCATTTCAAAATGGAAAATATGCGGTGGAAACTCCACCAAACGGTCTTGTGATAAAAGAAATCAAGTTTGATACGACATACAATATAGTCGTTGGTAAGCAAGGGTATTTGACTAATGCTAAATCGATAAAAGTCCAAAAAGACAAGGAATACAATCAAGAAATAACCACATTAAACGTGACAGTGATATTAGATAAAATTTATTTTGGAAGAGAAGTAGTGTTAAAGAATATTTATTACGATTATGATAAATGGGAGTTGAGAGAAGAATCAATTCCCACACTTGATGAGTTGTATAAAATCATGAAGAATAATCCCGGTTATAGAATAAAATTAGGGTCTCATACCGATTGCCGGGGTGAAGCTGATTACAATCTGGAGCTATCTCTCAAAAGAGCAAATTCGGTAGTGCAATATCTCGTAAGTAAGGGTATAAGCAAAAGCAGGTTAATTCCAATCGGGTATGGGGAGACAAAACTAATCGAAGATTGTGAGTGTGAGAATTGTTCGGAGCAACAACATCAAAAGAATCGTAGAACAACATTTGAAATATTGAAGTGATGAAATATTTTATTGGACTGGAGTTGAAAGAGTTTTTTAGATCGAGTAGATTTGCAAAACGAATTGTATTAAAAATATTAGTTGTAATAGCATATCTGTATTTTGGGATATTGGCGATACTTATGGGTGTGGGAGGATATATGGCTGTGAAAGAAGAATTGCCTGAGGAGAATACTTTTTTATTCGGCAACCGGTATTTACTGTATTTCTTCTTTATTTTCTTTATCTTGTACTTATTTTTATCTCCATCTCCGTCGATGAAAGTAAGACCATTGATGATATTACCTATCAAAAAAAGGAAAATACTCAATTATTTTTTACTAAAACTCAACCTCAATTATTTATCTCTATTTGCATTTACCATTATTATTTCCTATACAGTAGTACTGTTCCTAAATGAAAAGAGTAGGATAGGGGTTTTGCTGTGGTTTTTTTCGATTATAGCTGTAATTTTATCTTTGGTATTTATCGCTTTGCTTATGGAAAAAAGCTATAAGGTCATAGCGCTTGTCGTCGTTATATTGGCTGCTATTTTAGGATTAAAACATTTTGGAATTATAGATATACCTGAATTGTCCGGGAGGATGTTTTATTCAATTTATGAAAATCCATGGTTGTCCTTGATTGTATTTGGGTTTTTAGCCTTGATTTTTTCCTATACTTACAAATGGATGATGTCAAGGTTCTATTTGGACGGAGCGTTAAAAGCCAAATCTGAGAAGGTTTTGGATATGAAATTGACATGGTTGGATAGATTTGGCACTACGGCTATTTTCCTGAAAAATGATATAAGGATGATATTAAGAAATAAAAGACCGAGAAAAGCGGCATTGTTTTCACTTTATTTTCTATTGTATGGATTTTGGATATTTGGCTATGACACTGATATTACATCCCCAAATATATTCAAATTGCTTTTTGGAAGTATGTTGATAACCGGAGGGTTTTTGTTTAGTTTTGGTAATTATGTTCCGGCTTGGGACAGTGAATACATCAGGTTATTTATGAGTCAAAATATCAAATATAGTCAATATCTGGATTCCAAATGGTGGTTAATGGTCGTCTCGGTATTATTTTTATCTATATTGAGCATCCCCTTTATTTATTATGGAATTGATAAATATCTCTTGATATTGGCTATGGCTGTTTTTAATATCGGCTTCAATTCATATTTGGTACTGATAGGTGGGCTGTTCAACGATAACCCAATACGTCTGAGTGAAAAAGTGAAGGCTTTCCAAAATACTCAAGGATTCAATATCAATTCGTTTTTATTGGGGATGCTGAGATTATTATTGCCGATTTTGGTATATTATCTCGCACACAAATACTATACTGATAATATCGGTCTTCTATTGTTGGCAGGTATTGGGCTAACAGGTGTTTTGTTGAAGTCAAAAATAATGAGTTATATCGAAAGTTTATACAGAAAAAAGAAATATTCGCTATTAGAATCATTTGCTAAAGAAGAGTAATAATTATGCTGGAAATAAGTAATCTTAAAAAACAATACGGCAGTGCTATTGTATTAAATATCCCCGGATTAAGCATACCGAAAGGACAAAGTTTTGGACTTGTTGGAAACAATGGCGCAGGAAAGACAACGCTTTTTAATCTGATTTTGGATCTAATCAGACCAACATCAGGATATGTGATGAACAATGGTGTTAAGGTCAACGAAAGTGAAGAATGGAAGTATAAGACTTCAGCATATCTTGATGAAAGTTTTTTAATCGGGTACTTGCTACCGGATGAATACTTTTATATGTTGGGTGATTTGAGAAATTGGAGCAAAGAAAAAGTAGATTCGTTTCTTATCGACTTTGATGAACTATTCAATGGAGAGATATTGGGAACAAAAAAATATATCAGGGATTTGTCAAAAGGAAATCAGAAAAAAGTAGGTGTAGTAGGGGCATTAATCGGAGATCCCGAACTTATATTGTTGGATGAGCCTTTTGCAAATCTTGATCCTACGACTCAGATACGGCTCAAGAAACTCCTCGTGAAGATAGTAAATGATGATAAAAAAACAGTCTTGGTCTCAAGCCATAATCTCAATCATGTGACAGACGTCGCAGATAGGATTGTAGTCCTTGAAAAAGGTGATATAATCAAGGATTTGCATACCGATGAGCAAACTTTGAAAGAACTGGAAGAAGTATTTAGTGTAGAGTGAGGCAGTGTTGCAAAAAAAAGTGATTGAATTACTGAGTGGATTCTCTTTAAACAAAGGAAAACATAGGACTCGAAAGCACGACTGCAAGGAGTGATTTTGAAGCCGGTTTGTGATTGAAAGGTTCAAGGTTCAAGGTTTCAGGCTGGAGCGTAGCGGAAGTCTCGCATAGCGAAGCGTACTGCGGGATTCAAAGGTTCAAGGATTTTGAATATCGAATATCGAACACTGAACAAGGATTTAAGATTTGTACCAGAAAACATAGGACTCGAAAGCACGACTGCAAGGAGTGATTTTGAAGCAGGAGTATAATTGAAAAAAGCTAAATAAGCATTTCCTTAATCATACCAAGTTATTGTCTTCAAGAACCTTTCTTACTTTTTCTTCGCTCAAACCCGTGATATTAGAAAGGAGATCGATAGATAGACCATTTTTCCAGCCATTTAGAATTACTTCTGATTTGCCTTTCTCTACTCCTTTCTCCATTCCTTGTTTTATCCAAGTATCGTAAGCGGTCATAACATCTGATTTTATGGGTGTAGGTAAATTTTCTATAATTTCCAATATTACATTAACATCTATGTTTCTTAGTGCATAAACAATCGTAGGATAAATTAAGTTCCTGTTTGAAGCGGAATTTAACTTGTCAAATATTAATCTTATTTTTTTCTCAAGATCATCAGGTCTGAATATGTATTTTCCCAACAACAATATTGCTGTTAATAAAGAATCTCCGAAAGCATTTAATTCTTTGTCTGAAAATTTGGCCAAGTCAATAAATACGGTCTCAAATATAGGAACGTACCGTTTAAGCTTAGGAGGTAAATCCCCAATTAATTCTTCAATGGACTTGAAAATCCATTTTTGTTTTCCATGATAAAATACGACAGGCAATATCAGTTTAAGTGAACCGGTGTTTTTATATTGCTTGTAATAACCATAAACTACATAAAGCAACAATTGTACAGCAGTAAAATCATCTGGATGACTTTTGTGCTCTAATACTATGGAGATATAAACTTCATTATCATCTTTTCTGGAAGCAGTAAAGACCATATCGGAAAAAACTTCTTTCAAATCCTGTAATACAAAATCGGTTTCAGCATATTGCAATGTTTCCAAGTCGATAAATTCCAATACATCACCAGGCAAAAAAGAGGATAAAAACTTTTTTGCAACATTGATATCGCTTAGGACGGTTTTTATGTATTTATCGTGTATGTTATTGATATTCATTTTACAAAGATACAAATATTTTATGAATGTCCAAGTTAAGTGTTACAAAAATCGAAGTGTTATTTTTGTTCCAAGTTCAACGTTCCATGTTGTGGGAACCAACAAAAATCAAGGGAAACTTAGGACTCGAAAGCACGACTGCAAAGAGTGATTTTGAAGCCGGAGTATATTTGGAGGTTTGGAAGTTTCAGGTTTCAGGTTTGAAAGTTTAAGGTTCCAGATCTTACCTGTCACCTTCTTCCTCTTCTCCTCCGCCACCGGATTTCAGATCATCATTTCTGATAGCAGACTTTCTACTTTTGAAATTCAATTTTCCAAAACTATAACTAAAAGTCAAACCTATTGACCTAAAAGGAACCGAAAGTTGTCTTTTTTGATAAAACGTTTTGCCTTTCAGCTCGGTTAAGAATATTTTATCGGCATTGAACGGGTCAACCAATCGTAGGCCTATTTTCCCTTTTTTATTCAATAATTCTTTTTGGATTCCAAAGCTATACATAGAAAATGAGGGATTTTTGCCTTGTAGAGTATAATTTGGTGAATTGAAGAACCCCCAAATTTCAGCTTTCCACGTCTTGGCAAAAGACAAAGTCGAACTTAGGAATGCGTTGTACTTAATGCTTCTGTTCTTGAGCCCCTTTCTAACTCTTGAGCCTTGTATAATATATCTATTCACATTGAAATTTCCTCGGAGTTCCCATATCTTAAATAATTTAAGGGAAGTAAAAATATTAATGCCATAGGATTTAGCTCTACCTATATTGTAGTACGAAGTCCTAGATACCGCATTTGAATCCACGCGGAGAAATGTATTGATGACATCTTTTGTCCTTTTGTAAAAAAGCGAAACATTTACCATAGATCCCTTTAGAAATTTGGAATAACTCATCTCAATTTGTCTTGTCAATTCAGGTGATAATTTGGGATTACCATATGAAATGTTTAGAGGATCTCTATTGTCGATAAAAGGATTGATATGTCTCAATGAAGGTCTGTGAATTCTTTCGTTGTAACTGAGTTTTATTGTAGAAAAATCTTTAAATCTTTTCGATATGGTCATGCTTGGTAACCAATTATCATAGTCATGATTGAAATTGAGACCTGCTTCATCAAATAATCCGGAGATAGCTGTCAATTCATATCTCAATCCTGCTATTAATCCAAAGCTGTGAGGTAATTTGAATACACCTGAAATATAACCGGCATAAACATTTTGGTTGTAATTGAAGATATCGGAATTGGCTAAATCAATAGAGTCCTTTTCTGCATCCAATAGATAGAGTTTTCTTCTGAAATCACTGCTTAATTTTCTTAATATCGATTTAGCACCTGTTTCAAACTTTACAGCTTCTCCTAAAGGTTGAACAAAATCCAATTGACTTGTAAGCTCTTTGTTTGTGCCCTGATTATCATTGTTCTCAATTATTTCTAAATTACTTAGTGATTTTTCATTATTATTCTTATTTAGATTTCCTTCAAGCTGAAAAGCCAATACAAGTTTTTTGTCCTTGCTACTGCTAAATTTTCGGGTATAATCGGCATTCCAACTATAAGCACTCCTCAGCTTTTCCCATTTTTCTTCTCTTGAGTAATTATCTTGTTCTAAATCGTTCAATAATGTTTTTGTAAGATATTTTCCTTCGGAATTGTAGTTGTAGCCTCTAAGACGGACACTGGTGTTTATACTATTGTATGCGTTGAAATCGTAAAACGCCCCGATGACACCGCCAAATCCTGATCTGGACACATCCAATAATCCATCTTGTTTTAATTCCAATATATTATCATTTGCCGTAGATTTTCGATAAAACTCCTCGATACTTTCTCTTGGTAATTTATGTCTAAAACCAAGCCTTGCATTCATTCCGAATCTTCCTCTTCCAATTGCGATACTTCCTCTCAAATGCTCCATTTGATTACCCAGGAATGTTTTAATGCTTCCTTTCATCCCCTTGACAATCCCCTTTTTTGTTATGATATTTATGATTCCGGCTGAGCCTTCTCCATCGTATTTTGCACTTGGGGAAGTGATAACTTCGACTTTTTTTATCTCATCTGCCGGAAACATTTCCAATGCTTCTCCTACATCCGATGAAAATAGTCCTGAAGGTTTTCCATTCAATAATATCTTTACTTTATTTGAACCTCTAAGCGATACATTGCCATCCATATCTACTGATAGCATTGGAACTTTTCGAAGCACATCGGTAGCATCACCACCTTCAAGAGTTGGGTCTTTTGCTACATTGTAAACCAATTTATCCACTTTTGATTCTACTAAAGATCTTTGATCAACAATTTGAATTTCATCAAGAAGATGGTCTGCTTGTGCCAATAGAATATTTTTTAAATTTTTATCAGGCTTGCTTAAAGTAAGTTCGACTTCTGTCAATATTTTTGGGGTATAACCTATAAATGATACTTTTAATTTGTATTTGCCTGTTTTAATGTCTACCAGTTTAAATCTACCGTTTTCATCGGTGATTATTCCATTTACCTGCTTATCGTTAGACTTATTTAAAAGCTCCACGATAGCATATTCGATTGGTTCTCTAGTTACTGAATCAATCACGATACCACTAATATGTCCTTTAAGTGATGCTGTTTTTCCTCCTCTCCTTCCCCTGTGTTGAGAAAAACCATTTGCTAAGATAAACAGAACAAAAAATGCTATATAAATATTTTTCATAAAACAATTATTTTTAAAAAGTACAATATTACAAAAATAAAATTTTACTATTCAAAATCAGATAAAGAACATTATACAAGATCAGTATTATTCGACCAATTCACCATATGTATTGACAAGCGTCTCAATTTTTTTTGAGATTATACCTGAAAATATAAGGTGCACTTTATTTTTTCGCATTGTGGGTTAATTCTTTTTGTATGAAGCGGGGTCAGAGACGCTCTCTTATAAGGGGAATAGTGAAAAGGGAAATGCGGATTGAGGTTCTCCCGGTTTCAGAGTTTGGGGAGAAACAGGAAGTCAGAGGGTAGCGAGGACAAAAACGAAAAAATGAAATTCACTTACAATAAATAAACAACATGTTTCTATAAAAACAAATAGCTTACAATCTCTTTTTATATTTGGATAGATTTGCTGAAAGAGTAATATGAGATTTTCCTCCTATCAAATGCTGAATTGAGTATGCATAATCAATCCTGAATCTTTTGATTTTGAGCCCTATCCCAAAGCTGAATCCGGCAAAACTCCTAAACGGGAAGACCCTCATCTCTTTTGCTCTCATTACATTGTAACCAAAACGAAGCCTGAAAGGTCCCCCGTTTTTTCCAAGTAAAAATTCACCTCCAAAATTCAAATGTCTGAAGAAATTGTCAGACCAAAGGCTTATCTTGGATATTTCTTGTGAATCAGTATTCAATAGATTATTTTCTCCATTTGGGTCGTCGTAGAGCAGATTCCATCTATTCAAATGATGAGCAGTGATGATTAGTCTAAAAGGCAAGTGTTTTAACCTTTTTGTGATGCCAAGTAAGACATTTCTTTGTGTATATTCTCTTTCATCTCCGTATTTTGTAAGTTGAGCACCTATATTTTTAATCACAAATCCGATAGTAATATTTTTATTAGGAATAAAATAGGTGGAAGCTAAATCCATTGAAATACCTGTAGAATTGTATGAACCTAGTCTCGATGTGATAAACTTAGTATTGATACCGATTCTTAGTTTTTCATAAACTTCTCTTGAAGCACCGACTATAAAGGCGTATTCTCCTCCATCAACAGTTCCGATATTATCCCCGTATAAATCAGTCATAGCCTCTTCACCGTAACTGATGTATTGCACTCCCACATGAAACGGCATATTTAACTTTTTTACATTGAAAGCATATGAGGCATATCCGCTTTTGATTCCTGCAAAATGAAATTTATGACTCAAGGATACGTGCTTAGTCATTTTTTCATTCAATAATGAAGGGTTTTCCAATGCCATATTTATATCATCATCGTATATCGATACGACATGATCTCCTAATGCAGTCATTCTGGCGGAAGGAGACAGGTTCAAGAATTTGAATACTCCAAAGCCTCCTACCTGCGATGAAACTGCCCCGGTAAAAAAAATATTAATTAGTAATAAATATATAAATCTTATTTTCATTTTCAATTTTTTATTAATAATCAGTAGGGATATCTAAATTTTTGTCGCTTATAATTATGTTTGAACCCTTTTCGATAAAGCCTTTTTCTTTTGTCCAGACAGTGGAGCAAACACCTTTTTTACAAAACAATTTTCTTTTAATCTCGCCGGTTATATCAAATTCATACAATGTATCTTGCTCGTTTTCCCCATCGACATATGTCCCTCTCCAGTGGATTTTTCCATTTTTATAATACTCTTCGAAATCACCGTTTTCTACTCCTTTTTCTAAATAGACTTTTTCTTTTAAAACACCATTTTCATAATATCCATATGAATAGCCGTAAAGTTTATTGTCGTGAAACGTCTGCTTGATTTTTATGTTGCCATTGGGATAAAATACCGTATAATCCCCCTCCAAAACACCGTTTTTATATGTTTCTTGAATTTCTAAATATCCTTTGTCTGAATAGATGTTTTTTATTCCCTCGATAGTGTCATTTTTATAATAACAGCTATCGCTAAGTTTTCCATTGGAATAAAATTTGAGATAAACACCATCTTTTATACTGTCGTCAATCACAAAATACTTCTCTGTATAATATCCATCAGGATCTTCTACAATCACTTGTTTGTGATTATCTGTAATACAACCGTAAAATATTACGGTTATAAGAAAAACAAAGAGGACTATTGTGTTTTGCATCGTCTTATTGTAGATAAAAAAAACAGAAATATTTATAATTTCAAGAATCTAAACGATGAATTTAATATAAAATTTTATTATACTTAAACCATTTAGCTTTTTGGAGGTGCATTTCATTTTTTAGCGTTTTGAGTTCTATCCATCGATGAAATTTCCCGCTGTCCAGCGGGATAAATGTGGATAACCGTGGGTGAAACCCGCGGTATCCGAACAAGCAAAGTACAACTCCGGAGGAGTTGAATATCCATACAACATAATAATTGATAATTGAACACCTTCGGCGTTCATATCACCTCTCACTTTTACCCCGCATTTCATACGGGGCTAATCACATTAAACCACATTCGTGGTTTTTGCCCTCTCATTTCTAAACCAAACATTTTATAAAAAAATAGCAATACTATCTTTCTTTTGATTTTATAGGGAAATAGGGAAAAGCGAAAAAATGAAATGCATCTGCTTTTCGGTTCTTGGGAATTATGACAAATTTTTTTAGAAGATAGAAGATAGTAGTAAAAAGCGTTTTCGTCCTAAGCTTATCGAAGGAAAAAAGTCAAAAACCCGGAAAAGTATGTGGTTTGAGTATATTGTATTTAAAATAAAAGGAGACTACCCGGTTAAGATAGTCTCCTTTGATTTTTCGTTCCTTTTATATAAAAGTGGGTTAGAAATCAAATCTGTAATAAAATATCGGGAGTCTTCCCAATTGGTATTCCTCTTGGATTTGATTTATTTTACCAGGGGCATAAGAATAGCTCAATATATTTCTTGTATCAAAAAGGTTGGAAATATCCAAAGCAATTTCATGCGTGAATCTTTTTGTATTGATTTTATATGCTATTTTAAGATCAGTTCTGAAGTAATCTTTAAATTGATATTCATTATAATCAATGTCTGAATAAATCACTTCTTGGGCAGCACGTGATGCTTCTCTATCTATAATTCCATGCCTGTGTCCACCTGTCCAAGCAATTTTTATTCCGAGATTAAGAGTTTTCCTCTTGCCAAACTTGATTTCTTTTCCGGCTAAAAAATTTGTTGCAAATACTCCGTTGAATGAGGAATTTCGTAATATGTTATCACTGCCCCTGTATTTAGCATCAAAAAGAGAACCTGACATCATAAAGAAGTATCCATGGCTAAAGCCTTTTTCAATAGAGATATCCAATCCATAGTTCCTGCCTGTACCTTTATTTACAAGTTTATCGGGGAAAAATCTACTAAAACCGGTTCCTGAATTCAATAATGAGTAAGAACTTGGAGTAGTTTCTACAGGTAAATTAAATAAATATTGAAAATAAGTTTCAGCTTTAAATCTTATTCTTTTTCCAAGGTATTGTTCAAAGCCTAAGACAAAGTGCAAACTTTTTAGCAATCCCAAATCCTTGTTATATGGAGTCAATTCTTTTTTGTAATCAAGGTTTTTATCAAAATAATAAAGATATGGAGCCAATGTCTGTGAATGCAAACCGATTCCAATATTTATTTTTTGCTTTCTGTCTATCTGGTATGACAAACCAAATCTCGGTTCTATAGGCGAAATAGAATTATCGTTAAGCGTGAAGATATTTGAAGTTATTCCTCCTGTTAAGGTCAATTTTTCATTTGCCTTGTATTTCATTTGAAAATAGGGTTGTATAAGCATTGGATTTCCGGTGCCTTTCCACCTTGTTCTCCACTGTGTAATACCGGCAATTTGAGTATTGTCTTCATTTAGGGTAACTACTCGTACACTATCAATGTATCTTAGATCGTAAAGGTCTAAATTTAACCCCGCTTTATAGCTCAGCTTTCTACTTATTTTCCTATTGAGAGAGAAGTAAGCTGAATATTTGTTATCTCGAAATATATAATCCAATATCGGAACAATATCCGTAACTTTGAATTCTCCGTTTTCCACATGACGAACTATTTTATCATGGTTAGCTGTGACTCTCTGATGAGAAGCTGAAAATACAGCTTTGATAAAAGTTCTTTTGTTAATCGGCTTTGTATAGCTGAGGCCTATAACTCCCATTCTTGAACCGAAATATTGGTCTCTATCATTATCACCATACAATTCCAATGCGGATGTGTCCTTTAGAGTGCTTTTCAGTATCTCTACATAACTTTTACCACCTATACCAAATAAGGCGATATTGCCTCCTTTTTTAAGTGGAAAATTTAGCCTGAAACCTCCATCTTGATAAGTTGGTTTTGAATCCGTTCCAATATTGATTCCCAATTTATTAAAAATAGAAACTGTCGAATATTTGAACATTGTCAAGAATGAAGCACCTGTTTTTTTGGAAATAGGTCCCTCCAGCATCAATTCTGTTCCTAAAAATCCAAATTGAGCACTGCCCTCATACTTCTCATTATTTCCATTTCGCATTTTCAGGTCAAAACCCCTGCTATTCCATTACTGTATTCAGCAGGGAAAGCAGCTGTGAAGAAATCGGAATTTGATAAAAATTTGTTGTTCAGAATAGTAACCGGGCCTCCACCTGTTCCGGGAATAGAAAAATGGTTGGGGTTTGGGATATTTATTCCCTCCAATCTCCACAATACACCGAGGGGGGTGTTACCTCTCACTACAATGTCATTTCTTGAATCATCAGATGATAAAACTCCGGGATAGGATTTTGCCATTCGCGCCGGATCTCCCCTACTCCCTGCGTATTTTTCCGTTTCATATACCGAAAATTCCCTTGCGCTAATCACAGCCATTTCGTTTAACGGCTCACCGCTCTTTTTTGCTACGATTACGACCTCATCCATTTGAGTGGCGGCTTCTTCCATTTTGATATTTAATACAACTTCTTTTCCGGAGGTAACGATAATATCATCCAAAACCACATCTTTGTATCCGATCATTGTAAACTTGATACTGTGTCTTCCAATGCTCACATTATTCAATCTATATCTCCCTTTTTCATCGGATACGCTACCTATTAACGGATCAGAATCTATGACAATTACATTTACTCCAATCAAAGGATATTGGGACTCATCATCGACAATTACACCTCTTACAGTTTGTGTAAGTTGAGCATTTAGATCAGTCAAAAATCCTAAAAAAAACAAAATAGGTAACATTAAAAATAATCTTTTTTTACTTGTATTCATACTTTTTCATTTTGATTTACTTTCGCAATATAGCAATCATTTTTTATAGAAATTTATAAAATCTTTATAAAAACATATTGCAAAATTATATAATATCGAGAATTTAATTATTTACGTGAAATAAAAATATACTTAGAGTAAAGAGTGAAAAAGTGTTGGTAAAGGGTGTTATGTAAGTATTGATTAAATAATTAATGATAAAAAAATTATACTTGAAGTTAAGTGTAAAAAAATATTGTTGTGATTATTTGTGATTTTGTTCATAATGGTAAAACCGCTATATTTTTAGAGATATCACTGATTGTATTTATCCGATATTCATTAAAGAGTATTCATTTTTTTAATAAAACTAAGAAAAGATAATATTAATTGATATTTTTGGGAAAAATTTTAATTAATAAATATTTATGAAAACCAATATATTGACCTTAATAGGGAATACACCTATGGTTCAATTAAATAAAATTACATCGGGGATTAGGGGAAAAGTTTTTGCCAAATTAGAGTTTTATAACCCGACATTATCTACAAAAGACAGGATTGTATTGAGGATAATCGAGGAAGCCGAATCAAAGCAATTGCTTAAAAAAGGTGGTGTTTTAGTTGAAGCTACATCCGGCAATACCGGGGCATCTGTTGCGATGCTTGCAGGTGTTAAAGGGTACAGGTGCATTTTATGTGTTAAGGACACTATTGCAAAAGAAAAATACAATATGCTTAGAGCGATGGGAGCGGAATTGGTATTGTGCCCCTCTAATGTAATGCCGGATCATCCAGATTCTTATTATTCCAAAGCAAAATCAATCGTAGCAAATACTCCAAATGCATATTATGTGAACCAAAATTTTAATAAGCTTAATATGCTTGCCCATTATGAATCTACAGGAAAGGAGATATGGAATCAGACCAATGGGAAAGTTACGCATTTGATTGCAGCAGCCAGCACGGGAGGTACAATAACGGGGATTGGGAAGTATCTTAAAGAGAAGAATCCAGAGGTAAAAGTAATTGGTGTTGATACTGTAGATTCCATTTTGAAGTATTATCACGAAAACAGGAAATTTGATAAAAACAAGATATACAAATCAGGTATTGAAGGGGTTGGAAAGAATATAATTACGGGAAATTTTGACTTTGACATAATTGATGAATTTATTTATGTAGATAAGGAGAAAAGCGCAGAAAATGTAAGGAATTTAGTACTTACAGATGGTATTTGGGCAGGGCATTCCAGTGGGGCAGCCTTACAGGGATTGTTTGAAATAAAAGACAGGCTTTCTGAAAAAGATTTGGCAGTAGTGGTATTTTCCGATCATGGTTCACGGTACTTGTCAAAGGTGTTTAGCGATAACGGACATAAATAAGGATAATCGGTGTTGAATGAAGAATGAATTTACATACAATGATATAGCAGTAGTTATTGGATTTCCGGATAACTGGGCAAAGGGCGAAAAAATTCGCGACCGTTTACTTTATTCTCTCGGGATAACCTATACACAATATTACAAGGTAGGTCATGCTGCATTATTGTTGATCAAAAGGGAAACCGGGGAAATAGAATATTTTGATTATGGTCGATATATTGCACCACATAAGAAAGGAAGAGTTAGGAGCAAAGACACCGACCCTAAATTGTCAATACCAATAAAGGCGAAGATTACTACAAGCGGGGAATTGAATAACTTGTTTGAAATAATGAATTATCTTGATACTATCGAAGATGATACCCATGGTCATGGTCGTACGTATTTTTCGGTTTGTAAAAATATTAGTTTCGAAGCAGGTAAAAAGTATATCAACAAACTTATAGCTAAAGGATCGATTAAATATATTACTTATGGACTGAGTGGAATGAACTGCTCCAGTTTTGTGACAAAAACCCTTATTAATTGTATTGGAGAAAGAAAAAAACGCTGGAATCTGTATTTTTCGGAAACGATAGCTCCAACCCCTTTGGGAAATGTTGTAAATGCTTCGGAAAACGGTGAAATATGGGAATCTGTCGAGGGAAATTATATACGGCTAAAGATGAACAGGCTCAAAGTGATAAAAAACATTTTTGAAAATATCCAATTAAGCTTGTATAAAAATAAACATCTCGAGAAAAATATTAATAACTTTGAGCATTCTAAAGATTTTGAAAAAGTGGAGCTTCCTGATAAGGCACAGTATCTTTTCAGCCTTGGTGAAAGTACTTGGATGCATATCTATAAAAACGATATTTGCGGTGAGAATGAGTACGTCGTGGAATCTTATACGGATTTTAAAAAAATGAATTATTCTATCATTGTAGAGCCTGATAGCGATAAATTCAATTTGGATATTCCGTATAAATTTGATTATGAATGTAATCGATTGGTTACGACTATTGTACAAAATGAAGCAATATTCAGCTTTTTTCTAAAAAGGGAAAATGAACTAAATGAAGCAAAAACGGGAAAAATAATTTATTTAAATAACAAAAAACAGATAAAATGAGATTGAATGTATTAAGGGCAAAAATTCATACGGTCAGAGTGACCGAAGCCAATATCAATTACCGGGGAAGTATTACTATCGATCAGGACTTACTTGATGCTTCCGGAATAAGAGAGTACGAGGTCGTCCATATCAATAATGCTACAAATGGAAATCGAATTTTTACTTATGTAATTGCCGGAAAAAGAGGAAGCGGAGAAATATTGATGAATGGTGCAGCTGCGTTGAAATGCAATGTCGGTGATGTAGTACATATTTTGGCATTTGGTGATATAGATGAAAAAGAAATGGATGGTTTCAAACCAAAAGTTATTCATACGGATGAGAATAACAAGTTGATAGAAGAGTAAGCAGAAGCAGACACTATCTAAAATTTATAATTGTTTTTTTTCTAAAGGTATGAAACACAATAAAGCATGAAAATCGAGCAGATATATACATCTTGTTTGTCCGAAATGACTTATTTTATATCAGACAAGGGGGAGGCTGTAATAATAGATCCGCTAAGAGATCCTTATCCATACATCAGAATGGCCGAATCGTATGAATCAAAGATTACATATATATTCTTGACACATTTTCATGCGGATTTTGTTTCAGGACATCTTGATCTTGCAAAAAGGACAGGAGCTACCATTGTTTGCGGACCAAATGCAATAGCTGATTTTGATTTTTATTGTGCCAAAGATAATGAGAAATTTAATGTTGGTAATGTGACAATACAATTGTTGCATACTCCAGGTCATACCCTGGAATCATCTTCTTATTTGCTAATTGATAAAGATGGTGGTTTCCCTTGTGTTTTTACCGGTGATTGTTTGTTTTTGGATGATGTGGGAAGACCAGACCTTGCAGTGATTCCGGGAAGTTTGACAAGAGAAGATTTAGCCGGCATGCAATTTGATTCTTTAAGAAACAGGATAATGATATTACCGGATGATATAATCGTATATCCCAATCACGGATTTGGTTCTGCGTGTGGTAAAAAAATGAAAGTTGATACTTTTGATACTCTTGGAAATCAGAAGAAATCCAATTATGCATTAAAAGCCGATATGACCAAAGAGGAGTTTGTGAAACAAATAACTGACGGACTCACTGCTCCTCCACAATACTTTCCAAAAAACGCCAAGCTTAATAAAAGCAAATTGCAGGATTATGATGAAATTATTTATCGTGCAACTACGCCTATTTCTCCCGGTGTTTTTAAACGTTTATCTGAAAAACCGGAATATCTGCTTGTTGATACAAGAACCAAAAATAATGTTGTTGAATACGGTATGATTCCCGGAGCTCTATGTATCGGACTTGAGGGTAAGTTTGCCGATTTGGTTGGTACAATCATAGAGGATATTGAACAAAAAATAATTTTTATTGCCGATGATGATTCAAAAGTATATGAAATAGCTGCGCGATTTAGCAGGGTAGGCTATGATAATGTCAGAGGATATTTGACAGGGGGGATTTACAATTGGAAAAATCATGGTTTTAAGCTTTTGGGATTAGCTTCCATGTCTTCTTTAGATTTTTATAATAAACTAAAGACTAACGAAAAAGTAAATGTATTAGACGTCAGAAACAGACAGGAATATTTCTCAGGTCATCTGGAAAGTGCAACAAGTTTTCCCTTGGAAGACATTTATTCAAACATTCATTTGCTTGATAAAGATAATGAATATTTTTTGCATTGCAATTCGGGATATTTATCACTGGTAGCTACTTCACTACTGATATCTAAGGGGTTTAAGAATATAGTAAACATAAACGATACAATCAAGCTATAAAATATTTTTTTGTTTGAATATAGTAATGCCAAAGCACTATTCCACCGCTTACAGCTACATTAAAAGAATGCTTTGTGCCGAATTGTGGGATTTCAACTGATAAATCCAGCAAATCCAGAATATCATCACTAATACCATTGACTTCATTTCCGAAAATAAGGGCATGTTTTTTATCCGGTTGAGGTGAATAAGAATCAAGCATGACCGAGCTATCGGTTTGTTCAATACCGGTAATAACATATCCTTGTTCTTTAAGTGCTAATAAGCAATCACGGGTTGTTTTATAGTATTCCCAATCCATAGAATCAGTAGCTCCAATCGCAGTTTTGTTGATTTCTTTATGAGGTGGAGTGGCTGAAATACCACAAATGCATATTTTTTCCAAGGCAAAAGCATCAGCTGTCCTAAAAAAAGAACCTACATTCATGGCAGACCTGATATTGTCTATAACCAAAACAATAGGGAGTTTCTTTTTTGTCTTGAATTGGTCAACACTAATCCTGTTTAACTCTTTTAATTTTAGTTTACGCATTTCAAAATAAGTTTATCTTTTTTTACTTCTTCTGCTTTTGCCGCTTCTCTTATTACCACTTTTGCTACTTCTTCTTCCATATCCTCTACTCTCACTTCTATCCGAACGATACTTACTTCTTCTTGATGATTTTTTCTTTTTGCCTTTGTACTTAGGCTTTTCGTTTGATACTTGTATGACTAATGATATACCCTCAAACTTTTGGCCTGTAAGTTGCTTTATCAATGTCTCTACAACATCTGTATCGATTTCGAAAAATGAGAACTTACCCAAAATTTCTATTTCCCCTATATTGGCATCACCGGAATCCAGGGCATTGTTGATTAGTCCGATTAATCTAGCAGGATTAAGTCCTGTTTTACTACCTGCATTGATATATAATCTGGAGAGGTTTGATTCGGCACGTCTTTCTTTTCTACTTCGTCTTTCGCCTTGAGAACTATCTTTTGAACCTCTACCTTTGGTATTGATGTCTCTTGCATTTTTGTAATAAGCCAAAAACCTATTGAATTCTGCTGAAACAAAATGTTTTATTAAATCTTCCCTGCTCAGAGTCTCAAGTTTCTCGTATATTGCCGGTAAGAAAGGGGCTATTTGTTCCTCATCAACCTCTATTTTTTGTATTTTATCGATTAATGAATACAATTGGACTGTACAAATATCTTTTCCTGTCGGGACATTTGCATCTTCAAATGAGAGATTGAATTTTCTTTCGATATCACCGATTTTTCTTCTCTCTCTGGTGTTTGATATGATGATGGACGTACCGCTTTTTCCCGCTCTACCTGTTCTTCCGCTTCTGTGTATATACACCTCATTATCGTCCGGCAGATTGTAGTTGATAACATGTGTCAAATCATTTATATCCAATCCTCTCGCTGCTACGTCAGTTGCGACAAGTATTTGAAGTTGTCTTTTTCTGAATCTGTTCATTACCTCGTCTCTTTGGGCCTGTGAGAGGTCACCGTGCAATGCATCCGAATTGTATCCGTCATGCATAAACTTGTTTGCTATTTCTTTGGTTTCTCTTCTTGTTCTGCAAAAGATTATCCCATAAATATCAGGATTGATATCAGCTATCCTTTTCAGTACTTCGTATTTATCTTTAGCTAATACTGTGTAATTTATATGTTTTACATTTTTTGCTCCGATATTTGTTCTTTCTACCGATAGTTCTATCGGGTTATGCATATATTTATTGGCAATACGTCTTATTTCTTTGGACATAGTTGCTGAGAAAAGCAATGTCTGTTTGGTGTCGGGTGTTTTTTCAAGGATTGCATCAAGTTCGTCTTTGAATCCCATATTTAGCATTTCATCTGCTTCATCAAGGATAACTCTTTCCACACTATCAAATGAAAGTTTTTTTCGATTTAGCAAATCCTTGGTTCTTCCGGGAGTTCCGACAACTATTTGTGCACCTTTTTTCAGGGCTCTTATTTGGTTTTCGATACTGGAACCACCATATACAGCGACTACATTTAGACCTTTTGAATGCTTGGCATAACTTTCGATATCCTTAGCGATTTGAATGCAAAGTTCTCTTGTAGGGCTAAGTATCAATGTTTGTGTGCTTTTGTCAGAGGTATCAGTATTTTGGATTGACGGAAGCCCGAAAGCTGCTGTTTTGCCTGTTCCTGTTTGAGCTAAAGCCATTATGTCTTGGTCTGAGGCTAATAGATGTGGGATTGTTTTCGCTTGGATTGGTGTTGGAGTCTCATACCCAAGCTCTTTTATCGCATTGAGAATTTCTTCATTTAATCCGATTTCTTCGAATGAATTCATATTATGATTTTAATGATAAAGCCGATTAAGTGAATGTGTTTAGTGTTGGTACGAAAATAGGCAATTTTGCACTAAATATATTTTCACTCAGACACCAATTGGTAAACATATCGACATAAAAAACCGCAAAGGTCGCATTTATTCCCGATTTATGGGTATAAATAGGCATATTGTTTTTTTATTTTGTGGAATCGAGTATCCATTGCTCATATTTTTCATTTGCTTCAAGTTCTATTTTGATGATGCAAGGCACATCATAAGGATGTATTTTTTCGATCACATCTCTTACTTTTTCCCAGTTTTCTTTTCGGGTTTTCAAAAGAGACACTATTTCATCATCCGATTCGATTGCACCGTTCCACCAATATGCAGCCTCAATTGGGAAGTAGTTTGCGCAAGCTATCAATTTTTTATCTAAGAGGTAGTTTCCTATCTTTTTGGCTTCATCATTACTTTGATGTGTGACATATAACATAATAAAGCCCATATTTTTTATTTTTTGTTTTTAAAATCTACCGCTGATTTTATAAATGACACAAACAACGGGTGTGGAGCGATAACCCTGCTTTTGTATTCGGGGTGATATTGGACTCCGATAAAAAACGGGTGATTACTCAATTCCATCACTTCTACCAAATTGGATTTAGGGTTTCTTCCTGTGGCAAAAAAACCGTTTTCTTCAAATTGGTTGAGAAATTTATTATTAACTTCATATCTATGCCTATGCCTTTCTTCTATGTGTATTTTACCGTAAATATCCGCTATTTTTGAGTCTTTTTTAAGAATACAGTCATAACTGCCAAGTCTCATAGTACCACCTTTGTTGACCAGATTTACTTGATTTTCCATAAGATCGATTACTGGATAAGCTGTTTTAGCGTCAAATTCAGTTGAATTT
>Ga0256832_1000374_pt1 | contig 28194 bp, 33 predicted proteins | sample 134614metaG_FD_190534 | JGI IMG/M metagenome (GOLD analysis project Ga0256832, IMG submission 190534) | Hydrothermal vent microbial communities from Lau Basin, Pacific Ocean - 134-614 | ecosystem: Environmental > Aquatic > Marine > Hydrothermal vents | place: Pacific Ocean: Lau Basin | collected...
TACTCCTGGCGTTTAAAGGCATCGATGCCTTCTCCCAGGCCTGCCCAGGAGGGGATGCTATCCACGAATTGCAGTGGCGAGGGGCAGAGGAAATCTAGTGAGTCTGGCATGCGTGCAGGGCGGCGGATTGGTGTGATTACCGTTTATTTAACGGCCGTGGCTAGACGAACTGAACAGAACAGAACATGACCGCCATGCGTTGGCGATGGGAAATCAGTTTTCCATCGTGGTGGCCAATTCCCCGGCCAATGGACCGGGGAGGAGAGAGGGTGGTTAGACGTCAGACAGCGGATAGTCGAAAAACACGGTGTCCCGGCGCCGGCGGGTATTGCGTTGCGTAACCACGCCCTTGACCTGGAAGTCCGCCGCCAAATAGACCGGGGGGTGGTCGGGGTGCAGATACTCCAGCCTGGGTATGCCGTCGTCACACAGGTAGCGACCGAACAACACCTCACCCTGGTTTACCAGCACGGCATAACAGGGGCTCATCAACGGGTGGCCGGGATCGACAATGATGATGTGTCCGTCTTCGAAGGCCGGGGACATGCTTTCGCCAATGACGCGAAGTGCGAAGGGTTCCATGCCATCGGCGCTGCAGCCTGCTTGTGCCATGTTTTGGGTTTCCTATGGGCGGGTTTCCGGGGTCAGGTGCTGTCGTGCCTGTGCAGCAGTGGTGATGTTACAGCTCTCCAGGGCTGGGTCATAGACGATCACTGCCTCGCCGTTGCCCAGTTGGCACAGAACCTCGCTTACTTTTTCCGCCAGCGAGGCTTCGCTGCTGCCGTAGTCCGTACCACTGCGGGTAACGAATTCCTCCACCAGGGTCTGCAGGGTGTCTGGGGCGATATTTTGGTGGGGGATAATCATGTTACTTGCCGGGGTAAGTTTAGTTTCCAATACCTGAATTTGCTTAAAATTTTATCGAATTGAGGGTTTTTTGCGCGATTTTTTTGCAAAATCCTTCTGAATGTCTTATTACTAAACCCACAGTTTTCGGAAAAAGCGTGGTAATTGTTGGGCTCAGTATAGCGGTTGCGCCGGGGGGATTGTAGCGGACGACTGCTGTGGAAGACTGTAAAACCAATGGAGGGGTCATGGACAACAGGCGTCGTGATCGCCGCCGGGTCGCCCGGGGGTTGTTGCTGTTTTTGGGATTTGTGGTGGGGCAGACGGGTTTTGCCTTCGAAGGTGATTACATTTGGGAGGCGCGTTTCAAGGCTGGTCTTGCCAGGGCCGAGCAAACCGCCAGCGCCAAAGACCAGTATGCAGTAGCAGACATGTATTTTCGGGGGCGGGGTACTGCAATCAATCATGCCCGGGCATTAGACTGGTTTTTGCGGGCGGCCAAACAGGGTTATGCCAAGGCAGCCTACAAGGCGGGATACCTGTATTTGCACAGCAAGAAGCTACCCGCCGGTGCCTTGCCTTCAAAGGCCATACCCTGGTTGAAAAAAGCCGCCGTGGCGGGTTATGCCCCGGCCCAGTACGAATTGGGCAAGGTCTATTTTTCCGGCAAAATCGTCAAGCGGGATGAGTCATTGGCGCTGAAATGGCTGGGCAAGGCCAAGCGTGCAGGTTATGCACCGGCCGGTGAGGCATTTGCGAGAACCGTTAAGCGCCTGGTGAAGGCCTCGGCGGGTAAATCCATTGCCCGCAGGCCTGCGGCATCAGACTCCGTGCCCCCGCCGCAGACGGCCAGCGATACGCCGGATCCTAAGGGAATCATTTTGCACAGTCAGTGGGGCAGCGTGGAAGGCCCCAGCCGTTTCCTGCCTTCCCGCCTGACCCGTTGTCGGGAAAGCCCGGAGGGCATTGAGTGCCTGTCCGCCAAGCAGAATATGCAACTGGCCAGTTCCCGGGTGGAATACCGCACCCGCGCCCGGATGACGGATTTCAATGCCGAGGGCCACTTTCGTCTGACCTACGCCAACAATCTGTTGGCCAGTGGAGGTCAGTCCATGCAGGCGGCGATAAAAAAGGGCTGGCAGGGCAATGAGCAGGTGCTGGATTGTTCCCTGATGGCAGGTCGCACCATCAGCTGCGCCCAGGGGGCTGACAGGCAGTATCAGTTCTTTGGTCACTATTGATGGGTATGGTGGTTTAGACTGCCGGCTGCCGGTGTGGACTGAGTCCCCGTGGATGTTTATTTGAAGATGTAGTGCTTTTCCATATCCTCGGTGATTTGCCAGGTGCAGGACAGGCCGGCGGGAAATGTCACCAGATCTCCGCGCTGGATAGTCACCGGCTGACCATCTCGTGGCGTGACTATCGCCTCACCCTCCAGGATGTAGCAGGTCTCATCGGTGTCGTAGTGCCAGTCAAAGGTGGACACTCCTTTTTGCCAGGTGGCCCAGCTGTCCACATGCATGGCATCCAGCTTGGCGGGGGAAACATTGTGTTCAATGGTGATTTTCATCTTGGGGTATTCCAGGAGGAAGTGGTGGCGCTGAAAAAATGCGCATTATACGCAAATTGGCTGCGTGTGCCGTAGATATAGAGCTTGCCGTCTCAACTTTTGCCCTGCTGCGCCGATAGAATTGGCAGCGTTTTCAATTCATTAGCATTTCAGCGCCTGCGGAGAGGGGATGGCCAGCGTTATCGACAATAATCCACAAAACCAGCGGGCTTTTCCGCGTATTGCCGTCACCTGTCCTGTGCTTTATCGATTGGCTTCCAGCAAAGCCTGGAAAGTGGGCAGGCTGGTGGATTTTTCGGCAACCGGTATTTGTATGGTCTGTGATGGCCGGATCCCGGAAGGTGTGCACATTTCCGTGCAGATCAAACCCGGCAGCCAGAAAACCGTACCGGAGCTGGCGGCCAGCGGACTCGTATTGCGTGTCGTGCTCAACGAGGAGCAGAAGTACGTCGTTTCCTGCAAACTGACCAAAGTCCACCGTTAAATCCGTTTCTCTGGGAAGCTGTCCCATCTAAATCTCTAAATCAGCAAAGAGAATAAACTATCAACGAATCCGCATAAAGGCCGATACAGCAGGTAGGGGCTAATTGGGGCGAGGATGGCCTTTGACGTCATAGCGCCAAGGATGGTGAGGGTTTTCAGGGGGTGGTTTATGTCGAATGATGGGCATGCCCGGACGGGCATTCAGGGGGCAGAAAAAGAGCGCAGGATGTTTCCGCGGATTCAGGCGCGTTGTCCGGTGCGATATTCCGGAGAGAGTTTTGCTCAACTGGGGGTGGGTGAGTTGCGCGACTATTCTGCCGGTGGGGTGCGCATGGTCAGCGAATGCGTTCTTTTGCACAACAGCCAGATTCGCATTGAATTGATGCCGGAGCCCAAAAGTCGGGTGCCCAGGATTACCGCGGACGCGGTAGTGGTGCGCTGTGGCATGCGCGACGATCATCGCTACGAGGTGGCCTGCCGGCTGACCCGGGTCAGACACAAACGCTGACACGCCGTGGCCTGATGCATTGGCGCCCCGGAGACGATTCGAACGTCCGACCTATCGCTTAGGAGGCGATTGCTCTATCCAGCTGAGCTACCGGGGCAAGAAGAAAGGGAGCATCTAGTGAAAAATGGTGGAGCCGAGGAGGATCGAACTCCCGACCTCTGCATTGCGAACGCAGCGCTCTCCCAGCTGAGCTACGGCCCCGGAATTGTGAAAGTGAATTCAGGCGCAAGTGTAGCATTCACCGGACAGGCATCGCCAGCACTTGCAGGGGGTTCAGATATCCCTGGGTTTGTTCGCAGGTTTTTTCGCAGACTGCTTCAGTTGCTGAACAATCTGCTGCACTTCTTCGGTCTTCACAACCGGGGGAGCGGCATCTGGTGATCGGCCGATAGTTTCGATGGTGAGCCTAAGTTGCTCGATATACCGGCGGCAATGCACACACACTAGCAGGTGCATCCAGTATCCCGGACGCTTCCACCAGGGCATGTGGCGATCGAGATAATCGCTGCCATGTTCGGTAATATCTTTACAGCTGGGCATCATTTTTCCTCGAGCTCCTCGATGGCCTGTTGAATACGACTGCGGGCGCGATGGAGCAAAACTCTGCCATTGGACTCGGAAACCTCTAAAACCTTACAAATATCTTCCATATTTAATCCTTGCATGTCGCGCAAAGTGACGGCGGCGCGTTGCAATGGGGGGAGCGCATCCAGCGCTTCGTGGATACAACGGCGCAGCTCCGTGCTGGCGAGCAGCGCATCCGGGGTATCGGCATGCCACATGGCCGGTGGGTTGGCCCAGTGGGCATTTGCCTTGAAGCGGGACGGATCCACAATAGGCGTTTCCTCGAGAGCATCACCCAGATTCACCGTGCGTGATTCATGGCGCAGACGGCTTTTGGCGGTATTGCTGACGATGCGCAGGATCCAGGTTTTTAGGCTGGAGCGCCGCTCAAACTTGGGCAGGGCCCGCAGTACCGCCACCCAGGCCTCCTGGGCCACCTCATCGGCAATGGCGTCACCCACGATGGCCCTTGCCAGATGCACCATCAGACCGTGATAGGCAGCCACCACCTGGGTATAGGCGTTTTCATCAGAGGCCAGCAGCCTGGGGATCAATTCGTCGTCACTGGGAAGCGGAGGATTCGCCACGTACGCACCTGTTTTTATTATGTCATTCGTAACGACAGACAGCGATCTGCGTCCATTGTCCGGTTCAGACAGCTCGACAATAGTCGCGACAAATGTCGGCACATTCTGCCAATTTGACCCGTCGACGGCAAGCCGTTGCTTAAAATACCGGCAAAATCACCCCGCTGAAATTGGCGGGGGCAGGCCGATGACTTATCATGAGCAGTCTGGAAATAGCCGAGCGCTCACATTGGGACACTGCAGGGGGTGAAATGGTTGCAATATTTTTAACCGTGGGACAGGTTCCCTTAGTCTGAGCCGAGGAGATCAACTGAAAGATGTTAGAAACTTTACCCTTACTGGAAAAGACCCGTTTTCCGGCTATTACCCGGGATACCGTATCCACCCTCCAGGTCAATCTGGGCTATCTGTGCAATCAACAGTGTCTTCATTGTCATGTCAACGCCGGGCCAAAGCGCAAGGAAATCATGGATGCGCAAACGATCCAGCATGTGATCGACTACCTCGACACCTCTAACGTAAAATTGCTGGATCTCACTGGTGGGGCGCCGGAACTTAATCCACACTTTAGGACGCTGGTAGAGGCTGCGCGCGCGCGCGATATCGACGTGATTGACCGCTGCAATCTCACCGTGCTGGAGGAGCCGGAGCAAGGGGATTTGGCAGAGTTTCTTGCAGGTCAGGGTGTACAAATCACTGCCTCATTGCCGTGTTACCAGAAAGACAATGTTGACGGGCAGAGGGGCAAGGGAGTTTTTGACAAGAGTATCGCCGGCTTGAAAAAGCTCAATGCCCTTGGATACGGTCAACAGGGTAGCAACCTGATGCTGAATCTGGTGTACAACCCCACCGGCCCATTCCTGCCTCCGCCACAGGATGTCCTGGAAGCCGACTACAAACAAAGATTGTTTGACCAACATGGCATTGCCTTTACACATTTGCTGACCCTGGCCAACATGCCCATTCAACGTTTTGGCAGCAGTCTGATCTCCAAAGGTCAGTTCAATGATTACATGACTCTGTTGCAAACCGCTCACAAGGCGGAAAACCTGCAAACCGTGATGTGTCGCAGTCTCATCAGCGTCGACTGGCAAGGATATTTGTTTGATTGTGATTTCAATCAAATGCTGGATTTGCCCATGAAAATGGCAAACATCAAACGGCCACACCTGCGAGACCTGGTACATCAGGATATTTCCGGGACGCCCATTGTTGTACGTGGGCATTGTTACGGCTGCACCGCTGGTCAGGGTAGCAGCTGTGGTGGAGCGCTTAGTTAGCACTCATCAGATGCGCGTTTCGATTATCATTCCCGTGTTGAATGAAGAGGCTGTACTGGAGGCTAATTTGAAAAAGCTGCAAATGGAACGTGCTAGCGGACACGAAATTATCGTCGTGGATGGTGGCAGCGAAGACGATACGCAGGCTGTGGCAACACCTTGGGTGGATCAGTGCGTGCAATCGTCACGCGGACGCGCCTTACAAATGAATAAGGGTGCTGCGGTGGCTGCTGGTGACGTGTTGTTGTTTCTGCACGCCGATACCCTGTTACCGGATGATGGCCTCCAGGCCATCTCTCGGGCGATTGGCAATACGCAACTGGCCTGGGGACGTTTTAACGTGCGCCTGTCAGGCGACAAACCCTTTTTCCGTGTGATTGAAACAATGATGAACTGGCGCTCGCGCATCACAGGCATTGCCACCGGCGACCAGGCCATTTTTGTCACCCGCGGCCTGTTTCATCGGGTGAATGGGTTTACAGAAATCCCACTGATGGAAGACATTGATATTTCCCGGCGCCTGAAGAAGCTGCATCGCCCCTGCTGTCTCAAGCAACGGGTGATCACCTCCAGCCGGCGCTGGGAATTAGGAGGCACATTGCAGACCATTTTGCTGATGTGGCGCCTGCGTCTTGCCTATTGGCTGGGGACCGACCCTGCGACTCTAGCCCGCCAATACCGATAGTTTTCGTGCAGGCACTACATAATGCAGTATCCCCATGGACGAATTCTGGTTTTTTGCAAGGCCCCTCTCCCCGGGCAGGTAAAGACGCGTCTGGCTGAGGCCATTGGCCAAGAAGCTGCGACAACAATCCATGTACATCTTGCCTGTCATTGCCTGCGTGTTGCTGTCAACGCACAGCTGGCACCGGTGACTCTCTTTTGTGCGCCCGACGTAGACCATGAATTCTTTCAGGCTTGTCGGAAAGAATGGGGGGTATGTTTGCAATCACAACACGGCAGAGACCTGGGTGAACGTATGCAGCATGCAGTTGAAGAATCCCTGCAACAGTCTTCCCCCGTGCTTGTGATCGGAACAGATTGCCCGGCGATTACTGCTGATTATTTGCGCACGGCCATGGTGTTTGCCAGCAAGGGTGACACGGTGATTGGTCCTGCAGAGGATGGTGGTTACGTCTTGCTGGCAATGAAGGAACCCAGGTCAGAATTATTCACTGATATTGATTGGGGAACATCACAGGTGTACGCTCAGACCCTTGCTCGCATCTCGGGAAAGGTAAATAAACTGGATGACCTGTGGGACGTGGATCGTCTTGTGGATGTGCGGCGTCTGCGCGAAGATGCTGATCAGTTGGGGCTGGATGATGGGTTTCAGGTTTGTTTGCAGGCGCTTGATATAGGGTGAAATCAGCGGGCCAGGCTTTTGCGCGCCAGACGCTGAAGCTCAATCACAAAACGTTCAATGGTGCGTCGCTGGATTTTATCCAGATTCGAAAAACATCCTCCGATATGCAAACTGCCACTGGCTTCGAGATAATTCGAATGGCAGACCTTGAAAGCACAGCGAATCTTGCGTTTGTCCGGCAGATGGATACAACATTGTGTTTCTTCCTTTTCTTCTGACAAGGCGAGTTCTTTCTTTTTGTTAAAACGCACACACATACCGCCAGCGGATATGTCGCTGAGATTACCGGTAAACCGTTTTTTGCTGGGTGTTTCAATATCCACCTTGATTTCCTTGGCCGCACTCACGGGTACGCGAAAGGCGCTGCGGCGCTGAAGGTAACGAATGCTTTGAGGAAATTCAGTGATATAAAATGCCATACCGTTTTCACTGTCGGCCTGTTTTATGCTCACGCTGAAATTAACCTCGACACCTTCGTAAGTGGTGTGCAGAGTCAGTTTACCCGCCTTCAGTAGCAGCGCATGACCTTCCTGGGGATGTAAACCATCGATGGTCATGGTGCCATCCTGGATATCAATAGAGAGCAGGGCAGTGGTAAAGAATTGGTTACAGTCCGGCAATGTGGCCGTGATAATGGCGTGTTTTTCCATCAAAGGACGCAGCACCATGGAAATGCGTGCGCTGGAGGTTACGGTCTCGTGTTGTTGAGTGTAATCCTCTTTGCTGCTTGAGTCTTGAGTTGGCGCGTTTTTAAGCATATTAGAGGCTTTGCCTGCGCTACCTGCGACTAAGGTGCTACGCGATGGCCAGTGAGTGGCCCTCGAGCGTCTCCTGTTGTTGTCCGGTATGGCTGTAGACTGCGGCCGTACTGTGTTCGGTGTTGCCGCGCAGTATATTCAGGGCCTGCTTGAGATTGATGGCGGAAGCATTGAGAATGTGATTATTGGTCTTGTTTTGCAGTTTGCATTCTTCCAGGGTCTCATGGAATGTCTCCCAGAGTGACTCCAGACCGCGCCTGTCTGTGCCCTCCGGCATGCGTTGAATAAATGCAGAAAAGGTACTTTTTGATAATACGCCGCCGAGCATCTTTTCAATGCTGCTTAGCTGAGGTTGAATTTGTTCCAGCATCCTTACTTGTTGTTGCTTGCGAAGCAGGGTTTGCTCAAAAAGCTCTAGATTATTGCTGTTCAACGCCTGATGTTCCTGGCGGAGAATAGACAGCATGCTGAGTAGCTGTACGTGCTGCTGCTCCAGTACAGATTTTAGGGTCTGGATATTGTTGCGGAATTTATCGCTGGCTTTATTCATGTTTCACCTTAACAGGCAGGCGCAGGAAAAAATGGTTTGGTTTTTTTGGCGCGGTATGAATCCGCCAGATTCCCACTCATGCAGTAACTCATGCTGTTCATGCGACGAACAGTGATTCGAATTCAATGAGTTTTTCCGCTACTCGCTGTGTATCGATATCATAGCGGCCGGCATCGATTTCCAGCTTAAGGCTGGCTATACGCTCTTTATCGATATCCACCTGAGTGCCAATGGCTTCTTCTATCATGCGCAATTCTTCCGCCTGTTTCGTAAGTGTGACTTTGTCGAGCGAAGGGGGGGTGGCGCCATCGATTGTACGAGCGTTTTTTGCGGTCGGGTTTTCTGCCCTTGTAACCTTGTCTGCCAGTGTGGTGGCAGGCTCATTTTTTTTATCTGACAGAGGCGTTGTATTCACGCCATTGATTTCAACAGCCATGGCTGTTCTCCTGTGCTTGCTATGTAATTTTATCGGCCTTATCGGCTAATTCTTTATTTGCTCTGTGTGATCTGGTTTATGTGATCTTGCTCACATTTGCACGTGAACGGTGCCGGGTTTTGTGACGATCCCCTGGACAATCCTTTTGGAGCGGATATTGCGCACCGAAACAAGTTCACCCTGTGCCGCGTCCCGCAAGGCCTTACCTTTGCCTCTGACTTTGAGGGCGCCCGCGGTAGCAATGATGTTGACCTTTTCTCCACGGTGAACAAGTATTGGCGCCTTTACCCTCTTGGGTGTGATGGCCTGTCCGGAGGCAATGTTACGGGTCAATATCTTGCCGAGCACATTTTTCGCCTCACTGAAATAGCCATTACGCAGCCGGCTGAGTTCAAGGCGTACGGGCATGACGTCCCCTGCGCGGATCTCGGCCCCTCTCAATAATGGCCTCGCCGCGGCGATGACTTCTGCATAACGCTTGATCTGCGCAGGTATGTACACGGTCCAGGGCTTGGGGCCGGCACAGCGTAATCCCACGGTGAGCTTTCCCTGCAATTGGGCTCCGGGAGCGAGGAAGGCCTGGGGTTGCGTTGTGCAGCTGACCAGTTTCAAGCGCTGGTCGACCCGCCCGATACTGATTTCGATATCCTGTCTCTTTTCCTGTGCAGTCTGTGTTGTCAGAAAATCCTCGACAGTCTTGCGCAAACTCTCGGCAGATTGATAAGTGGCCGCATTCACTACGGTTGGTGAAAGCAAGGCGACCATCAGGCACCGGATCATTCTCAGCCTCCAACGTTTTACGGCTATTGTGGTGGTCGCTTTGTCTGTCGACATGGTGTCTACCTCATTCATTTCTCTGCAATGCCTTGCCGTGTGGTGGCCGATTTCGGCCAGGGTGCCCTTTGCTGACGTACTGTGTGACCTATCGTCAAAAAAATGGCCGACTTTAGGTCTTATTTCACAAGTTATTGAAATATTTGTGAATTGAGTTTTTGACGCTTGTTTTTTCTGCGTTTTTTCTGGTTCGCCGAGGCCAAGGACATCATTTTGACCGGGTGTCTCACACCTCTCCTTGGAAGATGAGCAATCCCTGTGCCAGAACACCGGAATGGAGTGGGGGAATTTTCTTTTGCCGGGGCTTCAGAATTGGCGAATGATTGTCGATAAGAGAGCATCTCAAAAGTGTACCCACCGTAGGAGCAGACCCATGGCTGGAATTCTGGATGGCGTTGATCAGCGCACACAATTGGTTGGCGAGAACCGGCTGGAATTACTTCTTTTCCGCTTGGCGGGTCCACAGATTTACGGGATTAATGTCTTCAAGGTACAGGAGGTTATTCGCTGTCCTCAATTGACCCATGTGCCGAACTCCAATGAGGTGGTGAAGGGGATTGCCAATATGCGCGGGCGAACCATTCCTGTGCTGGATCTCAGTCTTGCCCTCAAAGGCAAACCAACACCGGTCAGCGAGGAATCCTATGTGATCATCGCGGATTATAATCGCACCACACAGGGTTTCCTGGTGGATAGCGTGGAACGTATCGTCAATATGAACTGGGAGGAAATCCTTGCCCCCCCCAAGGGTTCCGGCGCCAACAGTTACATGACTGCGGTGACGCGGGTGGATGACCAGCTGGTGGAAATCATTGATGTGGAGAAGGTGCTCTCCGAGGTGGTCGGTGTTTCAGAAACAATTTCTGACAACGTGATTGAAGAGCGGCAGATCGAATCCGGTGCCACAGTACTTGTGGCGGATGATTCCAGCGTCGCGCGGCGACAGATAAAAGGTACCCTCGATCAGCTGGGGATCGACTGCACCCTGGTGAAGGATGGACAAGAGGCATTGGATGTCTTGCAGGACTGGGCGGACGAAGACCCCAATATCGTCAAGCACCTGAGCATGGTGATATCCGATGTGGAAATGCCCAACATGGATGGCTACACCCTTACCACCGAGATTCGAAGGGATTCGCGACTCAAGGATCTATACGTTATTTTACATACTTCACTCAGCGGTGTGTTCAACCAGTCCATGGTGGAAAAGGTGGGGGCGGACAAATTCATTGCCAAATTCGATGCCGATGAGTTGGCGGGTGCTGTTCTGGAAACCGTGGCATTACAGGATGCCAAACGGGCCTGAGCCAGGGCTCGGCCAGGTATGGCTACAGGACTCCCGGTTGGAGCCCTTGGGAAAAGTAACTGTCAGGGAATATCAGGTAATAAATAAGTGACAAGTACAATCACAACAGAAGACTACCAGGCCTTTCGTCTTTTTCTCGAAGAAGTGAGTGGCATCGTACTGGGGGATAACAAACAGTATCTCGTTACCAGCCGGCTCACCAAGCTGATGAAGGAACATGATGTTCATTCCTTCAGCGCTCTTATGGGGCGTATCAAAACCGATTCACGGCTGCGCAACCGCATAATGGATGCCATGACCACTAATGAAACATCGTGGTTTCGTGATGTATATCCCTTCGATATTCTCAAGGAAAAGCTCTTGCCGGAGCTGGCAAAACAGCGACCGCGGAAAGTTCGTATCTGGTCTGCGGCCTGTTCCACCGGGCAGGAACCCTATTCTCTGAGCATGATGACCCAAGAATACCTGCAATCCAAACCGGGCAGTCTTGCGGCGGATGCCGTACAGATCATTGGTACGGATATTTCCCCGTCGGTTCTGGCCATTGCGAAAGAAGGTGTCTATGAGGGCGTGGCGGTGTCACGCGGATTGCCCCAGGATCGTAAATCCCGATTTTTCCGTAAGGTGGATAAAGGCTGGGCAGTGGTGGATGACATCAAGAAACGGGTGAGTTTCCGCGAACTGAATCTCATGCAGAGTTATACCCTGCTTGGGCGTTTTGACATCATCTACTGCCGCAATGTATTGATCTACTTTTCCACCGAACTCAAGCGTGACATTCTTGCACGCATGGCCCGTAGCCTGAACCCCAGGGGATACCTGGTGTTGGGCGGTTCTGAATCCATCACCAATTATTCCGATGACTTCGATCTTATTCGCTGGCGCAACGGGGTCATTTACCAGCTGAAATCCTGATTACCTGACCGATACGCCAGTCCCGCTATCTACCTTCCAGAACTTCCGTTTTTGCCGCCTGCCGCTGCCGTTTTGCCGCATCGACCGCATCAGATTATTCATAAAAATCACTAACCATCTGTATTTTATTGGAAAAACCAAACTGGCACGGCCCTTGCTCTATTCCTGACGAAGCATCAATCATCGTCACGGAATTACTCACATGCAGTTTGGCTTGGACAAGTTTTTCGGTATCAACCAGCAGGCGCTGAAGATCCATTCACGTCGGTCGGAAGTATTGGCAGGCAATCTCGCCAATGCGGACACCCCCGGGTACAAGGCGCGTGACATCGACTTCAAGGCGACCCTGCAACAGCTCAAAGGCGAGATGGGCGCAGGCGCATTGCGTACCACCAATCCGCGACATATCAGCAGCACGGGTGCCATGGCAGGAAATAATGTGGATGCCGTGTTGGGTGAGATGAAATATCGCATCCCGAGTCAGCCGTCGCTGGACGGCAACACGGTGGATGCCCTGAAAGAAAAAGCGGCATTCATGGAAAACGCCTTGTTGTACCAAACCAATTTGCAATTCCTCGGTGGCAAGATAAAACACCTCAAGGCCGCACTGAAAGGTGAGTAGACAAGCTAACGTATCCGCAACAGAAAATTAACGGTAAGTAAAATGTCATTATTCAATGTACTTGATATCGCAGGATCCGGGATGAGTGCCCAGGCGCTGAGGCTGAACACCACGGCCAGCAACATGGCCAATGCGGAAAGTGTCAGTGGCAACAGCGAGTCAACCTATCGCGCGCGCCAGCCGGTGTTCTCGGCTGTGCTGCAGGCGCTGGGCGAAACACCATCCGGTGTTGGTGTACAGGTCAACGGTATTGTGGAAAGCCAGGTGCCGTTGCGTAAGCAATATGAGCCTGGCCATCCCCTGGCTAACGAAGAAGGTTATATTTTTCTGCCCAATGTGAATATGGTGGAAGAAATGGCCAACATGATCTCCGCCTCACGTGCATATCAGAGCAACGCGGAAGTGGCAAAAACCTCCAAGCAATTACTCATGCGCACCTTGAGTCTGGGCCAATAAAACAGCGTAGGGAAAAATTATGGCAGCCATTGATAACAACCTGAATTCAGTGATTAGCGAACTGGGGCTGGGTACCCAGGCGGACAAGACAAAGAAGTCAGCAGACCAATTGGGGCAGACGGAGTTTCTTGATCTGATGATCACTCAATTGAAGAATCAGGATCCGTTTTCGCCCATGGAGAATGGAGATTTTATTGCCCAGATGGCGCAGTTCAGCAGCGTCACGGGCCTGGCGGAATTACAACAGTCCTTTGACAAGCTGGCCACCTCTCTGCAATCGAATCAGGCCCTGCAGGCTTCGAGCCTGGTGGGACGCACGGTGCTTGTGCCGTCGGCCGTGGGTACCCTGACATCCGGCGGCAGTATTCGTGGCGCTGTTGATCTTCCGCAGTCCAGCGGTGGGGTGGGCGTGACTATCCAGGATTCCGCTGGCCAGGTGATTCGCCGCCTCGAGCTGGGCCCGCAGGCTGCCGGTGAGGTGTACTTCAACTGGGATGGCATAGGTAACGATGGCCTGCCAGCACAACCTGGCCGTTATTTTGTCAGCGCTGATGCGGGAATGGCTGGGGATACCGTGGCCCTGGAGACGCTGATGAGCGCTTCAGTGGGCAGCGTGACCCTCGGCAAGGCCGGTCAGGGGCTTACCCTTAATCTCACAGATGGCAATGTAGTGGATTTTTCCAGCATACGCCAGATTCAGTAACTCGAAATAGACATTTAGAAGCACCATAAACATCAGCAGTTAACAGACACACAGCACAGGATAAGGAGTAAGACAATGCCCTTTCGTATCGCACTAAGTGGATTGAATGCCGCACAGACAGATCTTTCAGTAACCGGTAATAATATCGCCAACGCCAGTACGGCAGGTTTCAAAGGGGCTCGAACCGAGTTTTCCGATGTGTATGCAGTGGCCTTTGAAGGCATCAGCAGTCTGGCAACCGGTAATGGTGTATCGGTAACAGGTATCACCCAGAACTTTTCCCAAGGCAATATTGATTTCACCGAGCGAAATCTGGATATCGCCGTCAGCGGGCAGGGTTTTTTCGTGGTGAATGACGCCTCCGGGCAGTCCTTTACCCGTGCCGGTGCATTCCATATTGACCGGGACGGCTATATCGTCAATCAGGCATCCCAGCGTTTGCAGGTATTTCCGGCTATTACCGGAGGAGGATTCAATACGGGGGTGCTGAATGATATTCAGTTGTCCACCTCGGATGGCCCGCCACAGGCAACCTCGACCATTACAGCCACCTTGAATCTCAGCTCATCGGACTCGGTACCCACCACCGTTCCGTTTGATCCCAATGATCCGACGAGCTTCAATAATTCCACATCAACAGTGATTTATGATTCTTTGGGTACCGCCCATACCTCCACTTTGTATTACGTGAAGACTGCAGTAGCCAATCAGTGGGATACATATCAATACATTGACGGAAATGTCGTGGCCAGCGGTGGTGCATCCCCCATCAGTATCACCTTCAACTCTGATGGTACCCTGTCTGGTCCTGCAAGCATTGCTTATGATGCGGTTCCATCGGGCACTGGCGCCTTACCCATTCAGGTGTCACTGAACTACAGCAACACCACACAGTTCGGCAGTGCATTTGCCGTGAATGGCCTGTCACAGGACGGCTTTTCCACAGGTCGTCTGAGTGGTATTGATATCGATGACGAGGGTGTGGTGTTTGCCCGCTTCACCAATGGCCAATCCAATCCATTGGGTAAGGTGGCGCTGGCCAATTTCGCCAATGTCGGTGGTTTGCGCCAGCAGGGTGATACCGCCTGGGCGCAGAGCTTCGAGTCTGGGGATTTGATTCTCGGTGAGGCCAATACGGCAAGTTTTGGCCTGATTCAATCCGGTGCACTGGAAGCATCCAATGTGGATATTGCGGAAAGCCTGGTGAACCTTATCACCGCGCAACGTAACTTCCAGGCCAATGCACAGGTCATCAGCACCGCCGATACCGTGACCCAGACCATTATCAACATCTAACCGGATAATCGTTAAACCCTAACAGGAAAAGACCATGGACCGCATGTTGTATGTCGCCATGACCGGCGCGAAACAAACCATGCTGGCGCAAACCGCCAACAGCAATAACCTGGCCAATGCCAATACCAACGGTTTTCGCGCTGATCTGGCGGCCTTCCGCAGTATGCCGGTATACGGCCCGGGTGAACCGACCCGGGTCTACGCCATGGCGGAAAGTACGGGGGTGGATACCACCGCCGGTGCTATCACTCCCACGGGTCGGGATCTTGATATTGCCGTAAATGGCGAGGGATGGATTGCAGTACAGGCGCCGGATGGTAGTGAAGCCTATACACGGGTCGGAAATTTGCAGATCGGCGATGGCGGCATACTGCAAACCGGCTCCGGATTACAGGTATTGGGTAATGGTGGCCCTGTCGCCTTGCCACCCTTTGAGAAGGTGGAGATTGGTGCGGATGGCACCATCTCCGTGCGTGGCATTGGTCAGTCGGCCAGCACCCTGACGGTACTGGACAGGATCAAGTTGGTGCGCATCGATGCTAAAGATCTGGCCAAGGGCGAAGATGGCCTGTTGCGCATGAGAGACGGCAGTAATGTTTCGCCTGATGCAAGTGTCAGCGTTGTTTCAGGCGCACTGGAGACCAGCAATGTCAACACTGTTGAAGCCATGGTCAACCTGATCAGTCTGGCACGTCAGTATGAAGCCCAGGTTAATCTGATGAAAACAGCGGAAGAGACCGATACGGCGGCAACCCAGTTGTTGAGCATAACGGGATAAACAGCACAAACCCAGTAAATTTGGTGAGATACCAGCAAGGAGTCAAAAATGAATTCGGCATTATGGGTGGCAAAGACAGGACTTGATGCACAGCAAACTCGACTGTCTGTGATCTCCAATAATCTGGCCAATGCAAACACCATGGGCTTCAAATCAAGCCGGGCGGTGTTTGAGGACCTGTTGTATCAGAATGTACGTCAGGTTGGCGCCCAATCCTCGGAAGGCACGCAGTTACCCACGGGCTTGATGATTGGGACGGGTGTGCGCACCGTGGCCACCGAAAAAAATCACGCCCAGGGAAATCTGGTGCAGACGGAAGGCTCGCTGGACATGGCGATCCAGGGACGTGGATTCTTTCAGGTGTTGCGCCCCGATGGCACCTTGTCGTATACGCGCGATGGATCGTTTCAGTTGAGTGCCACCGGGGAAATCGTTACCGCCGGCGGTTATCTTCTACAGCCGGCGATCACCGTTCCCAATAACGCACAGTCGGTCACTATTGGTTCCGATGGTGTTGTTTCGGTAACGGTGGCCGGGTCTGCGGCGCCCACACAGATTGGCAACATTCAGTTGGCCGACTTCGCCAATCCTACAGGTCTCCAACCCATTGGTGAAAACCTGTTTCAGGAAAGCGCCGCCAGTGGTTCACCACAGACGGGAACGCCAGGAATCAACAGTATTGGCAGTCTTGTCCAGGGTGCACTGGAATCCTCAAATGTAAACTCGGTCAAGGAGTTGGTTTCCTTGATTGAGACCCAGCGGGCTTACGAAATGAACTCCAAAGCCATATCAACCGCAGATCAGATGCTGCAATACCTGAACAATAATTTATAACACGGTAACGCCCTGAACAAGGAATGACGTTGTGAATGAAACCATCAAAAGCCTGTTATTCAGTGGCCTGTTGCTAGGCAGCGCGGGTTGCAGCACAACGCATCATGCGGTATCAGATCCCGAATATGCTCCGGTGCGGCCTCTCAGTGTGAAACCCCTGCCGGTGAGTGATGGATCAATCTACCGGGCAGGGTTTGGTGTCGCCTTATTTGAGGATACCAAGGCGGTTCATGTGGGTGACATCATTACCATTATTCTCAGAGAACAAACCAACGCCAGTAAGAAGGCCAGTACCACTACGGCAAAAGAATCGGCGGTGGACATGGCTACTCCCACGCTCTTCGGTGCGGGTGTGAAATATCGTGGTCAGGATATTCTCAGCGCCAGTATTGATGCTAAAAGGGATTTTAAGGGGGAGGGTGACAGTACACAAAGCAACAGCCTGACAGGCCAGATTTCCGTTACTGTTGCGGACGTCCTGCCCAATGGCAATCTCGTTGTACGTGGTGAAAAATTATTGACCCTGAACCAGGGCTCGGAGCATATCCGTATCTCTGGCATCGTGCGCCCAACAGACATTTCTCCGGACAACACTGTGTTGTCTTCCCAGGTCGCCAACGCGCGCATTATTTATGGAGGACAGGGTGTATTGGCTGAAGCAAACAGCAAGGGCTGGCTGCAGCGCTTGTTTGATGGCAGCTGGTGGCCTTTCTGAGAAAACAGGTGGACATGAAAATGATGAAGTTATTTCGAAGGAAAACAGGCTTGTTCAGACGCAGGGGTTTAAGGTTGCGCATCATACTGTTATTGCTTACCGGCATGCTGGCGAGCACCAGTGTTAGTGCGGAGCGATTAAAGGACATTGCATCCATTGCAGGAGTGCGTAGTAATCAATTGGTGGGTTATGGTTTGGTGGTGGGGTTGGATGGCACCGGTGATCAGACTACTCAGGCGCCTTTTACCATACAAAGTCTGAAAAGCATGCTGTCCAAATTTGGTATCACCATGCCGCCCGGCGTCAGACCACAGCTTAAAAATGTCGCAGCGGTTTCCCTGCACGCTGAACTGCCGGCCTTTGCCAAGCCGGGTCAAACCCTTGATGTGACCGTTTCATCCATTGCCAATTCGAAAAGTCTGCGGGGCGGCACACTGTTGATGGCCCCATTGAAAGGGGTCGATGGAAAGGTGTATGCCATTGCCCAGGGTAATGTGGTGGTTGGCGGTTTCGGCGTCAGTGGTGATGGCTCAAGTATTACTGTCAATGTACCCAGCGTCGGACGTATTGCCAATGGCGCAACGGTGGAGCGCAGTGTGCAATCCTCGTTTACACAGGGTAATTCAGTGGTGCTGAATCTGCATCAGGCGGATTTCACCACTGCCAACCGCGTCGCCCAGGAAATCAACAAGCGGATTGGTGACGCCACCGCCCAGGCCATCGACGCGGCTTCGGTGAAAGTCAATGCGCCCCGGGATCCGGCCCAGCGGGTTGCCTTCATGTCATTACTGGAAACCTTCGAGATCACCCCCGGCGAGGCGCCGGCGAAGATTGTGGTGAATTCCCGTACAGGCACCATCATTATCGGTCAGCATGTGCGGGTGATGCCGGCAGCGATTACCCATGGCAGCCTCACCGTCACCATTGCCGCCAGGCCGGAGGTCAGTCAGCCGGCCCCCTTGTCCGGCGGGCAGACCGTTGTGGTGCCGCGCACGGACATTGCAGTGAGTGAGGATACAAAGCCCATGTTCCTGTTTGATCCCGGTGTCTCACTCAATGATATCGTTCAGGCCATCAATGATGTGGGCGCCACGCCCAGTGACCTGATTGCCATTCTCGAAGCGCTTAAGGAATCCGGTGCGCTGCGCGCAAACCTGATGATCATCTGATCCGCCATGAGTATCACACCACAGAGCGCCCAGGTTTATACCGACTTTCAGGGTCTCAACAAGATGAAGTATGCCGGTGATGATAACTCACCGGATACTTTACGTTATGTCGCTGAACAGTTCGAGGCCATTTTTTTGCAAATGATGCTAAAGAGCGCTCATGGAGAAAGCGGTGAGGAAGACGCTCTGTTTGACAATCAACAGACAGATTTTTACCAGGACTGGCATGATAAACAACTGGCCATTTCCCTGGCCGAGGGCAGAGGCGTGGGCATTGCTGACATGCTTGTACAGCAATTGCAGTTACGTAACAGAGGGGACACGCCTATGGCAGAAGGCGCCCTTCCACTTGATAAGGTCACAAGGCAGGCACCCCGTGCTGTGACAACCGTCAAACAGGCCGCAGGTCTTGTCCCAACTGCAGAGATTAAACTGGATTCACCCGAGGCCTTCACTCGTCATCTCTGGCCGCATGCCCAGAAGGCGGCCAGGGAACTGGGCGTGGCGCCGGAGGTGATACTGGCCCAGGCCGCGTTGGAAACCGGTTGGGGGAAAAAGATTAGCACGCGAAGCAATGGCGAGAGCAGCCATAACCTGTTCAACATCAAGGCCGATTGGCGCTGGCAGGGCGAACGGGTGTCCGTGCCTACCCTGGAATACCGCAACGGCGTGGCCGTGCGAGAGACGGCGCAATTTAGAGCCTATGATTCCTTTGCCGAGAGTTTTACGGACTTCGTGGCCTTCATCAAGAGTAGCCCACGTTATCAGCAGGCCCTGGCCGTGGCAGATGATGCGTATTCCTTCACCCATGCATTGGCCAATGCTGGCTATGCGACCGATCCACAATACGCCAATAAAATCATGGGGATAGCACAAGGAGAACCCCTGCGAAAGGCCCTGCAGGCAATAAAGATTTAGGCCGAACAGACGATAAATTTCAGTAGGTGTGGTGTTAACGTATTGCTCCGCATCTGCGCGCACACAACGGGATGAGTACTATGGCGGCTACAGGCGACATGTTAAGCACCGCGGTTTCCGGGCTTCAGGCCTTTCAGCGAAACCTGGTGACCATTGGCCACAATATCTCCAACGTCAACACCGAGGGCTACAGTCGGCAGACCGTGGATATGGCAGCCCGCGAGCCTAATGTGGCGGGTAATGGCTTTATCGGCACCGGGGTGGATATCACCACGGTGCGGCGGGTGTATGATCAGTTCCTGTTTGATCAGGTGACCGCCCGCAATTCTTCCTTCAATCAGCTCGATACCCTGCAGACCATGGCCTCGGGTGTTGACGAGTTGTTGTCCAATGAAGATGTGGGGCTTAACCCGGTGATTCAGAAATTCTTCAATGCCCTGCAGGACGTGGCCAATGATCCCACCTCCATCCCGGCACGCCAGGTATTGATTTCCGAAGCACAGACCCTGACGGATCGCTTCCAGGCCTTCGATCAACGGTTTGCCGACATGCGTAATTCGCTGAACCTACAACTGCAGGCTGCCACCTCGGAAGTCAACAGCCTGGCCTCATCCATTGCTGCAATGAATAAGGATATAGCCTTGAAAAGCGGCCTGGCCGGCGGCCAGCCCCCCAATGACCTGCTGGACAAGCGAGACCAGCTGCTCAATCAACTCTCCAAACTGGTAACCGTCAACACCAGTCAATCCAGTGACGGTTCCCTCAGCGTCTTCATCGGCAACGGCCAGCCTCTGGTGTTGAGCGGGGATGCGCGCGCCCTGTCCACCCTGCGCAACGAATATGATCCAACCCAGCTGGAAGTGAGTTTCGATGATGGCGCCAACAGCTTTCCCATCAGCAACCAGCTGAGCGGCGGCAAAATCGGCGGCCTGCTTGCCGTGCGGGAACAGTTACTGGATCCGGTGCAGAATGCCATGGGGCGTATTGCCATCGGCCTGGCCTCGGCGGTCAACATCCAGCACCAGCTTGGGGATGACATCAACGGCAACCCCGGCGGCCTGTTTTTCAACGACATTCTCACTACCAGCCCACAGGTGCTGGCCAGTAGCAACAACAACGCGGCCAGTGGCACGGTGAGCGTGGCGATCAATGATACCAATCTGATGCAGCCCAGCGATTATCGCCTGAATTATGATGGCGCCAATTTTTCTCTGACCCGGCTGAGCGACAACAGCGTGGTGGACGCCGGCTTCACCGTGGCGGATTTTCCCCGCAGCGTGGCGGCGGAGGGTATTACACTCAGCCTGGCCGGCAGCGTCAGCGCCGGCGACAGTTTTCTGATTCGCCCGGTCCATCAGGGGGCGAACGATCTGGGAGTGGCCATTGGCTCCGCTGCCGAAGTGGCCGCTGCAGGCGCGGGCAATGCCCTGGGTGACAACAGTAATGCCCTGGCATTGGTAGCCTTGCAATCGCAGAACCTGTTGGGTGGCAGCACCGAAAGCTTTCAGTCCGCCTATGCCAAGATGGTTTCCACGGTGGGGGTGACCACCCGCGAGGCCAAGGTCAATGCCAATGCACAACAGACCCTGCTGGATCGGGCGACGGAGGCGCAGCAGGCGGTGTCCGGCGTGAATCTTGATGAAGAGGCAGCCAATCTGGTCAAGTTTCAGCAGGCCTATCAGGCAGCGGCTCAGGTAATCCGCATCTCGGACGAAGTATTCCAGACGCTACTGGGCGTCACTGGGCGTTAAGGAACCACAATCAGCGAACTCAACCAGCGAGAAAGTAGCTAGCGATATCAAGGGTCTCAGTGTTGGCTTGACAGACAATGGCGGGCATTCACCCCCTTGGGAATGCTTGAAGGTGCAGTGAGTGAACACAGGTTATCCATAGCGACTCACACACGGGGAAACAACCCTGTAGCAATTATTTTAAGACGATTAATAAGTAGATGACGAGCACATAAAGAGACAAACCCATGCGAATCTCCACTGCCCAGATGCAGGCACGCGGCGTCGCCGCCATGCTGGACAACCAGTCCAAGCTGAGTAATACCCAGCAACAACTGGCCACGGGTAAGCGTATCCTGGTGCCCTCCGACGACGTCCTGGGTTCGACCCAGGTGCTGGCCTTAAACAAGGTGATCGACACCCATATCCAATTCAAGGAAAATGCCAACGTGGCGGAATCCCGCAATCAGCAGGAAGATACTACCCTGGGACACAGCATTGATGTACTGCAGCGCGCCCACGAACTTGCAGTCCAAGGCAACAATCCCACCCTCGGCGCCAAAGAGCGCTCTTTTCTGGCGGTGGAAGTGCGCAGCCTGCTGAAGGAAATGATATCCACCGCAAATACGGCGGACAGCAACGGTGAATACATCTTTGCCGGCTTTAACGTGGACACTGCCCCGGTGACGGAAACCGAGGTTCCTCCTGGCAGTGGCCTGTTTGACTATGCCTATACCGGCGACCTGGGGCAACGAAACGTACAAATCGGCCAGACTCGCTTTGTCGCAACCGGCAACAATGGTCAGGACGTGTTTATGGACGTCCCCGTGTCAGGCGGTGGCAACCAGAACATCTTCGAGACGATGGAACAATTCGCCATTGCCCTGGAGACCAACGCTTCCACCGCCACGGTGCCCGACGATCTGAAACTGGCCATGGATCACTTGGTGGCCTTCCGCGCCCAGACTGGCGCACGGCTCAATGCAATTGACAACCACCGGGCCCTGAACGAAGACATAATCCTGCAAGGGCAGAAGACCCTGTCGTCCATCGAGGACCTGGATTATGCCGAGGCGGTGAGTCGTCTGAATCTGCAGCTCACGGGTCTGCAGGCCGCGCAACAGAGTTTTACGCGGATCCAGAATTTGTCCTTGTTTAACTTTTTGTGATTTGTCTGCAACCGGGTGACTTGTTGTCACCGGCCCATCGGGTGCCTGTTAATACTGGAAGGTGGTGGTATCCAGGGTGGCAATATAGATAACAGGTGCGCCCCCTCCCTGATCCGTACACGTATTTACCATTTTAATGACGCCTATCTCCGGCACGATATAAAGCACGGTCTGGTGCGAGGTGACTTGTCCGGTTCCGCCACAGACGTTGAGTATATCCAGCAGAGGGGTGGTGGGCCCCGGGGTCATGGTAGCGTTGTACTGTACTTTATAGACATTTTTGAAGATGCCGGTCCCTGGAATATCGACGGTCTGATTGCTGGCAGTGACTTCAAAGGTATTGGATTGGATAAAGGCCAGCTGGTCGTTGCAGGTGGTGCCATTGCAATTATCGACCACGTAATAATTGCCCAGGTCTATTTGTCCCGCCATTGCCGCCGTATCCAGCGGAGAGCGGAATATCTCAAAACGCTGCACACTGCTCGTTGGTACATTTGACGGGCTGAGCCAAAAATATTCGCCGGCCGTGGGTGAATCGAACGCCCGCAGGTACATGCTGCCCGTGGTGGTTGTGCCGGTTGTGGTGTCCTGTTCCACATAGCGCACCAGTGTGTCGGTGACGGGGGAAGTCTGGCCCAGAGTCAGAGTGGTGGTTTCCTTCAGTACGGTATAGGTATTCGGTGGGAATGGGCTGGGAATCGGGTTTGTGTTTTCCCACTTGATTTGCAAGGTGCCCGTCCGTGTGGTGACGCCGTCTTGTGCCTGTACCAGATAATTGATCGTGTCCCCCGGCTGATAGAAACGCAACACGGGATCGGTACTCGTGTAGGTGGGGATTTCCGACGGATCCTTCTTTTTCACCAGGCAACCGCCCAGTGCGCCGCTGAGGCCCACGGCCAGGAGGATCATAGTCAGTTTTTTCAGCATACTTACACCTTCCTTACACCTTTGACGAATTGTGGCTGTGTTGTCTGGATTAGCGGCGCATTCCTGGCCCGGCTTTATTGACCGGTGCACAGTTTGCGCAGCCGCTTCCTTTTGGAACAACAGTCATTTGGAACACCATTCTTTTGGAACACAAGTGTGCCGCTTTGTTCGCATGGAATCAAAGCCTACGCAAAATGGTATGCTGTGTCTCCATGACAGACAAGACGCCCATTTTCGACCTGGGGTGCCGCCAGTGCCATCGCCTGAGCACCTTTCTCGACGCCAACAAGCAGGAACACCCGGACTATCACGCCCGTCCCGTGCCACCTTTTGGCGCCCGAAATCCCGGCCTGCTCATCGTCGGCCTGGCGCCGGGGATGCACGGCGCCAACGCCACGGGCCGGCCGTTTACCGGCGATCACGCCGGCATCCTGCTCTACCAGACCCTGTACGACACGGGCTTCAGCACCGCGCCGGTGTCCGAGTCGGCGGACGACGGCCTGCGTCTCAAAAACTGCCGCATCACCAACGCGGTGAAATGCCTGCCGCCGCAGAACAAGCCCACGGGGGAGGAGATCCGCACCTGCAACGCCTACCTCAAGGCGGAGCTGGCGTCCCTGCGGCCCGGGGCCTGCGTGCTGGCCCTGGGCACCATCGCCCACGGCGCGGTGCTGCGGGCCCTGGGCCTGAAACTAAAGGATTATCCCTTTGGTCACAATCAGTTACATGCACTACCTGATGGGCTTTCTCTGCTGGATTCCTACCATTGCAGCCGCTACAACACCCAGACCCGCCGGCTCACCCCGGAGATGTTTCAGGCGGTGTTTGCCCGGGCGCGGGCCCTGGTGGATGGCTAAAGATGATTTTGTTCCGTGGGAGCGCCTTTCCAGGCGCGAATCGCGCCTGGAAAGGCGCTCCCACACGGAGATAGTTGCAATTGTTTCGAGACGATGAATATCAGGTTCATAACAACTGATGCAATTCGATAGCAAGGCCTTCCTCAAAACCCTCACCAGCCGTCCCGGCGTATACCGCATGCTGGACGCTGAGGGCCGGGTGCTCTACGTGGGCAAGGCGCGCAACCTGAAAAAGCGCGTGTCCAGTTATTTCAGCAAGTCCAACCTGGGGCCCAAGACCCGCGCCCTGGTGGCGCAGATTCGCGGCGTGGAAGTCACCGTCACCCACACCGAGAACGAGGCGCTGATCCTCGAGAACAACCTCATCAAGGAGCTCAAGCCGCGCTACAACATCCTGTTGCGCGACGACAAAAGCTACCCCTACATCTATTTGTCCACGGACGAGGCCTTCCCGCGGCTGGCCTATCACCGCGGCGCGAAGCGCGCCAGGGGGCGCTATTTCGGGCCGTACCCCAGCGCCGGGGCGGTGCGCGAGAGCCTGCACCTGTTGCAGAAGCTGTTTCGGGTGCGCCAGTGCGAGGACAGTTTCTTCCGCAACCGTTCGCGGCCCTGCCTGCAATACCAGATCGAGCGCTGCACCGCGCCCTGCGTGGGGCTCATCGACGAGGCGCAGTACGCCGAGGATGTGCGTCGCACCACGCTGTTTCTCGAGGGCAAGAGTTCCCAGGTGATCGACGAGCTGGTGGCGAAGATGGAGCAGGCCTCAAAGGCCCTGGCCTTCGAGGAGGCGGCGCAGATCCGCGACCTCATCGCCAGCCTGCGGCGGGTGCAGGAGACCCAGTACGTGAGCGGCGAGGGCGGCAACCTGGACGTGATCGCCGCGGTGGTCAGCGGCGGCCTGGCCTGTGTGCAGGTATTCTTCGTGCGCGACGGGCGCAACCTGGGCAACAAGACCTTTTTCCCAAAACACACCGAGGGGGCCGAGCCCGGCGAGGTGCTGGCGGCCTTCATCGCCCAGTATTACCTGGGGGCCGCCGGGCGCACGGTGCCGGGGGAGATCCTCGTCAACCAGCCCCTGGCCGGGGAGGGGGACGAGTTGCTGCAGACGGTGCTGGGCGAGGAGAGCGGCCACAAGGTGCAGATTACCCACAAGCTGCGCGGCGAGCGGGCCCGCTGGGTGGCCATGGCGGTGACCAACGCAGAAAACGCGCTCAAGGCGCAGATCGCCACCCAGTCCACGGTGCTGCGCCGTTTCGAGGCCCTGCAGGAGGTGCTGCAACTGGACAGCCCGCCGCAGCGCCTGGAGTGCTTCGACATCAGCCACACCCAGGGCGAGGCCACCGTGGCCTCCTGCGTGGTGCTGGACACCACGGGGCCGGTGAAATCCGACTACCGGCGCTTCAACATCGAGGGCATCACCCCCGGTGACGACTACGCCGCCATGCGCCAGGCCCTGCTGCGCCGCTACACGCGGCTGAAAAAGGGCGAGGGCAAGCTGCCGGACATCCTGCTCATTGATGGCGGCAAGGGGCAGGTGAGCGAGGCCGAGGCGGTGATGGAGGAATTGCAGATCAACGAAGTGACCCTGCTGGGGGTGGCCAAGGGGCCGGCGCGGCGGCCCGGCGAGGAGCAGCTGATCCTGTCCGCCGCGCGGCCCGGCGAACAGAATGCCGGCGGCGAATTGTTACGCGAAGGCACGCCCCGTATACTGCCTGCGGATTCGCCTGCACTGCATCTGATCCAGCAGATCCGCGACGAGGCCCATCGCTTCGCCATCACCGGCCACCGTCAGCGCCGCGCCAAGGCCCGCAACACCTCGGTGCTGGAAGGCATCGCCGGCCTCGGCCCCAAACGCCGCCAGACCCTGCTCAAGCAGTTCGGCGGCCTGCAGGAGGTGGCCCGCGCCGGGGTGGAGGACCTGGCCAGCGTGCCCGGCATCAGCAAGCAACTGGCGCAGCGGGTGTATGATGTGTTTCATGGGGATGAACCCTAGGGCCTGTTAACACTAAAGTATTGACCCCCTCTCCCCTTGAGGGGTGATGACGTTATCGTCTAAAGTGGCTACGCCACTCACCCCTCATCCTGGCCTTCTCCCCTAGAAGGGGAGAAGGAATGGACGAAACACCCGTGGTAATGAATCAATGAACCTCAACCTGCCCAACCTGCTGACCCTGCTGCGCATCGTGCTCATCCCGGTGTTTGTGGTGCTGTTCTACCTGCCGGTGGCCTGGTCCAACGTGGCGGCCACCGTGGTGTTTGCCGTGGCGGCGTGGACCGACTGGTTCGACGGCTACCTGGCGCGGCGCATGGGCCTCACCTCCGCCTTCGGCGCCTTTCTCGACCCGGTGGCGGACAAGCTCATGGTGGCCGTGGCCCTGGTGCTGCTGGTAGACGTCAATCCCACCCCCTTTCCCGGGGTGTTCATGGCCCTGCCGGCGGCGGTGATCATCGGCCGCGAGATCGTCATCTCCGCCCTGCGTGAGTGGATGGCCGAGCTGGGGGAGCGGGCCCAGGTGGCGGTGTCGGTGATCGGCAAGATCAAGACCTCCACGCAGATGCTGGCCCTGGTGCTGTTGCTCTACCGTGAGCCCATCGGCGATTTTCCCACCGCGGACGCCGGCTTCGTGTTCCTGTACATCTCCGCCGGCCTCACCCTGTGGTCCATGGTGATCTATATTCGTGCCGCCTGGCCCTCGTTGCAGGAAAATGGTGACTAGGGCAGTACAATCTCGTGGTGGATGCTTGACAGCGAAGCCCCCGCCGGTACAATACGTCGCCTTGAAGCGCAGGCGGGAATAGCTCAGTTGGTAGAGCACAACCTTGCCAAGGTTGGGGTCGCGAGTTCGAATCTCGTTTCCCGCTCCATTTCTTTTTTGTTGCGAGTCGGTCACAAGGAAGGGGAATGGCGCCAGCTTGCAAAACCTCGATCCTGCGGTCGGGGTTTTTTTGGTTATGGGCCTGACTTGGATTTATAGCCAAGGGCAGCCCGCAGATCACACGGCGGAATGGCAGAGTGGCTATGCAGCGGATTGCAAATCCGTGTACCTCGGTTCGACTCCGGGTTCCGCCTCCATATTTTTGAGTTGGATTCCCACTGCCTGGAACAAACGGTACAATCGATGCCGTCATCCAACACGCCCTGCCCGGGTGGTGAAACTGGTAGACACAAGGGACTTAAAATCCCTCGGCTTCACGGCCGTGCCGGTTCGATTCCGGCCCCGGGCACCATTAAAACAGTTTGCATCGTGCCCTATCTTGGTAATAGAGGCAAAGCGGTCGGGAGAATAGTTTACTCTGCCGCTTGACGGTGATTCTTCCCGGCTGACGAGAGGCGTGTCGCTCTCAACTCTACTTATTCACTGTTGTACGGTTTACCAAAGAGCACAATTAACAAGAAAAATCTGTTAAATCAGATTCAAAATAAACTTTTCATTTGAGCCGGGTTTGTTTTTGCACTAGATTAACAAACATGGCTAGTGAACCCCGTAGCAAATTAAACCGTCTGCTCACAGCATGGCCCCAGGGCACTGTGGCGGTGTCGCGCTGGCTGGAGGCGCAGGGCGCCTACCAGCAACTGGTGCACGAGTATGAGAAAAGCGGCTGGATACAGCGCATCGGTCAGGGTGCCTATATGCGTGCCGGCGGCACGGTTGACTGGACCGGCGGCCTCCATGCCCTCCAGGAACAATTGAAGCTGCCGATCCATGCCGGGGCCAAAACGGCGCTGCAACTGCAGGGGTATGCCCATTACCTGACGATGGGGAAGGGTGGGCGCGTAACCCTGTTTGGCAGTCCCGGTACCCGGTTGCCTGCCTGGTTCCGGAACTATGACTGGGGGGTGGAACTTCGTTATTCCACTACCAAGCTGTTTGCCGACGATCCGAAGGCGGGCCTCACCAAAAAGGAACTGGCCACCTACGCCATAGCGGTCTCGGCACCCGAGCGCGCCATGATGGAAGTGCTGTACCTCGTGCCTATGGAAGAATCCTTTGAAGAGGCCGGTCTGCTCATGGAGAG
>Ga0256832_1000375_pt1 | contig 28130 bp, 24 predicted proteins | sample 134614metaG_FD_190534 | JGI IMG/M metagenome (GOLD analysis project Ga0256832, IMG submission 190534) | Hydrothermal vent microbial communities from Lau Basin, Pacific Ocean - 134-614 | ecosystem: Environmental > Aquatic > Marine > Hydrothermal vents | place: Pacific Ocean: Lau Basin | collected...
GGTGACCCAGGCCCCCAGCGAGATCTCCGATACCTTGATGCCGTACTGCCCTAGTTTGCGGTAGTTCATGCGCACCTCCCCCCAACCAGTATAGCCGTGACTGACTGGGCGGTCACTTCTCGGCGATCCGGAAGGCGTTCGTGCAGTCGGGGTGCTCCGGGGGGTCTTGCAGCAGCTTCGCCAAGCAGGCGGGCGCCAGGTTGAACGCTGGCACCCGCCGCGCGTAGGCGGCGTAGTCGGCGCCGAACTTCAGCCGCGCCTCGCGCTCCTCGACGAACAGGACCAGCAGCACGATCGCCAGCACCTCGAGCGGCCAGACGAGGAGCACGAAGGCCGGCGAGCCCAGGACCAGCGCGAAGGCGAGGGGGAAGAGCATCAGCCCCAGGTGCATGGGGTGGCGCATGCAGGCGTAGGGGCCCACCGTCACCAGCCGGTTGGTTTCCATTCGCGGCAGCTCGCCGACCCGCCCGCAGCGCGCCAGCCAGCGGCCGGTGACGCGGCTGACCGTCAGCACGATGCGGAACACCCCGACGCCCGCGAGCGCGCTGACGAGGTGCCAGAAGGGGTTGTGCCACCAGGCGGGCCAGAGGCGCAGGTCGAGCCAGACCCCGAGCGCGCCGCCGCCGGCCAGGAACAAGACCCAGACGAGCCACCGCACCGCGTTGGACACCATACCCACAGTCTACGCCCCCCGCGTTCGCGGGGGGCGCGCAGCGGGCGGGGCCGCTTACCAGACGTAGAAGAGCACGACGATGAAGAGCCAGACGGCGTCGACCAGGTGCCAGTACATTCCGGCGGCTTCCAGCGTGGCGTGGTTCTTGGCGTCGGACCGGCCGAGGAGCGCCTGCAGGTAGGCGAGGCTCAGGCCCGTGGCCCCGATCAGCACGTGCAGGCCGTGCAGGCCGACGATGGTGAAGAAGGCGGCCATCCACAGGTCTTCGGTCCAGGGGAGGTGCTGGTGCGCCAGCACGAACTCGTACCCCTGCACGCCCAGGAAGACGACGCCCAGCACGATCGTGATCAGGAGGCCCAGCTTGAAGGGGCTGGCCTTGCCGTGCTTCAGGTCGTGGTGGGCCGAGTGCACCACGAAGCTGGACGAGACCAGGAAGAAGGTGTTCACGAGCGCCAGCCAGAGCGCGGGGCGTTCCTCGGGCGGCACCGCGTTGCCGGTGAGCCGCAGGTAGAGGTAGCCGGCGATGAGGATGGCGAAGAGGCCGATCTCGGAGGTGATGAACCAGGCCATGCCCATCCAGCCCTGGCTCTTGCCGGTGACGGTGTGGTGCTCCACCGGGTGGCTGTACTCGGGCTCGAGCGCCCAGCCCACCAGCCCCACCAGCGTCAGCAGGGCGCCCGCGAGCATCCAGCCGTTGGGCCAGTCGAAGGCGGCCATGCCGAAGAACATCACGAACAGCGCCGTGGAGGTAAAGACGGGCCAGAACGAGGAGTTGGGCAGGTGGATCGTCTTCGGATCCACGGGTTCGGGCTTCAGGCCCGCGCGCTCCCAGTCGTAGAGCGGGCGCTCCGATTCGATCTTCTCCGGGAACTTGACGTCGAAGTTGTGCGCCGGCGGCGGCGAGCTGGTGGCCCATTCGAGCGTCCAGCCGCCCCAGGGGTTGGCCGGGGCCTTGGGGCCCGAGCGCAGGCTCTTGTACATCGCCCAGAGCCAGACGAGGCCGCCGATGGTGAGCACGACCGCGCCGATCGTCGAGATCTGGTTGAGGGTGACCAGCCCGGTCACGTCGGCGGGGTAGGTGTAGTAGCGCCGCGGCATGCCCAGGAAGCCCATCACGTACTGGGGCATGAAGACGAGCAGGTAGCCCACCAGGAAGAGCCAGAAGTGCAGCTTGCCCAGGCGTTCGTCGTACATGCGGCCGGTGAACTTGGGCCACCAGTAGTAAAGCCCGGCGAAGGCGCCGAAGCCGGAGCCCGCCATGAGCACGTTGTGGAAGTGGGCCACCACGAAGTACGAGTCCTGGGCGTGGTAGTCGAAGGGCACCATCGAGAGCATCACCCCGGTGATGCCGCCGATCAGGAAGTTGAAGATGAAGCCCAGCACCCAGTAGAGCGGCGTCTTCATTTGCAGCTTGCCGCCCCAGAGCGTGCCCAGCAGGTTGAAGATCTTCACCCCCGTGGGCACCGCGATGAGCGCGGTGGTGAAGGCGAAGGCGATCTGGAAGATGGCCGACTGGCCCACGGTGAACATGTGGTGCGCCCAGACGAGCATGCCCAGCAGCACGATGCCCATCTGCGCGTAGACCATGGCCTTGTAGCCGAAGAGCGGCTTACGCGCGAACGTCGAGGAGATCTCCGCGAGGATGCCCAGGTAGGGCAGCAGCATCACGTAGACCGTGGGGTGCGAGTAGAACCAGAAGAACTGCTGGAAGAGGACCGGGTCGCCGCCCAGATCGGGGTTGAAGAGGGTCAGGCCCAGCTTGACGTCGAGCAGCGTGACCAGGGTGGCCGCGGTGAGGCCCGCGAGGGTGAAGAGGTTGAGGATGCTGGCGGCGAAGATGCTCCAGACGTACATGGGCATCTTCCACAGGCTCATCCCCTTCATCCGCAGGTTGTAGATCGTGGCCACGAAGTTGGCGTTGCTGAGCAGCGAGGAGATCCCCAGCAGCAGGATGGCCGCCATGTAGAAGGCCGAACCCAGCGAGGTGGAAAGCGGGTAGTAGAAGGTCCAGCCCGCCTGGGGCACGTCGCCGAAGAAGAGCGAGACGACGACCAGCACGATCGCGAAGAGGAAGCTCCAGAAGGAAAAGGCGTTGATGCGCGGGAGGGCGACGTCGCGCTCGCCCAGCATCAGCGGGACCAGGAAGTTGCCGAAGCCGGCGAGCCCCGCCTGCAGGATGAAGAAGAAGAGCATCATCGCGCCGTGCACCGTGATCATCTGGTTGAAGGCGCTGCCGGTCAGGAACTGGTTGGCGGGGTCCCAGAGCTGGATGCGGAAGAGCAGGGCGAGCACGCCCGAGATGGCGAACGAGAGGAAGGCCACGAAGGCGTACATCAGGCCGATCTTCTTGTGATCGACGGTGGTGAGCAGGTCCCAGATCACCGCTCCCCAAGAGGGGCGGGCGGTGCGGGCCTCGGGAGCTTGTACAGCCATCATCGTCTCCTTTAATAGCGCGGCAGCTGGGCGAAGTCGAAGCCGTCCAGCTTAAGCGAGTAGAGGTAGGCCGCGAGCGCCTCAAGGTCGGTGTCCGAGAGCTGGGTGAAGGGGGGCATCTTCGAGCTCGGCTTCATCGCCGACGAATCCTGGATCCAGCGCTTGAGGTTCTCCGGGGTGTTGTCCCAGACCCCCGACCCCAGCGTCGTGCGCATGCCGAAGAGGGAGAGGTCGGGTCCGATCACGCCGCGGGCGGGCGTGCCCTTCACGGTGTGGCAGGCGGCGCACTGGGCGTTGAAGAGCTGCTGGCCCCGGGCCGCCGGTTCGTTCGCGGGCGCGGGGGCTTCGTAGGCCTTGAAGGCCTCGATGAAGCGGTTGTAGTCCTCGCGCTCGAGCGCGAGGATGCGGAAGCGCATGTTGGCGTGCGAGGCCCCGCAGAGCTCGGCGCAGTAACCGTAATAGTTGCCCGGCTTGGTGGCCATGAAGCGCAGGTAGTTGTCCTCTCCGGGCACCGCGTCGGCCTTGCCGGTCAGGCTGGGCGGCCAGAACGAGTGGATCACGTCGCCCGAGGTGATCTTGACCTCGACGGGCTGGCCGACCGGGATGACCAGCTCCCCGGCGGTGCGCAGCCCCTCGTCGGGGTACTGGAAGTCCCACCAGAACTGCCAGCCCGTGGCCTCGATGGGCACCGAGCCCGCCACCGGACGCTTGATCTTCACCAGCGTCTGGGCGGTGAGCACGAAGAGCACCATCACGATGAGCAGCGGGATGGCCGTCCAGATGATCTCCATGCGGTCGTTGCCGTGCACCTGGGGCGGGAGCTCGTCGTCGCCCGGCTTGGCGCGGAACTTCCAGATCGTGTAGGCCAGCGCTCCGGCGACGACGCCGAAGATGATGACGGCGAAGATCAGCACCCACCAGAGCAGGCCGGTGATCTCCTGGTTGACCGGGGCGTCCGAGAGAATCGTGACGTTGTGCGCCAAGGCGGCACCCGCCAGCGACAGGTAGCCCACGCTTAATAGCATTCGCGGCATGGTCGTTCTCCTCCGTGGCTAACTCGCCATATAGGGACAAAAGCCCTCATAAAACTGCGTACTAGCCTACCGCATTTCTCATGGCGATGCCATACCCCAAATGGGTATGGCGTTACTTTTGGCCGGGTCCGGGTTTCAGGGTTGGGGCAGGGCGGTGAAATCGAAGCCGTCGACGCGCAGGCTTTCCAGGTAGGCGACGAGGGCGTCCAGGTCCTCGTCCGAGAGCTGGGCGAAGGCGGGCATGCGCACGTCCGGCTTCAGGTCGGGCGCGGCGCGGATCCAGGTGCGCAGGTTGACCGGGGTGTTGGGCAGCGAGGCGGCTCCCAGGGTGGTGCGGTTGCCGAACAGGGTCAGGTCCGGTCCCGCGGTGCCCGCGGCCTCGGTGCCGCGGATCGTGTGGCAGGAGGCGCAGAGCGATCCGAAGAGCTCGGCGCCGCGCCTCAGCTCCGGAGTGGCGGGGGCCGGGGGGGTGAAGTTGGCGGCCGCAGTGAGGAAGCGGTCGAAGACCTCGGGCTCGAGCACCAGCACCCGCATCCGGTGCTGCTTGGCCCCCAGGCCGCACTGCTCGGTGCACAGGCCGGGGTAGTTCCCCGGCTTCTTGAAGCGGACCGTGGCGCGGGTGTTCTGGCCGGGAATGGCCGAGGCCCTGAGCCCCACCTCGGGGACGCTGAGGGCGTGGAAGGCGTCGGTCGAGGTGAAGCGCAGCTCGACGGTCACCCCCGCGGGGAGCACCAGTTCGTTGCTGAGGCGCACCGGGGTGCCGGCGAAGTCGAAGTCCCACCAGTAGCGGTGCGCCGTCACCTGGACGCCGAAGGCGGGCTTGCCCGTTCCCGAGAAGAGCTGCACCATGCTCTGAACGCCCAGGATGCCCACTACGGCGACGAGGATGACCGGCACCGCGAACCACACCGCGTCCAGGGCGTCGCCGCCGGAGCGGGCCCGCCGGCGGCCGTAGAGGAGCGCGCCCAGGATGATGGCCACCGAAACCACGGCGAAGACGGCCACCCAAAGCAACAGGCGGCCGCTCTCGGTACCGGTGGGGTCGTCCGAGAAGGTGGTGGCCTGGTGCGCCCGGGCCAGGTTCAGGGCGAGCAGCGGTAGACCGTAGGCGAGCGTTCGCTTCACGCTAGAAGTGTACGCTGCGGTCCACGGCCATGGCCAGGAACAGCAGCGCCAGGTAGGACATCGAGTAGAAGAAGAGGCGGCGAGCCTGCGGGCGCTGGGGGTGCAGGTAGAGCATCAGGCTCTGGGCCAGCAGCACCAGGTTCAGGAAACCCGCCGAGGCGGCGTAGATCCAGCCCATCTGCCCCAGCGTCAGCGGCATGATCGAGATCACCGCCGTCAGCACCGCGTAGAGGGCGATCTGGATCACCGTGACCCGGTCGCCGAGGACGACGGGCAGCATGGGCACGCCCACCCGGGCGTAGTCGTCCTTGATCAGCAGGGCCAGGGCCCAGAAGTGCACCGGGGTCCAGAAGAAGACGATCGCGAACAGGTACCAGGCGAACAGGTTGAGGTCGCCGGTGACCGCAGCCCAGCCGACCAGCGGCGGGAAGGCCCCGGCCGCGCCGCCGATGACGATGTTGCTCCAGCTGCGGCGCTTGAGGTAGAGGGTGTAGATCAGGACGTAGTGCATCAGCCCTGCGAGCGAGAGCGTGGCCGCCAGCAGGTTGGCTCCCCACCAGAGCACCACGAAGGCGAAGGCGGCGAGCAGGAAGGCGAACTTGAGGGCGTCGGCCGAGGAGATCCGGTTCTGTACCGTGGGCCGCCCGCGGGTGCGCTCCATCTTGGCGTCGATGTCGCGGTCGATGACCATGTTGATGGCGTTGGCGGCGCCCGCCGAGGCGTACCCGCCCAGCAGCACGACGAGCAGCAGCTTCCAGCCGGGCCACCCCCCGGCGGCGATGAAGAGGCCCGCCAGCGCGGTGAAGAGCAGCAGGCTGATGATGCGCGGCTTGGTCAGCGCGATGTAGTGGCGCACCGAGGCGCGCGCTCCGCCCTCGTGGGGCGAAGGTTGGTGCACCTCGGTCTGCTCGGCGGCCTGGATGCCGCTCGCGAGCGCGGCGGCGGCGAAGAGCACGAAGGCGATCCAGACGGCGTCGGCGCTGAGCAGGTGCAGCATCTGCAGCGAAACGGGGGTGTTCGAGAACATGTTCCAGAGCCCGATCAGGATCTGGACGCCGAACAGGGTGACCAGCAGCACCCCGAGCTGCCGCACCCGGGGCGAAGGGCGCAGCCGGCTGACCACGCCGGTCATCAGCAGGATGTAGATGCCCACCGAGACCGCGATCAGCGGGTGCAGCACCCGCAGCTGCACGAGGAAATGGGCCGTGGGGGAGAGGTCCTGCTTCACCCCCTCCCAAAAGCTGGGGGCGCGGAAAAGGGTGTCGGCCAGGGCGGTCACCGCGCCGCTGGCGGCGAGGGTGAAGAAGGCCAGCACGGCGATTCCCAGGGCCCAGCCGACGGCCCCCTGGTTGCGGAGGCGCAGCGGCGGCCCTCCCGAAGCCCAGTAGGCGGTCAGCGCCATGGCGCCCAGCAGCGTCAGCGTGATCAGCAGGTGCACGGCCATGATGACGACGCGCGCCACCGAGTCGTTGTAGGCGACCAGCTGGAAGAGGACGAGGCCACCCCCCGCCAGGGTTTCGACGATCATGGCCCACAGCGTGAAGGTGACCCCGAAGTACGCGGGGTGGTCCTTGGCGAAGAGGCGGCGTCCCCAGAAGAAGAGGAGGATCACGCCCAGCAGCGCCAGGCCGCTGGAGATGCGGTGGGAAAACTCGATGATCGTCTTGACGTGCTCGATCTCGGGCAGAATCGCGCCCTGACAGGTGGGCCAGTGCTGGCCGCAGCCGTCGCCCGAGCCGGTGGCGCGGACGTAGGCCCCCCAGACGATGACGCCCAGGGTATAGACGAGCAGGCCCCACGCATAACGGGCAAACGCGAGCGGTTTCATATCCTTACGGGCCTCCATGGAGTCTCCACGCCCATTTTGAGCACTGGGCCTAGGGCAAACGTCCCTATTGGCGCCATCTTACCCCGCGCGGCGCCCATCTGAAAAGAGCGCTTCAGACCCGCGGTCCGGCGTTGCGCACGTCTTCGCCGGCGCCGTCGGCGTACTTGGCGAAGTTCTCTTGGAACATCCGGGCCAGCTTGCGGGCGGCCTCGTCGAAGGCGCCGGGGTCGGGCCAGGTCTGCTTGGGGACGAGCAGGTCGCTGGGCACTCCGGGCGCGGTGGTGGGGACCTGGAAGCCGAAGATGGGGTCCTCGACGTAGGGAACGTCGTCGAGCCGCCCCTCGAGCGCCGCGCTGAGCAGCGCCCGGGTGTGCTTCAGGGCCATCCGCCGGCCCACGCCGTAGGGCCCTCCGGTCCAGCCGGTGTTCACCATCCAGACGCGGGGGCCGAACTTCTGGATGCGGTCGCGCAGCATCTCGGCGTACCGCGCCGGGTGCAGCGGCAGGAAGGGCGCCCCGAAGCAGGCCGAGAAGGTGGCCACGGGTTCGGTGACGCCGCGTTCGGTACCGGCCACCTTGGCGGTGTAGCCGCTGATGAAGTAGTACATCGCCTGCTCGGGGGTGAGCCGCGCGATCGGCGGCAGCACCCCGAAGGCGTCGGCCGAGAGGAAGAAGATGTTCTCGGGGTGGGGCCCCATGCTGCTGGTGACGACGTTGTCCAGATGGGCGAGCGGGTAGGACGAGCGGGTGTTCTCGGTCTTGGAGCCGTCGTCGAACTCGGGCCTGCGGCTGTTCGGGTTCACGACGACGTTCTCGAGGATGCTTTCGAACATCATCGTGGCCTGGTAGACGAGCGGTTCCGAGTCGGGGGTGAGGTTGATGACCTTGGCGTAGCAGCCGCCCTCGAAGTTGAAGACCCCTTCGTCGGACCAGCCGTGCTCGTCGTCGCCGATCAGGGGCCGGTCGGGGTCGGTGGAGAGGGTGGTCTTGCCGGTGCCGGAGAGGCCGAAGAAGATCGCGGCGTCGCCGCGCCGCCCCAGGTTGGCCGAGCAGTGCATCGAGAGCACGCCCTGTTTGGGCATCAGGTAGTTGAGCACCGAGAAGATCGACTTCTTGATCTCCCCGCCGTAGTGGGTGCCGCCGATGAGCACGACGCGCTTGGCGAAGTGCACGAGCACGAAGACCTCGCTGCGGGTGCCGTCGCGCTCGGGCACCGCCTTAAAGCTGGGCGCGTGCACCACCGTGAACTCGGGCATGAAGGGTTCGATCTCGTCGTCCCGCTGGAAGCGCCGCGGCAGGATGAACATGTTGCGGGCGAAGTGCGCGTGCCAGGGGCTCTCGGTGATCACCCGCACGGCCAGGCGGTGCTTGGGGTTGGCGCCGGCGTAGAGGTCCTGTACGTAGAGGTCGCGTTCCGAAAGGTGCGCCGTCACCCGTTCGTAGAGGTTGTCGAAGGCCTCGGGTTCGAAGGGCTGGTTGACCTCGCCCCACCAGATGTCCGCGTCGCTGCTGGGCTCGCGGACGATGAACTTGTCCCGGGGACTGCGCCCGGTGTAGGGGGTGGTGTCGACCACGAGCGGTCCCTTGTGGGCAAGCTGGCCCTGCTGTCTGGCCAGCGCGTGCTCGACCAGCACGGGGGTGGGGGTGTCCCAGAAGACCTGACCCTTGGGGTGAATGCCGTGAACCCGTAAATCGCGCATCGTCGCCTCCCGGCCCGCGTGGGCCTACCCTTTTATACCGCGATTTCCAAGGGACAAAACCCCGTTTTGCGCCTCAGCCGGCGAGAAAGCGCAACACCCATGCCGCGGCCAGGTAGCCCACGGCCGTCAGGCTTCCGGTCCAGATCCAGGCGGCGAGGGCCGAGACCAGCAGGTACGCCGGCGCGGGCAGGCGGGCCGCGCCCATCAGGAACGGGGTGAGGGTGCGCACCACCGGCAGCCAGGGGGCGAGGAGCACCGCCCAGGCGCCGAAGCGGCCCAGGAAACGGCGGGCGCGCCGAAGCCGGTCGGGATCCACGCGGCGTTCCAGCCCCGGCCCCAGTTTGCGCCCCCAGAAGTACCCCGCCCACTGCCCCAGCGTGGTCGCGGCCGCCAGCGCCAGCCACAGCGGCAGCGGCTCCACCGTTCCGGTGCTGGCGAGCGCTCCCAGCGCCAGCACCAGGCTGTCGCCTCCGGGGACGAAGAGGCCGAAGAGGGCGGCGGTTTCCAGGAAGAGGAGCAGCGCCCCGCCCGCGAGCGAGGCCTGCCGGGCCAGCTCGATGACGTTCATGCCGCGAAGAGGTACCGCACGTAGACGAGGTAGACGAGCAGCAGCACCGCGCCTTCGCGCCGGCCCAGGCGCAGGCCGGTGTAGAGGAAGGGCCAGGCGAGCAGCACCAGGCCGAGCATCACCGAGAGGTCCACCACGATGCCGGGACCGTCGGGCTGGATGGGCCGCACCATGGCGGTGATGCCCAGGATGGCGAAGACGTTGAAGATGTTGGAGCCGACCAAATTACCGAGGACGAGTTCCGACTCCCCCTTGCGCGCGGCCACCAGCGCGCTGGCCAGCTCGGGCAGGCTGGTCCCCAGGGCCACGACGGTCAGGCCCACCACCCGGTCGGATACGCCCCAGGCGCGCGCCAGCGTGGCCGCGCCCTCCACCAGCGCCGAGGCCCCCACGGTGAGGAGCGCCACCCCCGCGGCGATGCCGAGCAGCGAGATCCAGGCCACGGGACCGCTGCGGGCGTACTCGGCGGCGAACTCGGCCTCGACGTCGGGAACCTCTTCCTTCTCCCTGAGCAGGTAGGTCAGGTAGGCGAGCAGCCCTGCGAAGAGCAGGATCCCCTCGACGCGGCCGATCCAGCCGTCGGCGATCACGAAGTAGAGCACCAGGCTGACGATCAGCAGGAAGGGCATCTCGCGGCGGATGAAGCGGGCCTTGGTGCGCAGGGGGTGCACCAGCGCCGCCAGCCCCAGCACCAGCGAGAGGTTGGCGATGTTCGAGCCCACCACGTTGCCGTAGGCCACCTGGGGGTTGCCGCCCAGCGCGGCGGCCAGCGTGGCCGCCAGCTCGGGGGCGCTGGTGCCGAAGGCCACGACGGTAAGGCCGACCACGAGCGGGCTCATGCCGATGCGCCGCGCCAGCGCCACCGCGTGGCGCACCAGCAGCTCGCCCCCGAAGTAGAGCAGGGCCACACCGAGGATCACCCAGAGCCAGGCCACGACACCAAGGCTAACACCCCCGGAGCCGGGCCGCAGGGCAGGGGTGCGGGAAGGGGCGGAGAATGCGTTTGACACGCAGCGGACGCGCTCTTATAATTTTGGAGCCAAACGGGCCGTTAGCTCAGTTTGGTAGAGCAACCGACTTTTAATCGGTTGGTCGTAGGTTCGAGTCCTACACGGCCCACCAGGCAAGGACGGGGAAAACTCCCCGTCCCTTTTCCTTGGCGAGCCGCACGGGCGCGCCGGTGCCTCAGCGGTCCGCGGCGGGCGGGGTGCGGCCGTGGGCCAGCTTTTTCAGGTCGTTGCGGATCTCCAGCAGGATCACCAGCGTGCCGAAGACGACGATGTCGAAGAGCAGGGCGAGCAGAAGCCCGAACACCAGCCCGATGACGCTTTGCCCGACGGCGTAGCCCTGCAAGGCCCCCAGGGCCAGGACGACCCACATCATGATTTCGATCAGGATCTCGTACGCGTTCGCTACCAGCCGTATCATCCGGTTCACCTCCGTGGAAGGCGGCTCGTGCGGGCGGCTCCGGGCGGGTGGGATTGGGGGAGGGGTCGGGGTCGACGTTGGTTCGTTGTGCCTTCAGGTTAAGTATACGGTATCGTTCCAGCCAACGTGGTTTTTCCCGGTAACCGCCCCGGCTCCCCTGTGCATCGGTTCGCGGGCGTTTGTGATAGCTGCGGCTTCGTGGTGTGATAGGAGCATGGCCGAGGGGCGTGCAGCGAAAACGAGCAAGCGAACCGCGCAACGGGGACCCAAGGCCAGGCTGAAGCGCAAGGTTACCTCGGCCGGCGGCGTCGTCTTTCGGGGTTGCCGCAAGCCCCGGGTGCTGCTGATCATGCCCGCCAAGGGCAAGCGGCGGCGCTGGAGCCTGCCCAAGGGGCGGGTCGAGCCGGGCGAGCGCTACTGGCAGACCGCGCGCCGCGAGGTCAAGGAGGAGACGGGCGTCAACGTCAAGGTGCTCGACCCCATCGAGCGGGTGCGCTACTACTTCATGGCCCACGACGACGAGGGCGTGGAGGTCAACAAGCGGGTGCACTACTTCCTGATGCGCTACGAAGGGGGCGAGCTGCGCCCGCAGGTGGAGGAGGTGCGCCAGGTGCGCTGGTTCCCCGTCGAGGAGGCCGAGCGGCTGCTCGCCTTCGAAAACGAGCGGCGCGTCTTCCGCGCCGCGCTCGAGCGCTGGAGGAAACGATGCCGACAAGCCACCCGCTGACCGTCGACCTCTACGAGCTCACCATGGCCGACTCCTACCTGCGCCGCGGGAGGAACGAACCGGCCGTCTTCGACCTCTTCGTGCGTCCGCCGGTGCCGGGCCGCCGCTTCCTGGTCGCCGCCGGCGTGGAGGCCGCGCTCGATTACCTGGAGCGGCTTCGCTTCGGCGAGGAGGACCTCGCCTACCTGCGCTCGCTGGGCGTCTTCTCCGAGGCCTTCCTGGACTACCTGGCGGGGTTCCGCTTCACCGGGGAGGTCTGGGCGGTGCGCGAGGGCGAGCTGGTCTTCCCGGGGGAGCCGATCCTCTACGTGCGCGCCCCCCGCATCGAGGCGCAGATCGTCGAGACCTACCTGCTCAACGTGGTCAACTTCCACACCCTGATCGCCTCCAAGGCGGCGCGGGTGCGGCTGGCCGCCGGATTCGACGCCAGCGTGGTCGACTTCAGCCCCCGCCGCGACCACGGCCCCGAGGCCGCGCTGGGGGTGGCCTACGCCAGCTACCTGGCGGGCCTGGACGGCACCTCGAACGTCGAGGCGGGCCGGCTCCTGGGCCTGCCGGTGGTGGGCACGATGGCCCACGCCTACGTGATGAGCTTTCCCAGCGAACTCGAGGCCTTCCGCGCCTTCGCCGCCGACCACCCGGCGCCGGTGCTGCTCATCGACACCTACGACACCCTCGAAGGCGCCCGCCGGGCGCTGGAGGTGGCGCGCGAGCTGCGGGCGGAGGGGCGGGCCCTCGCCGGGGTGCGCATCGACTCGGGCGACCTGCCCACGCTCACCCGCAGGGTGCGCCGCGTCTTCGACGAGGCCGGTTTCCCCGAGGTCAAGATCCTGATCTCGGGCGACCTCGACGAGTACCGCATTCAGGCCTTCCTGGCCGCGGGGGGCGTGGCCGACGGCTACGGGGTGGGCACGCGCCTGGGCACCAGCTACGACCTGCCCGCGCTGGGCGGCGTCTACAAGCTGGTGGAGGACGCGGCCGGACCCCAGCTGAAGAAGAGTCCCGGCAAGCGCACCTGGCCGGGGCGGAAGCAGGTCTGGCGGCGGTGGGGCGAGGACGCCGTACGGGACGTGCTGGGGCTCGCCGACGAGGAGGCTTCGGGCGAGCCGCTGCTCGCGCCGCGCATGCGGGAGGGGCGGCGGCTGGCCGCGCCCGAGCCGCTCGCCGCAGCGCGCGAACGCGTGCGCGGCTGGCTCGCGCGGCTGCCCGAGGACCTGCGGGTGATCGCCGCGGACCCCAAGCCCGACTACCCCGTCGAAATCAGTTCAGGCCTCTCCGCTCTGGTCCGGCGCCTCGAGCGCGCGCGCCACTAGCCGGCCCGCGGCCTCGCGGGGGCTGAGCCGGCCGGCGGCCACCTCGCGCACCAGCGCGTCGCTCTTGCGGGCGCTCTCCTGGCCCAGCGCCTGAATGACGCTGGCGATCTCGAAGCGGGCGCGCTCGATGCGGTGGGGTTCGAGCAGGCCGTGCCGCTCCAGGTGCTGGTGGTGGGCCTCGATGGCCTCGAGCAGCTCCTCGGTGCCCTGGCCCGACTGGGCCACGGTGGTGAGCACCGGCACCTGCCAGCCCGCGGGGCGCGGCGGCGCGAACTCGAGCGTGGCCTTCAGCTCCTGCACCACGCGCTCGCCCCCGGGCAGGTCGAACTTGTTGACCACGATCAGGTCGGCGATCTCCATCACCCCGGCCTTGAAGGCCTGCACCGCGTCGCCGGCGGCGGGGGTGAGGACGAGCACCGTGGTGTCGGCCACCCGGGCGATGTCCACCTCGCTCTGCCCCACGCCCACGGTCTCGAGGAAGACCCAGTCGAAGCCGAAGGCCTCCAGGAGCGCCAGCGCCGCCACCGTGGCCCCCGCCAGACCGCCCAGCGAACCGCGGCTCGCCATCGAGCGGATGAAGACCCCCTCGTCCTTGTGGTGGCGCATCATGCGGATGCGGTCCCCCAGGATGGCCCCGCCGGTGAAGGGCGAGCTGGGGTCGACGGCCAGCACGGCCACGGTGTCGCCGCGGGCGCGCACGGCTTCGATGAGGCGGTCGGCCAGGGTGCTCTTGCCGGCGCCGGGGCTGCCGGTCAGGCCCACCACGCGGGCGTGCCCCTGCCCGCGGGCGGCCTTGAGCAGCTCCTCGCCCTCGGGCAGGCCCGACTCGACCCAGGTCAGCGCCCGCGCCAGGGCGCGCCGGTCGCGTTCGTGAAAGGCGCGTACGACGTCCATCTACGGATGCACGAAGACGGGCACCTGCGCGCGCTCGAGGACCTCGCGGGTGACCGAGCCCATGAAGCGGCTCTGCCGGCTCTTGCCGATGAAGACGGCGTCGACGTCCTCCTCGGCCACGACCTGGCAGATGGCCTCGACCGGCTTGGCCTCCTTCAATAGCGGCCGCGCCCCGTAGGGCGAGGCGAACTCGTGCAGCTGCTTGGCGAGCTGTTCGATCAGCGCCTGCCGCTCCTCGATGTAGCGCGGGTCGGGCATGTGGATGGGAATCGGCGGCTCGGCGATGGGCTCGACCGAGTGCATCAGGGTGATGCGCGCGCCCACGGCGTCGGCGATCTTCTTGGCGAACTCGAGCGCCCGCCGCGAGGGGTCGGCCAGCGCGGTGCTGACCAGGAAGTGCTTGAAGGGCCGGACCTCGATGCCCGCGCGGGTGGCCACCACCGGCTTACCCGACACCTCGATGACGCGTTCGGTGATCGAGCCGAGGATGCGCTCGAGCAGGGTATCGGCGCCGTGGGTGCCCATGGCGATCAGGTCCACGTCCTTTTCCTTGGCGTACTTGAGGATGACCCGCAGCGGATGCCCCACCTCGAGGTGGTGCTCGGCTTCGGGGTCGAGGGTCTGCAGGTGCTTGCGCGCCTCTTCCAGCGCCTCGTGCTGCGCCTGCTGCATCACCTCGCCCAGGCGCTCGGTCCAGTAGTCGCCGTAGATGGGCATCTGCGGCGTGGGTTCGAGGGTGTGGAGCAAAATCAGCTCCGCGCCGAGCGGCTCCTTAAGCTGGCGCACCACCTCGAGGGCCTTCATGGACGCTTCGGAAAAATCGGTGGGGTGCAGGATCTTCACTGTTCTCCTCCTTCGGCGATGCAGGCCACTTCGACCCGGACGTCGCGCGGCAGGCGGGCCACCTCGACGACGGCGCGCGCCGGATAGGGTTCGCGGAAGTGCCGGGCGTAGACCTCGTTGAAACGGGCGAAGTCGTTCATGTCGGCCAGAAAGGCGCTGACCTGGACGACGCGGTCCAGGCTGCTTCCGGCGGCCTCCAGCACCGCCGCCAGGTTGCGGAGCACCTGTTCGGTCTGGGCCTCGATGCCGCCGTCCACCAGCTCGCCGGCGGGGGTCAGGGGGATCTGTCCGGAGACGAAGACCATGCCGCCCGACCTCACGGCCTGGCTGTACGGCCCGATGGCCGCGGGGGCCCGTTCGGTTTGCACGCGCTGCATAGGCACCTCCTACCTGTTATTAAACAGCAGAACGAAGAGCAACAGCGCCACATAGACGATCAGGAAGATGAGGTCGCGCCAGCGGTGCCAGAAGCTGCGCGGCCGGCCGGGCTCGATCACCTGGGTGTGTACGCTTTCGTCTTCCTGCCCCATGGCGAGCACGACGGGCTCGCCCCCTTCGAGCGGCAGCGCCCAGGGCGGCGGCGCGCGGTCTTCGGGGATGCGGTGCACGACGACGGCGACGACCGAGATGTTGTCGGGTCCGCCCCACTCGTTGGCCAGCTTGACCAGCCGCTCGGCGGCGGCGTCGGGGGGCATGGACTCGAGCACCTCCTGGAGCACCGCGTCCTCGAGCACGCCCGAGAGCCCGTCGCTGCAGATCAGAAATCGGTCGCCGGGCTGCACCTTGAGGCCGATCAGGTCCACCCGCGCCTCGGGAAACGATCCCAGCGCGTTGGTGATCACGTTGCGCCAGCGGTGGTTGCGCGCCTCGGTGGGGGTGAGCAGCCCCTGGCGCAGCCGCTCGGCCACCCAGGAGTGGTCCTGGGTCAGCTGGGTAAGCACCCCGTCGCGCAGCAGGTAGGCCCGCGAGTCCCCCACGTGGGCGATGAGGGCGTAGGGCAGGTCCAGCGCCAGCGCGGTGGCCGTGGTGCCCATGCCGCGCGACTCGGGGCGCTGGCCCGCCATGTAGATCGCGTCGTTGGCCTCTTCGAAGGCTTCGAGCAGCAGGGTGGGGGAGGGGGTGTCCTCCTCGATGACCTCGAGGATGTTCTTGACCGCCAGCTTGGAGGCCAGCTCGCCCGTCCGGTGCCCGCCCATCCCGTCGGCCACGACGAAGACCCCTCCGCGATCGGTCAGCTTCTGGCCCACCGCATCCTGGTTGGTGGTGCGTTTTCGCCCCGGATGGGTCAGCGCGGAAGCCTCGACCGCGGGCGCTTCGGAGGGGCCGGACATAGCGAAATTATACGCCAACGAGGAGCGGCTACGTTTTCGATTTCAGCCGCGGTGCCTGGCCGGGGTTCAAAATGTGCTTCCATTACCTTATCGCGGCCTTCGAATTCGTATAATTGAGTTCGCAGTAACAATCACGGAGGTGGCGAATGAAAACCCTGAGGTACGTTGCGGTTGCGTTGTTGGCGGTAGCGATTGGAAGCGCTACCAGCGCGCAGGGCGTCACCCTGCGCATCTCGTGCGGGGCCGTCGGTCAGGAGCTGGAGCTCTGCACCGAGGGCACCCAGGCCTGGGCCCAGAAGACCGGCAACAAGGTCGAGGTGGTCTCCACCCCCAACTCGACCACCGATCGCCTGGCCCTCTATCAGCAGCAGCTGGCCGCGGGGTCGTCCGACATCGACGTCTACCAGATCGACGTCATCTGGCCCGGCATCCTCTCCGACTTCTTCGTCGACCTCAACGACTACGTCTCGCCCGATCTGGTGGCCAAGTTCTTCCCGCGCATCGTCGCGGCCAACACCGTGGACGGCCGGCTGGTGGCCCTGCCCTGGTTCACCGACGCGGGGCTGCTCTATTACCGCACCGACCTGCTCGCGAAGTACGGCTACTCCGCGCCGCCCACCACCTGGGACGAGCTGGAGCAGATGGCCGCCAAGATCCAGGCCGGCGAGCGCAAGGCCGGTAACGGCAGCTTCTGGGGCTTCGTCTTCCAGGGCAAGGCCTACGAGGGGCTGACCTGCGACGCGCTCGAGTGGGTCTTCTCCTACGGCGGCGGTACGATCGTCGACAAGGACGGCAACATCACCATCAACAACCCGAACGCGATCAAGGCCATCGACACCGCGGCCCGCTGGGTGGGCAAGATCGCGCCTCCGGGCGTGACCAGCTACCAGGAAGAAGAGGCCCGCGGCGTCTGGCAGGCGGGCAACGCCGCCTTCATGCGCAACTGGCCCTACGCCTACTCGCTGGGCAACAGCGCCGACAGCCCCATCAAGGGCAAGTTCGACGTCACCGTGCTGCCCAAGGGCGGCCCGAACGGCCAGCACGCGGCCACGCTGGGCGGCTGGCAGCTGGCCGTCTCGCGCTTCAGCAAGCACCCCAAGGAGGCCGTGGACCTGATCGTCTACCTGACCGGCTACGCCGAGCAGAAACGCCGCGCCATCAAGGGCAGCTTCCTGCCCACCCGCCCCGCGCTTTACAAGGACGCCGACGTGCTTGCGGCCAACCCCTTCATGGGCAAGCTCTACGACGTCTTCGTGAACGCGGTGCCGCGCCCCAGCGCTCAGACCAAGCAGAAGTACAACCAGGTCTCGAGCGCCTTCTGGACCGCGGTTCACAACGTGCTCGTCGGGCAGACCGACGCGACCACCTCGCTGAGGATGCTCGAACAGCAGCTCAAACGCATCAAAGGCAAGGGTTGGTAGACCTCTCGGCCCCGCCGGCCGCGGCCGGCGGGGCCCCCTTTTGGAGATCGTCGTGGCCCAGCACAGCCGACTCGCCGCCCGGCGCACCCGCACCGCCTGGTTCTTCCTGCTGCCCAGCCTGCTGGTGCTGCTCGTGGTGGCCGCCTACCCCCTGTGGCGGACGTTTCAACTGAGTTTCTATCAAGTCAGCATTCTCCAGTTTCCGCTGCAGCCCGAATGGGTGGGGCTCGAAAACTACCGCTACCTGCTCGCCGACTCCTACTGGTGGATCAGCCTGAAGAACACCGCGGTCTTCACGGTGGTTTCCGTCGCCTTCGAGACCGTCCTGGGCCTGGGCATCGCCCTGGTCGTGAACGCCAACTTTACCGGGCGCGGCCTGATGCGCACGGCCATGCTGGTCCCCTGGGCGATCCCCACCGTGGTCAGCGCCCAGATGTGGCGCTGGATGTACAACGACGTCTACGGCGTCGTCAACGACCTGCTCATGCGCGCTCACCTGATCGCCCAGCCGCTGGCCTGGTTGTCCGACCCGCACCTGGCGCTCCCCGGCATCATCGCCGTGGACGTCTGGAAGACGACGCCGTTCATGGCCCTCCTGCTGCTTGCGGGGCTGCAGTCGATTCCCCGCGAGCTCTACGAGGCCTCGACCGTCGACGGCGCCAGCCCCTGGCAGCAGTTCTGGCGCATCACCCTGCCGCTCCTCAAGCCGGCGCTTTTGGTGGCCCTCATCTTCCGCACCCTCGACGCGCTGCGCGTCTTCGACGTGATCTACGTGATGACCGGCACCAACCCCACCACCATGAGCATGTCGGTCTACGCCCGGCAGCAGCTCGTCGACTTCGGCGCCCTCGGTTACGGCTCGGCCGTATCCATGGGCATCTTCCTGATCATCGCCCTCTTCGCCGCGGCCTACCTGGTGAGCCTGCGGGTGGAGCTCGACTAGGAGGTGACGATGCGCCTGCGCCACAGGATCGGACGCGTGCTCTTCTACCTGCTGCTGGCGGTCATCCTCGTCTACCTGATCTTCCCCTTCTACTGGGCGGTGGTCAGCTCGCTCAAGAGCCCGCAGGAGCTGTTCGCGACCCCGGTGCTCTACTGGCCCGAGCACCCCCGCTGGCAGAACTACGTCGACGTCTTCACCCAGCAGCCTTTCGGCCGCAACCTGCTCAACTCCACCATCGTGGCCGGCCTGACCACGCTCCTCTCGCTCTTCGTCGGCTCCACCGCGGCCTACGCCCTGGGGCGTTTTCGCTTTCTGGGCAAGCACACCGTCTTCTACGCGATCCTTTCGGTCTCGATGTTTCCCCAGATCAGCGTCCTGGGCGGGATGTTCGTGCTGATTCGCAGCCTGGGGTTGTACAACACCTGGTGGGCGTTGATCCTGGCCTACATGATCTTCACCCTGCCCTTCACCATCTGGGTGCTGACCAGCTTCATCCGCGAGATTCCCCGCGAGCTGGAGGAGGCCGCCTACGTCGACGGCGCCAGCCCGATGCAGGTCCTGCGCATCGTGCTGCTGCCGCTGATGGCGCCGGGGCTGGTGACCGCGGGGCTTTTGGCCTTCATTCAGGCGTGGAACGAATTCCTCTTCGCCCTCACCTTCACCATCGACAACTCCGCCCGCACCGTGCCGGTGGCCATCGCCCTCTTCAGCGGCGCCAGCCAGTACGAGCTGCCCTGGGCGCAGATCATGGCGGCCTCGGTGATCGTGACCGTGCCGCTGATCGTGCTGGTGCTCGTCTTCCAGCAGCGGCTGGTCTCGGGCCTGACGGCGGGGGCGGTCAAGGGATGATCGCGGTTCTGGGCGAAGCGCTGGTGGACCTGCTGCCGGCGGGGCGGCCGGGGTTGTGGCGGGCCCAGGCCGGCGGTTCCCCGGCCAACGTGGCCCTGGGTCTGGGGCGGTTGGGCGTCCCGGCCCGCTTTTACGGCGGCCTCTCCCGCGACGGCTGGGGCCGCTGGATCCGTGACCGGCTGCGCGCGGCCGGGGTGGAGGCGGCCGGCCCCTTCAGCGAAGACCCCACGCCGCTGGCCCGCGTGGAGGCGGGGGCGGAGGACGAGGCGCGCTACCGCTTCTACCTGCGGGGTACGGCCTTCGAGGCCGTGGACTGGCCGCAGCCCGAAGAAGGCGTACGGGCGGTGCACACCGGGTCGCTGGCGGCGGCCTTGGCGCCGGCGGCGGACGAGGTGTGGGGGTGGCTCGAGCGCCTGGAGGGCGCCTTCGTGAGCTTCGATCCCAACGTGCGCCCCGGTCTGACGCCGGCGGCGTTCCGCGGGGTCTTCTGGGAGCGGCTGGACCGCTTCGACCTGGTCAAGCTGAGCGTCGCCGACCTGGACTGGCTGGCGGCGGGCGGGGACCGGGACGCCGCCTTGGCGCGGTTGCGCGCGGCGGTGCCCTGGGTGGTGCTCACCCTGGGCGCCGGCGGTGCGGCGGGGTTTTACGAAACCCACGAGGTGCACGTGCCGCCCCCGCGGGTGCGGGTGGTCGACACGGTCGGCGCCGGCGACGCCTTCACCGCGGGCCTCCTCGCCTGGGCGGAGGCCGCCGGGGTCGTGGACGGTGCGGCGCCGGACCGGGAGGGGCTCGCCGCGGCGCTGGTCTTCGCCTGCCGGGTGGCGGGGCTGACGCTCGAGCGCCCCGGGGCCGACCCACCGACGCGGAGGGAGCTGGACGAAAGAGGGGGCGAGGTATGCGAAGCGTAAACTTCGACGGCTACCGGTTGGAAGACGGCGTGCTCTGGCTGCAGGGGGCTCAGTCGCAGGCGCGGCTCGAGGCCTACGCGGGGGGGTACTGGCGGATGCTGGTCTGGCACCGCGCGCGCGACGCGCAGAAGGGCAGCTGGGTCGTCCGGCGGCCCGACGCCCTGCCCATCGAGGCCGAGCCCACACCCGAGGGTCTGAGGCTGCGCGCCGGCGACGCCGAGCTGCGGCTCACCCTCGCCCCCTTCGCGCTGTCCTGGGCGGGGCTCGAGTTCGCGGACCTGCAGGTCGGCGAGCTGCCCACCTGGACCACCGACGCCGCCGCCGTGGCCGAGGCGGTGGCGGGCGTGGGCGCGCTGCGCGAGGTCGAAGACGGCCACGCCCTGGGCGGGGGCTACGCGCTGCACCTGCACGAGCGCGAAGGACGGCGCTACTTCGGCCTGGGCGAGCGTACCGGCTTCCTCGACAAGAAGGGGCGGCGCTGGCTCAACTGGACCGCCGACGCCTTCGAGCAGCAACCCAAGGACGACCCCCTCTACCAGGCCCACCCCTTCGTGATCGCCTTCGACGGCGGCCGCGCCCGCGGCGTCTACCTCGACGAGAGCTGGAAGAGCCTCTTCGACCTGGCCGCGCGCGAGTCGGGCCGCAGCCGCATCGCCGTGGAGGGGCCCACCTTCGACCTCTGGCTGGTGCCGGGTCCGGAGCCGGCGGCGGTGCTCGAGCGCTTCACCGCGCTGGTGGGCCGGCCCTGGCTGCCGCCCTTGTGGGCGCTCGGCTACCACCAGTGCCGCTGGAGCTACCCCGACGAGGCCGCGGTGCGCGAGGTGCTGGCGGGTTTCCGCGAGCACGACCTGCCGCTCAGCGCCCTCTGGCTCGACATCGACTACATGGACGGCTACAGGGTCTTCACCTTCTCGCCCCACCGCTTCCCCGATCCCCCGCGGTTGGTGCGCGAGCTGGCCGAGGCGGGCGTGCGGGTCGTGACCATCGTCGACCCGGGCGTCAAGAAGGAGGCGGGCTACTCCGTCTACGAAAGCGGGCGCAAGATCGACGCCTTCGTGAAGAACCGCCGCGAGGAGGAGCTGGTGGGCGAGGTCTGGCCCAAGCCGGCGGTCTGGCCCGACTTCTCCCGGCCCGAGGTGCGGCGCTGGTGGGGCGAGCAGCACCGGCCGCTCGTCGAGGCCGGCGTGGCCGGCATCTGGAACGACATGAACGAGCCGGCCGCCTTCGCGGTCGAGGGCGACGAGGTCTTCGGCATCGGCAAGACGCTGCCCTCCGACGCCCGCCACGGGGAGCGGCTGCACGCCGAGGTGCACAACCTCTACGGCCTGCTGATGAGCCGGGCCACCCACGAGGGGCTGGTTCACCTGCGCGAGGGGCGGCGCCCCTTCGTGCTCACCCGTTCGGGTTTTTCGGGCATCCAGCGCTACGCCTGGGTCTGGACCGGCGACAACGGCAGCTACTGGGAGCACATGGCCATGAGCGTGCCCATGCTGCTCAACCTGGGGCTTTCGGGCGTCGCCTTCTGCGGGGCCGACATCGGCGGCTTCCGCGGCGACGCCGACGGCGAGCTGCTGGCCCGCTGGACCTGGTTGGGGGCCTTCTACCCCTTCATGCGCAACCATTCGGCCAAGACGAGCCGCCGTCAGGAACCCTGGGCCTTCGGCGAGCCCTGGCTGGGCCACGTGCGCGCGGCCATCCGCTTCCGCTACCAGCTCATGCCCTACCTCTACAGCCTGGCCGAGGAGGCCGCCCGTACGGGTCAGCCGTTGATGCGCCCGCTCTTCTACCACTTCCCGGGCGATCCCGAGGCCGCGGCCATCGACGACCAGTTCCTGCTGGGGCCCGACCTGCTGGCGGCGCCGGTGCTGCACCCCGGCGCGCGCCGCCGCCTCGTCTACCTTCCGGAGGGCGGCTGGCGCGACTTCTGGACCGGAGCCGAGCAGGCGGGGCCGGCGTGGGTGGTGGCCGAGGCGCCGCTGGACCGCATCCCCTTGTGGCAGCGGGTGGGCAGCGCGCTGCCGCTCACCGCCCCCGAGCCTTCCGCGCAGGCGCACTGGGATCCGCTGGTCTGGCGGGTGGCGCCGGCGGCGCACGTGCTCGGCTCGGCGTACCTGGACGAGGGCGAGGGCGAGGGCGCGGGGCTGCGGGTGCGCCTGACCGGACGCTACGACGGCTCGCGGCTGCTGGTGACCCAGGAGCCCGTGACCGACGGGCGCGCCTGGCTCGAGCTGGTGGGAGCGGACGAACCCCGGCGCGCCAGCGCCCCCTTCGAATACAAGGACGGCCGCTTCCGCATCGAGCTGCAGGCGGGGGAGGCCTGGGTGGAGTGGTAGCCCGCCCGCGTCGTAGTCTTTAAGTACGGGCCGAGCCCGCACGAAGGCGAGGGCGAGATGCTGCTGGTGTTTGGTGAACTCTACGCTGAGCTGACGAACTCCGGAGAGGCCTGCCTGGAGGTGGAGCTGGGCGGGCCGCTGCTGCGCCAGGCCCTGGCCGCGCGCGCCGCCGGCGCGCGCACGCGTTTCTTGGGACGCGTAGGGCGGGACGGGTACGGACGCAGCATCCGACGCATCGGACAGCACCACGAACTGGAGTGGGCGCTGCAGGAAGACGGCGAGCGTCCCACCAGCCTCTGGCTCGGCGGCGATCCGCCCGTGGCCTACCGGGCCGCGGACGCCCACCTGGAGCCGCCCGCCGAGAGTTTCTTCGAGGGCGGCCGGGTGCTACACGCCGGCGCCTGGGCCTTTGGCATGGACCCGGCGCGCACCACCGCCGCCGAGGTTTTTCGCGAGGGGCTGCACCAGGGGCTGGCCCTCAGCCTCGACCTGCGCAGCGCCCGCTGGGCCTTGCGCGCCGACCTCGAGGAGGTGCTGCGCCCCTTCCTGCCGCTGGCGTACATGAAGGCCGACGCCGAGGCCCTGGAGGCCCTGGAGCTGCGCCCGGGCGAGCTCTTCCAGTGGGCGAACACCGTGCTGCTCTTCGCGCCCGGTAAGGTGCGGCGCATGACCCTCTTCGAGGAGGAGGACCTGGCGCTGCCCGCCGGGCTCCATCCGGACGAGGCCTACGGCCGCTTCCTCGCCGGCGCAAGCCGCGGGCGGGAGCCGGAGGCGGCCCTCGCGGCGGCCCTCGAAGGCGGCGACGGGACCCTCCGGCCCAAAGAAAAGGACGCGTGATACCGTGAAACCCGAACAAGCCTACGAAGCCCTGCGAGCCTTCCAGATCGACACCGCCTACTACCAGAGCCTGGGGGCGCTGGCCGGTTGGGACCAGCGCACCTACATCCCCCGCAAGGGGCACGCCCACCGCGCCCGCCAGTTCGCGGCGCTGGCGCGCCTGCTGCACGCGCGAAGAACCGATCCCCGCATCGCCGAGTGGCTGGACGCGGTCGAGGGCAGCGACCTGGTGGCCGACCCCGAGAGCCCCGAGGCCGCGAACGTGCGCGAATGGCGCCGTGACTACGAACGGGCCGTGCGCGTGCCCGACGACCTGGCCGTCGCCCTGGCCCAGGCCCAGAGCGAGGGCGAGAGCGCCTGGGAGTCGCTGCGCGAGGCCGACGACTGGGCCGGGTTCCGGCCCTACCTGAAGCGGGTGCTCCAGCTCACCCGCGAATACGCCGAGGCCGTGGGCTACGAGACCGAGCCCTACGACGCGCTGCTCGAGGACTACGAGCCGGGCGAGCGCGCGGCGCGGCTGCAGGCCATGTTCGCGGAGCTGGGGCGGGCGACGCGCGACCTGCTCGAGCGCATCCGCGCGTCGGCGGTCCGGCCCCCGGTCGAGGTGCTCCACCGCAACTACCCGGTGGAGGTGCAGCGGGCGGTCGCCTACGAGGTCACGGGCCTCCTGGGCTACGACCTGGAAGGGGGCCGCATCGACCCCACGGCCCACCCCTTCGAGCTCTCCGTGGGCCCCGGCGACGTGCGCATCACCACCCGTTACTACCCCGACTATTTAGGCGCCGCGTTCTTCGGCAGCGTGCACGAGGCGGGGCACGCCATGTACGAGCAGGGGCTGCCCGCGGAGCACTGGGGCACCCCCATGGGCCAGGCGGTCAGCATGGGGGTGCACGAGTCGCAGTCGCGGATGTGGGAGAACCTGGTGGGGCGCAGCCTGGGCTTCTGGCGCTTCTACTACCCGAAGCTGCAACCCCGCTTTGCGGCGCTCGCGGACGTGCGCCTCGAAGACTTCCACCGCGCGGTCAACGCCGTCAAACCCAGCCTGATCCGGGTCGAGGCCGACGAGGTGACCTACAACCTGCACATCCTGATCCGCTTCGAACTCGAGCTGGCGCTCTTCCGGGGCGAGCTCGAGGTGGACGACCTGCCGGAGGCCTGGAACGCCAAGTACCGCGACTACCTCGGCGTCGTCCCGCCCAACTTCAAGGACGGGGTGATGCAGGACGTGCACTGGTCGGGCGGCATGTTCGGCTACTTCCCCAGCTACACCCTGGGCAACGTCTACGCCGCCCAGCTCTTCGAGGCGGCGCGGCGCGACCTGGGCGAGCTGGAGGAGGCCTTCGCCCGGGGGGAGTTCGCGCCGCTGCTCGAGTGGCTGCGGGACCGCGTCCACCGGCACGGCCGGCGCTTCCCGCCCCGGCGGCTGGTGGAACGGGCGACGGGCACGCCGCCGGGCACCGACGCGCTGGTTCGCTACCTGAACGATCGTTTCGGCGCCCTCTACGAGCTCTAGGGAGTCCGCCAGCTCGAAACGAGTCCACCCGGCCGCGCCGGCGGTGCGCTAAGCTGTAAGGCGAAGCCCTAACCACGCCGCCGAAGGCGGCGGAAACGAGAACGGGAGGTCGGTGTATGAAACGTATTGGGATTCTGCTAGCGTTCGTGTCCGCGCTCGCTTTTGCGGGCGGAGACCAGCTCGTGGTGGCCTACCAGGGCGGGGCCGTGACCCTCGACCCGCACCTGCGCAACGAGACCACCACCCTGTCCTGGCAGCACCACATCTTCGAAACCCCCTTCTTCTACGACCGCGAGGGCAAGGTGGTGCCGGTGCTGGCCACCTCCATCGAGAACACGGACCCCAACACCTGGATCCTCAAGGTGCGCAGCGGCGTCAAGTTCCACGACGGCACCCCGATGACCGCCGAGGACGTGGCCTACTCGATCCTGCGCGCGGCCACCCACCCCAAGTCGCAGATGAAGGCCTACGTGGGCAAGGTCGTCTCGGCCCGGGCGCTGGACGAGGTCACCGTCGAGATCAAGACCAAGGTGCCCGACCCGTTGCTGCCGGCGCACCTGGACCACGCCGCGGTCATCCCCAAGGCCTACATGGAGAAGGTCGGGGAGGAGGGCTTCCAGAAGCACCCCATCGGCACCGGCCCCTACAAGTTCGTGGACTGGCTCAACGCCGATCACCTGACCCTCGAGCGCTTCGAGGACTACTGGGGCCCCAAGCCCGACTTCGCCAAGGTGGTGCTGAAGAACATCCCCCAGGGGGCGACCCGCGTGGCCGGCCTGCTCTCGGGTGAGATCGACATCGCCGAGAAGGTGCTCCCGCAGGACTTCGCCCGCGTGGAGCGGTCGGGCCGCGCCACGGTCAAGCAGACCCCGGGCGTGCGCATCATCTACGTGGCCATGGACTACTGGCGCGAGTACGGCTCCGAGGGGCTGCCCGAAGGCGCCAAGAACCCCTTCCTCGACCCCGCCGCGCGCAAGGCCGTCTACATGGCGATCGACGAGGAGGCCATCGTCAAGAAGATCATGGGCGGGGCGGCGACCGTGGCCCAGCAGTTCCTGGCGCCGGTGCACGAGGGTTACTCGCCCAAGATCAAGCGCTTCCCCTACGACCCCGAGGGCGCGCGCAAGATCCTCGAGGACCTGGGTTACGGCGATAAGGACGGCGACGGCTGGCTCGAGCTGCCCACCAAGGACGGCAAGCGCGTCCCCTTCGAGCTGCGCATCGACGCCCCCAACGACCGCTACCTCAACGACGCCCAGATCGCCCAGGCCATGGCCAGCATGCTGCGCAAGATCGGCATCAAGGCCGAGGTGAACGCGGTGCCCAAGAAGGTCTTCTTCCCCAACATGACCAAGGGGCACTTCACCCTCTACATCGCCGGCTGGGGCTCGATGGACTCGATCAACACCATGCTCTCGATGTTCCACTCCAAGGACCCCGAGGGGCTCTACGGCCGCTTCAACCGCCAGCGCTACCACAACCCCGAGGTCGACGCGCTGATCGAGAAGGCGGCCAGCACCTTCGACCCCACCGAGCGCGACGCCCTCCTGCAGCAGGCCATGGAGATCGCCATGGTGCAGGACGTGGCCTACATTCCGCTGCACTACGAAAACGTGATCGCCGGCGTGGCGAAGGGCATCGACTTCTCGCCGCGGCCCGACGAGTACCTGCACGCTTTCGAGGCCAAGAAGCAGTAGCCCCCTCCCGGCCGGGCCCCGTCGGGGCCCGGCCGGCGGGTTCGCCAACGGCGTCCTTCCATGCTGCGTTATCTGCTCGTTCGCACCGCACAAACCGTCTTCGCCGTCTTCGTCGTCGCCACCCTCATCTTCCTCGGGTTGCAGCTCACCGGCGACCCGATGGAGAACCTCGCGCCCCCGGACATGAGCGCCGCCCAGGTCGAGGAGCTGCGCAAGGCCTACGGTCTGGACCGGCCCGTCTACGTCCAGTACCTGCGCTTCATGGGGCACCTGGCCCAGGGGGACCTGGGCATCTCCTTCCTCTCGGGCGAGCCGGCGCTGCGGCTCATCCTGCAGCGCTTCCCCACCACGCTCAAGCTGGTCCTCGCCGCGCTCTTCATCGCGGTCTTCCTAGGCCTGCCCATGGGGGTGGGCGCGGCCATCCGCGCCGACACCCTTACCGACCGCACGCTGCGCTTCCTCTCGGTGCTGGGCATCTCGGCGCCCACCTTCTGGATCGGCATCATGCTGATCCTCATCTTCTCGGTCAACCTCGGCTGGCTGCCCTCCTCGGGGCTTTCCAGCTGGAAGCACTACCTGATGCCCGCGTTCACGCTCTCGCTCTACCGCATCGCCCTCTTCCTGCGCATGGTGCGCTCGACGATGCTCGACGTGCTGAACCAGGACTACATCCGCACCGCCCGGGCCAAGGGGCTGGCCGAGCGGGTGGTGGTCTACAAGCACGCGCTGCGCAACGCCCTGATCCCCTTCATCACCGTCGCCGGGCTGCAGTTCGGCCACCTGATGGCGGGCGCGGTCGTCACCGAGAAGATCTTCGCCATTCCCGGGATGAACCGCCTGGCGCTCGACGCCCTCTACTCCGACGACCGGCCGGTGATCATCGCCTTCATCATCGTCGTCGCGGTGCTCTTCGCGGTCGTCAACCTGGTCGTCGACCTCTTCTACGCGATCATCGATCCGAGGGTCCGCTATGCCTAAGAAGCTGCCCTGGTTTCCCATCTTCGTGCTGCTGGCCTTCGTGCTGGCGGCGGTCTTCGCGCCCTACCTGGCGCCCCACGACCCCATGCAGGGCGACCTGATGATCTCGCAGATGCCCCCGGCCTGGGTACCGGGCGGCGAGCCCGCCTATCCGCTGGGCACCGACGAGCAGGGGCGCGACGTGCTCTCGATCCTGCTCTTCGGCCTGCGCGTCAGTCTGGCCGTGGGGTTCGCGGCGGTGCTCCTCAGCGTGGCCATCGGCACCCCGCTGGGGCTGCTCGCCGGCTACGCCGGCGGCCGCCTGGGCGAGCTGATCATGCGGCTGGCCGACATTCAGCTGGCCGTCCCCACCTTCCTGGTGGCCCTGGTGGTGCTGGCGCTCACGGGCGGCGGCAGCGTGCTCAAGCTGATCCTCGTCATCGGGGTGGTGGGCTGGGCCAACTACGCCCGCCTGGTGCGGGGGGCGGTGCTCAGCGAGAAGGAGCGCGAGTACGTGCTCGCGGCCGAGGCGCTGGGGATGAGCCGCGGCCGCATCATGTTCCGCCACATCCTGCCCAACGTGCTCTCCGTCATCCTGGTGCAGATGTCGGTGGACGTGCCGCGGGTGATCCTGCTCGAGGCTACGCTTTCGTTCCTGGGGGTGGGCGTTTCCATCGAGACCCCGGCCATCGGGCTGATGATCCAGCGCGGCCTCGACTACATCTACTCGGGCGTCTGGTGGACGACGGTGCTCCCGGGGCTGGTGCTGGCCACGC
>Ga0256832_1000376_pt1 | contig 28105 bp, 22 predicted proteins | sample 134614metaG_FD_190534 | JGI IMG/M metagenome (GOLD analysis project Ga0256832, IMG submission 190534) | Hydrothermal vent microbial communities from Lau Basin, Pacific Ocean - 134-614 | ecosystem: Environmental > Aquatic > Marine > Hydrothermal vents | place: Pacific Ocean: Lau Basin | collected...
CTTTTCTTGCTTAGAGTTCTTTTTGCTATCTTCGTTGCATGCAGATAACAAAGTGCTTCCTATGCCTATCACCCCCAGCGCACCGATTGATTTTAGTAATTTTCTTCTTTTCATATTTTTGTATTTATATTAGGATTAAATCTAAATAGTGTTTTTATGAAGAAAAAAAGCACCGGTGATTAAACTGATGCTTTTTTTTATTCTTTGCTGAGGTAAAGCCAAGTATTAAAACTTAGGACAATAAACACCTCTGTGTTCATTACCACATATATTATATATCACAGATAATTCCAGAGAATTATTTGCTGATGATGCATTTCTGAGTTCTGAGATATTTACATCATAGCTCAAGCCGAAACCAAGATTTTGATAATCAAATCTGGTTGTGATGATGACAGCATCGCTATAAAGTTTGCCTTCATATTGATTGCCCAATCTATACCAAGCACCTACTTGAAATGCCTGTTTGTTTTTTCTACTATTACCCAAAGCGAATCTCATACTTGTACCTGCGTTAATTTGTAGATATGGACCTTGAACAAATACCACAAAATAAGGTAAAATACTTATCTTAGGTTGTATCTCAAATTGACCACCACCGTGGAATGTAAATTTTGAATATAGCCCATTTACATCGTCTATAGATCTGATTACAGTTCCTGTAAGAGAATCAACAACAGATCTCTTGAAAGCTTGGTTTGCTTGATTCAAGTGATTAAATGCTGCTCCGATATAAAAATTGGAATACTCGTTGAACATGGTAAACCATAAAATTCCGGCAGATAAATCACCAAAGAAGAAATTAGGGTTATCTATAACCTCAAGTTGTCCGTTGTTTGGGTCAGGGAACTTAAAGTTCTCAGTACTTAGTCCTCTCCTGGATAGTCCTCCTTCGGCACCGATAACCAAGAAACTAGCTTTTTTACGATATCCGCCCATTTTTTTTGAATATGAAAATGATATTTTACCGGTCATTGTTCCAAAATTGTGCACACCTGCAATATCACCCCAAAACGCACCTCCAATACCAAAATAATCATATCTGCCTACAGGCATTTTTTGATCGTAAGAAAGTGAAAAAGTATTATATGCATTCGATTTAAGTACAGGCGCCCATTGGTTTCTAAAATTTCCAATCACTCTTGAAGTACAATTGGAAACTCCTGTCATCGCCGGATTAAGATTCAATGGTGACATGTAAAATTGTGTAAAATGAATGTCTTGTGCTTTTAGTCCCAAACTAACCAAAACTAAAGCAAATAAAATCAATGTTTGTTTTAAAATCTTCATATTTTAAGTATTTATTATCAGAGCCATAATTCCAAAAATAACACGGTCTCGTTTATAACTGTGAAATTTGAAAGTTTAAAAATAGTATTTATTTTAATTATTGTATAAAAAATTAAAAGATTTTTTAAAAATATAACAATATTTAACACAGACAGGCAACTATTAGCCTGTCGAGTATATAGTGCTCTGCGCAGAAAATAACTATACATATATACTTGTTCTTTTTTATTTATACTTCGTTGAAGAACCCCGCAAATAGCTACGGCTATTCACGAGAACCTTCGCCTTGTCTAAATAAAAAATTACTGCGTCTAATATGCATACTTATTTCTTGCGCAGAGCAATAGTGTTTGCACGAAAACAGACAATTTTTTAAATTCAGATAATTATTACTCATATTTTGATTTTTTTGCAATGGTTTGATGTCATTGCATCAATCACTTTTGAAAAAGTCAAAAGATGACAATAAGAATCAATTTAAAATTTGATGTGCTTTCTTGCAGACACTATATAGATACATTTACACTTATAAACGCTGCTTGGTTGTGATAAGTGTATTTCATTTTATTTTATTTAATGTTATTTTTTTTGTTTGCATAGACCCCTCCACTTATCAAATTAATCCGCTTATTTATCCTTTGGAGAAAAAAAATCTAAAAAAACATTCTTATTAGAGGTGACCTTTTAGTCAAAAAAGACATATAGTAGTGAAACATATCTAAAAGAAACGTTTAATTTGATTAATAATTTGGAATAGTTAATTCGTGAAACTATCTGTAGTAAAAGTTCTGCAGGTAGTTTTTTTTATTTGTACCTATGTCCAAATGTCGAATAAATTAAAAATTACAAAGCTAAATCCTATGCAGGTAGAAGCTAAATTCTCTATCTCTTTCCTAAGCTCTCGAAGTTTTTCCTTTTTGGATGAATTGTGGAAATTTTTTGTAGCGAAATAATCGTGTTTAAAGTCGTAGTATTTCAAGGAAAACCAAGCCAAAAAGGGAAAAATAACAACGATTAATCCCTTTGTAGAAAAAAGAATTGTTGATAATAGTATCAATATGATAAAATACAAAATATAAGCGAATTGGGCGATTAATACCGTGACTACTGCTTTGTATTCATATTGTTTTATCTTGTTTTTTCGTATATTTAATGCAAATAAAACGGGTATGGCATTTACGATTATACCAATAATGTACAATGGATAGCCCAGGAATATTTTAATTGAATTAACAAAAGTATTTTTATGATTTGTTACAGCTTTGTCGTTTGATTTGATACTGCTCAATTGTTCAAAATACTCATTTGATTTATTTTCAAGAATGGATAGGCTCTTATCGTCTAAGTCCTTGATGAGATTGGATAGATTTTTTATTTTTTTTGGTATCTCACTATTTCTTACATATGGTTTTTGATTACTACCGGCAATGGAATTATTGACTATAAGAAGTTGTAGCTGTTTAAATAAATTATGTTGCTCCGGCGTTTTTAAATCAATAGCAACCTTTCTCATTTGCTCTTCTATTTCGATAGTCAATTTTCTTAAAGAAGCCGGATTGTCCAAATCCTCATCATTAAAATCAAATAAATCCATAGAGCTACCTGAAAGGATGAATATATCGGATCGAAATTTGGCAGGTTCAACATAGTTAAAGGCGATTGGCAAAATCTGAATATCCTGCAAACCGTATTTTTTAGCTCCGAGTGCCAATCTTGAAATCCCTTTTTTTATCGGTCTTATCCTGAAATTGAATTTGGTTGTTCCTTCAGGGTAAATACAAACGGGAGTATGGTTTTCGAGTTCTTTGTATAGAGAGCGGAATACTTCATTATTTTTACTAACATTTTTCAATCCCTCCTTTTGCCTGTAAATAGGGTATAATTTCAAAATTCTGAATATCCACATTAGACCTTTGATTGTGACGTAATCAGAACGGACTAAAAATATTGGGGCGTATTTTGATATGGTTGCAAATAACAATGATTCATAAAAGCCTGCCGGATGATTGGAAGCGTAGATTACCGGATATTTTCCCGGCAATTCAGGGTCGTATTGAATAAAAATGTTTTTGTAATAAAACTTTAATCCCAATATCGCATACCATTTTAGAAATTTATAAATCATAAATTTTGTAGTATTTCAGTTTTTATATTTATATTTACAATTAATTTAATGTATGCTGGAAAACACACCAAACTTGTCCCAAATACACTAAATATAGCCGGGGCTAAAGTTGTCTATTTTCTTGCAGACAAAAAAACAAACTACTTAGGTCACACTCGAATGAATTTTGCGTTATAGTAGTTGATTCAATTATTAGTTTCGGCTAAAATAGAATAATTATATTGATTTGAATAAAGATAAGCATAAAAAATTATTAATTGTGATTGCCGGACCAACAGCTTCCGGTAAAACATCTTTGGCAATTGAGCTGGCAAAAAAACTTAAAGCAGAGATTATTTCTGCCGATAGCAGACAGGTTTATAAAGAGATGTCTATCGGTACGGCAAAACCCACTATAAATGAAATGCAAGGAGTTCCTCATCATTTTATTGGTAATGTTTCAATAAAAGAAAAATATGATGTGGGCATTTATGAACGAGAAGTTTTGGGGTTTTTAGAGAAATATTATCAAAAAAATGAATATGCGATTTTGGTCGGAGGAACAGGTCTTTATATCAATGCGGTACTGTATGGTTTGGATAAATTTCCGGATGTAGATGAAGAGGTGAAACTTAAATTGAATGAGGAGTATCAAGAAAAAGGAATAGAGCATTTGCAAAATGAACTTAAGGAAGTAGATTTTGATTATTATGATTCGGTTGATAAAAACAATGCTCATAGATTGATAAGGGCTTTGTCTGTATATAGGCAAAGCGGTTCGCCATATTCATCTTTTTTGGATAAAACAAGACCTAAACGAGAGTTTGAACCTATCAAGATATTATTGGATACGCCAAGGGAAGTCCTTTACCAAAGAATTAATGACAGGGTAGATGATATGTTGATTGAGGGGTTGGAAGAGGAAGCCGGGGATTTGTATCAGTTTAAGCATTTGAAAGCATTGCAAACTGTGGGTTATAAGGAGTTGTTTAAATATTTTGACGGGGATATTACAAAAGAAGAAGCAATAGACTTATTGAAGCAAAATACGAGAAGATATGCCAAAAGGCAAATGACTTGGTTTAGAAATAAGGGAAAATGGAATGTTTTTGACGCAAAAAATACAGATGAAATATATGATTTTATAATAAAAAATAGCGAATGATGAACCAGGTTTATAAAGATTTTATAAAGGTTTTCTTGGTTGGAGGATTAGGATTTGCTATAACGAATTCTATTACTGATTTTTTATTTGGGTTTGATTTTCATATATGGAAATTTATTTCAGAAATTGTAATATTTGGAGGGGTATTATCTCTGTTTGTAGTATCAACTAATAGATGGGAATTGAAGAAAAGAGGATTGGAGGATAAAAAAATTAAATTGGTAAACAAAAAAGTAGTAAGATCAAAAATGTCTTTGGATAACTTATTGGAGAAAATTAAGAAGGCTTTTTTTTTTGAAAGGCACAAGATAAAAAAGATTGATGGGGGAATAGAATTGGACTCCAATATGACAGGAATATCTTGGGGAGAGAGGATGACTATCAAATGCCATAAACTTGAGGACGGGTTAAATGAATTTGAAATAGTGAGTAAACCCAGATGGAGGTTTACATTGTTAGATGGAGGCGCAAATTACGAAAACGTGATGATGGTTGAGAACTTATTGGAAAACTGATGTCAGATTTTGAACTTTTTTAAAGAAATATTTGTAATTAGAATAAACAGATAATTTTATGCAAGAAACAGATAATATTAGAAATGACAGTTCGGAATTAATTATAAAAAACCATATGATTTGGTCTATGGGAGCTGGTTTTATCCCGATTCCATTGCTTGATTTTGCGGCAATCAGTTATATACAGCTTGATATGATTAGGCAATTGGCAAAGATTTATGATGTGGATTTCAAAGAGTCTGAAGGTAAAGCAATAATCACATCACTTACTACTGCAGGGTTGGCAAAAGCAGGTGCGTCCAGAGCCATTAAATTCATACCGGTTATCGGCTCTTATCTCGGAGGTGTAGCCATAGCAGTTTTGTCAGGAGCTTCTACCTATGGCATAGGTTATGCTTTCAAAAAGCATTTTGAGACAGGAGGGACATTCCTTGATGTAGATTTGAATTCCTTGAAAAAAATGTACACGGATAAATTTGAAAAAGGTAAAGAAATAGCTGAAGATTTTAGCAAGGATCAAGAGAAAAAGGAGGCGATAGTAAAAGAAGTGGAAGAGAAAAAAGATAAACTCAAAACTACGGATGAAATGATTTCAAAGCTCAAAGAATTGGGTCAACTCAAAGAATCCGGTATTATCACCGATGAGGAATTCGCTTCAATGAAAGCTAAGCTATTGGAATAATGCATATAAGTAGTGTCCACAACAAAAAAGTATTACAACTCAGAAAACTATATAAAAGCAGGGAGCGCAAAGCTTCTGATATTTTCATTGCTGAAGGAGTAAAGGAAGTCTCTAGGGGGATTAATTCAGGATTTGAAATTGTATCCCTTTATTATTGTCCGGAAATTTTCAAATCCAATATTACACTTTTTTTGACCGGTAAAAATAAAAGTGTAGAGCTCTATGAATTGGACAAAAAGGTTTATGAGAAAGTTGCATATAGGGATAATACCGAAGGGGTTTTAGCCGTATTTAAAAAGAAAATATATTCGCTTGAAGATTTTTCTTCCGATGATGAGGGCTTGTATATCGTCTTGGAGTCGGTAGAGAAACCTGGTAATTTGGGGGCGGTGCTTCGTACTGCCGATGCTGCTGGAGTGACAGCTGTGATACTGACAGAATCCAAAGTTGACCAGTATCACCCCAATGTTATCAGATCAAGTATTGGAGCTGCCTTTACTGTTCCTGTAGTGGTGACAGGAAATGCTGAATTGCACTCTTGGTTTAATCAAAATGCCATTGAGTATTATGCTGCGGCTTTGCCAGCCTATAATAATTTGTATAGTATTGATTTAACGGGAAAAATAGCCTTGATTTTTGGAACAGAGTCTCAAGGATTAACTCCTTTTTGGTTAAAAGCAAAAGAGAGAATATTTACAATTCCAATGACAGGGATAGTGGATTCGCTAAATGTTTCTGTCTCGGTTGCTGTCACAATCTATGAAGCTGTACGGCAGAGGATGAGGTAATCCTAATGTAAGAACCCATCCCCAGCCCTTCCCTTGGCAAGAGAAGGGAGAGTCATATCCAGTATAGTTCAATATCTATTGAATTGTAGGAAATCATATTTTTTGTTACACAAAGAGCACAGAGCAGACACAAAGAGGCACAAAGTTTTTTTCTCTGTGGTTCTCTGTGGTTTTCTCTGTGGTTCTCTGTGTAATAGCATATGTCTCAATAATTTAATACACAAAGAAACTCAGAGAAGACACAAAGCTTTAAATATACTTATTGCTTGCAGACATTAATTACAGCCCTCTGGCAGATCTTCGCTGATATACAAATCAACTGTTGTGCCCATTGGGATATCATCAATCGCAGCAGGTATCTGCTTGGTAACAAAACCGGTTTCAGTATCGGAAACAATTTGACCGTTTTTTCTGATTAAGCCGATATTCAAGTTTCTGGATTCGATTAAGAATATGGCTTGTTCCAAAGTCATACAGCGCAATTTTGGTAAATCAGTTGTTCCACCTGATTTACGGCTCAAAATAAACTCAAGAGTAGCGCCTTTTTCTATTTCAAGGTCTTTTTGTTTTCCTGCTTTAGAAATAATGGATTTGCCTTTGTAAAAAACCTCAAGGATATTGTTAGGAGAACTTATATCGTATTTATAGCCTTTGATTTTGGATTTTATCTTCAACATAGCCAATTCCCGTTGTTTAGCTTCGTAGTTTCGACCGTAGAGAGATGGCAAGTCCTTGATTTTTATTTTGTCCGGATTGTATTTTGTAACGGTGACATATATTTTTCTGTTTTCCTTTACTTTTGAACCCGGTTTTGGATTTTGTGCGATGATAATTCCTCCGGGTTTACCGACTATATGAGTAGAGTCATCGACTACAATCAAGAATTTTCTTTCTTTTGCGTCTTTTGCCGCTTTGTCAACCTTGGTTTCGATATAATCGGGAAGAACCAACTTTTGCCCGTGATTGGTATAGATATCCAGCCACCAAAGTACTCCTGTAATCACCACAGCAAAGAATAAAACCAACAATCCAAGATGCTTTAAAAATGTCTTGCTAAAAATAAATAAAAACAACTCTTTAAATGAAAATTTTGACTCTTGCCCCATAGTAGTTTGTTATTGAATACGCAAATGTAACACTATTTTGGTATTATTTAGTATAGCTGTATTTCATTTTTTCAAAATCTCAACTCCATTCCTGCCAGAAAATTTATTCCATAGCTAGGGTATTGATACCACCTTTGATAATTTTGTGCAAATATATTATTGACTTCTACAAAAATGCTGGAAGATTTATGAAATTTATATCCTGCTTTTGAACTGATGTCAAAAAGACTTGGCAGCTTTTTTTTGTTTTTATCAAAATCCTGATACCAAGACTGTGAAGCAAAAAATAGTTCGCCTTGTATCAATAACTTTTTATTCAATAATTCGGTTTTAGTTGTGAAATTAGCAGTTAGAGCGGGAGTATGCCAAGGTTTTGCTATTTTGTCCATAGTGAAGATATTATTTGTCACATTTCCCGTGATTTCCAACTGAGGTAGTATCTTATACGCCAGATTTACTTGAAGTTTAATGTTTTTTCCACTGTCATATATGCTATTGAATTCTCTATAATCAGGTACAAAAAACAGCTTGTTTTTTATTTTTTGGTAAGTTGCCAAAAACTCCAATTTTGCTCCCTCAAGACTATTTCTTACTCCTACAGAATAATTATTGTAAACCGATGTCGCGATTGAGTCCTCATTGAAATTCATAAAAGGATTGATCTGTGATTTTATATAATCGGTATTATTGAATATTTGATTGTCAACACTAGCAAATATCTCTATAAAATTGTCAAATAGATTTGATGATATTTCAGCATAAGGATAAATAAAATCCAGGTCTTGAGTCTTTCCAATATCTCCTCCTGCCTTTATATTGATTAGTCTTGTACTGTATTGAATAAAAGGTTTTGCTTGTAATTCATAGGTTTTTGTTCCTGCCAAAGTCTGTGCTGTTACCGGTAAATTAAGTGATGTGTTTTCGGTAAAATCATACTCACTTGTGTTTTTTATAGTGAATATATTTTCTAATATTTTACCGGTATTTAATTGAATAAATTGATATGAAAGTTCAGTCTTATTACCTAAGTTTGAAATCAACTCTTCTTTTTTAAACGCAGCGCTGAAATCTCCCCTGTTTAATCTTCTTTTAGCATGAGCTAGGGCATATCCATCGACAGCATAAAGGTTATAATATCTGACATCAATGCTACCGCTTAAACCATATTCCAAATCCATTTCGTTTTTTCTATTGAAAAAGTTAAAATCCAATTTAGTAATGGAATTTTTTTGGTCGTTAATTTTTGCGGTATTGTCTATTGAAAGATGATTGAAGTCTATATTTGAATTCATATTTCCGGATTTGTATCCAACTGATAGTTCTGCATTGAGAAACTTGGGATATCCATAGCCGAATTTTACCAAATACTTATTCAGATGAACAGGTTTTGGTTCCGGAAGAGCCAAAGGTCTGATTTTGGGTTTTTCGTAGTCCAATTTCATAGGGATAGCTCTCACGCTGTATTTGTATTTTCTGCTGCTAAGGTCAAAAACCGGTAATATCGGTTCAATATTGATTTTATCAAAATCACCGAGTTGTGCAGAATACTCCTTGAATACCTTGACATCGTCAAATTTGACATTGTCTTCTTGGGCAATCAGTGTTGACGTTCCAAAAACCAGGATTAAACTTATTAATATATATGTGTATTTCATCGTATGGAATTTATTATTTATTACTGTTACTTATCGTATCGAGTTTTAATGTGCCATCGGCATTATCTTTTTCGACCCTACTGGTTTTTTCTTCAAGTTTAGTCAAAGTTTCCAGTTTAGAATTGACTTCTTTGATGATGCTTTTATCTTCTTTGTAATTTTCCAAAACAGCCTCCAGAGCCGCCCTTGCATTGAATAAATCTTTTTTAGCAACAAAAATATCTGACATCAGTATCAGTCCTTTTGCGACCCAATAAGGATAAGCACTGTTTTTTACATTTGCATCTTGAATCATTTTTTTTGCCAAAGACAATTCATTTCTGTGATAGTATATTTTTGAAATCAGATAGCGCGCTTCTGCGGCCCAATTGCTATTTCTATTTTGATTTATAACTTTGTTGAGATGTCTAAGAGCGGTATCGTATTTTTTATTAGCTTCGGCTACTTTTCCGATATAATAGTGTGCAGCAGATCTTTCTTTTGGTGTCGTGAGCGCATTATTGAGTATTTTTGAGCCATATTTTTGTACATTGGCAAAATTATTTATCCTGAATGCACTTCTCATTGCACCCAATTGGACATCGTATCTTTTGTTTTCGTCTTTCACTAGTCCATCGAGTATTTTGTAATATTTCAATGCTTGAGAATAATTTTTGAGGTAATTGAAACTAATGATAGCAGCTTTGTACAATGCCGGTTCATAATATGAGTTGAATCCTTGGTCAATGATATATTTGAAGTCTTTAAATGCCTTGGAATATTTCTTTTTCATCAAATAACTCTCCGCTCTGTAGTAATGAGCATCCAAAGCATAATATCCCTGATTATAAACATTGAGATAATTATCAAAGGATTCGATAGCTTTATCGATGCTATCTTGGTCAAAATAGACTTTTGCGGTGGTGAAATTGAGCGAATCTTTGTATAATCCGTCTATCTTGACTCCCGGTACTGTCTTCACATATTCAAAATAGCCATCTGCATCTTTTTTATCATTGATATAAATCTCTTCGATAGCCGTAAGCGCCTCTTGCTTAGATTCTGCATCGGCATTATTGTTGATTACAGACTTGTATTTTTCAATTGCATTATCGATACTTCCTTTATTATAACTTATCAACCCCATTTTGAGATATGCTTCATTTTGAAGTTTTGTTTGATTTGGAAATTCTTTTACAATGGTTTGATATACATCGTAGGCTTTTTCGTATTGTTTCAAATCGTTGTACGTATTACCCAAGCTTAAAAAAGCATTTGGTCTGACGGGAGTGTTTTTGTATTTGTCCAAAATCTCTTCCAAAATAGTTATTTTCTCAAATGGTTTGTTTTTTAATCCTGCAATTAAAGCTTTTTGGTAAAGAGCATAAGCTGAATTAGCTGCATTTTTATCGATTACATAATCGTAATGTGTCGATGCTTCGTCCAATTGTTTGTTATAAAAATACGCGTCAGCTATTCTTAGGTGAGAATCAGCGATGAGTTTTTGTTTAAGTTCTTCGTTTTTTATTTTTTGTTTCTTAAAAAGTTGTATTGCTTCTAAAAATTTCCCGGCAGCAACAGGGTAGTTTTTTAGTTTGTAATAATCATAGGCTTGAATGTACTTGCCAAAAGGTGGAGTTGTAAGTTCGTCGTCTATTTTTACACCTTTTGCCATTATAAAATATCTGTCGATATACTGATTGCTTTTGGTATATTCACCCCTGCGATATAGTAAATCAGCAAGCCAATAATGGGTTTTAATAGCGATATTGATATCTCTATTCACTTTTTCTGCTTTGTACAAATCCTCTTCCGCTTCCTTTAAATTTCCATCATTTATTTCCTGAAGCGCTTTGTAATAGGACACAGCTTGGTATGCTTGAAAAAGTTGAGAAGATACATTGTCCAATTCTTCAAGTGTTTCCTGCGCTTTTTTATAATCTTTGGTATTGATAAAAACATCTCTGAGTACATTTTGCGCCTCCAGATAATACAGTGAATTTTTTGGTATTGATAACAAGGATTTAATGGCTTCTCTGTCATATCCTGTTTCAGCTGATAACTTTCCATAATTAAACAGGGATTCTTCTTGAATCATCTTGTTGTAATCCAGTTCGCTTGCATTTTTGAAAGCTGTGCGTGCAGATTCTTTATCTCCGGTTTTGAAATAGCAATCAGCCAAATAATAATTTGCATTTTGTCCCATTGCGTTTTTTTGATTGGATATCTCTTTGAAAGCGGGAATAGCTTTGTCGCATTTGCCCAATTGTTGGTAAATATATCCTAATTGATAGAAATCTTCCGCTCTCATTTTATCGGTATTGGCTTCATATATTTCCAGGTAGGGTAGTGCATTTGCATAGTCCTTTTTTAAGAAATATGATTGACCAATAAGGTGATTTATCTTGTAATAATTGGTTACGTTTTTGATTTTGAGTTTCTCTTCCCCTACTTGTATAGTCTTGTCGTAGTCGCCCTGAGTGAAGTACAATTGGACCAAGTAATAGGGGACGTATTGTTTGTATTGTTCCGTATTTTGTATGATATTAAAACTGTTAATAGCCCTCTCGAAATCGTTTTTGAGGAATTGACAAATGCCATAATAGTAATGTGAGGGATAATAGTATTTCCTGTCCGTCAGACTCAAATCTTTAAATAAAACGGATGCTTTCTCGAATTCTTTTTTTACAAAATAACTGTATGCAAGATTGAATTTTACCTCATCTTCCGTATAAAAATTAAGTCCGTCAAGATTTATTTTTTCATAAGTCGATATTGCAGCGGTATAATCTTTCTTTTTGAAATAATACCTGCCTTGAGCAATATATGCATCGTTTAGCAAAACGTGGGAGGAATATTTTTTTTCAAATTCATCAACCAGATTTTCACCATAATCCTGACCGGATTCAAATGCTATTTTTATCAAATACAGCTCGGATTCTACATAATTGATATCGTGGTGTTTTTCGAGCATGTCTTGAGATCTGATATATTTTTGAAACAGCTGTCTGGCCAACTCCAAATTTTTGTTTTCATAATGAATTTTAGCTTGCTTGTAAGTAGCCAATTCATCTGTAAAAACCGAAGTGACTTGGGCTTGTGTGAAACCGGACAACAAGAAGAAACCAAACAGAATATATAGTGTTTTTTTCATTTCTAAATACTTTGGATTAAATTAATGAAGCGCACAACTTCAATGAGCAAAATTATAACATATTTGATAAATAAAACAATATGCTAAGGATTATATTATAATTTTTCTTAATATTTAGTCGATTTTCGGGTGAATTCAGAGTTGAATAGACCAATTTTTATCTTTCTGATAGCTCAAAAAGCCTTTTGAAGCTGTTAATGGTGACTGAAAGTTATTGGTATAAAGTTGCCCTGTTCCCAATCCGTGAACTAAATCTTTTTCCAATGTCGCAGTCCATTGTGCGATTGCATTAAGTCCGATATTTGATTCTAGTGCGGAGGTAGCCCAATATTTCACATCGTTTTCTTTTGCTATTTGAATCCATTCTGAGGATGCTTTCCAACCGCCAATCAAGCTTGGTTTGAGAATGATAAATTGCGGCTTTATTTTCCTGATTAACTCCTTTTTATTGAAGTAATCAAAGATGCCAATCAGTTCTTCATCAAGAGCGATTGGGATAGGGGATATATCGCATAATTCAGCCATTTTATCAATTTGTTTAGCCTTGATAGGTTGTTCTATACTATGAATGCTGTAGTCAGACAAATATTTTAGTTTTTCCAAAGCGTTTTCAGGAGCAAAAGCGCCATTTGCATCAACCCTCAATTCCAATTCAGAGGGTTTGAATTGAGTTCTGATGAATTTTAATAATTCCAGTTCTTCTTTGAAGTCAATTGCTCCAATTTTCATTTTTATACAAGACCAGCCCTCATCTATTTTTGTTTTTATTTGCTTGAACATAAATTGTTTTTCGCCCATCCAAATCAGACCATTGATTGGTATATTATAAAGTCCCTCTGTAAAGGTGGTGGGAAATAATACTTTTGTGGAAGCGGAATGATAGTCTTGGACCAACATCTCCAGTCCAAATCTAATCGAAGGCCACTTGTCTAAATCTATATCTATATCGACTTTTTGTGAACTGTTGATGATTGATTTAAGTTCCTCCAATTTTTTTTCATATCCCGGTTTGTCGTCAAAGCTCAATCCCGGTAATATACCGCATTCACCGATAGAAATTTTGTTTTTGTTTTGAGAGTCGTGAAGTAGTAAAAAATATGAAGGTTTTGTTTTTAGTATCCCTCTTGAAGTTCCGGCAGGTCTTTTGAAGATTAGATTAGACTTTTTAATAGTAAGATTTATCATATTTTTTATTTGATTTTAGTGTAAATTTAATTTAAAGTTAAGAAATATATTGTTTTTTTACATTTTTAAGAAAAAAATATCTAAATCCGCCAACCTTTGTGTCAAAAAATGTGTCATGAAGATAAAGAAGTTGGTTTAATTTGTAATTTATTAGTATTTACATATTTATTGTGTTAAAATCGAAAAAAAAATTGATTTTTATCAATAAAAAACTTAACTTTGAGTTTAATTTATGTATTAATTGTGAAGGAAGTTGGATTTTTATTTATATATTATAAAAAAAATATATGTTAAATTGACATAAAAATTTGATTTTAATTAAATTTCGTATTACTTTTGCAATTAATATGAACATATAATCAAGATCGAGGTGTATTTGATGTATATTTTGATTTTTATTATTTTTTTTTGAACATGAACATTTTAAATTTTTATCCCGTGAGCAAATTAATTGAATTTTTTGTTAAATTATTTCATTTGAACAGTGACCAAAAGAAATATACTTCTATATCCAGATATAAATCTAAGGAAGAGGAGTACGAAAGTTGGTTAGGCGTTTAGTTGTGTTTTTAGTGTGAAAATGATTCATAGAAAGTTTTGTTTCTATGATATGGTTTTGCACGAATTGGCAGTTGTATATTGAATCAACCGTTTTCAGTGTGCCCTGTCATATTCAAATTCTTTCACTTTTCTTATATAATTCTATATTTTAGAGCTGTTTTTATAAAATCTTCCCCTATTCATTGTAAAATCTTCCCCTATTCAATTTTTCCTCAAATATTGAGGTTATTGTTTGCTTACAATAATTAAGAGCTATTGTGGTGAATTATTATTTAAATAATTATTAATAACATTGGATATTTGGGCGTGTTGATAAATTGCCAATATCAGAACCCATCCCCAGCCCTTCCCTTAGCAAGGGAAGGGAGACGTGCTGTCGTCTTGATTGGCATTATTATTTAAAACACTATGCGAAAAAATGAAATACACATAAATTAGGGCAAATACACTTTACTTTATATTCAATATTTCAAATATTGTTTATGCCAAAATCCTCAAAAAGAAAGATGATTTGGATATATTATATTTATATTTGTCAATTTTTGAATATAAAAACGATAAATGAAAGTACTTTGTATTTATAATCAATTTGCAGGTGGAGGTAGAGCCAAAGAAAAGTTAGCGAAAGTTAAAAGCTTATTTCAAAAGAAATCTATTGATGCAAGATTTGAATTAACGGAAGACTCTTCTCGGATTTTTAATGTTTTTAAATCAAATGATTTGAGTGAATACGATGGTTTAGTTGTTGCAGGGGGAGACGGAAGTTTTTTTAATGTATTGAATGCATATATGAAATTAGAACAGCGGATTGATATTCCTTTTGGTATTTTGCCTGTTGGTACTGGAAATTCTTTATCTAGGGATTTGGTTGATGGCGCAACAAAATTGGAGTCATTTATTGATACAATTGCAGAGGGAAGAACCAAATTGATAGATATTGCTCAAGTAAAATCAGATAAGAATACATTCTATTATGCCAATATGATGGGTTTTGGCTTTATAACGGATGTTGCGCAAACGGCCTCCAAGCTAAAAGTTTTTGGGGCTACTTCTTACACTCTTGGAGTCTTATATAATACTATAAAACTTAAACCATTTGACCTTTTTATTACCATTGATGGAATTGAGAAAAAATGGAAAAATGTATTTGTGATTATTTCAAATTCCAGATATACCGGAGGAGATTATCTGATTGCTCCTAAGGCTAAAATCGATGATGGAAAACTTGATTTGATAGTATTGAATAAATTGAGTCGTATCAATTTGCTTAAAACTTTTCCAAAGATATTCGACGGATCTCATATAGATACTCCTTTTGTAGATTATATTCACGCAAAATCTATTAAACTACATGCTAAGAAGCAAAAGGTTTTGTCGCCTGATGGTGAGATTTATGGGAAATTTCCCGTAGAAGTATCTTGTTTACCAAAAGCCATCAGAGTATTTTCGAAGATTTATTTATAGAATAAAATTGAATCAAGCTGAAAATTTAGTTAGGGGTAGCATAAAATAATCTTTACCAAAATCACCCTAAAAAATGCCAATATTTAATTCCAACGATTAAGTACCCTCACTCTCCCCTTCTCCTTTTAGTGGCATTCAAAAAATAATACAAACTCAATAAAAGGAGAAGGGGCGGGGGATGAGGTTGTAATGGAAAAGGCAAGAAACTATTTCCTTTTTTTGTCTTAATCATAAACATCTTCAACTTAAATGAGTTTACACTATGTGCTCAATGAAATAAATATGCTACACAAAGGAGAGAAAAGGTACAATAATTATTCGACTTATATAAAAAACACTTTTGGTGAGAGAGTCCAAAAGATATCCATAAATATCGGTTTTTCCTGTCCAAATAGAGATGGAACAAAGGGGTTAGGAGGTTGTACATATTGCAATATCGGATCATATACTCCATTGTATTGCAAGCCAAAAAAAAGTGTTACTAATCAGTTGGATGAGGGTATTGCTTTCTTCTCAAGCAAATACAAAACACAGAGATATCTGGCATATTTTCAATCTTATACCAATACTTATGCGGAATTGGATTTGGTGAAATCTCTTTATTCGGAGGCTGTAAGCCACCCTGATATTATTGGTTTAGTCATCGGCACAAGACCTGATTGCGTTAGTCCTGAATTACTGGATTTCCTCGAAAAACTTGCCAAAGACTACTATGTTTCCCTTGAATTTGGAGTGGAGAGCACTCTAGACAAAAGCCTGTTAATTACAAATAGATGTCATACATATAAAGATACTATTGCAGCTTATGAATTATCGAAAAATAGAGGAATAGAGCTTGGTGCACATCTTATAATAGGCTTGCCCGGAGAGACAAGAAAAGAAATGCTAAATCACGCAGTAGAGATTTCAAAGTTACCGATTAATTTACTAAAACTTCATCAACTTCAAATAGTGAAAGGAACAGAAATGGCAAAACAAATTGTCACTACACCCGAAATGTTTGATTTATTCACTGCAGATGAGTATATTGAATTTATTACCAAATTTATCTCTTTGCTTAGACCCGATATCATCCTAGAGAGATTTATAAGCGAGTCACCAAAAAATATGCTCATAGCTCCTAAGTGGGGAGGAATGAAAAATTTTGAATTCGTAGCCAAAGTTGACAAACTTTTAGAGGAGAAAGATATCTGGCAGGGGAAAGAATGGAATAAAGATAGGGAAACATAGGACTCGAAAGCACGACTGCAAGGAGTGATTTTGAAAGCGGCTTATAATTGGAAATTTTGAAAGTTTTGGGTTTGCCGGTTTCGGGTTCCCGGTTAATTTCTCCGAGGCAAAGGTGTCCTCGCCTCTTGTCGAATAAATAGAATAAACAACACATTGAGAATAATCCTAAATTCCCTTGGTACGTTTCGCTACTCAGGACTTTTCCTTCTCTACAGCTTAATTCAGACGGTATGGCTTGTGAGTTTTATTATCTTTTTGATTTTTTCTTCGTCCGGAATGTATTCTTTACCCATATTCAATGAGTTTTTATCCGTTATTGTTTTTCTTGCAGTGAAGTGAATAGCATCAACACCTATATCGGCAAATCTCCGGCAATTATTTGGATTAATACCGCTTCCTGCCATTATTTCAATTCTATTCTTGTTTTTACTGATTAAATGATTTATTTGTTCGAAACCTTCGGTAGCCGTTTTCTTTCCTCCGGAAGTCAATATCCTGTCAAATCCTAAGTCTATTATTTGTTCAAAAGCTAGAGACATATTCTTCGTAAAGTCAAAAGCTCTATGAAAAGTTACTCCCAGCCCAAATGATTTTGCTAATTCCAAAAGTTCCTTGTTTTGTTCAATATCTATAACGAAATCAGTAGTAAGGCATCCAAAAACCACTCCTGATGCTCCCGATTGAGCAGCGGTTTTTATGTCTTGTTTCATAATATCAATATCATGATGATCGTAAATAAATCCTCCTGGTTTTGGTCTTATCATAACAAAAACTTGCAAGTCACATTTTTCGACACAAGATTTTATCAATCCTGCTGATGGTGTCAGTCCTCCCAAATCCAATGCACTACACAGTTCAACTCTTGTAGCCCCGTATTGATTAGCAATTATGGCTGTTTCTGTTTTTTCTACACAAACTTCTATTTCCATTAGTTATATTTTGTTCCCATTCAAATAAACACTTTCTATTTGGTTATTTCCGAAAGAATAGGGGATAAAGCCGTATGAATTAATGGGTTTAGTCAATATTAAATTTGCTTTTTTTCCTTTTGTGATACTACCGAGTTCTTTTTCCAGTCCCAAAGCATAAGCACCGTTAATAGTAGCTGCATTTATTGCTTCTTCAGGAGTTAATTTCATTTTTATACAGGCTGTGGATACGACAAAGTTCATATTTCCCGAAGGAGTGGAGCCCGGATTGTAATCTGTTGCCAAAGCCAAAGGTAAACCCTCGTCTATCATTTTTCTGCCGGGTGTATAAGGAATACTTAGAAAGAATGAGCAAGCGGGCAAAGCTACCGGCATCGTCTTTGTTCCTTTTAATGCCTCAAAATCTTCTTGATTCATCACTTCCAAATGATCTACAGTTAGAGCATTGTATTTGACACCTGTTTTTACTCCTCCAATGGCTGTGAATTGATTGACATGAATTTTGGGTTTTAATCCGTATTTTTTTCCTGCATTTAGTATAAATTCAGTGTCCTCGACCGTAAAATATCCGGTTTCACAAAAAATATCCACGTATTCGGCAAGGTTTTCTTCGGCTATTACCGGCATTAAATCTTCGACGAGCATTTTGAGATAACCTTTCTTGTCGTTTTTGAATTCAGCGGGAATCGCATGAGCACCGAGAAATGTTGCTTTTACTTCCAAGGGATAATTATTTTTAAGTTTATTTATAACTCTCAACATTTTTAGTTCGCCTTGGTAAGACAACCCATATCCCGATTTTATTTCTACAGCACCTGTACCAAGTGCCATTATCTCTTCAAGTCGGTTTTTACTTTGATTATATAGTTCTTCTTCAGATGATTCGTTTAATTTCTTTGCAGAATTCAGTATGCCACCTCCTTTTTTTGCTATTTCTTCATAAGTCAACCCATTGATTCTGTCCACAAATTCGCCTTCTCTATTTCCTGCATATACAATATGAGTATGAGAATCACACCAAGTAGGTAAAATCATTTTGCCTGATGCATCTATCACTTGATCTGCTTCAATCGGTGGAATACTATCCATTGCTCCAAAATCTGCGATAATACCATTTTCAATAAGTAAATACGCCTCTTTGATTGTCGGTAATATTTTCATTTCTTTTCCTGCGACAAAAGATATTGGCTTTGTTCTTACTTGGATTAGCTCTTTTATATTTTTGAATAATGTTTTCATTCTTTTTATTAAAATAGATTATTTAGGATTTCATCATTTACGAGATTAGGAAGTGTGACTTTCAATGATGGAGTTCTTTTCATTTCTCTTTTTATGGCAAATAATGCTTCCTTGTTCCTTGCCCAACTTCTTCTCGCAATTCCATTGTTTACATCATAAAACAACATACTTTTTAATCTGGAACCGGCTTCATCTGTTCCATCCAGTACCATGCCAAAACCTCCATTGATTACTTCGCCCCAGCCGACACCACCTCCATTGTGGATAGAAACCCAGGTCGCACCTCTAAAACTATCTCCGATGACATTTTGGATAGCCATATCAGCAGTAAATTTACTGCCGTCATATATATTGGAGGTTTCTCTATATGGAGAATCTGTTCCACTAACATCGTGATGGTCTCTTCCTATGACAACAGGACCGATTTCACCGCTTTTCACCGCATCGTTAAAGGCCTTTGCTATTTTTATTCTTCCCTCGGCATCTGCATATAGAATTCTTGCTTGAGATCCAACCACCATTTTGTTCTTTTTGGCATTCTTGATCCAAGTGATATTATCTTGCATTTGAAGGCTTATTTCGTCCGGTGCATTTTTCATTATTTCACTCAATACATTTTCTGCAATTTTATCTGTTTTGTCCAAATCTTCCGGTTTTCCTGAAGTGCAAACCCAGCGAAACGGACCAAAACCATAATCAAAACACATCGGTCCAAGAATATCTTGAACATAGGATTTATATCTGAAATCGATTCCGTTTTCTGCCATAATATCTGCCCCGGCTCTTGAAGATTCAAGCAAAAAAGCATTGCCGTAGTCAAAGAAATAAGTTCCTTTAGCAGTGTGTTTGTTTATCGCGGCAACTTGCCTTCTAAGGCTATTTTGTACTTTTTCTTTGAATAGCTGTGGATTTTCACGTATGAGGCGATTTGATTCTTCATAAGATACACCTACCGGATAATAACCGCCTGTCCAAGGTATATGCAATGATGTTTGATCTGATCCTACATGCACAAAAATATCTTTTTCATCAAAATGTTCCCAAACTTCCACTACATTTCCAATATACGCGATAGAGAGCACTTCTTTATTTTCTTGAGCTTTTTTTACTCTCGAAGTAAGCTCATCTATATCTTCGATTAACACATCTACCCAACCTTGTTTGAATCTTTTTTTGGCTGCTTTGGGATTGACTTCAGCAGCGACTGTGATGCATCCTGCAATATTCCCTGCTTTGGGTTGTGCACCACTCATACCACCAAGACCGGCGGTAAGAAATATTTTTCCTGCGGGAGTTTCTCCTTTAGGTAAAATTTTTCGGAAAGCATTCATCACGGTTATCGTAGTACCGTGAACGATTCCTTGCGGGCCTATATACATAAATGAACCTGCAGTCATTTGTCCATATTGAGTTACACCTAATGCATTAAATCTTTCCCAGTCATCGGGCTTTGAGTAATTAGGTATCATCATACCATTTGCAACTACGACTCTGGGAGCATTTTTTGAAGAGGGAAACAATCCCATTGGATGACCTGAATACATATTTAGTGTTTGTTCATCGGTCATCATTGAGAGATATTTCATAGTCAATAAATACTGAGCCCAATTTTGAAATACAGCCCCATTACCACCATAGGTTATCAATTCTTCAGGATGTTGTGCAACCTTTGGATCAAGATTATTCTGAATCATTACCATTATCGCAGCAGCTTGTGTGGTCTTTGCAGGATATTCTGAAATCGGCCGGGCGTACATTTCGTAGTCAGGTTTGAACCTGTACATATATATTCTACCGAATTCATTAAGCTCTTGAGCAAACTCTTCAGCTAAGACTTCGTGCCAATCATTAGGGAAATATCTTAATGCATTTTTAACAGCTAGTTTTTTTTCATCACTTGATAATATGTCTTTTCTTTTTGGTGCTCTGTTAGCATCTTTTGGGTACTCTTTTTTAGGAGGCAGAGTATTTGGTATTCCCTGTTGTATTTGTTCCTTGAAAGTCATATTTTTATGTTTTTATAAATATCTTAAATAGTTATTTAACGATAAAAGCTCTATTTTTCACCATTTTTATCATTTCATTGATATCATCTTTTAGTATCCTGTCATCTTCAAGTTTATCTACTTTTTCCCTGATTATGGCAAAGTTTTTTTCAACTATACCGGAGAATCTGTGCGGTCTTCTGAATTCAATTGCTTGTGCTGCATACATCAATTCTATAGCCAGGATTTTTTCGATATTGTCTAATATTTGATTGAATTTTCTTCCTGAAATACTTCCCATTGATACGTGGTCTTCCTGTCCCAATGAGGTCGGAATACTGTCGGCCGAAGGCGGAAAACACAGTGATTTGTTTTCTGTCACTAAGGCTGCTGTTGTATATTGAGGAATCATAAAACCTGAATTTAATCCACCTGATTCAGTCAAAAGCCTTGGTAATCCGAATTTTCCCTCAAGTAATAAAAATGATCTTCTATCAGAAATATTGCCTAATTCAGATGCAGCCAATGATCCGTAGTCCAAGACCATTGCCAGAGGTTGACCGTGAAAATTGCCTCCCGATATAGCTTCTGTTTCACTCAAAACAATGGGATTGTCTGTAACAGAATTCATTTCTATTTCTGTCAGTTCTTTTAAATGATAATAGGCATTTCTTGACGCTCCGTGCACTTGAGGAATACACCTCATGGAGTAGGGGTCTTGAACTCTTGAACAACTTTCATGAGATTCAATATTTTCAGAGCCTGAAAATAGGAATCTCATATGTTTTGCCACTTCCATATTGCCTTTGAATGGTCGAATGGAATGCAATTGAGCCTTAAAAGGAGATGAACTACCTTGATACCCCTCAATGCTCATAGCTCCTGCCAAATCAGCCAATTCCAATAAATATTCCATTTTGTGCAATCCGGTAATAGAATGGGCTAAAATAAATTGAGTCCCGTTTATAAGAGCCAATCCTTCTTTAGCTTTGAGTTTTATTGCACTGAGATTATATTTTTTTAGTATTTTTTTTGCAGGGACTATGCTATCTTCTTGCCAAATTTCGCCTTCTCCCAAAAGGGGAAGGAACAGATGCGATAAAGGAGCCAAATCACCTGAAGCACCAACAGAACCTTGTTCAGGGACAACCGGTAAAATATTGTTTTCTATAAAGAATATTATTCGTTCAATCACTTTTAATCTAATACCCGAATAACCTTGGCTCAAGGCGTGAACCTTGCAAATCATCATTATTTTTGACAATTTTTTATCTATTGGTTTACCAACTCCAACAGCGTGAGTTATCAGTAAATTATGTTGTAATTTGTTTGTCTCTTTTGCTGTGATTTGAACGTCACACAAGGGGCCAAAGCCCGTATTTATACCGTAAACGGGTTTCTTCCCATTTGCCATTGTCTCTACTTTGGCTCTGCATGAATTTATTTTATTTATCGCATCATCGGTCAATTTTCCTTTCAATTCCCCGTTAGCCAATGCCATTACCTTGTCAACAGTCAATTTATCTATACCGTACTTAAACATGTTATTTGATTTAGTCGGCTACAAAGATAAACTTAGTTTTGAAGCTTAGCAAGACAATTTGGGTTAAATATTGATTATTTATCTTAGATAGCCTTAGTTTGGGATTAAGTTGAAAAGTTGGGTAAATTAAAAGCATGTATCCATATTGAATCAATAAACCGGATTTTTATTTTATGTCTTGACATAAAAAAAGCCTTCCGGAAAGAGAAGGCTTTTTTGAGGTCGGTACCAGATTCGAACTGGTGTAAACGGTTTTGCAGACCGTCGCCTAGCCACTCGGCAAACCGACCTTTTAAATTAAGGATTGCAAAGATAAGGTAAAAATATTTAATCACATATTTATTTGAATAAAAAATAATCAAAAAAATATTTGTGCTTGTGTGCGACGCAAAAAATAACTACATACTTAGACAAAGTTATTTTATATTTAGAAAAGGTAAGGCTCTTGTGAATATCCGTAGTTATTTCATTAATTTTCCCGCCGTGGAAGCTAAGGTTTCGCTACGTATCGCCAAGACATAAAAGCAAATAATTCTGCCTTGGCGTACCTTTGCGTGACCTCAGCAGTACTTTGCGGGAATCCTCAGATAGTATTATTTTGTTTTCAAGCTTCTTCAAAGAAGGATAAATAAAAAAGAAAAGGTATTATGTAAAGTTATTTTTTGCTTTGTGTACTCGTATTTTTAAGAATTTTATTACCTTTACTGCTTACGTTTTTTATAAAAGTGAATTGGGTAATTTGGATTTAGTTTTTTAGTATAAATTTTTATTAATTTTTTATAAAATAAAAATTTTTAACAGATGAAATCTACATAAAAAATAAACAGATGAAAAAGCATTTTTTGATTTTGGTATTTATCGGTTTTTCATTAATTGGTTTTGGGCAATTCCGGTTTGAGAGCGTTTTTAGAGGACTTTCCGGAGATGAATTAAAAGCAAAAGTTGTGGAAAAGTATAAACCGAAAAAGGTTTTGGATTATTCTGAAGCAAGGGATGTTTTGTATGGTAAAATATATAATGAAAATGATACAGTCTATGGTGTTTACACGAGATATGGTTTGTATTTGCCCCCCGGTGTCGATCCGTCAAATTATTTGTATAAAAACGGTATGCCAAGTGGGATAAATGCAGAGCACACTTACCCAAGGAGTAAAGGAGCCAAAGATGGTAATCCGAAATCTGATATGCACCATTTATTTCCGGCTAAAATCAACGTTAATTCGGATAGGGGAAGTCTTCCTTTTAATGAAATTAACGACAATCAGACCAAAGATTGGTACTATAACAATATAATACTTCACAAAATACCACAACAGCATATCGATGAATATAGTGAGCATATAAACACGTATTTTGAGCCTCGTGAGGATCATAAAGGCAATGTAGCCAGGGCAATGATGTATTTTTATACTATGTACAAAGCTGAAGCGGATAATGAAGATCCCAATTATTTCAAAAAACAAGTTAAGACACTATGTGATTGGCATTTTCAAGATCCTGTAGATTCATTGGAATGGTTTAGGACATGGGAAATAGCAAAATATCAAGATGATAAACCCAACCCTTTTGTTTTGGATTGTTCTTTGGCTTCCAGGACTTACTGCGATGATTATATTTCTGATGAATGCCAAGCAGTCGGTGTAGATGATATATATGATGCAAAGTCTTTGAATATGTTTTTGTATCCAAATCCCGTAGTTGAATCATTGAAGATCAGATTTAATAATCCCGGAATTCATAGAATTGCTGTTAGTATTTTTAATTTATTGGGTGAGTTGAGATTGTCTCGTCTCGAAACTATTAGTGATAAGAATATTAATGAATTGGAAATAAATACATCAATGTTAAAACAAGGTATTTATCTTATTCAGTTAAATGGAATTTATAAAAATAAACCAATAATTGCAAATAAATTATTTGTAGTAAAGTAATTGGCTTGAATTTTGTAGAAATATGATTTTAATAAAAATAATAAAAATAATTGATTATGGCTAGAGCAAAGAAACCAAAAGGAGTAATAGGAATTTTAACAGGGGGAGGAGATGTGCCCGGATTGAACCCTGCAATTAGAGCGGTAACTATCAGAGCTATCAGAGAGGGATATTCTGTAATTGGATTGAGAAGAGGTTGGAAAGGAATAATGGAAATCGTAAGGGATAAAAAATCAGACAATTCACTTAATTATGTTGAGCTTTCCCAAAATGTAGTAAATAAAGCGGCGAGAACCGGAGGTACTTTTTTGCATTCGTCCAGAACAAGACCATTGGCTGTGGCAAAAGTAGATGTGCCGGATCATCTTAAGGATTCATATACAGAAGACATGAATGATCTCACTCCTGAAGTCTTAAAAAATTTGGAATGGCTTGGAGTTGATTATTTAATAGCCATTGGTGGAGATGATACGCTTAGCTATGCAGAGCATTTGTATAAAAAAGGTATGAAAGTAATCGCAATTCCTAAAACGATGGACAATGATGTCCCGGGAACGGATTACTGTATAGGTTTTAGTACCTGTGTTTCCAGAACAATCAAATTGGCAAATGATTTGCGTACTTCTGCGGGTTCACACGAAAGGGTTATGGTTCTTGAAGTATTTGGACGTTATGCCGGCTATACAGCAATGCTTCCCACAATGGCGGGAGCTGCCAATAGGTGTCTTATTCCTGAACATAAGTTTGATCCTGAAATATTGACACAATTATTGCTTGAGGACAGGAAAAGAAATCCAAGTAGTTATTCTATAGTTTTAGTATCGGAGGGAGCTCAATTTGCTCACGAAGAGGAAATGACGTTCCAAAGTGAGGAAAGGGATGCATATGGTCATGCAAAATTGGGAGGAATCGGAGAAAAAGTCTCTGCTGCAATAAAGGAGATTTCTCCAAAATACAATAATGGAAGAAGAGTAAATATAATCAATCAAAAGTTGGGGTATCTTACGCGTACAGGTAGTCCCGATGCTATTGACAGTATAGTGCCAATGGCTTTTGGTAATATGGCTTTGGATTTGATACTTAAAGGAATTCATGGTAGATTGGTTGTTTTGAAAAATGGAAGATATGATCATGTACCTATTGAGGTCATTTCAAAATCAAGTAAGGTAGTTCAGGTTGATAAGTATTATAATACCGAGAGATTGAGACCATTTTACAAAGATTTCCAAATGCTACCGTTGTTTATTATGACCAGCGATTAACCGTAGAGTAGATTTTTTTAGAGAGAAATACAGAATTATTATAAATACAGAATTATATTTGCTATATATTATTGGTATTCTATTTTCTTTATTATTTTTGGACAAAATAGCAAATGGAGCTATTGTGATACACTAAATGACCGCTTTGCATGTATGAAAAATGGGTTTATTTAGGCTTTTATTGGATATTTAAAAACTTATAAAATGAAAAAACATAATTTTTTTGCCGGACCGTCGATATTACCTGATGTAGTTTATGAAAAGACAAAAGAGGCTATTGACGATTTATACGGTAGCGGAGTCTCACTTATGAGTATCTCTCACAGAAGCAAGGAATTTCAATCTGTAATGGACGAAGCACAAGATCTTTTTAAAGAATTACTTGGAATTCCGGATGGTTATCATGTTTTGTTTTTGGGGGGAGGGGCAAGCTCACAATTCTATATGATTCCATTTAATTTGCTCCAAACCAAAGCTGCGTATTTAAATACCGGGACATGGTCCAACAAGGCTATTAAGGAAGCGAAATTATTTGGAGAGACAATAGAAGTAGCTTCATCTGCGGACAAAAAATTTAGCTATATTCCAAAAGGGTTTGATGTGCCAAAAGATGTAGATTATATGCATATAACTACCAATAATACTATCGCGGGAACAGAGATAAAGGAAGATTTTGATTTTGGTGTTCCTTTGGTTGCTGATATGTCTTCCGATATATTATCAAGACCGGTAGATGTGTCAAAGTATTCTGTAATCTATGGTGGAGCACAAAAGAATCTTGGTCCTGCCGGGGTTACTTTCGTAATAGTCAAAGAAGACATATTGGGGAAAGTGGACAGAGCTATTCCTACAATGATAGATTATCGTACGCATATAGCTAAGGGGTCGATGTTTAATACTCCACCTGTTTTGCCGATATTTTCAACTCTTCAAACACTTAAGTGGTTAAAAGGGCTTGGTGGAGTGGAAGCTATGCAAAAAATTAATGAAGAGAAAGCTGCTTTGCTATATGATGAGATAGATAGAAATAAATTATTTAAGCCCGGTGTAGCAAATCCTGAAGACAGATCTTTGATGAATATTACTTTTGTGATGAATGAGGATTACAAAGACTTGGATACTGGATTCCTTGCATTGGCGGCAGAAAGAAATATAGTAGGTATAAAAGGACATAGATCAGTAGGTGGCTTTAGAGCGAGTACCTATAATGCATTGCCTAAGGCAAGTGTTGAAGCTCTTGTAAAAGCTATGCAAGACTATGAGAAAAATGTATAATAAATTTAATGAAGAATAATTATAAAAATAAATAATAATGAAAATATTAGTTGCGACAGTTAAACCCTTTGCTCCTGCGGCCGTGAATAAAATAAAGTCGATTGTGGAAGACAAGGGATATGAATTCTTGCTTTTGGAAAAATATGAGACAAACGACCAATTGCTAGATGCAGTTAAAGATGTCGATGCATTGATAGTAAGAAGTGATAAGATAACAAATGAGGTTCTCAATGCTGCCAATAATCTTAAAATAGTAGTAAGAGCAGGTGCAGGATATGACAATGTTGATTTGGATTCTGCAAGAGCTAAAGATGTTGTGGTAATGAATACTCCCGGACAAAATTCCAATGCTGTAGCCGAATTAGCTTTTGGTATGATGGTTTATCTTGCTCGAAATAAGTTTCAAGCGAAAGCAGGAACAGAATTAAAAGATAAAAAAATAGGCATTCACGCTTATGGCAATGTCGGACAAAATGTAGCCAGAATAGCCAAAGGATTTGGAATGGATGTATTTGCTTATGACCCTTTTGTCGCAAACGAAAGTATAGAGAATGATAGTGTTGGAGCAATAGACACAGTAGAAGAGCTTTATGGCTCATGTGACTATATTTCACTACATATTCCGGCAAATAAGCACACTATTAATTCAATCAACTACGATTTGTTGAAGAATTTACCCGAGGGAGGCACATTGGTAAATACAGCTAGGAAAGAGGTGATAGATGAAGAAGGATTGCTCAAATTGATGGCAGAAAGAGATGATATAAAATATATTTCAGATATTCCGCCCGATAGAAGAGAAGATTTTGAGCGCAGGTTTAAAGATAGAGTGTTTTTTACTCCAAAGAAGATGGGAGCTCAAACAATGGAAGCAAATATCAATGCAGGTGTTGCAGCAGCAAAGCAGATAATAAGATTTTTGGAAGAAGGAGATATTACGTTTAAGGTTAATTAGTTGGTGTAAGAAGAGGGGGTAGAAAAGATAATGGAAAACAAAAGTAAAAAAAAAAGGCTTACCAAAAACCGGTAAGCCAAGAAAGAAGTGGGCGATAAGAGACTCGAA
>Ga0256832_1000377_pt1 | contig 28083 bp, 25 predicted proteins | sample 134614metaG_FD_190534 | JGI IMG/M metagenome (GOLD analysis project Ga0256832, IMG submission 190534) | Hydrothermal vent microbial communities from Lau Basin, Pacific Ocean - 134-614 | ecosystem: Environmental > Aquatic > Marine > Hydrothermal vents | place: Pacific Ocean: Lau Basin | collected...
GAGATAGCCTGTCTTGGCGTCCACCCAGACATAGACCACGTCATCCGGCGGCAGCAGCCCCAGCGGCTGGGGCTTCAGGGCTTTCATCACCCGCCCCCAGAGGGTCAGGGCACCGGACGAGCCGGTCAGGCCCGCGGGCCTGTTGTCGTCCCGACCCACCCAGGCCACGGCCAGCCAGTCACCGGTGAAGCCGGCAAACCAGCTGTCGCGCAGCTCATCCGTGGTGCCGGTCTTGCCTGCCACTTCCAGGTTCTCCGGCAGGTAACGGCGCACCCCGCGCCCGGTGCCTTCGCGCATCACTTCCACCAGGTTGCGGCTGAGCAGGTACAGGGGACCGGGTTCTGCCACCTGTTTCACCTCCAGGGGATAACGCTGCAAAGGCCTGCCCTCGCTGTCGGTGATCTCGCGGATGGCACGCAGGGGCGCGCGGAAACCACCAGAAGCAATCACCTGATAGAACTGGTCCACCTCCAGAGGCGACAGGGAAACCGCCCCCAGCAGCAGGGACGGCAGAGGCCGCACAGGGCGTCCCACTCCCATGGCCTGCAGCTGGCGCACCACTTTGTCCAATCCCAGGGCCAAACCCAGGCGCACGGTGGCCAGGTTGTAGGAATGGGCCAGAGCCGTATGCAGGGGCACCAGGCCATGGGCCTGGCCATCGTAGTTCTTCGGCGACCAGACCCGCCCCCTGGCATCCTTGAGGCTGACGGGCTCGTCTTCCAGCAAAGTCACCAGGGAGTATTCCTGGGGCCGGGAAAGCGCCAGCAGATAGATCACAGGTTTGATCAGGGAGCCGATGGGACGCACGGCATCCAGGGCGCGGTTGAAGCCGGCGAAACCGGCGTCCCGCCCGCCGCTGAGGGCGCGAATCTCGCCGCCCTGGGGCGACACCAGCACCATGGCCGCCTGCAGGCTTCCTGCGGGCAGCTTCTTCCGCGCCTTTTCCAGGGCGCTCAGTCCCCGGGCAATCTGGGTGTCCAGCACCTGCTGGGCCCAGGGGTCCAGGGTGGTGAAGATGCGCAGGCCTTCGGAAGTGAGGTCTTCTTCCTTGTAGTCACGCTGCAGCTGGCGGCGCACCAGGTCGATGAAGGCGGGGTGCCGCGCATTGGAGCGCCGCCCCTTGCGCCCTACGCCCAGGGGCAGCTTCATGGCCTTGTCCGCGGTGGCCTGGTCGATGAAGCCCTGGTCGGCCATGAGCTGCAGCACCAGGTTGCGGCGCTTCAGGGCGCGCGCCGGGTGACGGCGGGGATCATAATAGGACGCGCCCTTGAGCAGGCCCACCAGCAGGGCCGTCTCGTGCAGGCGCAATTCGCTCAGGGGCCGGTTGAAGTAGAAATAGGCGGCCAGGCCGAAGCCGTGGATGGCCCGCTCGCCGTCCTGGCCAAGGAACACTTCGTTGGCATAGGCTTCCAGGATTTCGTCCTTGCTGTAGCGGGCATCGAGTATGATGGCCATGAGGGCTTCGTTGAATTTGCGCCACAGGCTGCGCTCGGGGGTGAGGAAGAAATTCTTCACCAGTTGCTGGGTGAGGGTGCTGCCCCCCTGCACCGCCTTCCCGGCCTTGATGTTGGCCATCATGGCCCGGGCGATGCTCAGGGGATTGACCCCGTGATGATGAAAGAAATCCCTGTCCTCGGCGGCCAGCAGGGCGGCCACCAGGTGATCGGGCAGGTCTTCCCGGCGCACCAGCACCCGGTCTTCCTTGTGGGAGGGATAGATGGAGCCGATCTGTGGCGGCTCCAGGCGCAGGATATCCAGATCCCTGCCCGTGGTGGCATCCTTGAGGGCGGCCACGGCGCCGTTGCTGATGCGCAGGCCCACGCGGCGGGAAGGCTCCTCGCCATCCCAGAACAGAAAATCCCGGGTCTGGAAAATGAAGCGCGAGCCTGACTGGCTCCATTGGGCGGGCTTCACCGCCTGCTTCACCTTGCGGTAGCCCAGAGCCTGAAGCTCGGCCTTGAGACGCTCCACGGTGAGATCGGCCCCCACATAGAGTTCCAGGGGACGGGCATAGACCCGGGCGGGAATGGCCCAGCGCTTGCCCTCGAACTTGACTCTTACGATCTGGGACAGGTACAGGGAATAGGCGCCCAGGGCGAGGACGCCCAGCAGGCTCAGGCCCAGCAGCCAGCGAAACCACGGAAAGCCCCTGCGGGAAGCCTTCTTTCTCTTGCGGGAGGCTGCCGGCTTGCGGCGCACGACCTTTTTCCGCGCCGCCGCCTTCTTTTTACGAACCGTCTTTTTCTTGGCTGGAGGCACGGCTCAGCTCCACCATCCGGCGGTGGGCGCAGGCGGGTGCCCGGCCCGCTGCTCCCGGCCCGCGGCAATCAATCGAAGGGATGCTCCAGCACCAGGGTTTCTTCCCGGTCCGGGCCGGTGGAGATGATGTGTATGGGCGTCTCGCACAATTCCTCGATCTTCTTCAGGTAGGCCTGAGCGTTCTCCGGCAGCTCGGCGAAGCTGTTGGCGCCCCGGGTACTGCCGCTCCAGCCGGGCATCTCGATGTACACGGGCTTGCAGCGCTCGAAGGCGTCGGCGCCCGCCGGCGGAATGTCCACCCGCTCGCCGTCGAAATCATAGGCCACGCAGATCTTCAGGGTATCCAGGCCGTCCAGCACGTCCAGCTTGGTGATGCACAGGCCGGTGACGGAGTTGATGGCCAGGGAGCGGCGCAGGGCCACGGTATCCAGCCAGCCGCAACGGCGCTTGCGCCCGGTGGTGGCGCCGAACTCGTGTCCCTTCACCCCCATGTGGTTGCCGGGGCCGTCCTCGTCGAACAGCTCCGTGGGGAAGGGGCCGGCCCCCACGCGGGTGGTGTAGGCCTTGACGATGCCCACGATGTAATCCAGCTCCCGGGGCCCGGTGCCCGTGCCTGCCGCCGCGCCGCCAGCGGTGGTGTTGGACGAGGTCACATAGGGATAGGTGCCATGATCGATATCCAGCAGGGCCCCCTGGGCGCCTTCGTACATGACGCTCTTGCCTTCCTTGCGCAGGCGGTGCAGGGTACCGGGCACGTCTTCCACCAGGTCACGCAGCTTGTCCGCCTGGCCCAGGCATTCTTCCAGCACCTGGTCGTAGTCCACCCTGGGCTGCTTGAAATAGTGCTCCAGGGCGAAGTTGTGGTATTCCATGACCTCCTTCAGGCGCTCACGGAAATGGCCTTCGTCCATCATTTCGCCCAGGCGGATGCCGCGGCGGGACACCTTGTCTTCGTAGGCGGGACCTATGCCCCGGCCCGTGGTGCCGATGGCTTTCTTGCCCCGGGCGATCTCCCGGGCCTGGTCCAGGGCGATGTGATAGGGGAGGATAAGAGTGCAGGACTCGCTGATGCCGATGCGTGAACGCACGTCAACGCCGGCGGCCTCCAGCTCATCCAGCTCCTTGAGCACGGCTTCGGGAGACAGCACCACGCCGTTGCCGATGAGGCAGCGCACGCCTTCGCGCAGCACGCCGGAGGGGATCAGGTGCAGAATGGTTTCCTTGCCGTCGATGACCAGGGTGTGACCGGCGTTGTGACCGCCCTGGAAACGCACCACGGCGTCCGCCTTGTCCGTGAGCAGATCCACGATCTTGCCCTTGCCTTCATCACCCCACTGGGTGCCTATGACTACTACGTTCTTGCCCATCTGTATTCTGTCTCGTCTGTATGGTTACGGAGGGTTGGGGAGGGCGGAGCTTTTGCCCCCTCACCCTAACCCTCTCCCCCGAGGGGAGAGGGAACTAAAGCCATTATTTAGAGGCGTGGCGTATCCACCCCTCATGAATTGAAACCGATATCCTTAACCTGCCACTCGCCATCCTCGCGTACCAGCACGGCATCGCAGCCCATGGCCGCGGCATCGCCCTCCTGTCCCGGCAGGTGACGGATCACCACCCTGCCCTGGCCGCGCAGTTCGGCAATCTTTTCTTCCAGGGCCGCATCCCCGCCGGCGGGCGCGAAAATACGCTGTTGGCGTTCCACCGGCGCCACCTTGCCAAAGCGCATGAGGGTCTTGAGATCGGCGCTGAAGCCCGTGGCCGGACGGGAGCGGCCGAATTTCCCGCCCACGTGATCGTAGCGGCCTCCCCGGGCGATCTCCTTGCCGGAGCCGGGCACGAAGGCGGCGAACACCAGCCCTGTCTGGTAGCGGTAGCCACGCAGTTCCGCCAGGTCGTAGTGCACGGGCAGCTCCGGCAGGCAGGCCTGCAGGCGCTGTCCGGCCTGTTCCAGGTAATCGATGGCCGCGGCCACCTCATTACTGGCGTCCGCCAGTTTCTCCCGGGCCTGGGCCAGCACATGGGCCTTGCCATTGAGGCCCGCCAGATCGATGAACATCTGTCCCATGACTGCATCCAGGGAGAAGCTTTCCACCAGCGCCCGGATTTCCGGCACGGCCTTGCGCTGCAGGGCGGCGAACAGGGCGCTCTCCTGCTCTGCATCCAGCCCGGCCTGCCGGGCCAGACCCTGGAAGATGCCCACGTGACCCAGGTCCAGGAAGACGTTCTCCACCCCGGCCATGTCCAGGGTGGCCATCATCAGGCAGAGAATCTCCAGGTCGCTCTCCACCCCGGCATGACCGTACAGCTCGGCGCCGATCTGCAGGGGGCTGCGGGTGGCGGAAAAGCCGTCGCCCCGGGTACGGAACACGCTGCCGATATAGCACAGGCGGTTGGGCTCGTCCCGGCACAGCTGGTGGGCGTCGATACGCGCCGCCTGGGGCGTGATGTCCGCGCGTATGCCCAACAGGCGGCCGCTGATCTGGTCGGTCATCTTGAAGGTCTGATGCTCCAGATCCTTGCCGGCCCCGGTGAGCAGGGAATCCAGGTACTCGATGAAAGGGGTGATCACCAGCTCATATCCCCAGCTGCCGAACTGGTCCAGCAGGCGGCGGCGCAGGGCTTCCAGGCGCGCGGCCTGCTCGGGCAGGAGCTCGTCTATGCCCTCGGGCAGCAGCCAGTGTTTGTGTGAACTCATGATCTCACCAGATACAGCAATCCCAGGCCGGCGAGCATGCTCACCAGGCCGATACGGCGCACCAGGGCATCATCCATCTCGTCCAGCATGCGCACCATGCTGCGGAAACGCCCGGGATTCAAGAACGGCAGTATGCCTTCCAGCACCAGCATCAGGGCGAGGGCCGCCCATAAATCCTGCCATGCCATGACTCGACTCCCATCGCCAGAAAAAGCCGGGGCATGCCCCGGCTGAATGCGGTATTTTCCCAAACTTGGGCCTTATTGACCAGCGCTGTCCCGGAAATAGCGGAAGAAGGGCGAATCCGGATCCAGCACCATCATGTTGGCGCCCGAGGAAAATACCTTGCGATAAGCCTTGAGGCTGCGCCAGAAGCTGTAGAACTCGGCATCCGTGGCGAAGGCCCTGGCATAGATGCCCGCCGCTTCGGCATCGCCCTTGCCCCGAATCTCCTCGGACTCGCGGTAGGCCTGGGCCAGAATCTCAGTCTTCTGGCGATCCGCCTCGGCGCGGATGCGCTCGGCGGCTTCCGCCCCCTGGGCGCGCAGTTCCCGGGCCACCCGCTCACGCTCGGTGCGCATGCGCTCGTACACCCGGTTGCTGATCTCTGGCGGGAAATCGATGCGCTTGATGCGCACGTCCACGATCTCCACGCCCAGGTCGGCGGAGCTTTCGTCGGCGCGGCGGGTCAGCTCGTCCATGATCTGGGTGCGTTCCCCGGAAATCACTTCGGAGATGGTGCGCTTGCCGAACTCGTCACGCAGGGCGGCGTTGATGCGCTCGCCCAGCAGCCGCGAGGTGGTCATCATGTCGCCCCGGGTGGAGCGGTAGTACTGGGCCGTGTCGTCGATGCGCCACTTGATGTAGGAATCCACCACCACGAACTTCTTTTCACTGGTGAGGAAATGCTCGGGCTTGGCATCCAGGGTCTGCAGGCGCTTGTCGAAACGCTGCACGGTCTGGATCACCGGCATCTTCACATGCAGGCCGGGCTTGAAGTCGGAATCGACGATCTTGCCCAAACGCAGCAGCAGGGCCGTCTCGTTCTCCTTCACCACGAACAGGGACATGGAGCCCACGATCAGCAGGATTATGGCCGCCACGGCGGCAAACATCATCTTAGGAGAGTTCATCAGCGGTTCCTCCTGGCACGCTCACGGTCCCGCGCCACTTCCTGGCGGCGGTCCCGGGCGTCCTTCAGCTTGCGGGACTCAGACTCGGCCTGCAGGCTCTCGTAGCCAGGCAGCTGGGCCGCGGCCGCGGGCGTACCGGCGCCAGGCTGCATCAGCTTGTCCAGGGGCAGGTAGGTCAGGGTATTGCCGCCTTCCTTCACGTCCAGCAGCACCTTGCCCGTGTCCGCCAGCACTTCCTGCATGGTATCCAGGTAAAGGCGTTCACGGGTCACGTCCGGCGCTTTCCGGTATTCATCCAGCAGCGCCAGGAAGCGCTTGGTTTCACCCTGGGCCTCGGAAACCACCTTGAAGGCATAGGCCTTGGCGTCCTCCACCTGACGGGCGGCGGCGCCCCGGGCGCGGGGCACGATATCGTTGGCATAGGCATCCGCCTGGTTCTGCACCCGCTCCTTGTCCGCCATGGCGCGGGTGGCGTCGTCGAAGGCTTCCTTCACTTCCTCCGGCGGATTGGCGTCCTGAATGTTGACGTTGGTCACCACCAGGCCGGTCTTGTAGGTGTTGAGCAGGGCCTGGGTGTTCTGCTTGACCATGGCGGCCACGGCGGAACGGTTCTGGGTGATGATCTCGTCCAGGGTGCTCTTGCCCGTGACCTCCCGCAACGCCGATTCCACGGCACTGTAGATGGTCTTCACGGGATCGGCATCCTGGAACAGGAAGTTGGCCGCGTCCTGCACACGGAACTGCACCGTGAGGGTCACGTCCACGATGTTCTCGTCCTTGGTGAGCATCTGCGCCCGGTGACCGAACTTGTTCACCTGATCCACGTTGATGATGGTCTTGGTATCGATAAAGGGAATCAGGAAATGCGGCCCCGGGGTCGTCACCGAGTGGAAAGCGCCCAGGCGCTGCACCACGGCCCGCTCGGCAGGCTGCACGATGTAGAAACTCTTGACGCCCAGCAGCACCAGGGCGACGATGACGATAAGGGCAATAACCAGCTTGCCGCTGCCAGCGCCACCGCTGCCGCCGGCGGAACGGCCACCGCCCTTTCCTCCGAACAGGCCGCCCATCTTCTTCTGCAGGTTCTTTACGACTTCGTCGAGATCCGGCGGCCCCTGATCCTTCCCCTTGCCACTCCAGGGGTCCTGATCGTTGCCGCCTGGTTCATTCCAGGCCATGTTTCACTCCGGTGTTTGGTCTGTTGCGCCGCGGGCCCATGCCTGCGGGTCGAATCGTTGATTGTACCAACTTCAGGCGGAAATGTACTCCGGGATGACCCCGCGGAAGGGGTGGATGCATGGCTCCCGGCCCCTCTCCCTGGCCCTCTCCCCGGAAGAGGGTGTCGCAATAGGCGGCCGCCTCCAGCCTGCCGGGGGAATCAGCTGGCCAGCAGCTTCTCTGCCAGGTCGGGCTCCTTCTTCATCAGGCGCTCGAAGTCCGTTACCGTGAGCTCGATTTCCATTTCACAGCCGCCATCTTCCAGGTTCTCCAGCTGCAGCACCTGGGTCTTCTCATGAAGCAGGGCCCGCAGGCGTCCGTCCGCCGGTTCGAGATGCACATGACGCCGTACATGGGCCTGGTGGAAACGCTCCTGCAGGGCATCCACCAGCAGGTCCATGCCCTCGCCAGTGATGGCGGAGCACCATACCCGCGTCACCAGGCCGTCATCATCCCTGTCCACATGGGGGTCAACGTCATCCATGAGATCGATCTTGTTGTACACCTCGATGCGCGCCACTTCATGGGCGCCGATCTGCCGCAGCACGTCCTCCACTTCAGCCATGTTCTCGGCCCGGCGGTGACTGGCGGCATCGATGACATGCAGCAGCAGGGAAGCCTCCACGGTTTCCTGCAGGGTGGACTTGAAGGCTGCCACCAGTTCGTGGGGCAGCTTGGAAATAAAACCCACGGTGTCCGCCAGCACCACCTGCTCACCTTCCGGCAGCTTCAGGCGTCGCAAGGTGGGATCCAGGGTGGCGAACAGCTGATCCCGCGCATACACATGGGCATGGGTGAGACGATTGAACAGGGTGGATTTGCCGGCGTTGGTGTAGCCCACCAGGGAAACCGTGGGCACCTCCGCCCGGCGCCGGGCCTTGCGTCCCTGGTTCCGCTGACTGTCCACTTTTGACAGGCGGCGGCGAATCTGGTCGATGCGCTGGTTGAGCAGACGCCGGTCCGTCTCCAGCTGGGTTTCGCCGGGTCCGCGCAGGCCGATGCCGCCCTTCTGGCGCTCCAGGTGGGTCCAGCCCCGCACCAGGCGGGTGGACAGGTGGCGCAGCTGGGCCAGTTCCACCTGCAGTTTGCCCTCGAAGGAACGGGCGCGCTGGGCGAAAATATCCAGGATCAGGCCGGAACGATCCAGCACCCGGCACTGGAACAGGGCTTCCAGGTTGCGCTCCTGGCTGGGAGACAGGGCATGATCGAAGATCACCAGTTCCGCTTCCCGGGATTCCACGATGGCATGGATTTCCTCGGCCTTCCCCCGCCCCACATAGTAGCGGGGATCAGGGCTGCGGCGCACGCCGGTGACCAGCTCCGCCACCTGCGCCCCGGCGGATTCGGCCAGTTCGCGAAACTCCTGCAGCTCGTCAGGATCGGGCGCGCCCTGCGGGGACACATGCACCAGGATGGCCGTCTCACCGGCTTTGGGGCGTTCAAACATCAGAACAGGCTGGACAGCCCCCCGCGGGAAGCGGGGGACCTGGGGAAAGAATCAAAGATTGCCGGGATCAACCTGATCCGTATCCTGGGGAGGGGTAAGACGGACATTGCGCGCCGGCACCACAGTGGAAATGGCATGCTTGTACACCATCTGGCTGACGGTGTTCTTGAGCAGCACCACGAACTGATCGAAGGAGTCTATGGTGCCCTGCAACTTGATACCGTTCACGAGAAAGATGGAAACGGGAATACGCTCCTTACGCAAAGCATTAAGGAAAGGGTCCTGGAGAGATTGCCCTTTTGACATGTTATTTTTCTCCTTTGAGATCTTGTAGTTATCTGATTCTGGCCGGACAACCGGCCTGGTAGTTATTGTGAAACTGCTTTCCCCCTCTGCCGCGAAGGCCTTGGCGCAAGAGGTCATTTACATTATTTATCCTATCGCTAATATAACATAGGAAATATTTCGGGCAATGCCCCTGAAAGCTGCGAGAGAATCTTCCCGCCAGATTCATAAAACCATATTACTTTCAATAACTTTAACTGCCTGCCCTAACAAGTTTCCACTTTCTTCGTCCAGCCATGTGGCGTCAAGTTCCCGGCGCAGCCAGGTAAATTGACGTTTGGCCAGCTGACGGGTGGCGGCCACGGCCTTTTCGCGCATTTCATCCTTGCCCAGCCGGCCCTGCAGATGGTCTATCATCTGCCGGTAACCCACAGCGCGCATGGACGGCAGTTCCGGGGAAAAACCGGGCCGGGCCATGAGCCGTCTGACTTCATCCTCGAACCCGAGCTCCAGCATCCGCGCAAAGCGCTTTTCGATACGCTCATGCAGCAGCTTCCGCCGGGCCGGGGCCCGGATCAGCTTCACCAGCCGGTAAGGAAGCCGGCTGCCCTTGTTTTGCTCCTGCAACAACGACAGGGGCTGACCCGTCAGTTCCATCACCTCCAGGGCGCGCAGTATCCGCTGGGGATCATTTACATGGATGCGCCCCGCGGCAGCCGGATCCACCCGCGCCAGCTCGGCATGCAATACTGCTGTACCCTCTTCTTCCAGGCGCTGCTGCAGCCGCCCACGCACCTGAGGATCGGATGGCGGCAGTTCCGACAGGCCGTGTTCGAGGGCGCGAAAATACAGCATAGTGCCCCCGACGAGCAAGGGAATTCGTCTCCTGGCGGTGATTTTTTTCATTTCCCCCAGGGCGTCGTCCCGAAAACGGGCGGCGGAATAGGCATCTTCCGGCTCGCAGATATCCACCAGGGCGTGAGGCACCTGGCACAGAAGCTCGGGTTCCGGTTTGGCCGTGCCGATGTCCATGCCCCGGTACACCAGGGCGGAATCCACGCTGATGACGTCCACGGGCAGCTCGGCGGCCAGGTCCATGGCAAGATCGGTCTTGCCCGCCGCCGTGGGGCCCATGAGAAAGATGGCCGGAGGCAGGGAGGCCATCATCAGCGGCCCCGCAGAAACAGCTTGTCCAGTTCCGCCATGGACAACTGGGTCCAGGTGGGACGACCGTGATTGCACTGGCCGCTGCGCTCGGTGCGCTCGATGTCCCGCAGCAGGGCATTCATCTCCTCCAGGGCCAGGCGCCGGTTGGCGCGCACGCTGCCATGGCAGGCCATGGTGGCCAGCACCTCGTTGATGGCCTGGCGCAAGCGCCCGCTGCTGCCGTGGGTGACCAGGTCGGCCAGCAGGTCACGCGTCAGCCCCTCGGCATCGGCGCCTTCCAGCAGGGCGGGCATGGCGCGCACCACCAGGCTGTCCTTGCCCAGGGCGTCCACTTCCATGCCCAGTTCGGCAAGGAGGCGCCGGTTTTCCAGGGCCAGCTCCACTTCCCGGGGGCTGACCTTCACGGACACCGGCACCAGCAGGGGCTGGCTGCGCATGCCCTGGCCTTCCAGGGCCTGTTTCATGCCCTCGTAGGTGATGCGCTCGTGGGCCGCATGCATGTCAACCAGCACCAGCCCCGCCTGGTTCTGGGCCAGGATATAGACCCCATGCAACTGCGCCAGGGCGTACCCAAGGGGGGGCGTCTCTCCGTCTTTTTCCCCGGGCAATTGCGGGGACGGCACCCGGGCCGGTCCCCGGTCGGTCCGGCTGGAGGCCGGCTTCTGCCATTCCAGGGATGGCTGGTAGGCAGCGGATTCCTCACGGACAGGCATCTGGCGGGGTACTGCCGGACCGGTGGACGGCGGGAGCATTTCCCGCAGTGCCTGTCCTCCATCCCCCAGCACGTCTTCCGGACGGGCGTCCGCCAGCACCTGGTGCAGGGTGCGGAACAGGAAGTCGTGCACCAGCCTCCCCTCGCGGAAGCGCACCTCGTGCTTGGTGGGATGGACATTCACGTCCACCAGCCGGGGATCAAGTTCCAGGTACAGCAGAAAAGCCGGGTGGCGGCCATGGTAGAGCACGTCCTGGTAGGCCTGGCGCACGGCATGGGTCACCAGCTTGTCACGCACCATGCGGCCGTTGACGAAGAAATGCTGCATGTCCGCCTGGGAACGGGAAAAGGCCGGCAGGCCAATCCAGCCCCGAAGGCGCAGGCCTGCCGCCTCATGCTCGAAACGCAGGCTGTTGTCGATGAAGGCCTGCCCCAGCAGCTCGGCGATGCGTTTTTCCCGGTTCCGGGTGTCCGGGGCGGGTCTGGCGGAAAACACCTGCCTGCCGTTGTGGGTCAGCTTGAAACCCACGTCGAAACGTCCCAGGGCCAGGCGCCGTAGCACCAGCTCCAGGTGGCGGAACTCGGTCTTCTCGGTCTTGAGGAACTTGCGCCGGGCCGGGGTGTTGTAAAACAGATCCCGAACGTCCACGGTGGTGCCAACCGGATGGGCGGCGGGCGCGGGCTCGCCATCCTCACTGTCGATCTGCCATGCCTGATCCGCGTCCTGCTCCCGGGAGGTAAGCGTCAAACGGGACACGGAAGCAATGCTGGGCAGGGCCTCGCCCCGGAAGCCCATGCTGGTGATGCCTTCCAGATCCGCCAGGGAAGCCACCTTGGAGGTGGCGTGACGGGACAGGGCCAGAGCCAGGTCTTCCCGGGCGATGCCCATGCCGTCATCCCGCACCCGCATGCGCTTCACGCCCCCTTGCTGCACATCCACGTCCACCTGGCGCGCGCCGGCGTCCAGGCTGTTTTCCACCAGCTCCTTGATCACGGAAGCCGGGCGTTCCACCACCTCGCCGGCGGCGATCTGGTTGACGAGCTGGGAAGGCAGGGCATGGATGCGGCGGGTCATGGGCGTATTGTGCCACAGGCTCCGCGCCACCAAACAAAAAAGGCACCGCCCTGCGGTGCCTCGAAATGTCCCGGCACCGAAGCGCCGGGTAGTTACCAGAGCGTCAACCAAATACGTCAGCGGTAATATTGTTGAACCAGGAGTGAGCATACTGCTCTTCCCTGGCGCGCATCTCGGGATCAAACTCCTTGGGCGTGAGACCGCCAGAGCCCTTGACCTTGATGATCTTGCCGTCCTTGTAGGCATAGACCATGGCCACGGAGATGCCATCCCCTGGCGCGATAATGCTGTAACAGGTGTTGACCCAGGAAGGCTGGGGCGCCTTGCCGCCCCCCAGGAGGGCCACGATGGCCGCTGCGCAGACCTTGGCCTCGGAGTTGGCCGCGTAGCCGGACTTGGGCAGGGGCTTGGCCACCGAGGAATCGCCAATCACATGGATATTCTTGTGAATGGTGGATTCGAAGGTCTTGCCATCGATGGGACACCAGCCCTTGTCATTGGTCAGGCCCGCATCGAAGGCAATCTTGCCGGCCTTCTGGGCGGGAATGATATTGATGACGTCGGCCTTGAAGGACTCCACCGCCGCCTGCACGGTCATGTTCTTGGCGTCCACGGACTCGACCTTGCCGCCGGCGGCGCCATTGATCCAGGTAATCATGCTGTTGTCGGTGCCATAGCCGTAATGGCGCTTCCAGCCGTCCATGAACAGGCCGAACTTGGAGAACTTGTCCTTGGGATCAAGAATGATGATCTTGGACTTGGGCTTGTGCTTCTTCAGGTAATGCGCGATCTGTGAAGCCCGCTCATAGGGTCCGGGCGGGCAGCGGAAGGGGTTGGGAGGCGGCGCGATGAGCACGGTGCCGCCGTCCTTCATGGCTTCCAGCTGCTTGCGCAGGGTCACGGTCTGGGAACCGGCCTTCCAGGCATGGGGAATCTTCTCCGCCACCTGGGCATCATAGCCTTCGATGGTATCCCAGCGGAAATCCACGCCGGGAGACAGGATACAGCGGTCATATGCAAAACTCTGGCCGCCCTTGGTCTTGACCACCCGCTTGTCCGGATCGATGGCGGTGACCCAGTCATGCACGATATTCACGCCACGGGCCTTGAGGCCGCTGTAGTCGAAGTGGATGGAATCCATGGAACGCTCGCCACCCAGCACCTCGTTGCTCATGAAACAGGTGTAATAGTCCTTGTTGGCCTCGATGAGGGTGACGTCGATGGAGGGATCCATCATGCGCAGGTACTTGGCGGCAGTCGCGCCACCGATACCACCACCTACGACGACCACTTTTTTCTTGGCGCCGCCAATGGCAAAGGAGCTGAAGGTCAGGGCGGAAGACGCTGCTGCCGCCGCGCCGGTTACCTTGAGAAATTTTCTGCGTGTAAATTGACTCATTTTTGAAATCCCCCTCACTTCCTGCTGGCGTAGTAGTTGATGAGCTGATCGATGCCGGCATCACCAGCCTTCTTGTGCAACTTCTTCAGCTTTTTCTTCATCTTCTTGGGCACATGGCTCTTGCCAGCCATCATGTCGGCGAGGGTGTATCTCAGGTAGGGGGTCCACTGCCCAGCCAGGATGCCCGCATCGTCCTCGGACGAGGTGCCGCCATCGGCATGACATTTCTCACAGTACTTGTCATGCAGCTTGGCGCCCTTCTTGGCCAGCTTGGGATCAAATTTCTGTCCCTTCGCAGGAACGAATTTCTGCTTGGAGAAGAAATCGGCAATGCGCTCGATTTCTTCCTTGGAATAGCCCTTGGCAATGCGCCCCATGATGGTGGAGGCGCGCTCGCCCGTCTTGTAGTACTCCATGACATCGATGATGTAATCCTTGGACGCGCCCGCGAGGCTGGGCGTGGCCGGCCCGTTGCTGTTGCCATTGGTGCCGTGGCAGCCGGCACAGGTATAGGCAAGCATGGAAGCGCTGGGCGTCTCGGCCAGGGCGCTGTTGCCGAGGGCAAGCCCGCCGGCAACCAGCACAGCACTGAGAGCTGTTCTTTTCTTCATAGATCCTCCTTCAGGATATCCGCTGGTTCAATAACACTGGATACATGATCCAGGTAATTTTTTTCTCGTGTCCGCAAGCCGCACGCCATTCGGCTCTCCAACGATGGATCGCGGAAGCGGCTCGTGGTATTCAGAGAAAATATTGTCGACTGGCGTTATCTTGTTGTTATGGGCGATTTATACCATGCGAGTTCGCCCAATACAAAATATTTTTATACACGCAAAAGGTGAGAAAATAAGAAAAACACAGGACAGCAGGCTGTGACTCCTGTGCCATCAGACGCTGGAGAAGCGCAGCAAGTCAGGCCACCTTCCGCTGGCAGGTAGCACAAGGATGCGGCGGGCCGTGACACCGTTCCACCGCATTTCCGGGCCGGATTGCCATTTGTTCAGTCAGTCGAAAACATCCGCAGTGATGTTGTTGAACCAGGAATGGGCATATTGCGCTTCCCTGGCGCGCATTCCGGCATCGAACTTCAGAGGGGTCAGTCCTCCCGATCCTTCCACCTTGACGATGCGTCCCTCCCTGTAGGCGTAGATGGTGACCGCGGAGATGGCATCTCCCGGCGCGAGGGTGCTGTAGCAGCTATTGATCCAGGAAGGTTGGGGTGCGCTGCTGTCATTGAAATCGGCAACAATGGCAGCTGCACAGACCTTGGCCGCCGTGTTGGCCACGTATCCCCCCTTGGGCATGGGGCTGGCCAGGGCGGAATCCCCGATCACATGGATTCTCGGCTGCAAGCTGGATTCAAAGCTGAGAAAATCGATGGGGCACCAACCCTGTTCATTCGTCAGCCCCGCCTGAAAGGCAATACGACCAGCTTTCTGGGGCGGGATGATATTGATCACATCCCCTCTGAAGGACTCCACATCCGCCTGGATGGTCATGTTCTTGACATCCAGGGACTCGATACTGCCCCCCTCAGCGCCACTGACCCAGGTAATCAGACTGTTGTCCGTGCCATAGCCGTAGTAGCGTTTCCAGCCGTCCAGGAAGAGATCAAACTTGGAGAACCTGTCCTTGGGATCGAGGATGATAATCTTGGACCTGGGCTTATGCCTTTTCAGGTAGTGCGCAATCTGGGATACGCGGTCATAGGGCGCCGGAGGACAACGGTAGGGATTGGGAGGCGGCGCAATGATGACGGTGCCGCCATCACGCATACCTTGGAGTTGCCTGCGCAGAATCCGGGTCTGGGAACCGGCTTTCCAGGCATGAGGAATCTTCTTAGCCACCTCAGCGTCGTAACCCTCGATGGCATCCCAGCGGAAATCCACGCCGGGTGACAGGATGCAACGGTCATAAGCGAAACTGTAACCGCCCTTGGTCTTGACCACCCGCTTGTCCGGGTCGATGGCGGTGACCCAGTCATGCACGATATTCACGCCACGGGCCTTGAGCCCGCTGTAGTCAAAGTGAATGGAATCCATGGAACGTTCGCCACCCAGGACTTCATTGCTCATGAAGCATGTGTAGTAGTCCTTGTTGGCCTCGATGAGGGTAACGTCGATGGAGGGGGCCATCATGCGCAGGTACTTGGCCGCCGTAGCACCACCGATGCCGCCCCCCACAACCACCACTTTTCTTCTGGCGCCACCGATGGCGAAGGAAGTGATCCCCGACGCCAAAGCAGCAGCAGACACCATACCCCCAAACCGGAGAAACCTTCTGCGCGTCAGTGAACTCATACCCGGCTTCCCTTATCTTCTACTGGTGTAGCAATGAATCAGGTATTCGATACCGGCATCACCGGCTTTCGTGCATGTTTTCATCAGCCTCTTCTTCATATTCTGGGACACATGGATCTCATCCACTACCATTTCGGCCAGGATTGATCCCGGACAAGACATCCGGGATACATCCGCTGTATCTGAACGACCAGATACGAATCCAGCAACGATCATGGCATGCGCAAGAAACCCTCATCCTCGTTTCTTATTAACCCGGCAAAACCTGTAAAGTAACAGATGGCTGATCCAGCGCTATTGCGCAACAAAAAAACGCTGCCGAAGCAGCGCTTTTCAGGTATTGCATGGAATCATGCTTACTGCTGACTTACATAGAACTCGATCAGCGCTTCCACATCGCCATCCTTGAGTTTCTTGATCTTTTTCTTCATTTTCTTGGGCACGTTCCGCTCGCCGGAAACGATGAGATCGAACTGGCGCTTCAAATAGCCCTTCCACTGCCCAGCAAGAATCGCGGCATCGTCCTCGGCATTGGAGCCGTTCTCGGAATGGCATTTCTCGCAACGCTTCTTGTGTACCTTGGCCCCCTTTTTTGCCAAAGCGGCATCGAAAGGTTGCTTATGGGGCATGAATTTTTGCTGAGAATAGTGGGCTGCAGCCTTTTTCACGTCCTCATCGGACAGCTTCTTGGTGATAGCGATCATATCCGTCTCCTCGCCATCTTTGGGCTTGTATTTGTCCGCGGGACGCTCTTCGTCCTTGTAGGCAGCCATGGCATCTTCAATCACCGCCGATGAGAAGCCCGCAATACTGGGTACCTTGTCATCTTCGCTATTACCGTTCTTTCCATGGCAACGGTCGCATTTATCCGTCAAGTCGTCCGCTTGCGCCATCACCGGCACCGATATCGCCAACGCCAGGCCAACCAACAGTTTTACCAGGGATTTATTAAGTTTCTTCATTGTCGCTACACCTCCACCTCATTAGCGTTTTCCTTAGATTATTGGAGGGAGAGTTTACGAAATGCGGAAAAGCATAGCAACAGAACCGCCATGTCGTCAGACACAGCAGGACATCAGGTGCTCGGGATCCTCAATACCTGGCCTACCCGGATATGGTCACTGCTGATCCGGTTCTCGTTACGAAGATCGGCAACACTGACACGATGTTTCTGGGCGATAGTCGACAGGGTATCGCCGGGCTTGATGACATACTTGGCAGCCGGCTTGCTTTTGCGCTGTTTCTCCATGGCGAGGCGGGTTCCCAGGGGAGGCTCCGCCCGGAAATAATCACGAATGCCCTTGAAGATGGCCCGGGCCACCTTCTGCTGGTAGGCGGAACTGGCCAGCTTGCGCTCTTCCACGGGATTGGAGATGAAACCCGTCTCCACCAGCATGGAAGGGATATCCGGCGACTTGAGCACCACGAATCCGGCGTTCTGCACCTTGTTCCCGTGCAGCCTGCCTATTCTGCCCATCTCCCTGTGCACACTGCGCGCGGCGCGCAGGCTGGCGGCCAGGGTCCCCGTCTGCGCCAGATCCAGCAGCACGGAAGCCAGCACATCATCCTTGTCATCCAGGCTCACGCCGCCCACCATGTCCGAGGCGTTTTCCCTCTGCGCCAGCCAGCGGGCTGCCTCGCTGGAGGCGCCGCGATTGGACAGCACGAATACCGACGAGCCACGCGCCTTCTTGTTGCGGAAGGCATCGGCATGGATGGAGACGAAGAAATCCGCATGGTGCCGGCGGGCAATCTTCATGCGCTTGCGCAGGCCAACGTAGTAATCCCCCTTGCGCGTGAGCACGGCGCGCATCCCGGGCTCCGCGTCGATGAGCTTCTTGAGCTTGCGGGCAATGGCCAGGGTAATGTGCTTTTCCCGGGACTTGAGCACCCTGCCCCGGGCGCCGGGATCCTCCCCCCCATGACCGGCGTCGATGGCGATCACCACGTCACGGCCTCTCCCGGAATCCGGGGTTTTCTTTACCGTCTGCACCACCTTGGGCTGTTCTCCCCGGTCGTACAGGTCGATGACCAGGCGGTGGCCATACTGGCCGCTGGGCCGCAGCATGAAGCTGCGCGGACGCACAGGCTGTTTGAGGTCCAGCACCACCCGCAGCTTGCCGTCGGGCTGGCGGGCATAACGCAGGCCGGAAATATGGCGACTGTTGAACTGGTCTTTCTTGAGCCGTGTCTTCAACTCCGATTTCTCGAAATCGATGACCAGGCGATCAGGCTTGTGCAGGGGAAACAGGTGATGCTGGATCTGCTTGCTGACATCGAACACCAGGCGCGTATGATCCGGCGCATTCCACATGCGCACCCCCTGAATCTGGGCGTCCGCCGCCACCAGGGCGGGCAGCAGCAGCCACAGCAGGCAGCAGCCGTACAAAACCTTTTTGATCAATTGCGCGTTCGTGACCACCATGAAAAAACCGGATTCCCCTCCATGCCTCATTGAAAAATAGCACAGGAATTTATGTTTTTCCAATTAATTCTTAAACATAAGGCATTTTTCTAAAGTTTATCCTCAAACTCAGGCGGGGTCGGAGTCAAATCGGGAGAATGTTTGGCCAGATACAATGGTTTGGGAACCGTCCGATACCATTTCTCGCAATGGCCCGGTGTGATTTGACTCCGACCCCTGGGGTAAGTCGTCATAAACCGGCTTGGGCCGGCGGCTTGAAGCCGGCTTTAGCCAGAACCGCACTTACAGTGCGTAATACTCATGCCACCGGCTTGCAGCCGGTGGTTTGTTGACTCCGACCCATAGGGTTCATCCGGTCTATTATTTCCTGCCCAACATCGGAATGAGCCTGCAAAGTGATACGGCGTCCGTTTTCTTCGTGGACGAGCCGCAGCTCCAGATCCGGTTGTGGCAGCCATCCCCGGCCCCTGTCGGGCCACTCCACCAGGACCTGGTTGTCGCCGCTGAAGATTTCCCGTCCCCCGAGAAACTCGAGTTCCTCGGAGTCGGAAAGACGATACAGGTCCAGGTGATAGACAGAAACCGGAGACAAATCGTAAGGCTCCACCAGGGTATAGGTTGGACTGCGCACGGCCCCCTGGTGTCCCTGCCCACGCAGGAAGCCTCTCACCAGGGTGGTCTTGCCCGTTCCCAGGTCCCCCCACAGGAACACCAGGAGGGGACGATCGCCAATGGCCCGTGCCAAAGCGGCACCCAAGGCCATTTGCTCCTCCTCGGAACCGGCAAAAAGGGGGAACTGTTCAGCCATGTCCGGGATTCGCCAGACGCCGAAGGTGAGACATTAGATCACTGGCCAGCAGGCCCCGCTCACCCGCCCTGGCGGCCTTGTCCGCGGCGGCCGCGTGCAGGCAGACTCCAAGCTGTGCCGCCTCCCTTGCCGGCCAGCCCTGGGCCAGCCAGGCGGCAATCACGCCAGTAAGCACGTCCCCCATGCCACCGCTGGCCATGCCCGGATTCCCGTCGAAACAGACGGCCGGGGGCTGATGGGCATCGCCGGCAATGATGCTGCCGGCGCCCTTGAGCACCACCACGCCGCCATATCGCTGCTGCAACTCCCGCGCCGCGCCAAACCGGTCTGCATGAATGTCGCGGGTGCTACAGCCCAGCAAGCGGGCCGCTTCCCCGGGATGGGGCGTGAGCACCCAGTCTTCCCGGCGCCTGGGTGCTTCCGACAGCAGGTTCAGGGCATCGGCATCCACAACCAGGGGAAGCTCCAGGCCCAGCACCTGCTCCCAGAGGGCCGCGCCCCAGTCCTGCCTGCCCAGCCCGGGACCGATGGCGATCACCGTGGCTCTGGCGGACAAAGGCGCCAGCCCGGATGCCTCCTCCACGGCATGGGCCATGATCTCCGGCCTGCCGGCAAGCATGCCGGAGAGGTGCTCCTGCCGCGTCGCCAGGCTGACCAGTCCCGCGCCGGTGCGCAGGGCGGCCTCGGCGCAGAGACGGGCCGCGCCGCCAAACCCGTGATCACCCCCCACGACCAGCACATGACCGAAATCTCCCTTGTGCGCCGTGCGCTTCCTGGGACGCAGCAGCTCTCTCTGCCTCGCCCAGTCCAGGCGGCGGGCCGAAAGCACCTGGCTGGCATAGACTCTGGCGGGCACGTCCAGGGCATGAAAATGGATTTCACCGCAGCAGTCCGGCCCGTCGGCGGTAAACATGCCCTGCTTGAGGGCAATGAAGCTGATAGTGGCATCGGCGCACACCGCCGTGCCCAGGATCACGCCCGTATCCGAATGCAGGCCGGAAGGGATGTCAAGGGAAAGCACGGGAATACGGGCCGCGTTCACATGCCCCAGAATCCGCGCCCAGCGGCCTTCCACCCGGCGCTCCAGCCCCGTGCCCAGCACCGCATCGACGATGAGATCCGCATCCTGGGGCAGGTCGTCCCCGCAGGGCTGCCAGTCACCGGACAGGGCGGCATAGCGCATAGCATTGGTGCGGGCATCACCGCTGATGCGCTCCCGGTCACCCAGCTGCAGCACCCGCACCTCCAGCCCGGCCTGCAGGGCAAGGCGCGCCACCACGAAGCCATCCCCGCCATTGTTGCCAGTGCCGGTCAGCACCAGGATACGTTTTGCATCCGGCCAGCGCCGGCGCAGCAGATCAAAAGCCGCCTGCCCCGCCCTCTCCATGAGGGTATCACCGGGAATGCCGTACTCCTCGATGGCAAGGCGGTCCATCTCACGCACCTGGTCTGCCCGGTAAAGGGCGGCTGGCAGGCAATCCTTGTCAGGCATGGAACGATATTCGGTCATGGCGCGGACGGATATTTGAAATAAGGTATTCTACCGCCATGCCACGCACAGCACAGCAACAGGATTTCCGGCAACTCGCCCGGCAGATAAAGAACTGGGCCAGGGAACTGGGCTTTCAACAGGCGGGAATCACGGATACCGACCTGGAGCAAGCCGGGGAGCGCCTGCGCCACTGGGTTGCCCAAGGGCGTCACGGCGACATGGACTACATGTGGAAACACGGCAGCAAGCGCTACCGGCCGGAGGAGCTGGTGCCAGGCACCCTGCGGGTGATTTCCGTGCGCATGGACTATCTGCCCCCGGATGACGACCCGGAAGCAATACGCCGGGACAAGGCGGCGGCTTTCATCTCCCGCTACGCCCTGGGCCGCGACTATCACAAGCTGATGCGCAAGCGCCTGCAGAAACTGGCCCGGCGGGTGGGCGAGGCCGTGGGGGAATTTGGCTACCGCGTCTTCGTCGATTCCGCCCCGGTGCTGGAAAAACCCCTGGCGGTGAAGGCGGGACTGGGCTGGATGGGCAAGCATACCTGCATCATCAACCGTGAAGCCGGCTCCTGGTTCTTCCTCGGCGAGATCTACACGGATCTCCCCCTGCCGGTGGATGACCCGGTGAAAGACGAACACTGTGGGCGCTGCACCGCCTGCATGGACATCTGCCCGACCCGGGCCATCGTCGCCCCCTATGAACTGGACGCCAGGCTTTGCATCTCCTGGCTGACCATCGAGCTGCACGGCCCCATCCCCGTGGAACTGCGCCCGCTCATGGGCAATCGCATCTATGGCTGCGACGACTGCATGATGGCCTGCCCCTGGAACCGCTTTGCCACCCCCACGCCCGAAGAAGACTTTCTCCCCCGCCAGGGGCTGGACCGGGCCACCCTGCTGGAACTGTTCGCCTGGAACGAGGAGGAGTTCCTGAAACGCACCGAAGGTTCTCCCATACGCCGCATCGGCCATGAACGCTGGCTGCGCAATATTGCCGTGGCTCTGGGCAACAGCGCTGGCGGCAGGGAAGTCATGGCGGCCTTGCAGGCCCGGCTGCCCCAGACCAGCGAACTGGTGGCCGAACACATCCGCTGGGCCCTGCAACAGCTGGAATCAAGCACTGATTTGTAGGGTGCATTGAGCCCGCGAAACGCACTGCCTTAACCGGCAGGCACCAACTCGAACCAGCCACTGGTCACGGCCTGTTCCAGCACCGAGATGCGCTCGTCCAGATCCTCGCTGACGGCGGATACGGCGCGCCTGGCCAGTTTCGGACAGTTGTTCTTCTCGCTGAGATGCCCGATGACCAGGTGCTGCAGCTGCTGATGACGGATACGCGATAGCAAAGCCGCCGCCTGATCGTTGCTCAGGTGGCCATAGTCTCCGCCCACACGAGCCTGCAGGCGCGGCGGATACGGACCATTGCGCAGCATCTGGGCATCATGATTGCATTCCAGCAACAGGCCGTCCACCTCGGCTATGGCCGACACCACATGGGGGGTATAGCTCCCCGCATCCGTGAGTATGCCCAGGGTCAGGCCGCCATGGCTGAAAGTGAACTGTATGGGTTCCCGGGCGTCATGGGGCACGGCAAAGGGCCGCACCTCTATATCGCCTATGCGGAAGGCCGGCGTGTGGGAACCGAAAAGCTGCAGTTCGGGTATGTCACCACAGGGCGCGTTACGCCAGGTGCCATGGGTCATCCACACCGGCATGCCGTAGCGGCGCGCCAGGGGACCAACGCCCTTGATGTGATCACCGTGCTCATGGGTCACGAGCACGGCGTCGATGTGATCCGGCTCCATGTCCAGTCGGGACATGCGTGCTTCCAGCTCCCTGAGGGAGAAACCGCAGTCCAGCAGCAGGCAGGTGTTCCCCGCCTGAATCAGGGTGGCGTTGCCCTTGCTGCCGCTGCCCAGGGAAGCAAACTTCATGTTGCCGGCAAATGGCCTATTTCAGTTGTTCCTTGATCAGGGTCAGGATGCGCAGGTCCGTGCCGGAATCCAGGCCCTTGCCGTTCTCGTCCAGCACCCGCACTTCAGTGCCGTCATCCACGGACTGCACGCGCACCATGTACAAGGCCGCCTCATCCACCTTGTCATCGCTGCGCCAGAAGGCCAGCTTGGACAGCCAGCCGCCCTTGTCGGTATCAGCCATGGGATCGTTGTAACGCACGTAATAGACGCCATGGGAGCGATCCCTGTCCTCCACCACGAAGCCGACGCGGTCCAGGGCCAGCCCCGTCAGGCGCCAGGCCCGGGAGAAAGGCTCGCCAATGAACAATGAAGCCCCATCCTGACGCTTGAGCAGACGGGTTTTCACGCCTTGCAGCTCTTTGGCGGAGGCCAGAGCCGCCTTGGCCTCTGCTTCGGCCAGCCCCAGATACACCATGATCCTATTGAGCATGATGGCTTCCAGGCCCGGATCCCTGGGACGGATCTTCCAGAAAATCTGGTCTTCCTCGTTGGTGGTGCTGGTCTTGAAATCCTGTTCCATGCCGAAATGCACCAGGTACAGCTCAGTGGTATCCGGGTCGTCCCCACGCTCGAAACGAATGCGGAATCGGTCCCGCAGTCCGGCGTCATAAGCGCCTTCGAACACTTTCTGAATGAAATCCGTGATAAATCCGTTACTCACATTGGCCTTGTTCTCCAGCCAGGTGGTTTCCATCACGCCTATGCCGGGATCCTGCAGGTCGAGGAGGATGCCGTTCTCCTGCCAGAAATCGACCACCTTGTCCCACACCGCATCCACCGGCGCATTGATGACCAGCCAGCGGTCTCTTCCTTCGCGCACCACCTTTATATCGGGATTCTGCGGCAACACGGTCTGGCGCAGGCTGCGCATGCCACCGCCTGCCTTGGCGTTACGCACGCCGGCATACTCGGAATAGGTGGTAGTGCCACCGGCCAGACCCGGAATGCGGTTCTCGATCCGGCTGGAGGACAGATCCGGTGGAACCTCAAGCTGCTTGTCGGCAATGGTCTCCCGCTTGTATTCCACCTGTTTGTCCGGAAGGATCTTGTCCAGACCTGTGGAACTGCAGGCGCCGAGCAGAAACAGGGGCAGCAGCAGGACAGGAAGTATTTTTACACTGAGATTCATGGTTCGGTTTTCCTGGCCGCCAGGGGGCCGCGGTAATGATTCATTGCTCAGGCGATACCGGCGCGGATCATGGCCCGGCGCAGGGGTTGATGGTATTTTTCCGACAGCCAGGTCAGGGGCAGGCGTATGCCCTTCTGTATCCTGCCCATCTCCGCCAGGGCCCATTTCACCGGTATGGGATTGGATTCGAGGAACAGCTCGCGATGCAGGTCCGCCAGGCCGGCGTCGATCTTCTCCGCCGTTTCCCTGTCGCCCGCCAGGGCCGCCTCGCACATCCGTGCCATCTGGCCCGGCGCTACGTTGGTGGTTACCGAGATCACGCCATTGCCGCCGCGCAGCATGAACTCACAGCCGGTGGCGTCGTCTCCGCTGTACAGGGCGAAATCCTCCCCGGTCAGGGAGCGGATACGGTCCAGGCGGTCGAGATCGCCCGTCGCTTCCTTGATGCCCACGATATTGCTTATCTCCGCCAGGCGGCCCACGGTCTCCGGCAGCATGTCACAGGCGGTGCGGCCAGGCACATTGTAGAGAATCTGCGGGATGTCCACCGCTTCGGCAATAGCCTTGTAATGCAGGTACAGACCTTCCTGGGTGGGTTTATTGTAATAAGGAGTAACCAGCAGACAGGCGTCCGCGCCTGCCTCCGCCGCGCAACGGGTCAGGCTGATGGCCTCGGTAGTGGAATTGGCGCCAGTGCCGGCAATCACGGGGATGCGCCCCGCCACGTACTCGACGGTACGCCGGATCACTTCACAGTGTTCCTTTTCGTCCAGGGTGGCGGACTCCCCCGTGGTGCCCATGGAAACGATGGCGCTGGTGCCCTGCTCCATGTGCCATTCCAGCAGCTTGTACATGGCGTCCAGGTCGAGACTGCCATCCGGCGCCATGGGTGTTACCAGCGCCACCATACTCCCCTGCATCATCTGTTCGACACTCCATCACTTGGAAATCGGGTTTGGAAATGCCGCCAGGGCATTACCCACAAGAGGGGTATTCTATCCTGTGGCAAAATTCACTGACAAGGAAAACCCTGTGCCTTTCGAGGGGTCGGAGTCAAATCAGGATGATGTCATGTGGATTCAGCACCTCGAGGGATTTGACGCCGCCCCCTCAAAGCTCCGACCCCTGAGAGTCGGAAAAAGCGTAATGAAACACGGTTTGCAGCAAGGAATAATCACAGGAATAGGATAAACTTCCAGAACATGAACAAGCCAAACAATCAACTCGTACTCTCCGCCCTGGGCAAGGACAGGCCGGGCATCGTGGATGAGCTGTCGGAGGCCATTTTTCAGCTCGACTGTAACATCAGCGACAGCCGCATGACGGTACTGGGCGGCGAATTCGCCATCCTGCTGATGGTCGAAGGCCCCTGGAACCAACTGGCCCGCCTGGAGAGCCAGCTGCCGGAGCTGGAAAAGAAACTGGGCCTGACCATCATCGCCCGCCAGACCACGCCGGTGGAAGCTGCCGACGACGCCCTGCCCTACCTGGTGGAGGTCGTTTCCATGGACAATCCGGGCATCGTGCACCGGCTGGCCAACTTCTTTTCCCGGCGCAACATCAACATCGTGGATCTGGTGACCAGCACCTACGCCGCCCCCCACACGGGTACCGCCATGTTCGCCGTGCAGATGAACATCAGCGTGCCCGCGGGAACGCCCATTGGCGAGCTGCGCGAGGAATTTCTCCAGTTCTGCGACGAGATCAACCTGGACGCCGTACTGGAGCCGCACAAGAAACCACTCATCTAGACATTCTGATTTGGGGGAACAACAACGATGATCAAGGTTGGCAAGAAAGTCCCGGACGTGGAACTCCTGCTCACGGGTGACAAGATCCGCCGGCTTTCCGATTACCAGGGGAAATGGCTGGTACTCTACTTCTACCCCAAGGCCAGTACCCCAGGCTGCACCCAGGAAGGCCTGGACTTCAAGGACGCCATCTATAAATTCCGCCGCCAGTCCACGGTGATCCTGGGCGCTTCAAGAGACAGCCTCAAGGCCCAGGAGAATTTCAAGGCCAAACAGGGCTTTCCCTTCGATCTGGTATCCGACAAGGAAGAAACCCTGTGCCAGGCCTTCGATGTCATCAAGATGAAGAACATGTACGGCAAACAGGTGCGGGGCATCGAACGCAGCACCTTCCTCATCGATGACCAGGGCATACTGCGTCACGAATGGCGGGGTGTGAAGGTCAAGGGCCATGTGGAAGAAGTGCTGGAAACGCTGAAAGCGCTGAAAAAGGCGGGATGAAAGACATGCCTGACTCTGCCGGACGGCAACGCCTCTTCGTTCTCGACACCAACGTGCTCATGCATGACCCCACGGCTCTGTTCCGTTTCGAGGAACACGATATCTTCCTGCCCATGGTGGTGCTGGAGGAACTGGACAAGGGAAAGAAGGGCATGTCCGAGGTGGCGCGCAATGTACGCCAGGCCAGCCGTTTCCTGGACGACATCGTGGCCCACTCCACCAAGTCCGAGATAGAACAGGGCCTGCCCATACCCAACTTCGGCAGCAGCGAGGACCTGCCCCAGGCACGGGGACGGCTGTTCTTCCAGACCCAGAGCCTCATCAACCATCTGCCGGACTCCCTGCCGGGAAAAACACCGGACAATTCCATCCTCGCCGCCGCCCTCGCCCTTCAGGAGAAGCGTCCCGACCGTCACGTGGTGCTCATCTCCAAGGACATCAACCTGCGCATCAAGGCGGCCATCGTCGGCGTACCCACGGAAGACTACAGCAACGACCAGGTCCTGGATGACGTCAGCCTGCTCTACAGCGGCACCCGTGAACTGCCCGGGGATTTTTGGGAAAGCCACAGCAAGGACATGGAATCCTGGCAGGAATCCGGCCACACCTGGTACCGCGTATCCGGCCCGGACACCAGGGACTGGTATCCCAACCAGTGCCTGTACATGGACGATGACAGTGGCTTCCAGGCCATCGTGCGGGAAAAGGACGGCGATGACGCCCTCATCGAACTGGCCGAGGACTTCAGCAGCGCCAAACATTCCGTGTGGGGCATACAGGCGCGCAACCGGGAACAGGATTTCGCCCTGAACATGCTCCTGGACCCCAACATCGATTTCGTCACCCTGCTGGGCACGGCCGGCACGGGCAAGACCCTGCTGGCCTTGGCCGCCGGCCTGGCTCAGGTGCTGGACAAGAACCTCTACAAGGAAATCATCATGACCCGGGTCACGGTGCCCGTGGGCGAGGACATCGGTTTCCTGCCCGGTACGGAAGAGGAAAAGATGACTCCATGGATGGGCGCGCTCATGGACAACCTGGAAGTGCTCACCCAGACCGGTGGCGGCGACTGGGGCCGGGCGGCAGCGGACGATCTATTGCGCTCACGCATCCGGGTTCGCTCCCTGAACTTCATGCGCGGCCGCACCTTTCTCAACAAGTACATCATTCTCGACGAGGCCCAGAACCTTACCGCCAAGCAGATGAAGACGCTCATCACCCGGGCCGGCCCCGGCACCAAGGTCATCTGCCTGGGCAACGTGGCGCAGATCGACACGCCCTACCTGACGGAAACCACCTCGGGTTTGACCTATGTCGTGGACCGTTTCAAGCAGTGGCCGCACAGTGGCCACATAACCCTGTTGCGCGGCGAACGCTCGCGACTCGCTGATTTCGCATCGGACACCCTTTGACGCTCATGCACAATCAAGTACCGGAAAAGAACATCAAACTCATGCGCCTGATGAAGCAGGCCATAGACGAAGACCTGCTGGTTCCCGGTTACCACCCCCTGCTGCAGACGCGGTTTCCCGATCGCAAGACCTACCTGCTGAGCTGCCACCTGAAGACCGCCACCGGGCAGCTGATTCCCTACAACAGCCTGCGCAAGCTGGCCGGCATGTCAGACATGGCACCAGCGCTGGACCGTTGGATGGCAGGTGCCGGTCTGCAAGCCCTCAAACGCATGCACCTGGAACAGCCGGAAGCCACCATCGTCATTCCCCAGTCCATCTCCGCCCTGCACAATCCCGAATATCCCCGCTGGCTGGACCGCCAGCGCCAGCGGGAAGACCTGTCCAGCCGGGGGCTGGTGATCACCTTCCGTCTGTCCCAGATTGCCAAGGACCTCAAACGAGCCAGGGATTGCATCGAGGCCCTGCAAAAGCTGGACATCGAAACCATGATCGATCAGTTCTCCGACCATCCGGCGGCAGTCAAAATTCTCAAGGTGATGCGCTGCCGCTACATCAGCGTAAACAGCAAGCTGCTGAACGCCGACAACGACACCGTGAATCGCATCATCAACGTCTGCCATAAAAGGGGCGTGCGCATATTGCTGCCGGGGATCAGCCGCCCCCAGGACGTGAACCTGCACTGGTCTTCCGGCGCGGATATTCTCGAAGGGCCCTATATCCATCCCGCCACGGACGACACCAGCTTCAGCTTCCCTCCCGTGGTCAGCTGACACCACCATGAAACCGGAAACGGAACCGTTCAGGACACTTTTCCCGGAACTGGGCAGCGACGATCAACTGGTACGGGCCGTGCTCTCCGCCGGCAGCCAGGTACAGCTGTCCGCCGGACAG
>Ga0256832_1000378_pt1 | contig 28009 bp, 23 predicted proteins | sample 134614metaG_FD_190534 | JGI IMG/M metagenome (GOLD analysis project Ga0256832, IMG submission 190534) | Hydrothermal vent microbial communities from Lau Basin, Pacific Ocean - 134-614 | ecosystem: Environmental > Aquatic > Marine > Hydrothermal vents | place: Pacific Ocean: Lau Basin | collected...
ACTCGCCTCCCAGCCTCCTAAAGGAGGTGCATCAACCCGCACTTTATCAATGCCTTGAAATTGCGTGTGGATTTCCCCTTTAGGGGATTAAGGGGCAAGTGTTGCAGAACTGTCCAGCCCTGCCCCAGCCCCCCCAGCCCCCTTCTCCTTTTATTGAGTTTATCCTATTTTTTTTGAATAGTATTTAAAAGGAGAAGGGGAGAGTGAAAGTGCTTGGACTTAGTGACAAGCTTTCAGTCTTTAGAACAGATTCTACAGCTCTGTCATATATACCGCGACTATACGATATCAAACATCTTATTCAATCTTTCTATCTGTTCCGGTTGTCCAAGTATAATGAGGTTAGAACCTTCGACAATTTGTGTTTCGGGATCCGGATTGATGATGTAGTCTCCGCTTTTTGTTTTGAATCCGATAATTGTACACCCTGTTCTTTTTCTTAAATTCAGATCTGATATTGATTTATTGTGATATTTTTTGGGACAATCATCAAAAGATATCTCTTCTAGATTGGTCCTTCTGTGTCTATCTTCTACCGCTAACCTTTGCATAAATTCAACTAAATCCGGTGTTACCAATAGCGAAGCCATATAGTCACCCCCTATCTTATGTGGTAAAATCGTCTTCTTAGCACCTGCCAGCTTGAGTTTTTTTGCGATTGAACTATCGGAAGCTCTACAGATAATTTCTATGTCAGGATTCAGTTGCTTTGCAGAGAGGACAACAAATAGATTATCGGTATCTGAAGAAAGCGTTGAGATAAGTGATTTTGCTCTTTTTATCCCTGCTCTTATCAAAACATCATCATTGGTAGCATCAGCATTACAGAAAACAACTTTTTTATTGTCCAATATATTATCTTCCAATTCATTTTTCTCAATAACTACAACTTGCTTATCATAGCTGTTTAGTTTTTTCAACGCCTGCTTCCCATTCCTGCCAAATCCCACTAAAATAATATGATTGTTAAATTTTGATACCTTCTTTTCCATTCTTTTTTGTATTAAATTTTCAAATAGTCGATTGTTCAACAAATATTCAGTAATAATAGAAATTCCGTAACCATAGATTATTATACTAAACAGTATCAATAAAACAGTAAAAATCTTTCCAATATCATCAAGTGGTTGCACTTCACCAAAACCCACAGTTGTAGCTGTGATAAAAGTCATGTATATCGCATCTACCCAAGTGAAATTTGATAAATAATGGTACCCCAGTATCCCAATCCCAATCAGGGTAATCATTAGATATAAGGCTATGAAGAATTTGTTTTTAAGTCTTCCCATCAATCTGATTTAAAATCTTCTTTCAAAATAGAATACCTGTATTCATCCAAGATTTCATCATTCTTTATGATTGCTTTTTTGAAAATGGCTTCTTTTTTATATCCGTTTTTCTCCATTACTTTCATTGAACCTATATTTTTCTCAAAAACCCCTGAATAAATCCGGACAAGGTCAAAATTTTCAAATCCATATTTGGTTATTATTCCCACTGCTTTTGTTGCGATGCCTTTACCCCAGTAGGGTTCACCGACCCAATATCCTATTTCTGCTGACTTTCTATAGACATCATTTTGCAGGGTAAGACCGGTAACTCCACAAAACTCTTTATTGTATTCAATTGCAAAATTCTCCATTGAAACGTCATTTTGTGTAAGATTTATGAAAAATTCAGCATCAGATACCGTATAAGGAAATGGTAATCTATCGCGAAGATTATCCCATATGTTTTTATTATTCATAAGCTCAGCTAAGCGATATTTATCCGACATTTCGAGATTTCTGAGTGTCACTTTGTTTTTTCCCATACTTCATAAGATTAATAATTATTCAACATATGATTTCTTTATTACCAAAACAAAAAAATCATTACCAATCGGCATATAGCCTTGATCATAAACATATTTGTACACTTTCCCCGTTTTGGTAATATATTCGCTCGTAAAATAATTCAGATTAAATCCTTTTGATAAAAGTTTGTCTTTATGAATGGTGATTTTGCCATCCGGATTAAGTTCTGCAAGAATTTTTCTGTTCTTTCTCAAAATCCGGTTCACATTTCTCATAAAATTGTTTTTGTCCTTATTCATATTATTGTGATGTGAAATACGGCATTCTGATGAACAAAATTTCTTATCTGCTCTTCCAAAGAATTCTTCTCCGCATTCAGGACATTTCTTTTTCATTTTGCTACTGATTTAAGACAACACTAATGTAAAATTAGTATTTTAATATCAAATAAGCTCAAAAATGACTCATTTATTCAATATTAATTTCAAATAGCTGTATATCGTTTAAAAAATTATTCGATATAATCCAAACAATAATTGTCCCCTTCTATCCAATTTTCTTCGAAATAAGATTTCCAATATAATTGAATAACAATATCGTCAGGAAAATGGCAAATCCGGGAAAAATCGCCAACCACCAAGCCGAAAAATCAGCTCTCGCTTCACTCAATATACTTCCCCAGCTCACATGATCAACGGGTAATCCAATGCCTAAAAATGATAATGTCGATTCCAATAATATGGTACCGGCAAAACCAAATGACAATGCCACAATCACTGCTGTCAAGACATGTGGCAATGCATGTCTCCAAATAACAATATTATCAGACAGTCCCAACGCTTTTGATGCCTCTATAAACCGTTCTTGTTTTATCCTGAGCATTTCGGCTCTGATATATCTAGCTATGATTGGCCATTTCAAAAAAGTAATGACTATGATTATATTGTATATCGAAGGCTTTTTGAATAAACTTATCATTACCAATACAACAAAAGTACCGGGAAGAGATTGGAATAATTTGATGATTGTAGTAAAAAAACTGTCCAATGGCAATGAAACCGGTTTTCTTAACAAAGGTATTTTTGAGAGCAATACCCAAAACACTACTAAGAAAATAATCAATCCCACAACAACCAATAAAATTGAAAAATCATTTTGTTTCAAAACAGAAAAAATCGATTCCCTGTAATAAATAAAATATATAAATATAAATACAGATAAAAGTGTAAGCACAAGAGAAGAGATCTTTGTTCTGAAACCTGTATCCCCGTAATAAGTCGGATAAAGACTCATCAACAAACCAAAAACAAATGCCAAAAACATCGAAAACGTACCGATTTTCAAGGCTATTTTTGTTCCATGGATAAGTCCTGCCAATACATCCCTGCCCAAATGGTCTGTACCGAGAAAATGCCTTTGTTGATTAGTCTTTAATTTTTGAAAGCCGAATGGAGATATCGCTCCTGCATTTAGTTTATCAATGCTATTGGCTGAGTATCTGATAATAGGATTTAGCACAACTTTGCAATCTTTCCCTCGATTGAAATTATTGGAAAGTATAGGATAATGGTATCCGGTATTGTCCTTGCATATTACCGGTCGGTCATTGGCAATAAAATCAGCAAAAAGCCCTGTCAACACAAACAATATAAGCAATATGTAGGCTATTTTATTCATTGTCCAACTCGTATTTTAGGATTGAAGTATCTATACAATATATCTCCAAGTATATATGCCATATAAGTTGCAAAGCCTATGAGCAAAACTATTGCAAAAACAATATTCCAGTCATAATGCAAAATAGAATCATATAGCAGACGCCCCATTCCGGGGATATTGAATATAACCTCTGTAATAACACTGCCCGCCAATGATGCAGGAAGACTGACTACCAATAGAGTGATAAGAGGAAGTATGGAATTTGGGAAAATATGCTTCATTATCACTTTCCTCTTTGAAATCCCTCTTGAAAGCAAAGCCAAAAAGTACTTTTTTCGCATTTCATCAAGCATGTTCCTACGTATTAGCGTGCCCAAATATGCTCCGGAGTGTATCGCAACTACCAAAGACGGAAGTATCAAATGAGGTGCAGCTATGCTCAATTGCCGAGATAAACTCATATCGGAATCTATATTACCGATGCCAATGGAGGGGAAGATATTCAAAGCACTCGATATTTCGGAGGTGGTAAACAGTAAAACTGCCAGTGTCGCAAGCCAAAACAAAGGCATAGAATGAAATGCTATGAATACTATATTAAAGAATTTGGATAAGTTCTTCTTAGCATTGGCCGCTGTGTAAATACCAAGAGGAATCGCTACAGCGAAAGTCAAAATATATGCTATCAAAATATATAATAAAGTCCATTTTAGAGATTTAAGAATTTTTGAAAAAACCTTTTGCCCATCTACAATTGAAATACCAAAATCCAATCGCAAAACTTTACCAAACCACTTGTGAAATCTGTTTTCTGTACCGTAAAAGGACATCTTTGGCAGCAATCCTGCCAGAGAAGATTTGCTTGATACCAGCAGGGAATAAGAGCTAATAATACGCTCGTATAACTCTGATGTTTTTACAGGCAAATCTGCTTTTATTGATTTTCTTAAGCTCCTTAATTCATCAAAATTCTGTTTGAACTCTTCCGGAGAATCACTGTTTCGCAATGTTAATATAGCGGTTTTTAATGCAGGATAAGGTTCTCTTCTAATCAAAGAATCATCGAGGGAAGCAATAGAACCCAGCAGACTCTCCATATTGATAAACAAGGAGTCAATTTTCCCAATCGCCGGATATCTTTTGAATAAAGTTTTTCTGAGTTTTCCCGTGGGATAGAGATTGAGTTTATACAATGTATCGGGATATATTCTAGGTGTTATACTGAAATAGAAACAAGGTAAATCAAGGTCAAGAGACTTAGCAACATCGATGTAATCTTGTTTTTGTAATTGCTCATCTGCTCTTATCGTCACACCATTTAGATCCAAATAATCCTCCACTTTATCCCCGGGTGCAATATCACTCAAAAAGAATACAAGTATTGCCAGTAAAAAGATTACCGGAAATACCAAAAGTATTTTTTTAATGATTTGAAACAGCATAACCCAAGTATATTTCTACAAATATACTCAAAGCACATATGTTTTCAGTATTTATGACAAATTTATTTTTCTAAATCAATACCTGTAATAATCGGGTTTAAATGGTCCTTTTACCGGCACATCGATATATCTCGCTTGTTCTTCCGACAATTCTTCCAACTCCACTCCTAACTTTGCAAGATGAAGTTTTGCTACTTTTTCATCCAAATGTTTTGGAAGTACATAAACCTTATTTTCGTATTTCTCAGAATTATTGAATAGCTCCAATTGCGCCAATACTTGATTTGTAAATGAATTGGACATCACAAATGAGGGGTGTCCGGTCGCACAACCAAGATTGACCAATCTGCCTTCTGCCAAAACAATTATATCTTTTCCGTCTATGGTGTATTTATCAACTTGAGGTTTGATATTTACTTTTGTATCACCATAATTCTCGTTTAACCAAGCCATATTTATTTCATTGTCAAAATGACCGATATTACAAACTATCGCTTTATCTTTCATCATTCTGAAATGTTCTGCATCTATAATATTGAGATTTCCTGTTGCAGTTATAACAATATCTGCTTCCGCAATTGCATTTGACATTTTTCTTACTTCATATCCTTCCATTGCAGCTTGTAATGCACAAATAGGATCGATTTCCGTAACAATCACTCTGCATTGTGAGTTTTTGAATGCTGCTGCAGTACCCTTACCTACATCTCCATAACCTGCTACGACTACCACTTTACCTGCCAACATCAAATCAGTAGCTCTACGGATAGCATCAACTGCAGATTCACGTGTTCCGTATTTATTGTCGAATTTTGATTTTGTGACGGAGTCATTTACATTGATTGACGGTATTGGCAAGGTTCCGTTTTTTTCTCTTTCGTACAATCTATGTACACCGGTGGTGGTTTCTTCTGATAGACCTCTAATATCTTTCACTAATTCGGGATACCTATCCAAAACCATATTTGTCAAATCTCCACCGTCATCAAGAATAAGATTTAACTTCTTTCCTCCATCAAAGGCATCTAATGTCTGTTCAATACACCAATCGAATTCCTCTTCAGTCATCCCTTTCCACGCATAAACCGGCACTCCTCTTTCTGCTATAGCTGCTGCAGCTTGATCTTGAGTAGAGAAAATATTGCATGAAGACCAAGACACCTCAGCTCCAAGTTCCAATAAAGTCTCGATTAAAACAGCGGTTTGAATAGTCATATGCAGACAACCTGCGATTCTTGCTCCTTTCAATGGTTTGTCAGCACCAAACTCTTCTCTCAATGACATCAATCCGGGCATTTCAGCTTCCGCAAGTTCAATTTCTTTTCTTCCCCATTCAGCCAAATTAATGTCTTTTACTTTAAAAGGTAGCTTACCTGTTTTTAAATTTATATTATATTCTTCAATATTTTTAGTCATTTTTTTCAAATTTTTTGCAAAGGTAATGTTTTTTATTTAAATAGCTCCTCCAATCCGGTTATTTTCATAGGTATTATCTTTGCCTTGCCTATACTTTCCAATGCTATAAAATCAATTCTGTCTCCGGCTCTTTTCTTATCCTTATGCATAGCATCGATTATACTATCTCTTGAAATATGTGTTTCCGTTGGCAAACCGGCAGATTTTAGTGCAGCTATAATATCATTGACTTCATTTGTGGACAAAAGCCCTAATTTATAGGATATATTAGTTGCTATGACCATACCAATACTTACTGCATACCCATGTTTTATTCCAGTCAATTTTTCAATTGCATGACCAAATGTATGTCCAAAATTCAGTTTTTTTCTTTCTCCTGATTCCTTTATATCCCTGTTGACAATATCCACTTTTACTTTTGCTTGATTGAACAAAAATTCATCAGATACATTTTCTTTATTCAAATAGGCTTTTGGATTTTCGAGAAAAGCATAGAACTGTTTTCTATCATCAATCAAAAAATGTTTTAATGCCTCTCCCATTCCACTAAAATATTCTTCATCCGGAAGTGTTTTTAGAAATGATGAATCGATTAATACAAATTCCGGTTGATTAAAAGTGCCTATCATATTTTTGAATCTATGGTGATTTACTCCATTTTTACCACCGATAGATGCATCTACCATAGATAGTAGTGATGTAGGAATAAAACCGAATCTTATACCTCTCATAAATGTTGATGCTGCAAAACCTGCAATATCTGTTAGCATTCCACCGCCAAAACCAATTATAAATGATTTGCGAGCTGCTCCGAGTCTTATCAACTGTTCATAAATGAAATCCATAGTCGAAAGATTCTTGTTTTTATCACCATGCTCTATTACAATTAACTTTTTGTCATTCAAAAATCCTCCATAAATATTTGCCAAATTATCATCGGTGATAAAAATAGCATCATCTGGGATTTCCACCTTTTGAGAGATTATATCGTATTGCCCAAATACAATTTCAGACTTTTTATTCTCACTTTTAACTTCCAATCTATGCATATCAATTATTTATATTTGCAAATATACAAATAGTATCAGAAATCAAAGATATTATAAATTGATAAGGTGTATTTCATTTTTTCGCATATAAGGTTAATTTTTCTATATGCACAGACCGCACCACTTATTAAATTAATCATTTTTACTTCTAAATAGTGTCTGCTCGAAAACAGACAATTTTTAAAATTCTGATAATTTTTGCTTAGATTTTGATTTTTTTGAAATGATTTGATGCCTTAGTATCAATCACTTGAAAAAAAGTAAAAAGATAACAAAAAGAATCAATTTCAAATTTGATGTGTTTTCGAGCAGACACTATATACTACATCAATGTGCCGTTAGGCACAAAACATGGGTAAAAAAGGCTTTTAACCAAATAAAATGCGTGCCGTAGGTACGCAATGTTGCCCACATAAACAAAATTTCTTATAATGAAGCGAAAAAATTTAATGCACATAATTGATAAGGGATATTGAATATTGGCATTTTGCTTTTTATAGTTTTATTTAAATAAAATATACTATCTTTGTACATCAATCAATAAAATAAATTAAAGATGAGACAAATAATAACTCTAATAGCCCTTTTTATATTTACCAATATCTATGCACAAAAGATAGAAATACCAAAATCATACTCCAATCTAAGGTATAATGACGGTAAACTCCAATTTCATGATGATGTCAAAAATATTTGGATTGATGAAGTTGTTAAAACTCCAAAATATAGTTTTACCAAATTTACTGCCAGGCCAATAGGTACGGAAACAGGAATTAGATTTGACTTCAAAGATACAACTTTTAGTGGCAATATATATTACGGTCTTATAAAATATGCCGGAATACAAAACCCTCAACCGGTATTTTTTAAGCGAAATTCAAAAATCAAAAAGGGAAAAGCAAAAATAAATATCATCAAAAGGCTTTCGGGCAAATACGACTTTCTCGATTGGGAAGAAACCGGAATGTTGACTTTAGGATATCGAATTATTGAAGATGATGGTACTATCATATATGATGGTAGAGTCAATCTCAAAGGGAAAGGGCCATTTAGTCCTGATATTACCATAATAGAAGGTCCGTTTATCACATTGCAAAAATCAAACAGGGTATCTATTAGTTTCAAAACTAATGAAGAAGCAATTTGTAGTGTGGAAGTGGATAATAAAATTTACAAAGACGAAAGACCTACTACTAACCATTTGATTCATATTATAGGTCTTGAACCATATTCCGAGTACAAATATACGGTAAAATACGGCGATTGGGAGGAAAGTTATTCATTTAGAACTGCAAGACAAAAGGGGTCGAGAAGACCATTTACTTGGGCCTATGCCAGTGATAGCCGTTCAGGTGCAGGAGGAGGAGAAAGAGATGTTTACGGAACAAACCACTATATAGTTAAGAAAATGATGACTCTTGCCAAAGCCAAGGGAGCTGATTTTTTCCAATTTACAGGAGATGAAATAAACGGATACAATATAAGCAAAGATAAGCACAATCTACAATATATCAATTTCAAACATGCATTGGAATATTTTGCAAGATATGCACCTGTCAATGTTGCGATGGGTAATCACGAAGTATTGATGCGTTCATTTCCTAAATGGATTTCAATGGATAGATTTCCTTTTGACAAATGTTCTGCTGAAAAAATATTTGCAGATAATTTTGTAAATCCGCTAAATGGCCCTGAAAGTGAAGATGGAGCTTATTACGACCCAAATAGAAACTCCATAGATTTTCCTTCTTATAAAGAAAATGCATATTACTATACATACGGAAATATGGCTATGATAGTACTTAATTCCAATTATTGGTACGCTCCTTCAAGCAAGATAAACGAGCATTCCGGCAATCTCCACGGCTATATAATGGACAATCAATTGAAATGGCTAAAAGAAACCATAGCAAAATTTGAAAAAGATAGTGATATTGACCATATATTTGTAACTCTTCACACACCTGCTTTTCCAAATGGAGGACACTCCAAAGATGATATGTGGTATAGAGGTAATAATGATAAACGCGCTTATGTTGCTGGAAAAGCTGTGAAAAAAGGTATAATAGAGAGAAGAGACGAGATTCTTGATGTCCTTATCAATCATTCAAAAAAATGTGTTATGATGTTAAATGGAGATGAGCATAATTATAACAGAATGGTTATTGATAGCACTATGAATATGTACCCGGATGGTTGGGATAAACCGAAATTGAAGATATCAAGACCTTTTACACAAATCACTAACGGAGCAGCCGGAGCACCCTACTATTCTCAAGAGAAATTGCCTTGGAGTGACCATGTTAAGACGTTTTCTACTCTCAATGCTTTGATGCTTTTCAAAATTGACGGTAAGAAAGTTTATCTTGAAGTGGTAAATCCGGATACTTTTGAGTTGATAGAAAAGGTATGTATAAAGTAAGACATGTACCTGATTAGATATGCAAATCTCGATATCGAATAAATTATCTTTTATTTAGTATTTTATATATTAAATAAATACATAATATCAATGTATTTTTTATATCTTTGCATCGATATGGAGTATAAATTGAAATCTTTCGCAGAAAAGCTAAAAAAAAGAAGCATTGATGTTGCATTTGGAGAAAAAATCGCTCCATATACAACCTTTAAAATCGGAGGTCCAGCCGATATTTTGATCAAAGTAAAAAATTCCACGGAATTAGAAATTGCCTTGGAGGAATGTGCAAAATATGAACTACAGGTATTTTTGATAGGGAAAGGTAGTAATATACTTGTTTCGGACAAAGGAGTTAGAGGGGTTACTATCATAAACCAATCCACGCAATGGGATATTTTGGAAGATGTTGTGATTTCAATACCTGACAATAAAAAAACAGAAAGCCGGTATTTTCATTTGGAGCACAAAAAAGATAAGTATAAGATTTTTAAAGGTAAAACTACGATAGTTAGGGTTGATTCAGGAGTAAGTGTGGGAACATTGAGGAACAATTTGTTTAAATCCAATATCTTTGGTTTGGAATGGTTCGCAGGCATTCCTTCAACCACAGGCGGGGCTCTGTATGTAAATATGCACGGAGCCAATGTATTCTTTGGAGATTTAGTCTATAGAGCTAAACTTTTTGACGGAAAAGAATTCAAAATAGTCCAAAATGATTACTTTAAATTTGCCTATGATTATAGTTTTTTGCAAGAAACAAAAGAAAGTATTATTTGGATTGAATTGTTATTGCAAAAAGGAGATGTGAGTGAGCCTATGCAATCGGCTAAAGAATGGGCCAAACAGAAATCTTTCCAACCTCAACGGAGTGCCGGATGTATTTTTCATAATTTGAGCGAGAAAGAAATGTCTATGGTCAATAGCCCTACCCCATCTGCAGGGTACTTAATTGATAAGATATTGGGATTAAAAGGGCTTTCGATTGGAGGTGCAAAAGTATCTGAAAAACATGCTGCATTTATAGAGAATACAGGAAATGCAAAAGCAGAAGATGTGCTTAAAATTATTGATATAATAAAAAATGAGGCGAAGACCAAACTTGAATTAAATTTAAAATTGGAAATAGAATTAAAAGGAGATTTTTAATTAACAAAAGGAATAAAATATGTCTAAATTTATAGTGAAAGGAGGAAATAAACTCATGGGAGAAATTACAGTTGCCGGCAACAAAAATGCAGCTCTTCCCATTATTGCAGCTACTGTTTTAACCGATGAGGAATGTTTTTTAGAGAATGTCCCCGACATAATAGACGTTAGAGCCATGTTGGAACTTCTTAAATATTTGGGTAAAAATGTCGAGAATATAGATAAAAATACTGTCCGGATAACAGGAAAAGTCAATAATTCAGATATAGACAAAAGCTTGGCCGGCCGAATAAGGGCATCAATATTGTATATGGGACCTCTTTTAGCAAGAACAGGACATGTCTATCTCCCTCCACCGGGAGGTTGCGTTATAGGATTGAGAAAGGTTGATAGTCATCTTGAAGTGATCACGGCATTGGGCGCAATTATGGAAAATGATGAACACGGCTATAAAGCAACATTAAAAAATCCTAAACCCGCAAGTATATTTCTTAAAGAATCATCGGTGACCGCCACAGAGAATGCTTTGATGTTAGCTTCATCTATTACGGGGGAAACAACTATTGAAAACGCAGCATCCGAACCACATGTCGGAGATTTGGCTGAAGTATTGATAAAGATGGGAGTGCATATTGAGGGTATTGGGACAAATAGATTGTCGATAAAAGGAAAATCAAACTTGAAAGGCTTCAAACACAAAATAATGGCAGATTTTATAGAAGCCGGAACATTTGCAATCGCTGCAGCTGCAACCAATGGAGACTTGATAATCAATAATGCAGAAAAAAAACACTTAAAGATGACAGTCTTTCAACTTGAACAATTAAATGTGAAGTATGAATTTATTGATGACAATAGACTTAGGATATTCCCTTCGGAGTTGATTGCATATACTGACAAAATAAAAGTAGGGCTTTGGCCTAATTTTCCAACGGATTTATTGAGCCCCTATATCGTCTTGGCTACACAAGCAAAAGGTAGTATCTTATGTCATGATTGGATGTTTGAGTCACGAATGTTTTTTGTGGACAAGCTAATTGCGATGGGTGCTAATATTATACAGTGTGATCCGCATCGTGTTGTAGTAAATGGAGCGACCAAACTACATGGACAAAATCTGAGTAGTCCGGATATTAGAGCAGGAGTAGCTTTGGTTATTGCGGCGTTATGTGCAGGAGGTGTTAGTGAAATAGATAAAGCGGAACTTGTAGATAGAGGTTATGAGGATATCGTTGGTAGATTAAACTCAATTGGTGCGGATATCAAAAGATTGGTATAAAAAAAGTTTTCGCATATTGCAATGTATCTATATCAATATATTTCAAAACTTTACCAGGTAAATATAAAAAGGTGTATTTCATTTTTTCGCATTTAATATTATTTTTCCTATTTGGATAGACAACCCCACTTATGAAATTACTTCTATATACTAACACCAATGTGCCGTTAGGCACTAAATATGGGTAAAAAAAGCTATTAACCAACTAAAATGCGTGCCGTAGGTACGCTATATTAAACACATCAACAAATCTTCTTGTAAAAAAACGAAAAAATGAAATGCACCTAAATGAATACAGAAAATTCCTTGCAATATTGATATCACTCTTCAATATAAAATCTCCATGCGCAGAAAAAATCTTCAGGGTGTGGATCAGGGGGACAAGAAACAACCATTGTCTTTATCCTAGGATCTATTGTCTCGGCAAAAGTAGTATATTCTACTAGCCCACCTGATTTACAGGGATAATCTGCAAGCCCCTTTCTTTTTCTAGCTAATTGAACCCTGCATTCTATCATTTTGAATAAAAAGCTATTCGGAGATTCATCGATGATATCTTGTTTATTGACATAATTATATAGTCTGTACTGTAAGGCTTTTTTCAATCCTTCTATTCCTGGAAATTCTCCCAGCCCCAGTAGTTTTTTGATTGTTCTAGCTTCAAATGGAGAAAATTGTGCCCAGGTGGAATCATTTGCTCTTTTGGCATCATTCATCCCTCTTGTAAATTCTATTGCTTGAAACCAAACCCCGTCATTTGCCAACCAATTGACAGAAGCCGCATCTCTCAATTTTTCTAATCTTTCTTTTGGTAAATCCAATATTGGTTTTGGGATACCATCATCCAATTCAAATCCGAGTACTTTGCTCATCCTTCTCATTTGTACTTCAAATGATCTTCTCCAAGCAGAATCCAATATCTCAAATGCTTTTTCTCTGCCAAATTGATGCTCTGCTTCTGAGTACCAAAATGCGTGATGCATCATAGTACGATGCATAAAATCAAACATCATTTCTGCAATTACCTTCTTTTCTTCCATTGTCAATTAATATCACATTTTATCATAAACTGTCTGCAAAATATTGTTCACCTTTTTATCGGTACTTTTCATTATATCATTTCCTTTTTGGATGATATCACTCACAAAAGTTTCATCCTTGAGATCTTTACAATTTATTTTTACATTCATAAATGCGCCTTCTACCGCAGTTCGCACAGCCAATGCACCTACTCCTGCATCTGAAACGGAATTGGGATTACCTTCTTTTGCCATATACTCCAATAAATCCAGAGTCTCAAAAGATGTTTTCATCACATCAAATGGTATCATTATAGCATATTTTGTCGCTTTTGTCAAGGCATCGCTTCGGCTTTTCTTTTCCTCATCAGTTGATTTTGGCATCCTAATAGCATTCATTATTTTATTGAAAGCATTGGTGTCCTCATCCACTAAAAACAATAGTTTGTCTTTAAGTGCTTGTCCTTTTTGAGCCCATTCTGAAAACTCTTCCCATCTATCGTCCCAACCTCTTTTGTGAGCGGAAAGATTGGCGACCATTGTGCCCAATGATGCTCCCAATACTCCTGAATATGCAGCGATACTTCCTCCACCCGGAGCGGGACTTTCTCTCGAAGTTTCATCAGCAAATTCTTTTATACTAAGGTCAATTAATTTTTTATTTCCATCGTCTTCCAATAAATATTCAATTACTTTTTTTCTTGGGTCAAATGGTTTTAATTCATCCAATCCCATTGATTTTATCGCTATAAATATGATATCTTCTTCCGGTATTCCTGTTGAACGCTCTTGTTTCTCCAAGAAATATCTACCTGCATCAATCAATACTTTCTTAGGTACCAGACCTATCAATTCACTACCGGTAACTCTCATTCCTCTTTTAGTTGCGCTTTTTACTGTTTCCTCAAATGCCTTATGCAATGGAGTTACTTTGATGTCAGTGAGATTCATCGATACTTGCGCCAAACCATACTCTTCAATAAACCAGCCAATAGCCTTTACGGCTTTCAATGCTCCGGGTTCTCTGACTGCATTTCCGTCTGCATCACGAACTATTTTGCCCGAAATGGGATTGCCTTCTCTTTTTATCCTGCCTTTTTCCCTTATATCAAATGCCACGGAATTAGCTCTCCTGGTTGAAGTCGTGTTTAGGTTTACATTGTAAGCAACAAGGAAATCTCTTGCACCGATTACAGTCGCTCCGGATTTGGCATTAAATATAGCTTCCCCAAAATCGGGTAAAAGCTTTCCCTCCTTGAATTTTTTCTCAAGTCCTTCATATTCTCCTGCACGGATTACAGCGAGATTTCTTCTTTCGGGGCTAACAGCAGCCTCTTCATATAGATAGGTTGGTATATTGAGCTCTTCGCCTACTCTTTTGGCAAGTTTTTTTGCGAACTCAACAGTCTCTTCCATGGATATATTTGCTATTGGTATAAATGGACAGACATCAGTAGCGCCCATTCGGGGATGTTCACCGGTGTGTTTTGACATATCTATAAGCTCTCCGGCTTTTTTTATGGCTTTGTATGCTGCTTCCACAACGGCATCAGGCTCACCAACAAATGTCACAACGGTTCTGTTCGTTGCGTGACCGGGATCAACGTCTAATAATTTTACTTTATCAGTATTTTTTATTTCATTAGTAATCTTTTCTATTATGGACATATCTCTACCCTCACTAAAATTGGGTACACATTCTATGAGTTTCTTCATTTTATACGTATTTTTATAATAAATTAAAACAATACAATACGCAAAAGTGTACAAAAATTATATCATTTTTAAACTTTTTTCTAACTTTATGCAGCATTTAGAATGTTAATAACATCATAGAAGCAAGAAATAAATAAAAAGAAACTACACGATGAATAAATATTTGATGATTTTAGTTTTTATCTTAGGCTTTTTTTCATGCAGAAAGGACAAAGATATCATATCTACAACGGAGAATGAATATCCTGTGGAACAATATGTGATATCTTCATTGAAAGGAAAGGTTGTTACGGATAGAGATATGCCTGTAAAAGAGGCTAAGGTGATGATTGGCACATATGTGAGGGAAACGGATTTTAATGGAATTTTCTATTTCAAAGATATTAAAGCCAATAAAGCGGGGCAAACAATCACAGTCACAAAAAATGGTTATACAAAAGCTACTAAGATATATTATCCTGAACTTAACGCAACTTCATATATCAAAATAGTACTGAATGGTGAAAGGAAAACCGCTATAATTAGTACAAATAATAAGGACAAAATAGTTGGTGATGAAATAAATGAAATTCAGATTACAGGCAACGATTTTATCAAAGACGGTAATATATTTACAGGAGATATGATGATGCATTGGTCTTTTGTAGCGGCAAAAGATGAAGCCCAAAATCAAGTAGGTGATCCTACCGGTTTTAATAAATATTTCAAATTGGTAGGTTTGAATTCACTTGGAACCTTGGGAATTAATGTCACGGATGCTAATGGAAATGACATTGAATTGGGAAAAGATAATACCTTTGAACTAAAATTGGGCATAGACAATATCGCAAACGCTTTGGGTAATAATATTGCGCTTTGGCGTTTCAGTCCGGAAAAAGGGAAATGGCTCGAGACCGGAAAAGCGGCACTGCTTGAGGATAAAGGTAAAAAATATTATTATGCAGAGGTGAATAAAGCAGGATATTACAATTTTGCAGAAGCATTTGGAATTAAAAAAACCGAAATCAAATTAGAATCAAATAATGGTAGTTCCCTACCTTATGTAAAAGCATATATTACTACTCCGGAAACAAACAACTACAAATTAGAGCTAGTCTCAAATGACAAGGGAGTTATCCCATGTTTCGTACCTAAAGAAGAAAAGAGCGAAATATCAGTAAAATTAAATGAAAAGGTGTATAAAAATGAATTAAGTGCAGATGAGTCAAATAAAATCCAAATTGATAAAAAAATAGATGCTTATAAATTCAAAGGAAAGTTTTATTCATGCAATGAACAAACAGTGTCTAAAGGATATATAACTATTATAAACGGTAATAATCCAATGTATTATTTTTTGGACGAAAGGGGAGAATTTGAAAGTTTAGTTACAAACTACAATAGTATTGGCTCTATCTCATGGGTAGCAACGGATGTAGATTCAGAGATAAATACAGGTATCCACAAAAATAAATTGGAAGAGAACGGAGAATTTGATACCGGAGATATTTACTTGTGTCAAGAACCCTTTGCCTTAATCAGATATGGTGATGAAAGTCATCTATTGGATTTGGTTAAATCCGAAGTTTCTCCATTGTACTTGGAATTTGAAAATGACAAATATAATTTAAATGAATCATTTCTATCTTTCCACGGTGAAGGAGAATATAAAATAGAGAAAATAGGTTTTCAGATAAGAGGAGTAGGAGGCGAGTATATATTTATCAATGATTTGAAGTCAAAAATGGAAATTCGTGAATATAACAGACCAGGAATGCTTGTCGGTCACTACGAAGGTATGGCCAGAAGAAAAGTGAAAGGAGAGGTAATCGATACCTCACTATTGAAAATAGACTATTCGGTCTTTTTGAATTAATATAACATTAATTGGGGTCGGCAAATAGAAAATAATTATTTCGTTCTTTTTGTTTTCATTAGTATAATTTGCCGGCCTTAATTAAAATAGTGCATGTTTTCGTACAGGCACTAACTAAAAACGTACATAGATATATTGGATATAAAAAATTTGATCATAGGGTGTAAAAATGACGATAGAAAGTCGCAAAAGGCATTGGTTGACACTTATGCACCGTATCTTTTTGCCATAAGCAAAAGGTATATGCGTGATGAAAGTGAGGCAAAAGATATCATTCAGGAAGCTTTTATATCTATATTTAATAATATTCAAAATTTCAGGTCTGAACCATACGCTTTTAAAGCCTGGATGAGACAAATAACCGTAAATACCGCATTACAAAAAATCAGAAAAACATACAGGTCAAAAGAGGTCATGCCGGAAACCATTATGGATGATAGGAATGAGATGCCAGATATATACCAAAAATTTGATGTCGAAGATATAATGAAAATAATAAATCAATTACCTGATAAATACAGACAAGTGTTTAATATGTATGTGATAGATGGCTATAGCCACAAAGAGATTGCAGAAGAAATAGGACTTAAAGAAAGTAGCTCAAGAGCGTTACTCACAAGGGCTAAAGCAAAAATTAAAGAAAAATTATTTGAAATCCAAAAAATGGCGATTTAATTATGGGAGAATTTGAAAAAGATATAAGAGATATGTTCGTAGATCTCGAGGTGCCAATAGATACGAATGAGCTTTGGAGAGGAATCGAAAGAAAATTGGATAAAAAAGACAAAAAATATCCTCTGTGGTGGTTTTTAATCCCATTGATATTATTGCCTTTGATAACTTATACCGTATTTACTCAAACCAAAAGTTCTGAGAAAATCAATTCCAAAAATACAAGTATTGTAAATAGTATAAATACATCTCAAAATCCTGACAATGAAAAACAGATTGTAATAGCAAAACACGATAATAAAACAAAAAATTCTTCTTCTCAAGAAGCGGAGGTTGATAAAAATGAAGTGAAATCTTCTGGCGCTAATTTGCAGAAACAGTCATTTGTTGATAATAAAAGCATAGCAAAGAAAAATAAAATCAGAAATAAAAATGCTCGTAAAAATACGGTAATCAATGATATTTCTTATGTTCAAAAAGAAATAAAAAAAAATACATTATTAATGTCTAATGGAACAAAAGAAAAAAGATTGGATTTTAATATTTTCAAATTGAATCATGTTATAAATTCATTGGAAAAGAGCAAGCATTTTGAATTAGAATTACTCGATTTTAAACCCGTTCAAAACGAAATCAAAACCAAAGAAAAGAAAAAATCAGGTTCTTGGAATAAGTCATTGGATATTGGAATCGGATTTGCTTTTGTTGATAAGTTATTGAAAGAAAGAGATAATAATTATCTATTATATAGAGAAAAAAGAGAATCAACCGAAGCGTATTTGGAGGCGATTAACTCAAATATTGCGCTTAACTTCAAAAATGAATCAGGATTTTTTATCAGTACCGGTGTTAATTATACACAAATTGATGAAAGGTTTACCAGCAAAGACTCAGCTGAATTAGTGTCTTCCAAAGACAATGCGGTAATACAAGAGATAACTGAAAGTGATGGTTCTAAAACGACAATTAGAAGCCAAAAAGATGTAGTCCAATTTATCAAATGGGACAAAGTAATCTATAATTACTATCATTTTGTAGATATTCCCGTTTCCGTTGGATATGCTTTTGGTAAAAACAAATGGAATTTTGAAATAAGTTCAGGAATCAGTTATGATATAGCTTTTTTCAAGAGAGGACAAATCATCGGTCTTGATAATTATCCCGTTGATATAAGTAAAGACAATGCCTTATTCAAAAGTAGTGCCGGCTTAAACTTCATCTCAAATATGAAAGTTCTATACAATAGTGATAGATATACATTTTACTTTGAACCAAATATCAAATATAACATCCAAAGTATTACAAAAAAGTCTAATCCGGTGGAGCAAAAATACTTGATATACGGAATAAAGCTCGGTAGTAGATTCAGGTTTTAACGTTCAGAAAAGATAGCGATACAATTTTAATTTGATAATTGCGTTTCTGTGTGTGTAATAATATTGATTTAATAAAAACTAAAAACATGAAAAAACTACTTTTTTTACTATTCGCAGTATCGATTTTTACTGTTGCTTGTCAAAAGGATGAGGAGCCAATTGATAAATTTGTTAAGACTTTCGAAGGAAATCTCAAAACATACAGTTGTGAAGAGCATCAGACTTTACTTAATACCGATCCTGCTTCAGTCATAATTACTAAAGAAAACGATACAGATTTATTGGGGACATTGAAAGATGATAGTGGAAATAAATTGTTCACGTTTTCCGGAAAATTTAATGCAGCAAAAGAAAACGAATTTAAGATATCAAACTTTTCTTACAATTCCGAGACCCTATTCGGAGGTGGCGAGATGATTAATGGCAAACTAAAATTGAGTTTCGCTTCTTCTACATGTCAAGTAGATAGCAGCAATAATTATAGAGTTACAAGAGAATTCAAGGAAAATTAACCCGCATTATTCACGGGTTTTCTTTATGAAAAAGCTTCTGTATTATCATTTTATAGAAGCTTTTTTATTTGTTGCTTTTCATTTTTTATTTACTCTCTACTTTTTGTGCTATGATTTATTACATTTGTAAAAAATTAAAATATTGGAATCAAATTATTACTATATAATAGCTGTCGCAGCCGGATTTTTAGCTGGAATTCTCAATGCTATTGCCGGTTTTGGCTCTGTAGTCACACTCAGTATAATGATAGAGTTTTTGGGTATGCCTGCCAATCTTGCCAATGGTACTAATAGAATAAATATGTTTAGTCAGACAGCTTTGAGTTCATTTGCATATTACAAAGAAGGCAAATTGAATTTTAAAAGATTCAAATTGGCTATAATACTCACTTTCATCGGTTCAATTTTTGGAGTCTATTTTGCCCTAAATATATCAAATGAAGATTTTAAAATAATATTCAGGTATATATTGCTTCTGATGTTTATCGTTGTTTTGGTCAATCCGAAAAGATGGATAAAGGAATCGGATTTGGAATTCAAAATGAGCAAATGGCTAACTGTCCCTTTGTTTTTAGCCCTTGGCTTTTATGGTGGTTTCATACAAATGGGAATGGGGCTTTTCACACTAATAATACTGGTTTTATTGGCAAGAACCAACCTTATAGAAGCCAATGCAATTAAAGTTTTCATTATTGCATTATATTCTTTGATGCTGATTTTTGTATTTGGTTATCGCGGTCTTATTGATTGGAAGATTGGCTTGACATTTGCATTTGGTCAAGGGATTGGAGGATATTTGGCAGCTCACTATGCATCGATATATCCCAAAGCAGATATTTGGGTTTACAGGATATTGATTGTAGTAGTATTGGTTGTATTGATTAAGACTTTTGGGATTTATCCCAATTGAAAACCAAAATACACGATAAATTCGTTATCTTTTTACGTTCTTCTGCTTTTAAAATTATTTCCATAGCTATGGCTATACAAAGAATTTTAAAATTTGAATAACAAAAAAATATTTAGAATTTATTCACTGTATTTTGATATTCATTTGGGATTTATACTTGGTTTTTATAAAAAATACCTCCTCAATGATTATCAAAGAGGAGGTAAATATTGACGATTTTAGTTCTCACTATTTTTTAAATTTATCTTCGCTCATCTTTTTGGCCATAATCAAGGCATTGTATGCATTCGCAATTTTTCCTGATACGCTAAGTGAGCTAAATGGTACTAATTTCGGATCACTTTTGTCATCATCTTCTTTGGGTTGAATTACTAAAATCTGAGGAGACAATCCTGAATCCATAATTATATGCTTCACTTCAGATGCGGTTAGATTTGGAAATCTGGATCTGATTAAAGCAGCTATACCTGCAACATCAGGGGAAGACATTGAAGTCCCTTGAAGGTGCTTATACTTATTAAATGGGACAGTTGCATAGATCTTCATTCCCGGAGCAAAGACGTCAACGGTAGTCTTACCATAATTGCTAAACGGGGCAACCATATCAGCTCCATAATTTGGTCCAACTGCTCCTACATTCAAGAAATTGTCAAATAGTTGAACTCCCGGTTTATCTCCATCATTTGGATAACTGACATCATCACCAAAATTGTCCATATTTTTACCCTCATTACCAACTCCGTTTACAATCAATACATCGTGATCTTCCGCATACTTAATAGCATCCCAAACCCAATCTTTGTGTGGAGAATAGTATTTTCCGAAACTTGTATTTATTACTTTTGCACCATTATCAACAGCATATCTAAATGCCAAAGCGATGTCTTTGTCATATTCGTCTCCATCGGGAACAGCTCTTACTGACATCAATCTTACATGATCTGCTACTCCATTACCTCCTTTGCCATTATTTCTGATAGCCGCGATAATCCCTCCCACGTGGGTTGCATGTAATTCGTCCTCCGTTGGGGGAATAACATTTGGATTTCCATAGTCCCTGTCATTGAAATCATCGGGGTCATCACCTTGTATTCTGCCGTTAAAATCAACATTGAGATTGTATTTTATTTGACCGTCCACATAGTGTTCAACTTCTTTTACATAACCGGGAGTAAGTCCCCTTAGGTACATGGCTTTTGCTTGATTTACCGCATTGTCATCTGATTTTATTGCAGCGACAGCTTCTTCTGTGAGTTTATCGGTTTTCAAAAAGTCTTTTAGCGTTTTGAACATTCCGCTGGCTAAAGATTTTAATCCTGCAAGTTGTTGTTCCATGGGTTTAACAGCTTCCAATTTTGCAGCCAATTCTTTTTCCGCTCTAAGATAGTCTTTATACATTAAAGTGTCTTTGGCAGGGATATCAGATATTTTCTTATCTTTCCATTGCTTACGATACTTTTTGACTATTCTTGTCAATTCAAGTTGTTCTCCTGTCGCCATTTTTCCGTCTTTTGAACCAAGGAAATTCCAACCGTGGATATCGTCAACATATCCGTTTTTATCATCATCGATGCCATTATTTGGAATCTCATCCTCATTTGTCCAAATAATATCTTTAAGGTCTTCGTGATTGATATCCATTCCCGCATCTACTACTGCAACTATTATATCTTTAGCCGGAAGATCTTTAAGGATTGTATTATAAGCTTTTTCGACGCTCATTCCCGGTTCATAGCTTTCAAATGGATCTGTCAATTGCCAATTTTGTAAGTCTTTATCATTGTATAATGTAGTGAACTTTTGAGGTATCATCTCATATACTGTATTTTTACTTGTAGTACTTTGTTTTGCCTTAACAACTTTTTTTGTTGTTCCGCAACTAACCAGTGTCATCAATACAATGACAGATAAACTAAAAAATTTTAATGTTTTCATTTTACTTTTTTTTTAAAATTTCGCCAAAAGTACAAGATTAATTCTGTACTATAAAAAATATAGATAAAAATATCGATATAAACTGTAATCTATACACAGACAATATAGTTTACCATTTAGTTTATCCCTTTAATAAACTTTTCGGTTATTTCAAGTTTTTTCAAACTTCCACAATCAAACCAATAATCACTATCGTGTTGATATGATGAAATAAAATTGTCTTTACAGATATTCAGATAAAAATCAATAATAGATTTCTTTTCAACCTTTCCGAGCTTTGATAATAGTTTTGTATTTATGATGCTTATACCACTAAAAGCCAATTTTTGAAAATCTTTAATTCTCTCACAGGTTATTATTTCTTCTGTTTTTTCATTTTTCCAACCAATCATCTTGTTTCTTTCATTAAACAACAAGTACCTTGAGGTTTCTCTATATCTTGTTGCTAAACTTATATCAAAATTATATTTTAAATGATTTTTGTACATCCTGTTAATATCAATATTTGAAATTACATCAACATTGTAAAGTAAGATTTGTTCTTCATCCACCAACTCTCTGACTTTTGCCAATCCACCTCCTGTATCCAGCAATTCCTCCTCAAATGATACCGTGATGTCGAGATTGAAGTATTCGTTATCATACAAATACTCATTGATCTTATCAGCAAAATGATGAGTATTTACAATGAATTTTTCAATTCCAAATTGTGAAAGATATCTAAGATTATACTCCAATAATGTAGTGTTAGCAAAAGGAGCTAAAGCTTTGGGTTTGTCTTTTGTGAGAGGGTAAAGCCTTGTACCCAATCCGGCGGCAAAGATCATCGCGATCATATAAATTGAAATTTAGGTTTAAACTTTTCCAAAAATTATTAGTCTATATTGTGGCTGCAAGTGAACAGGCAATACTCAAATTTAGATAATTATTGCTCAGGTTTTGATTTTATTTTTTAAATTTGATGTGTTTTTTGCAGACATTAAACATAAAAGACTCGTATGAAAAACTTATTTTTTTTGGTTTTATTATCTTTGTTTTCTTGTAATAAAAATAATGATACATCATCAGGGAATTCAAACTATATTCAAAAGACGGTTCAATATCAATCTATCAGTGGAGTTAAAAGCAAATTAACAAGCCTTGACATCAATTATTTTGACAAATGGACTGATTTGAAGCCTGTGATGATTTTCATCCATGGTGGAGGTTGGGCAATAGGCGATAAAAGGAATAAACCAAGTTCAAAAATAGAATTGTTCAAGGAGTTAGGGTATGTGTATGTAAGTATAAATTACAGATTGTCTCCTTTTCCTTATCAACTTGATAATCCCAACAGGATTCTTCATCCTATCCATGTCAAAGATGTGGCGAAAGCCATAAAATATATCTATGACAATATTGATAATTATGGTGGAGACAAGTCAAAAATAGCGATAATGGGACACTCTGCCGGAGCTCATCTTGCCAGCTTGATAGCAACTGACCCTAAGTATCTAAATGCTGAAGGTCTAAAAACTTCAATTTTCAAAGGAGTTGTATCTCTAGATACTCAAGCATCGGATATAGAATATGCCATGCAACATACTTTTAAAGGTTCGGAATTGTACAAAATATATGTCAATGCATTCGGAGACACTTCAGACAAATGGAGAGAAGCTTCCCCTATAAATTATGTATCATCTTCTCTGGTAAAAAATTGGGTTATCGTTTATCGTGGTTCTCAGACAAGGATAACCAATCAACTTAGATACATTGATGCACTCAAAGCACAAGGAAAATCTGTAACTGCAATCAATGCAGTGGATTACTCACATTCAGGAGTAAATGATGCAATCGGAAATAAGAATGATACTGTCATAAACAAACCCGTTGTAGAGTTTTTGGTCAAAGTGCTGAATTAACCCGGATTTCGAGAATTGATTGATGGGTTTTTAGTGTTTCGAGTTGGTGGATATTTAAAAATAAGAGAAACTTAGGACTCGAAAGCACGACTGCAAGGAGTGATTTTGAAGCCGGTTTATTACAAAAAAACATTCTTAATTTTGAATTAATCTAAATAAATACTTATCTTGCGGTTGGAAACTTAATTTCAATTATTCTAACCAAATAAATATTTTATGAAAAAATTTAATGTAAAGCAATTTTTACTAGCAATTGTTGCTGTTTTTGTGGTATTACAAGCAACCGATTACTTAATTCACGGAGTCATATTAAAATCTTCTTATGAAGCCACTAAGGAGTTGTGGAGACCGGATATGGAAAGTAAGATGTGGATAATGCAGGTGACCGGATTGATTTTCTCTTTTTTCTTTGTAAATATCTATATTTTCTTTGCCAAAGGGCATTTTAGAGAAGGGATATTCTCAGGCTTCTGTTACGGTCTGTTAACCGGTTTTTTGATATATGGTGGAGGTGCTTTTAACCAATATGTAGTTTATAATATTGAACTGGCTATGGTTTGGCAATGGGTGATTTTTGGCATATTGCAAACAATACTTATGGGAATTGTCGTATCAATGATTTACAAAGTCGAAAAATAATTTATAAAATTTCAACATTTATTTGCTTAAATAAAAATATTGAAATATCTTTGCGTCCGGTTTCGAATAAGTCGAAATATTTTTGTCCCATAGTGTAACGGTAGCACGACAGTTTTTGGTACTGTTTGTCAAGGTTCAAATCCTTGTGGGACAACAAAAAAGCGCTTTGACTTTGTCAAGGCGCTTTTTGTTTATCTTCAGTGTTTACAAGATTTAGTTATGAGTTTACTTAATAAATATGAAAGTCTAAAAGAAAAATTTATCTATCTGGAAGAACAACTTTCCAATCCGGAAATCGCTAGCGACATAGATAAGTTTAAGAAAATTAATAAGGAATACAAAGACCTTAAAGCGATTCTTATCGTATTTGATGAGTATAAAAATATAATGGATAATATCCAAAGTTCTAAAACTATGCTTAAGGATGAAGATGAAGACATGAGGGAAATGGCTAAAATGGAACTTGAAGAACTTGAAGGAAAAGATAAAGAATTGGAAGAAAAGCTTAAAATGATGCTCATACCAAAAGATCCCGATGATGATAAAGATATAATATTCGAAATACGAGCAGGGACAGGAGGTGATGAAGCAAGTATATTTGCCGGTGATTTGTATAAAATGTACACCAAATACTTTGAAAAGCAAGGTTGGAGTTCCGATATACTATACATAAATGAAGGATCAGCCGGAGGCTATAGTAAATTGGTACTGGAAGTGAAAGGGGGTGAAGTATATGGTAGATTGAAATTTGAATCAGGAGCTCATCGTGTACAGAGAGTTCCTAAAACTGAATCTCAAGGACGAGTACACACTTCTGCAGCTACAGTAGCTGTAATTCCAAAGTATGAAGAAAAGGATATCAAAATCAGAAAGGAAGACCTTAGAACTGACACTTTTAGAGCCAGCGGTGCGGGTGGACAACATGTCAATAAAACAGAATCGGGCGTCAGATTTACGCATATTCCTACAGGTATTGTCTCTGAAAGTACAGACTCCAGATCTCAGCTAAAAAACAGGGAAATCGCTCTACAAAGGCTATATGTTAAAATCAAAGAAGCCCAAAGAGAGCAAGAGCAAAAAGAGCGTAAGGCACAAAGAAAAACCCTAGTGGGTTCCGGAGACAGGTCTGATAAGATTAGAACTTATAACTATCCTCAAAACAGGGTAACTGACCACAGAATCGGTCTCACACTATATAGCTTAAACAAAATAGTCGAAGGGGATTTGGACGAAATAATCGATGCCCTTAGACTTGCTGAAAATATGGAGAAACTAAAAGAGATAAACGAAATTGGTGTCTGAAAATAAACTCTAAATACCAAGGCTTAAAAAAATCTTCTATCGCCTATTTTTTTTCTTCATTTGTTTTGCTTCAATACTTAAAGTCGCGTGAGGTACAGCTTTCAATCTTTCTTTAGAAATCAACTTTCCCGTGACCCTGCAGACCCCATAGACTTTGTTATCAATCCGGACAATGGCATTTTCAAGATGCTTTTTGTGCTTATTAGCCCTTGCAAGCATTTGCATTACCCTTTCGCTTTCTGCAGTTCCAACCCCATCATCAAGCCCTTTGATTCTACCGTCAGCACTGTTGGAGATATCTTCTATTTGTCCTCTAAGAAATTTGATTTGTTCTAATACTTTGTTGAGTTTTCTATTAATAATCTCTCTAAATTCTTCCAATTCTTCGTCAGAATATCTATTTTTTATTAAATCTTCCATGAGTATTTAAGTTGGTTAATAATATAACTTTTATATCTTTGGTTTTATTTTGCAGATATCTGCATTTTATTTTACTAAATTAATGTTCAAAATGTCAATAAAGTCACCTTTAATTTTTATATTTTTTATATTTTTTGCTTTAAACAGCAAGGGTTTTGTAAGTAACAACGAAAATTGGTTTGATAAAGTTTCATCGGATTTGTTAAAGAAATTTGAAAGCAATACCAATGTTGATATCGTTGTATTTCTAAGCAATCAATATGTACAAAAGGCTATTGATAATAGTCTTTCCAAACAGGAAAAAGCCAAACTCGTATATAAAAATCTTAAAAAGAATAATCTGATAAACCAAGACAAAATAAAGGTTTTATTAGAAAGATTTGGTTATAAGTACAAGCAATATTTTATAGTGAATTCCATCGCTGTTAAGGGAGCAAAAATTGAATTGGTAAAACTTTTAGCAAAACAAAGAGAAGTTGAATTTATTTCTTATGATTCTCCGGTCAAAGACCCACTGGAAAAAACAGAATCAAAAACAAATATCACTAAAGATACTACCTGGGGAATAAGGATGATTGAAGTTCCGGCTGTTTGGGACTTAAATATCAAAGGAGATGGGGCTGTTGTAGGGGGACAAGATACAGGTTATGATTGGACTCACCCGGCATTGAATAAAAAATATAGAGGCTTTGTTAACGATACTTTTTCCAATCACAATTACAATTGGCATGATGCGATTCACGATATAAACCCATTGAACAAGGATTCTATAGTGGAGCCTTCCAATAATCCATGTGGGCTCAATTCAAAAATACCATGCGATGATCATAGCCACGGAACACATACTATGGGAACAATGGTTGGGAGCAATGACAGCCTTGCTTTCGGTGTAGCTCCTGAAGCCAAATGGATAGGATGTAGAAATATGGAAAGAGGATGGGGTAAGCCATCGACATATATCGAGTGCTTTGAGTGGTTTATGGCTCCCACGGATACAAATGGCGAAAATCCTGATCCTGCTCTCTCTCCAGATGTTATAAATAATAGCTGGGGATGTCCGGTGAAAGAGGGATGCGATTCGACAAATTGGAAGTATATGGAATTGGCATTGAATAATCTTAGGAATTCAGGTGTTTTTGTGGTAGTATCCGCAGGAAATGATGGAATACGTCATTGTGGTAGTATTCGCAATCCGGCAGCTATGTTTGAAAATGCATTTACAGTAGGAGCAACAAGGTTAATCTATGACTCTACCGGAGTAAGGTTTCAAGACACAATAGCCGGATATAGTAGTAGAGGACCGGTAACCATAGATGGCAGTAATAGGCTCAAACCCGATATCTCCTCTCCGGGAAGCCGGGTTTTGTCTTGTGTTCCCGGTAATAGATACAGATTCAGTAGTGGTACCAGCATGGCAGGACCACATGTAGCAGGCGTTGTCGCATTGATGATTTCAGCAAACCCCAAGCTCAAAGGACAAATAGATACTATCGAAAAAATCCTTTTGAATTCTGCCGATCCAAAATATGATATTGATTCGTGC
>Ga0256832_1000379_pt1 | contig 27977 bp, 26 predicted proteins | sample 134614metaG_FD_190534 | JGI IMG/M metagenome (GOLD analysis project Ga0256832, IMG submission 190534) | Hydrothermal vent microbial communities from Lau Basin, Pacific Ocean - 134-614 | ecosystem: Environmental > Aquatic > Marine > Hydrothermal vents | place: Pacific Ocean: Lau Basin | collected...
TGGAAGACGCGGATCTCCTCCCCAGGGCCAAGCTCGCTCCACAGGCGTTTTTCGAAGACATGGGGATTGTTGGCTATGAGGGTGTTGGCGGCTTTCAGGATGCGCCCCGTGGAACGATAGTTCTGCTCCAGTTTGATTACTTTCAGGTTGGTGAAATCCTCTTTCAGGCGTGCCAGGTTTTCCGGCCGCGCGCCACGCCACGCGTAAATGGACTGGTCGTCGTCCCCCACCACCGTAAGGGCGCCGCGCACACCCGCCAGCAGGCGCACCAGCTCGTATTGGGCGCTGTTGGTGTCCTGGTACTCATCCACCAGCAGGTAGTGGATCTTGTGCTGCCAGTGTTCCAGGATGTCTGCGTGATTGCGCAGTAGTTGCACCGGCAGTTGGATGAGGTCGTCGAAGTCCACGGCATTGTAGGCGCCCAGGGCGCGCTGATACGCGGCGTAGATCTGGCCGTGACGCAATGCCAGCTCATCCTCGGCCCTGGACATGGCTTCCTCAGGGCTGAGGAGGTCGTTTTTCCACTGGGAGATCTGCCAGCGGGCGAGGCTGATGGCCTGGTTGTCCGGTTCGTCCTTGAGCAGGATCTCCTTGAGCAGGTGCTCACTGTCCTGGGTGTCCAGGATGCTGAATCCCGGCCGCAGGCCGGCAGCCTGATGCTCCCGTTTCAGCAGGTTCAGGCCCAGGGTGTGAAAGGTGGAGATGCTCAGGCCGCGGCTGTTGCTGCCCTGCAGCAGGCTTCCCACCCGGGCTTTCATTTCCCGGGCGGCCTTGTTGGTGAAGGTGACAGCGGTGATGTGGCGTGGGGCCATGCCGACATTGTTCACCAGATGGGCAATCTTGCGGGTGATGACCCGGGTCTTGCCGGATCCGGCCCCGGCGAGGACCAGCAGGGGACTGTCCAGCCAGGCCACGGCTTCGCGCTGTCTTGGATTGAGATCGTGCATGGCCTATAGTGACTGTCCTGACTTCTGCCGAAAGGGCGGCAATTTTAACCTGTAGAGCATGCATATGAACGATTTTTCCTCCATACGCCCACGTACTCCGGCCGTGGATGCAGAGCTGAACCGGGAGTCCTGGCGGGTGTTCCAGATCATGGCCGAGTTTGTCGAGGGGTTCGAGAAACTCAGCCGCATCCGCCCTGCCGTGAGCATATTCGGGTCTGCGCGCACGCCCGTAGAGCACCCCTGGTACCAGAAGGCAGAGGAGGTGGCCCGGCTGTTGTCCGAAGCAGGATTCTCCGTCATCAGTGGTGGTGGCCCCGGGATCATGGAAGCGGCCAACAAGGGCGCCCACGCCGGCCCTTCCCCCAGTGTGGGGTTGAATATAGTGTTGCCCCACGAACAGCATGGCAATCCTTACCAGGATGTATCCCTGACCTATCGGCATTTCTTTGCTCGCAAGGTCATGTTCATCAAATACGCCACAGCCTACGTGGTGCTTCCCGGTGGCTTTGGCACCCTGGATGAGCTGGCGGAATGCCTGACCCTGGTACAAACCGGCAAGGGGCGGCGCATTCCCATTATCCTCGTGGACAGCAGTTTCTGGGGCGGTCTGCTGGACTGGTTCCGCAATACCCTGTGTGAAGCCGGCACCATCAGTCCCGAGGACCTGGATCTGATCCAGGTCTGTGATGAACCCAAGGCTATCGTGCAGGGTATCTTCGATCATTACGGCGGACGCGGTTTTGAGCCTTCTGCTGCTGAAAGGGAAATCCTTCTGGAGTTATAATGAGTTCTCTATTATCTGCTCCGGCCAATCTGATGAAGATGCTGCTTGTTTTATTCCTGTTGTTGTTTTCTGTTGCCTCCCCGGCAGAGGATGCGGCTTCCCAACTGCCGCCGGGCGCAGATGACGGGGAAACCCTGGAGCCTGAAGTCACCATCCGCCAGGAGGGCAACCGCACGGTTCACGAATACCGGGTGGACGGGCGCCTGTACATGGTGAAGATCGTGCCCAAAGTCGGTCCTCCCTACTATCTCATGGATTCGAATGGCGATGGCGAGATGGATACCCGGGAAGACGATCCCAATGGGGTGGTGCTTCCCCAGTGGATATTGTTTCGCTGGTAGGTAATCGCTCTTGATCCGCAAGCTGGAAGCCTTTGCCGAATTCACCGGCCGCATCATTGCCTGGGGTACGCTGCTCATGGTGTTTGTCACCTTCGCGGTGGTGGTGTTGCGCTATGCTTTCAACACTGGCTGGATCGCCATGCAGGAGTCTATTACCTACCTGCATGCCACGGTATTCATGCTCGGCGCCGCCTATACCTTCAAACATGACGGCCATGTGCGGGTGGATATTTTCTATCAGAAATTTGGCGTCAAGGGGCGCGCCTGGGTGAACCTGCTGGGTACGGTGCTGCTGCTCTATCCCCTGATGATCTTTATCCTGTGGATCAGCTGGGAGTATGTCACGGAATCCTGGAAGGTCGTGGAAGGTTCCCGGGAGGCAGGCGGTCTGCCCGGCGTGTTCCTGCTCAAGACCCTGCTGCTGCTCATGCCGGTGGCCATGATGCTGCAGGGACTGGTAACGATCCTGCGCAGCCTGCATGTTCTGACAGGGCGGAATCATGGCTGAATGGATGCCTTTCATTTTGTTCGGAATCGTTGCCCTGGTACTGATGCTGGGGTATCCCGTGGCTTTTACCCTGGGGGGCGTGTCCCTGATGTTCGCCTTCCTTGGAGAATGGCTGGGAATGTTCGATGATGCCTTTCTCCAGGCACTGCCCAACAGGCTCTACGGGGTGATGACCAACGAGACCCTGATTGCGGTGCCTCTGTTCGTGTTCATGGGTGTGATGCTGGAGCGTTCCAAGGTTGCGGAAAGCCTTTTGGATACCATGGCGGATCTGTTTGGCGGCTTGCGCGGGGGGCTGGGTATTTCAGTGACGCTGGTTGGTATGCTCCTTGCCGCGAGTACCGGCATTGTGGGGGCGACAGTGGTGACCATGGGCTTGTTGTCCCTGCCGACCATGATCAAGCGCAACTATGATCCGGCCGTAGCGGCCGGCGCCATCTGTGCTTCCGGGACCCTGGGACAGATCATTCCGCCGTCCATCGTGCTGGTGTTGCTGGGGGATGTGTTGTCTTCCGCTTACCAGCAGGCGCAGTTGAACATGGGCAAGTGGAATCTGGATACCGTGTCCGTGGGAGATTTGTTCGTGGGGGCGGTGATTCCTGGCGTGGGATTGGTTCTGATGTACCTGCTCTACATACTGGGCGTGGCCGTTTTTCAACCGCAAAAGGTACCTCCGGCACCCAAAAAAGAGGGGAAGCAGCAATCCCTGTGGTGGCGGGTGCTCACGGTGCTGATGCCGCCTTTGCTGCTCATCGTGGCTGTACTCGGCTCTATTCTGGCGGGAATCGCCACGCCCACGGAGGCGGCTTCCGTGGGAGCCGTGGGCGCCATGCTGCTGGCGGCCCAGCGGCGCGAACTCAGCTGGGATTCCCTGCGGGAGGTGATGCACGCTACGGTGAAAGTCACCAGCATGGTATTCATGATCTTTATCGGCGCTGCAGTGTTCTCCCTGGTTTTCAGGGGGTTTGGCGGGGATGACCGCGTGAACGAATTGCTCACCAATCTGCCCGGAGGTGTCGTGGGCGCCGTGGCGGTCGTGATGCTGCTCATGTTTCTTCTGGGCTTTATTCTGGATTTCATAGAGATCACTTTTGTGGTGGTACCTATCGTAGGCCCCATCCTGCTGGCCATGGGGTTGGACCCCGTGTGGCTGGGTATCATGATCGCCATCAACCTGCAGACCTCCTTTCTCACTCCGCCTTTTGGGTTTGCCCTGTTCTATCTTCGCGGTGTAGCCCCTCCCGAAGTCACCACCGGTGCCATCTACCGGGGTGTGGTACCATTTATTTTGATACAGCTCATCATGTTGGGTATGCTGGCATGGTGGCCCGAGCTGGCAACCTGGTTGCCAGGGGTGGTTTACACAGAATAACCGGGAACCGTAGAGGAGCGGTTTCAGGAATGATACCCGAATGTGGAGGTTCGGGAATATGCTGAGTCCTTGCTAGGCTCGGCAACTGTTCAGGCCAGAGAGTCTGGATGGCAGGACGCTGATTGTTTGATTTCCGGTTTGCAATGAGCCGGTATTTTTACGGTAGCTTCTGTCAATAATATTGAATCAATAACTGTTAAAAAACGGGGGGATTGCCGTGGCACAACGTATCAGTCTGGGTCTGGCCATAGTCATATTTATTGCAGGCGTGGTTTTCGCCGGCCTGTTCAACATGGGGCTTTCGTATACGAATGAACTGGAGTTTTGTACTTCCTGTCATTCCATGAAGGTCAATCTGGAAGAGTACAAAGAGACGGTGCACTACAAAAGCGCATCCGGGGTGCGCGCAGTATGCTCGGACTGCCACGTGCCCAAGTCTTTTGGTCCCAAGATGGTGGCCAAAGTCATGGCTTACAAAGATGTGCTGCACGAGATTCTGGGTACCCTGGATACCAAAGAAAAGTATGAGGCCCATCGGTGGGAAATGGCCAGTGAAGTGTGGGAGAAGATGAAATCCACGGATTCCCGCGAATGCCGGTCCTGCCACAAATGGGACGCCATGGATCTGGCTGAGCAGGATCGCAGCGCACGCAAACGTCATGGGCGGGCACGGGACGAAGGCAAGACCTGTATCGACTGTCACAAGGGCATTGCCCATGAGGAACCGGACGAGCCGGAAGAAGACGATGAGGAGGCAGCCCAGGCGGGCTGACGGCAATGATCATGAGATACGGAATGAGGTTGCAGATGAACATCCGCATAGTGTTGGGAACCTTGTTGCTGCTGCTGTCTTTTGCCGCTGTTGCGGGTGATCCCGCCCTGGACAAAGAGCTTCGCCTGGCAGCTATCGTGGGTGATGTGGAAGCCGTGGAAAAGCTGCTGGACAAAGGGGCTGATGTGAACAGCGCCAACAAGTATGGCAAGACGGCTCTGATGATGGCGGCAGAAAATGGAAATCTGGGCGTGGTTTCATTGTTGCTTTCGCGCGGCGCGGATGTAAACCGACGCACGGTTGCCAATTGTTCGGCCCTGACGCTGGCTGCGGAAAATGATGAACCAGAAGTAACGGCTTTGCTCATCGAGAGAGGCGCTGATCTCAGTGCCCGCACCCGTGCCGGGGCTACCGCCCTGCTTCTGGCGGCCCGCTATGGTGTCGATGATATGGTGGAGCAATTGCTGTTTCGTGGCGCCAACCCCAATGACCGGGACAAGGAAGGACGCACGCCACTGATGTTGGCCGCTGCACACGGACATTTGAACACCGTGAAACTGCTGCTGAAACATGGGGCAAAAACCAATCTTGCAGACAATCGTGGCAAGACAGCACTTATGTACGCCGTGGAAACGGGGAACAACATGGATCTGGTAAAAGCTCTGGTGGAAGCGGGTGAAGATGTGAATGCGCGCTCGAAAGATGGTGCAACACCGTTGATCTGGGCCGCGGGCAGCGGCAATGCGGAAGCCGTGACCTATCTGCTGCAAAAGGGGGCGGATATCAATGCCCAGGACAATGATGGAACTACGGCGTTGCTCGAAGCTGTGGATGTGAGGGAGCCGGATGTGGTCAAGGTGCTGATTTCGAGAGGCGCAGATGTGAGCATCAAGAACAAGCAGGGGAAAACCGTCAAGGATATTGCCCGCGGTTTTCGCGATCAGCGCTGTCTGCAACTGCTCGAAGGTGGCGATCACTGACGTAACCCGGCAACCAGGAACGCCGGAAAGCAATAACGCCATGCAGACTTTGCATGGCGTTATTGCTTTGAATGGATGGGTTGTGATGGGCACCCCTTCCTGGGGATGCCCGGAACTGTATTGGTTTCACAATCAGCGGATTCGAGTGGGTCTCCAGCTACGGTCGAAGTTGTCGAAATCATGGTTTCTCCAACCGGGAGGCGCGACGTTCTTGGGTTTCAGACTGGCCACATAGGACAAAACGGCCACCTGCTCCGGGGGCGTAAAATTCTTGATCTGCTTGATCATCTTTTCGTCACCGTTGCGGCGGCGGCCATTTCGAATCCAGTTGAATTGCCTGGACAGGTAACTGTAGTGCTGTCCCTGAATACGGGGTACATGATCTTCAGGGTCGCCTTCGCCGTTCTTACCGTGGCAGTCGGCGCACATCTTGTCGTAGATGCGTTTGCCTTCTTCCAGGTGCAGGGGAAAGCCTTTTTCATTGTTGGGAGTCATGGGCATGCTGGCTACATAAGCAGCGACATCCGCAATCTCCTGGGCGCCTCCCAGAGAGCGCTGGGAGGCAAATGCGCGCATGATGGGGTTGTCGCGATTACCGGCGCGGAAATCGGCCAGTTGCTTGATGATGACATTCTTGAGCTGCCCTGCGATCTGGGGATAACCGCTGCCAGGCACACCCCATCCCTCGGGGCCGTGGCAGGTAATGCAACTGCCCTTGTACAATCTCTTGCCGTTTTCCAGGTTGGGTTTCAGCTTGATTGCCGCCTCAAACTCATCGGGATCTGTGTTCACAGCCAATGAAGGTGCTGAAAAACCTATGACGAGTGCTCCCGCCAGAAAGGATGAAAAGGTTTTTCCCCTGAGGGGGTAGGTAAAGTGCTCGAGTATGCCTTTGCTCATGGCTTGTATCCTGCTGGTTCCAGTTTCTTGGTTTTGTGTCAGAGAAATGCCATTGGGTTTGAAAGCCCTTTAAGCAAGATGACGTTTTCTCTGTCACTGTCATACAGGTAAATCCTGTGTTTTCGGAACAGCCTGATCAGTGAACGGGGGGCAGGTTGCGCCGGATAGAGATAGGTGTGCCGCGCAACCTAGTATCTTACCCCTACATTTCTTCATGACTGCCGTCAGACTGTCGCAAGGATATACAATACTGCCTCAATACCCCATTTGAAAATTAGGACATATAGCCAGGAATGTCATTGATGCAAGTCATGTGACCCGTTCCAGGAACATAATTTTTTAAAGCCTTCTCCAATTCGGAGGTAAATGCCAACATAATTAATTATTAATATTCTAACATGTTGTTTATAAAGAAATATTTCGTTGATCCTGAAGGATGTAAGTGTTATCCTTCAATCGTTGCCTTCATAAATTGATGCAGATATACCAAAGGAGGCGAATTTGGAGGGGGGTGTCGCCAACGGACGGTGACATCAAAATTCGATGATAAACGGGAATCTTTGAGTTGCCCAGTATCGAACATCCTGTGCATAGAACATGAGCCTAGCTGGCAACAATTGAAGTGTGCCTGAATCCGTCAGGAAATTGTTGGTCTTATCCAGGAATTTGTTTTTGATGGTCAAATCTCAAGGTATCCCGATAACAGGGGGTTACCATGAAAAAAGCCTTATCCGCAGCTATTGTTGCTGCATTGACAGTTGGCGCTTGTACCACACAAGAAGAAGTTGCTGAGAAAGCGCCGGCAAAAGCTGCCGAGTCACACGCAAAAGCCGTATCTATGGGTTCCAAGATGTATGGTGGCCCGGAAGTTGCGGCAGACACCAGCAAACCCAAAAACGACTACAACATCACCATCAACTATGAGCTGGGCATGCACTGTACCGGCTTTGATTTTACCTATTGCTGTGTGCTGCCACCGTACAACTCAGTGCAGTCCCAGGTCATCAAGACTGCTACCGGCAAGAAGAAATATCCTGAGTTACTGGAAGCCGATGAAGAAGATCCCACAGTAGTCGTTGACGGCAAGAAGCGCTTCAAGCTGGCCTATGGTTTTGTTAACAATACCTATTCTGAAGGCAACAAGCTCAAGTACTGGGACGTACCCTATGATGTGAATGGCGATGGCAAGTACGATAAAGATGAAAGCGTTGCCAATGCCTACTGGACACATCTCTATGTCTACAAGGATTTGAAAGGCACCAATCCCAAGAGTACCAGTGCGGACAAGGAAAAACTGTTTGTCGGGATGCAGGTTCCCGTTCCCCGGGACAATGGCCCAGCCGGCGCCGCAGCGCCCAGCCCCATCAGTGGCGGGCATCTGCACTATACGGGTGAAAAAGGCACCATCGTTTATACCAAATCGCCTGTGCTGGACAATGTGCCTATCGTGCTGACCAACCCGGGCATCTGGGATGCCCTGGGTCTGCCATTGACGCCCTTTACCGACCGTACCGCCGCCAAGGATCTTCTGACCCTGGTGGAAAGCGATATTCAGCCCTTCCAGGAAAACTGGGTGAGCCTGGTGGATGCGGACACGGGCAAGCCGGTGCTGGACAGCCATAGCGGCAAGCCCATCACCTTCGTTGGCACCAACCCTATTGATATCCCCAACTGCTCCAACTGCCATGCCAATAAAACGGCCAATGGTGACAAGTACAAACTGTACAAACAGGAGCGGGCATTCTGGAAAGGCCTGGGCGCATCCGACTGGATTGCGGATCTGAAGGCCACTTCTGTTTCTATCCTGGAAATGCATGACGATCACAATGGCACGGAATTCATGAAGAATTATGATCCGAACAGCCGTTCCACCATGAACCGTCTGGGCCGTGATCCTGTTCTTTGTCAGAAATGCCATGCCGACAACGTCATTGGCGTGTTGACAGCGGGCACCCACAAGAACAAGGAAGGCAAGGAAGTGACCATTCCGGCGCTGACTCAGGCCATCCATACAGTTCACCAGACCAAGAAGCCTCTGGCTGATGGCCAAGGGCGTACTGGCGCCTGCCAGGGTTGTCACCCGGCACACCGTTATGATGGCGGTATGGAAGGCTATCCCATCACGCCTGATGGTAAGAATGCCTATGCGGATGCGGATAACCGGGATGCTTCCGGGGGCTGTTATGTGGGCCGTGACGTGCATTCCAATCCCGACAAGGACAAGGATGGTGTAGAAACGGATGAACATCTGAATGCCATCGGTGAATGGCTGCAAGCCAACGTGTCCCAGATTGGCAATGGCAAGGGCGGCAAGGGGCTGTGGTGCACCAACTGCCACAACCAGCTGTCCCGGGAGCTGTATCAGCGTGACAACCTGAAGAATGCCTTCGCCCAGACTGGCGATACGATCCGCAACAAGTCTCTGGACGAGATTGCCAAGGCTATCGGTGTAAGCAAGAGTGAACTCATCAACACCTACATGGATCCGAAAGTGGTTCTGGATGCCAAGGGGCATGACACCCCGGGCAAATCCGGCATCCTCCTGACTTGGGCCAAGAAACGCACTGTGCCTGATATTGCTGTCATTGCCCTGAAAGGCAAGGGTCCCATGGTCAGCAAAGACGTGGATGGAGACATCAATGTCGTGCCATTGTCCGCCAACCCTGCTGTGGATGTTGCCAGCCTGAAGCTGCCTGCTGGTGCCACTGGCGCCACTGCCGTGCCCTATGATGCGGCCACCCATGGCCGGGATTACTGGCTGTCACCTGGCGCACCGCACTGTGCGGACTGTCATGCTGCTCCGTTTGTCGAAGGCCAGGGTGGTGTGGCATTCCCCATCAACCAGCCCGGCAAGTACAGCCTGATGCGCTATTCCAAAGGTCATGCTGGCCTGGCCTGTCAGGCCTGCCACCAGTCCATTCATGGTCTGTATCCGGTCAAGAACACGGCCGATACTACTACCTACAAGCAGGCGCCCCAGTACAACCCGGATGGTTCCCATGGTCCTTTCCGCTGTGCCGCCTGTCATGAGGTGAACGAGAACGGTGTTCCGTTCCTGGCCAAGAATGATGATGACCACAAGTGGAAAGGCCGTTATATCTCTGAGGACTATGAATCTGCCGTATCCTGGATGCACGCAACTGCGCCGGATCTGGGTGGCAAGATTCCTGATGAGGATGACGACTGATCCATGCCAACAGGATCCGGTTCTCATGAGCCGGGTCCGGATTGGAAACAGGGAGCCTGGCTCCCTGTTTTTTTTCCAACCGCCCCGGTTTTTTTTACTGGAGTTCTGAATTCAGATAGAGCGTTACACCTATGAAGTATATGAATCGTACCTTCCTGTGTTTATTCCTGATGGTGATCTTCCTGCCGGGCATGGCTGCAGCGAATGCAGAAGAAGTGCTGGTCACTGTCGGTCCCACCAAAGTAACAGCGTCTGATCTGGAGAAAGCTGTTCGTTCATCGCCTTTTGCAACCCAATTCAACACCATGGACGCGCCAGAGCAGGCCGTATTGCGCGGTAACTTGCTCAAGCGCCTGGTGGCCTTGCGCTTGTTGCGTCTGGAAGCGCACGCCCGGGGACTGGATCAGCGGGAATCATTTCTTCAGGAGCTGAAGGATTTCCGCACTTCCCGGTTGTACCGCTATTACATACAGAAGCTACGGGAACAGTTGCAGCTTTCTGAAGACAAGGAAAAAGAACTGGAGGCCGAGTATGCCGGCCAGGCGGACGCCCTTGCCGCCGCCAAGTCTTCCCTGCTAGCAGAAGACTTCCGTCAGTTGCGTCTGCTGACTTTGCAGATGTTGCGGGAGAAGCAACACGTTGTTTTCCATACAGACCGAATTGTTGATGGGATTACCCCGGACACGCTGCTCATGGAAGGTGACAATCTGCGCCTTACCTATGGAGATATCGCTGGGCAAGATGATTATTCCAAAACACCCGATGCGAGCCAGGTGGAGGAGCAGTTGTATCAGCGAACAGAACTGATGCTTTTTGCCCAGGCAGCCGCAGACGAAGGCGTCAACGTTGATGATGAAGTGGAAGCCTATGCGGATGAACTGCTGCCAGCCATGATGCTGGAAGAACTGGAAAGCCAGTGGATCCCTGATGATAAAGCGCTCAAGAGTTACTTTGATGCCAATCCGGAGATGGCTCAGATTCCGGAGCGCTGGCATGTAGGCCAGCTGGTGCTTCCTTCATACGCTCAGGCCGCGGCCATGAAAAAACGCATCGAGCAGGGTGAGAGCCTGTTTGTGCTGGCGGGGCGCTACAGTATCGATTCCTGGGGACGCGCCCATAATGGCGATATGGGCTGGTTCAAGGAAGGCGAGGGCGTGCCCGAGATTGAGCAGCGCCTGAAGTCCATGAAAGATGGCCAGATCAGCGATATTATCCACACGGGCAAAGGTTATCATCTGGTGACGGTCATCGAGCGGCGTCCGGGAAAAATCCGTGCTTTCGCTGCCATGAAAGATAAAGTGCGCCAGCGCCTGGTGGATGAAAAACTGGCGGCTTACCTGGATGGCCTGCAGAAACAGTATCCCGTAGACTGGAAGGTTCTGGCTACCGGTAGTCAGGCAGATAACAATGGTGGTTAGGCATACGATAGTGATACTGGCAGCCCTGGGGCTGCTTCTGCTGGGAGGCTGTGATGGCCAGGCCAGCGCTGCTGCATCAACGCAGGAATCGACGGTGGAAAAGCCAGGGGCACAAACAGCGACCACCGCCCTGCCGGAAAAAACCAACAATGCCTGGGAAATGGCGCCCTTCGCACTTGAGAGTCTCGATGGAGGGAAGCACAGTCTGGAGGACTGGAAAGGCAAGGTCATCATGATGAATTTCTGGGCCAGCTGGTGTGCTCCCTGCCAGTACGAGATTCCGGAGTTCGTTCAGTATCAGAAGACCTATGGCAGCAGGAATCTGCAGCTTGTGGGCATTGGTGTGGACCAGAAACGCAAGCTGGCCAATGTGGCCCGCAGCCTGGGAATCAACTATCCGGTGCTGGTTCTCCCCCCGAAAGACTCCCGGGGACTGATGAGCAAGTGGGGCAACAATTCCGGTATCATTCCCTATACTGTCGTTATCGCCAGTGACGGACGCATCAAGTACATCCATCGGGGTCAGATGGATGAAGACGCGTTCAACAGATATGTGAAACCTTTATTGAATTGAGTTGTCCACGGAGTCTGATGACTGACCATTGCAACCGCTTGGTGTCCAGGCATTGGCTTGCCGCCTTTTTTGCCGCCGTATTCATGGTGGTACAGTTGGTTGCGGCTTTTCATCATCATCCGGCATCCTCTACACAGGACGAAACCTGTCCCCTTTGCCTGTTGCAGTCGGATGGCTCAGCAGGTTTTGTGCCTCCTGCCTTGCATGTCAAGGTTCCCTGCCTCCTGGTGCTTGCAGCGCCCGCCATCGTTTTCAGGGGATATGAGCCTCCCCAGGCTGTGGTTGCTGTAGCCCGATCCCCTCCTGGTACGTTTTCCTGAAGATCCAATAGCACCGTTTGATATGCCCGCTTGTTTCGCAGGGAAGGGCATGGATGGCGGTTGATCCGCGTCAGTAAATGTTCCTGTCCTCATGGTGTTGGTGCCATGAATGGGCGGCCTGCTGGCGTGGTTGTCAGATTGAAAAAGGAAAGTACCATGATAAACAACAAGATATTGCTCGCTGCAATGTCCGCTTGCTTAGTGTCGCCGCTGAATGCGGCCCCGCAACAGGATATTGAACAGCTGAAGAAAGAGCTGGAAACCCTTCAGAAAAGTTACCAACAGCAGATTTCGGCTCTGCAGGAACGGATTCAGGCACTGGAGGCGCAAAATGCGCAGGCAGAGGTTGAGCCTGCAGCGGCATCAGGGCAGCAATCCCGCCCTAATGCTTTCAATCCCGCCATCTCCCTGATTCTCAACGGTCGATATCAGACTTTCACGGAAAACAGAGGCGACGCCATCCCCGGCTTCAGTGCTGGTGCAGAATCCGGGAACGGCAGCGAAGGTTTTTCTCTGGGCGAGTCTGAACTGAATCTGCAGGCCAGTATCGATGACTGGTTGTATGGCAACTTCACCCTGTCCGTCGCCGATGATGGTGCTGGCGCAGAAGTGGAGCTTGAGGAAGCCTGGCTGCAGACCCAGAGCCTTCCCCATGACCTGACCCTCAAGGCAGGGCGTTTTCTGTCGGCCATCGGCTATATGAATGAACGCCACACCCACACGGATGATTTTGCCGACCGGCCCCTGCCGTACCGGGCCATGCTCAACAATGTGTACAAGGATGATGGCCTGCAGCTGCGCTGGCTGGCTCCCACGGACACTTTTATCGAGGTGGGTGGAGAGTGGCTGCGCGGCGCCCAGTATCCGGCAGGTGGTGACGCCCATAGTGGAACTGGCAGCTGGAGCATTTTTGCCCATGCCGGAGGCGATGTGGGCATCAGCAACAGCTGGCTGGCGGGAATCTCCTATCTGTCCATAGACACCAGGGACAGGGAATCAGGCGCTGAGGACGCGCCGGATATTTTTACCGGCAGCAGCAATCTGCTGATCGCCGACATGGTATGGAAATGGGCGCCCGGCGGAAATGGCTACCGTCACAATGCCGTACTCCAGGGCGGACTGTTCTGGCGGCAGGAAAACGGCGATTTTTCTCCCGGGGGACAACCTGAGCAGAAATATGACGAAAACCAGTTTGGCTGGTATGCCCAGGCGGCCTACCAGTTCATGCCGGGGTGGCGTATTGGCATCCGGGGATCAGGTCTGCAAGCGGACAACCCGGGGGCGGCTTTTGCCGGCACCTCTCTGGACCCGTTGGGACATGATCCCTGGGAAGCCAGTCTCATGATCGACTGGCGGCACAGCGAATTCAGCCTGTTGCGCCTGCAGTATACCCATGATGAATCCCAGCCATTGAGTGATGACCGGTTCATCCTGCAATACATCGTCGCCCTGGGAGCCCACGGCGCCCATCAGTTCTGAGGAGATTGTGATGAAAAAACTGTTTATGCTTATCCTTACGGCATTCACGCTGCAAGCTCACGCCGATATCCGCATATTTGCCTGTGAACCGGAATGGGCGGCTCTGGCCACAGAGCTGGGTGGCGACAAGGTCCAGGTCAAGACGGCGACCACGGCTTTACAGGATCCTCATCATGTGCAGGCGCGTCCCAGCCTGATTTCGCGGCTGCGCCGTGCGGATCTGCTGGTCTGCACAGGGGCGGATCTTGAGATTGGCTGGCTGCCGCTGCTGTTGCGCCGTGCGGGCAATGCCAGGGTACAGCCAGGAAAGCCGGGCTATGTCGAGGCGGCTTCAGCCGTAGTCTTGCTGGACCGCCCAACCAGGCTGGATCGCTCGCAGGGGGACGTGCATCCCCAGGGGAATCCCCATATCCAGACCGATCCACACAACATTATCAAAGTAGCCCGGTTGCTGGCGCAGCGTATGGAGGCGGTGGACAAAGAGAATGCCGGCTACTACCGGCAGCGGCTGGATGATTTCAGCCAGCGTTGGCAAAAAGCGCTGTTGCGCTGGGATGAACAGGGGAAAGCCCTGAAGGGCCTGCCTCTGGTCATGCAGCACAACGGCTGGGTGTACATGGAACACTGGCTTGGCCTGAAGCGGGTAGCTACCCTGGAGCCCAAACCGGGTGTACCGCCAAGCACTTCGGATTTATCCCGGGTGTTGACCCTCCTGAAGAGCCAGCCCGCCAAAGCCGTGATCAGAGCGGCTTACCAGGATGACCGCCCCAGCGCCTGGTTGGGGGAGCATGCAGGGATTCCTCAGCTGGTATTGCCTTTCACCGTGGGGGGGGATGAGCAGTCCGGGGATTTGTTCAGCCTTTATGATCGCACCCTGTCTCTCTTGTCAGGAGTAAAATAATGGCCTGGCTGGATTGGGAAGTCGTGGGTGCGCCCATGGCTGCAGGATTGCTGGTTTTGAGTACCCATGTGTTGCTGGGGCGGGAGGTGCTGCGCCGCGGCATCATATTCATCGACCTGGCCATCGCACAGATTGCGGTGCTGGGTGTGTTGGCGGCGCAACAACTGGGCTGGCCCGAAGGTGGTTGGTCCACCCAGGCATCCGCCCTGGCGGCGGCCCTTGGCGGGGCCCTGCTGTTGCACGGGTTTGAGCGGTTCTGGCCCAAGTACCAGGAGGCTTTGATCGGCATCAGCTTCGTTATGGCCGCCAGTGGCGCTTTGTTGTTGAGTGCCGGAAACCCGCATGGTGCGGAACATCTCCAGGAACTGCTCAGTGGCCAGCTATTGTGGGTGCGCTGGGATCAGTTGGGATGGATGGCGGCATTGTATGTTCTGATTCTCCTGGTCTGGCGCTGGCTGGGGCACCAGGGGCGGCGTTTCTATCTGCTGTTTTCCCTGGCAGTGACCGCATCGGTGCAGATCGTGGGCGTTTACCTGGTGTTCGCCAGCCTCATCATCCCCGCCCTGGCCGTGCGGCGACTGGGCGATGTGAGTGGATTGCTGACAGGGTATGGCATCGGTGCGCTGGCTTATGGTGGAGGGCTGTTGTTGTCCTCCGCCCTGGACTGGCCCGCCGGTCCTGTTGTTGTGTGGCTGCTGGGGATATCTTCGGTGGTGGTGGGATTGATGGTATCCAGAGGTTTGCCGCAATAGATGACGGGGTTCTGCTGACAGACCCCAAGGACAAGCAATTTACAGTAATTCCCTGTAAAATCATCCTCCTTTTGTGGTAACGGCTGGTGTCGATGCTGGAAGTACACAACCTGCAATGCACCCGGGGTGACAGGCGCCTGTTTTCAGGTGTCGGCTTCCGCTTGTCTGATGGTGAACTGCTGCATCTTTACGGCCACAATGGCAGTGGCAAGACCACCTTGCTGCGCACCCTTTGTGGTCTGGTGGCGCCTACTGAAGGAGAGGTGCGTTGGAATGGGGAGCCCATCCGGCAGCAACGGGATGAATATGCAGCGGAGCTTCTCTATCTGGGGCACAAGAATGGCCTGAAGGATGATCTCACGGGTATCGAGAATCTGCTGGTGGCCTGCCGCATGGCGGGCGACTCGGTTAAGGAGAATCAAGCCTGGGATGTGCTGGAGCGCATGGGGCTGCGTGGCCATGAGGATCTGCCCGCCCGGGTATTGTCCCAGGGGCAGCAGAAGCGTGTTGCCCTGGCGCGCCTACTGTTGAGCAATGCATCCCTGTGGATACTGGATGAGCCTTTTGTGGGGCTGGACGTGGCTGCAGTGGCTTTTCTGGAGAAAGTGGTGGCGGATCATGTGGCGGGGGGTGGCCTGGTCGTGCTCACCACCCATCAGGAAGTGGCCCTGACCTCCGGCAAAGTGAAGAAGCTGCGCCTGGGCTGGAAGGAAGACGGCCATGTTTGAGGCTTTCCGCACCATTGTATCCCGGGATCTGTTGCTGGCCATGCGCCGCCGCTCCGATGTGCTGACCACGCTGTTTTTCTTTGTTATCGTGGTCAGCCTGTTTCCCCTGGGGATCGGCCCGGAACTGGATACCCTGCGGCTCATTGCGCCCGGTGTTTTCTGGGTGGCGGCGCTGCTGGCATCCATGCTGGCTCTGGAGAAACTGTTCTTCGTGGATTACCAGGATGGTGCGCTGGAACAGATGCTGCTGGCACCCCAGCCCCTGTCCATTCTGGTGTTGGGTAAGGTGTTGGCCCACTGGCTGGTGACAGGCCTGCCCCTGGTGTTGTTGTCCCCCCTACTGGGGTTGCAGTACGACCTGCCCGGGGACACCATCATAACCATGATGATCACCCTGTTGGTGGGAACCCCGGCTCTCAGCCTGATTGGCGCCATTGGTGCCGCACTGACTCTGGGTTTGCGCGGTGGTGGCGTGCTGGTTTCCCTGCTGGTGCTGCCGTTGTATATTCCGGTACTGATTTTTGGCGCTGGCGCTGTGGAGGCGGAAGCTTCAGGCCTGGGCGGGGCAGGGCATCTGTCCATGCTGGGCGCTATTCTTTTGCTTTCCATTCTGGCGGCTCCCCTGGCAACCTCTGCTGCTTTGAGGATATCGGCGGAATGATTCCTGTTATGCTGGGTAAACCTGATGAATCTTAATAAGTCTTTAATCCGCAGATGGAATTTTGCCGTTATTCTGCGGTCTGAAGCTGAAGCGCCTGTGTATGCAGGCATACCTGCGTGAGTGGACGAATGGTCAATATATACAAGTTTGCCTCGCCGGCCACTTTCTATCCCGTGGCCGGTAAAATCGCCCGAGTTTCCACCTGGATTGCGGTATTGCTGCTGGCTGTGGGCTTGTACATGAGCTTTTTCGTCGCGCCCACGGATTATAAGCAGGGGGAAGGCTACCGCATTATTTTCATCCATGTGCCGGCCGCCTGGATGTCCATGTTCATCTACGTGGTGATGGCCTTCTGGGCTGGGGTGGGACTGGTGTTCAATACCCGCCTGTCCTCCATGATGGCCCAGGCCCTGGCGCCCACGGGGGCCATCATGACCTTCATCGCCCTGTGGACCGGCGCTTTCTGGGGCAAACCCATGTGGGGAGCCTGGTGGGTGTGGGATGCCCGTCTCACCTCAGAGTTGATCCTGTTCTTTCTGTACATTGGCTTCATTGCCCTGCAAGGGGCTATCGACGATACCCGGCGGGCAGACCGCGCCGGCGCTGTGCTGCTGCTGGTGGGCGTGGTGAACATTCCCATCATCTATTTCTCGGTCAAATGGTGGAACACTCTGCATCAGGGCGCTTCTGTGAGCATCAAGAACGGCTCTGCGATGAGTACCATCATGCTGCAGACCATGCTCATCATGACTTTTGCCTTCTGGGCCTACAGCATTGCCGTGGCCTTGTACCGGGTGCGGTCCATCATTCTCGAGCGCGAAAAGGATGCGCGCTGGGTTTCTGAATTGCCGGAGATACGCCGATGAAGTCTGTGTCGGAATTTTTCAGTATGGGGGGCTACGCCCTCTATGTATGGGGGTCCTTCGGGGTAACAGCCTTGCTGATGATCATTGAGCCCATTTTGGTGCACCAGCGCCGAAAGGCAGTATTGCAGCGGATATCCCGTCTCATTCGCATCAAATCGGAGCAAAACTCATGAAAGCCAGACACAAGCGATTCGGCTTCCTGATCGTGGGCCTGGTGGTGCTCGCGGCGGCGGCCTACCTGGTGTTCAACGCCCTGGGCAACAACCTGTCATATTTCTTCTCGCCCACCGAGGTGGCGGAACACAAAGCCCCTGCCAACCATATTTTCCGACTGGGTGGCCTGGTGCAGCCGGGTTCCCTGGAAAGAGGCAAGGAGCTGACCGTGCATTTTGATGTCACCGACAACCACCATACGGTGAAAGTGGCCTACACGGGTATCCTTCCGGATCTGTTCAAAGAAGGGCAGGGCGTTATTGCCCAGGGACGCATGGGACCCGATGGCGTCTTCGTTGCCGAGGAAGTCCTGGCCAAGCACGATGAGAACTACATGCCGCCGGAAGTGGCGGATGCCCTGGAAAAAGGCCACCAGAAAGGAATCGAGGCCATGGCAAAGGGGAACAAACCGCTATGATTCCTGAAATCGGACATTTTGCCCTGATACTGGCTCTCGTCGTGGCCCTGGTACAGGCGATACTGCCCCTGGCCGGCGCCCAGAAAGGTATCGCTTCCTGGGTGGCTGTCGCCAAACCCGCCGCCCGCCTGCAGTTCCTGTTCATGGCCATCTCTTTCGGATGCCTGACCTGGAGTTTCATGCAGAGTGATTTTTCCGTGCTCTATGTGGCCTCCAACTCCAACACGGCCCTGCCGACCATCTACAAGATTTCGGGGGTCTGGGGCGCCCATGAGGGTTCGTTGCTGTTGTGGGCGCTGATCCTTTCCATCTGGACCACTGCCGTGACCCTGTTTGGCCGCTCCATCCCTCCGGTGATGATGGCCCGGGTGCTGGGCATACTGGGTCTGGTGGCCATTGGCTTCCTGGCTTTCATGCTGTTTACCTCGAACCCTTTCGAACGCCTCATGCCGCCTGCACCGGAAGGCCGGGATCTCAATCCCCTGCTGCAGGATCCGGGCCTGGCCATTCATCCGCCCATGCTCTACATGGGCTATGTAGGCTTCTCCATTCCTTTTGCTTTTGCCCTGGCGGCCATGCTGGGCGGCCGTCTGGATGCGGCCTGGGCGCGCTGGTCCCGTCCCTGGACCCAGATTGCCTGGGTCTTTCTCACCCTGGGTATCGCCCTGGGCTCCTGGTGGGCCTATTACGAGCTGGGCTGGGGTGGCTGGTGGTTCTGGGACCCCGTGGAAAACGCTTCCTTCATGCCCTGGCTGGTGGGCACGGCCCTGATGCACTCCCTGGCGGTAACGGAGAAACGGGGCGCCTTCAAGGCCTGGACGGTGCTGCTGGCCATATTCGCCTTCTCCCTGAGTCTGCTGGGCACCTTCCTGGTGCGTTCCGGTGTGCTGACCTCGGTCCACGCCTTTGCATCGGATCCGTCCCGGGGACTGTTTATCCTGTTCTTCCTCATTGCCGTGGTGGGAGGCTCTCTGACGCTTTATGCCCTGCGTGCTTCCAACGTCCGCAGCTATGTGCGTTTTAACCTGGTGTCCCGGGAAGCGGCGCTTCTTCTCAATAATGTTATTCTGGTCGTTACCTGCTCCGCCATATTGCTGGGTACGCTGTATCCGTTGATTACGGATGCCTTGGGCATTGGCAAGATCTCCGTGGGGCCGCCCTATTTCAATGTGGTGTTCATTCCCTTGACTATTCCCCTGGTGGCTTTGATGGGCGTGGGAACTCTGGCGCGCTGGAAGAAGGACAGTTTCAGTAATATCTGGCCGAAAGTCCGCGTGGCCCTGGTGGCGAGCCTGGTGTTTGGCATACTCTTTCCCATCGTGGTCATGCAGCAATTCACCTGGCAGGCGGCCTTGGGCATGACACTGGCTTTCTGGGTGTTCTTCACGACGTTGAAGAGCCTCAAGGAGCAGTCGCGGGGGCGGGGACTGGGCGGGCTTTCCCTGTCCCAATGGGGCATGACCCTGGGGCACACAGGCATCGCCGTGTTCATCGTGGGCATTACCCTGACTTCCATATACAGCACGGAAAAGGACTTGCGCCTGGAACTGGGGGAAACTCTGGAAATGGGAGGGTATGAATTCACTTTCAAAGGCGCCACTCATCTCAAAGGACCCAACTACGAAGGTGACAGGGGCGAGGTGGTGATCACCCGGAACGGGGAACAGGTCACTGTGCTCTACCCGGAAAAACGCAATTACCGCACCGGTATGCCCATGACCGAGGCCGGCATCGACGCCGGCCTGACCCGAGATTTGTTCGTGGCTATGGGAGAACCCCTGGGTGACAAGGGCGCCTGGAGTGTGCGCATTTATCACAAGCCCTATGTGCGCTGGATCTGGCTGGGGGCCATCATCATGGCTTTGGGCGGCATCTGCTCGGCTTCTGACAGGCGCTACCGGGTATTGGCACGCCGCGCTGCCCTGGCAGACAAGGCAGGAGCAACGGCATGAGCAAGAACCGCGCATTCATTCCCCTGCTGATCTTCCTGGCCATGGCCGGGCTGTTCTATTTTGTCCTCATGCAGATGAACAAAGGGGAATACAACCCCCGGGATATCCCCACCGAGTTCATCGGCCGCCAGGCGCCAGCCATCGACCTGCCCAGTCTGTTCGATGCCAAAGCGCGGGTCAAAAGTGGCGACTATGCGGGCAAAGTGTGGTTGCTCAATGTCTGGGGCACCTGGTGTCCCGAGTGCTGGAAAGAGCATCCCTATCTGCTGGAGCTCAAACGCCAGGGTGTTCCGATTGTCGGCGTGGACTGGCGGGATGACAGGGATGAGGCCATTGCCTTCATCAAGCAGAAGGGCAACCCCTTCGTGGCATTGGGCTTTGATCCCAATAGTGATACGGCTATCGACTGGGGTGTGTATGGCGCGCCCGAGACTTTTCTCATCGATGCCCAGGGCATCATCCGGGAAAAGCATGCCGGGGCTCTCTATCCTCAAGTCTGGCAGGAAAAGTTCGCCAGGTATTTTCAGTCGTCCAAATCAGCGGAGTAATACATGAAGTATAGCTTTGGCAGGGCAGCGGGCCTTGTTCTGATGCTGTTGTTCAGCGCTGTGGGTCTGGCGCGCATCGACACCTACCAGTTCTCCGATCCCCAACAGGAGGATCTGTATCACGAACTGACTCAGGAACTGCGTTGCCTGGTGTGTCAGAACCAGAACATTGCGGATTCCAATGCGGAACTGGCCAAGGATCTGCGGCGCAAGACCTATGAAATGGTGATCAAGGGTCAGGACAAAGATCAGATCGTGAATTACATGGTGGAACGCTATGGGGACTTCGTCAGATACAAGCCTCCGTTCAATGCCAGTACTTTCATTCTGTGGCTGGGGCCGGGAATCATACTGTTGCTGGGCGTGGTGATGCTGATCCGGATCATCCGCCGGCGCCCGGCCACGACCGAACCCCTGTTGTCCGACGAGCAGCGCAGGCAGGCGGAAAAACTGCTGGGTGAGCAGGACGATGCTGCCGACAAAGACAAAGACAAAGACAAAGACAAAGATTCCACTGGGGACAAATAATGACGTTTTGGATAATCGTTGCCCTGATGACAGGGTTGGGCGTGGCGGTGCTTGCCTTCGTATTGCTGCGCAAGCGCCCCGAAATCACCGACAGCCTGCGTGAGCAGAACCTTATCCTGGCCAGGGAGAAACTGGCGGAACTCGACCAGGACAGAGCCGCGGGCAACCTCGACGAAGAAACCTATATCCAGGCCAAAGAGGAACTGGAAGCGGGATTGCTGGAGGACACCGAAGGAGAAGACAGGGTTGTCCGGGTACGGCCAGCCAGTGCCCGGGCCGCTACCCTTGCCGTCGTGCTTCTGGTGCCTTTGTTGAGCATTGGTCTGTACATGCAACTTGGTGCGCCCCGGTTGCTGGGAACCAGTGGCACTCCCGGCGCACCCAATCCCCATGAAATGAACGCCGGTGGCAAGGCCATGAGCATGGAGGAGGTGCTGGCAAAGCTGGAACAGAAGATGAAGGACAATCCAGACGATGCAGAGGGCTGGTACATGCTGGGACGTGTCTACCAGTCCATGAATCGTTATGCGGATGCCGTTACCGCCTACGAGAAGCTGGCTGCGCTGACAGACAATCATCCTCAGGCCCTGATACCTCTGGCGGATTCCCTGGCCATGGTTCAGGGTGGAAAGCTGAGTGGCCGTCCGTATGATCTGGTGCGCCAGGCTTTGGAAAAAGCCCCGGATGATCCCACGGCTCTGTGGCTGGCGGGCCAGGGCGCCATGGAAACCGGGGACTACCAGAATGCCATCTATTACTGGCGGCGGGCGGAGTCCGGACTGGCTGACAAGCCTGATTATGTGCAGGAACTGCGCACCTTGATCCTCCAGGCCAAGACAGCGGCAGGCAAGGCGGGAATCACTGTGGAAGATCCCGGCTCCGCCGTGGCAGTGGCTAAAGCCGCCCCGGCAACCCGACAGCCGGCAAACGTCAGCGCCAGTATCCCTCTGAAAGTCCGTATCAGCCCGGCGCTCAAGGACAAAGCCAAGCCTGGCGATCGTTTGTTTATTTTCGCCAAGCAGGTGGGCGGACGTCCCATGCCCGTGGCGGCGATTCGGCTCACGGCGGGAGATCTGCCTGCGGAACTCACCCTGGACGACAGCAACATGCTGCAGCCCGGCAGCAAACTGTCGGATTATCCGCAACTCAAACTGGCGGCGCGCATTGCCAAGGGCAATCAGCCCATGGCTTCCAGTGGCGACCTGCAGAGCGGTGAAGTCATCGTGGATGTTGCTTCAGGAAAGCCCGTGGAGCTGGTGATCGATCAGGTCGTGCCCTGATCCAGGCCGGTTTTTTACCGGTGCGCGCTATTTCCAGAGTAACGCATGGAGCGGTTGCCGAGGGTTAGGGTGAGGGGATAATTGTCCGTACACCCCCTCCCAAACCCTTCCCCGCGTGCGGGGGCATGAAAAAACCGTAGGTCGGACTTCAGTCCGACATTCTCTCCTGTTCGCGGCTGATGTTGTCGGGCTGAAGCCCAACCTACAAATATCAATCAAGCTTCCTTTTTTGTCCTGTATTGATATAAAATATATCAACCTATAGGATATTCATTGCTATCTCTTTATGATCAGTGGCGCCCAATTACGCGCAGCGCGCGCTTTGCTGGATATGGACAGAAAGACCCTGGCCGAGCTGTCGGGGGTATCCCTGCCTACCATTCAGCGCATGGAATCTTCGGATGGCGTGGTCGGCGGCACTGTGGATACCCTGATGAAAGTGGTGGCGGCTCTGGAACAGGCGGGGGTTGAACTCATTGCCGAAGATGCGCCCAGCCAGGCCCGTGGGCGCGGTGTGCGCCTGAAACGCAAGGGTTGAGCATGGAAGCACTGAATCTCGCGTTGCTTGGTGTCGTACTGGCGTTGCTCTCTGCCGGTTTTGCCCTGTTCAGTTCCCATTATTCCGTTTTGACCCGCTGGCTGGTGATTCCCCTGCTGGGCCTTTCCGGGCTTCTCGTGGCCGTAGCCGGGATGCAGTTGTTGCTGTCCGGCGGCGCTGTTTTCACGGCGGAACTGCCTTTTGGCCTGCCATGGCTGGCCTGGCATGTGCGTCTGGACATGTTGTCCGGTTTCTTTTTGCTGCTGATCGGCGTGGTTTGCGTGGCGGTGGCGTTCTACGCGCCGGGCTACCTGCGTGAGTTCGAACATGGCCGGGGTTCCATGGCGGTGCTGGGCGGTTTCACCGGGCTGTTTGTGGCGGGCATGCAGCTGGTGGTCCTGGCGGATGACGCTTTCCTGTTCATGGTGGCCTGGGAACTCATGTCCCTTTCGTCATATTTCCTGGTGACCTTTCAGCATGAGAACGCGGCTAACCGCCGGGCAGGTTTTTTGTATTTGATGATGGCGGAGATCGGCGCCCTGTGTATTCTCCTCGGCTATGGGGTTCTGGCGGGCAATGGCCACGGCTTTGCCTTTGATGCCATGCGCTCGGCTCAGGTGGGCGGTCTTTGGGCCACGGTGGCCTTTGCCCTGGCTTTCCTCGGTTTCGGCATGAAGGCCGGATTGCTGCCGGTGCATGCCTGGCTGCCCGAGGCGCATCCCGTGGCGCCTTCCCATATCTCCGCCCTCATGTCTGGGGTGATGCTCAAGGTGGCGGTCTATGGCTTCATCCGCTTCAGTTTCGATCTGCTGGGCGGTATTCAGTGGAGCTGGGGCGTGGCGGTTCTGCTGGTGGGCAGCATATCCGCTCTCATGGGGGTGCTCTATGCCCTGATGCAGCACGATTTGAAGCGCCTGCTGGCCTATCATTCCGTGGAAAATATCGGCATTATTTTCATCGGCCTGGGACTGTCCATGGTCTTCGAGGGCGCCGGGCATCACCTGCTGGCGGCCCTGGGACTGGTGGCGGCCCTGTACCATACCATCAACCATGCCCTGTTCAAGAGCCTGCTGTTCCTGGGCGCCGGCGCGGTGCTGCACAGCTCCCATCAGCGGGACATGGAACACATGGGCGGCCTGCTCAGGCTGATGCCCTGGACCGGCCTGTTCTTTCTCGTGGGCTGCATATCCATTGCGGCGCTGCCGCCGTTCAACGGCTTCGTTTCGGAGTGGCTGACATTTCAGACCGCCCTGCAGGCCTGGTCTCTGGAGAACGGCGTGTTGCGCAGCCTGATACCTGTGGCAGCCGCCATACTCGCTCTGACCGGCGCCCTGGCCGCGGCCTGTTTCGTCAAGGTGTATGGGGTGAGTTTCCTCGGTCAGGCGCGCAGCAAGCAGGCGCGCAAGGCGCGAGAGGTTGATATGGGCATGCGTCTGGGGCAGGGCTTTCTGGCCCTGTTGTGTCTGCTTCTGGGGGTTCTGCCCACTACCATGATCCATCTTATCGATGCCATCCCCCGGCAGTTGCTGCATACGGGTCTGGACAAGGCCACGGCCCATGGCTGGCTGTGGCTGACGCCCCTGGGGGGGCAGACCGCCAGTTATTCGGCAGGCCTGGTGCTGTTGGGGCTGCTGGCGGCCTGGTGGCTGGCGGCGCTGATATTGCGCCGGGGCGGTGTGCGCCAGGTACGCCGTTGCGATGCCTGGGATTGTGGCTTCTCTCCCTTGAACGCCCGCATGCAGTACACCGCCACGGCATTCTCCCAGCCCATACGCCGGGTGTTCGGCATGTTGTTTGCCATCGATGAAAGCGTGAAACATGATGAGAGCGGCCAGTTGCGTCACAGCCTGCAGGTGGGTGACCGCCTGTGGGGCTGGTTGTACGCGCCGGTAATACGCTCTGTTCTCCAGGCCGGCCGCGTGGCGGGAAGGCTGCAGACCGGGCATTTGAGAAACTATCTGGGCTGGACCCTGGGAACCCTGGTGGTGCTGTTATGGCTGATTTCCTGAGTCTTTCCGGCTGGCTCATCGTGCTTCTGCAGGGCATCCTGTTCCTGCTGGGCGCGCCCCTGCTGGCGGGCTGGATCCGCTTTGTGAAAGCGCGCCTGCAGAACCGCCGGGGCGCGCGCATCATCCAGCCCCTGCAGGATCTGTACAAGCTGTTCGGCAAGGAAGCCCTGGTGGCGCATACCGCATCCCTGGTGTTCCGGGCGGCGCCCTATGTGGTTTTTGCCAGTGCCCTGGTGGCCGTGTCCCTGGTGCCTTTGCTGGCCACTAACCTGCCTTCCGCCATGGCGGCGGACATGATCGTATTGGTGGGGCTGCTGGCGCTGGGACGTTTCTTCCTCGCCCTGGCGGGAATGGATGTGGGCAGCAGTTTCGGCGGCATGGGCTCATCCCGGGAAATGATGGTTTCCGCCCTGGCGGAACCGGCCATGCTTATGGCGGTGTTCACCCTGGCCATGAGCGCCCACAGCACCAATCTTTCTTCCGTGGTGGATTTCAACCTGGCCAACGGGTTGATACTGCGGCCGTCCTTCCTGTTTGCCCTGTTGGGGCTGATGCTGGTGGCGGTGGCGGAAACCGGGCGTATTCCCGTGGACAATCCGGCCACCCATCTGGAGCTGACCATGATCCACGAGGCCATGATTCTGGAATATTCCGGACGCCATCTGGCCCTCATGGAATGGGCGGCTCAGCTCAAACTTATGCTTTACGGAGTGCTCATCGTCAACCTGTTCTTTCCCTGGGGTATCGCCACGGGGGACACGGCGGGCGCCCTGCTCATGGGACTGCTGGCGGTGACCGTGAAGCTGCTGCTGCTGGGCGTGGTGGTGGCGGTGATGGAAACCGTGCTGGCCAAGATGCGCCTGTTCCGCGTGCCCCAGTATCTCAACCTGGCTTTTCTTCTGACCCTGCTGGGCCTGTTCTCCCACATCATCCTGGAGACCGGGACATGAACATGAGCCATCTGCCCCTTCTGCAACAGGGCATCGCGGTGCTGGCGGCCCTGGTGCTGTTCACCTCCTTCGCCTTGCTGGCCCAGACCCGCCTGACATCGGCCATCCACAGTTTTGCCTGGCAGGGGGCAGGGGTGGCTCTGGTCACCGCTCTGGTGGCCTATTCCAGCCATACGTCCCACCTGTACCTGTCTGCCGCCCTCACCCTGGGGCTGAAGAGCCTGCTGATTCCCTGGATGCTGCATCGCCTGGTGCGTCAGTTGAACATGGAGCGTCTGGTGGAGAATATTGCCCATCCGGCCGTGTTGCTGCTCACTGGCGCCGCCCTGGTGATTTTTTCCTACTGGGTATCACTGCCCATAGAGAAGCTGGGGCTGGGCGACACGCGCAACATCGTGGCCATCAGTCTTTCCGTGGTGTTGCTGGGCTTGTGGATGATGGTATCGCGCCGCCAGGTCATTGCCCAGGTGCTGGGTTTCATGTCCATGGAGAACGGCCTGTTCCTGGCGGCGGTGGCCTCTACCCGCGGCATGCCCCTGGTGGTGGAACTGGGTGTCGCCTTCGACGTATTGGTGGCGGCGGTGCTGTTTGGCATCTTTTTCTTCCATATCAGCGAAAGCATCGAGTCCCTGGACGTTGATCGTTTGAACCGGCTCAGTGAACGGGAGGAGCATTCATGATTGCATTCTGGCTGGTCCTGCTGCTGCCCGTGGCCGGCAGTATGCTGTTAGCCCTGACCTCCAGCCTGGTGGTGAGCGGCTGGCTGAATGTGTTTTTCTGCGCCCTGGAGTTTCTGGCCTCCCTGTGGCTGGCGGTGCTGGTTCATGCTGGCGGCAGCCTGGCCGTGGCGGGATTCCAGATCGATGCCTTCAATGTGTACCTGATCATGCTCACGACCTTCGTCGGTCTGACCACGGCCATATTTTCCCGTCCTTACATGAAGGATGTCTGCGAGCAGGGGCGCCTGACACGCCAGCGCATGCGCCTCTACCATGCCATGTTCCAGATGTTTCTGTTCACCATGCTGCTGGCTCTGGCCAGTGACAACCTGGGCATCCTCTGGGTGGCGGTGGAAGGCGCGACCCTGGCGACGGTGCTGCTGGTGAGCCTGTACCGCACGCCGGAATCCATCGAGGCTGCCTGGAAATATTTCATTCTCTGTGGCGTGGGCATTGCCCTGGCCTTGTTTGGCACGGTGCTGGTGTATTTTGCCGCCCAGCAGGTATTGCCGGACGCGGAAGCCGGCCTGAGCTGGCGGGTACTCTACCAGCATGCCGGAGAGCTGGATCCCCGGGTGATGAGCATTGCCTTCGTTTTTCTGCTGGTGGGTTATGGCACCAAGGTGGGGCTGGTGCCTATGCATTTCTGGTTGCCGGATGCCCATTCCGAAGGTCCCACCCCCGTGTCGGCGGTGCTTTCCGGCTTGCTGCTCAACGTGGCTTTGTACGCTGTGGTGCGTTTCAAGATGCTGGTGGATGGTTCGCTGCACAGCACGGACATGCCCGCCATGGCCGGGATGCTCATGATGGGATTCGGTCTGCTGTCCTTCATGGTGGCGGTGCTGTCCCTGCAGCGCCAGCGGGACATCAAGCGCATGTTCAGCTATTCGTCCATCGAACACATGGGGTTGATGACCTTTGCGTTTGGCATGGGAGGGCCCCTGGCCACCTTTGCCGGCCTGCTGCACATGCTCGTGCATTCCCTCACCAAATCCGCCATCTTTGTCACCGTGGGCCATGCCAGCCATATTGCCGGCACCCAGCGTATCGAGCACATCCGTGGACTCATCCGCACCCAGCCCGGCGTGGGCTGGGGCCTGCTCATCGGCGTGGCGGCCATTGCCGGCTTTCCGCCCTTCGGGGTGTTCACCAGCGAGTTTCTGATTCTCAGCGCCACCATCCAGAGCTGGCCCTGGTTGACGCTGCTGCTGTTGACTGGCCTGGGCATCGCCTTTGCCGGGCTGTTCCGCAACGTGCAGCCCATGGTGTATGGCGCAGCTCCCGAAGGGCAGTCGGCGGTATCCGCCAACATGCTGCCGGTGCTGGTGCATC
>Ga0256832_1000380_pt1 | contig 27956 bp, 26 predicted proteins | sample 134614metaG_FD_190534 | JGI IMG/M metagenome (GOLD analysis project Ga0256832, IMG submission 190534) | Hydrothermal vent microbial communities from Lau Basin, Pacific Ocean - 134-614 | ecosystem: Environmental > Aquatic > Marine > Hydrothermal vents | place: Pacific Ocean: Lau Basin | collected...
GGCAGGGCTTATGCCGCCGGGGATCTTGCTCAAATACAGAGGGAACTGCGCCGGCGTTTACGGGAACTGGGGCTGCAGCCAGGCATGACCCTGGCCTGCAGGTTCCGTGATCGTTTTCTGTATGCGCAACTGCTGTTTCTGCTGCCACGTATGGGTTGCCTGTTTTTACCACTCGATCCTGATTTGCCTCCTGCTGTTAGCAGGGAGTTGCTGAGCGCTGCAGGCCCGCATGTTCTGATTGAAGAGGCAGCGTTGTTGGAGAACACTGTTGGGGATACTTTCAGCACTGAGGGTGAGTATCCACTGAATCCCCGGGAACCCAGTCTGCTCCTTGCCACCAGTGGCACAACGGGCGAGCCGCGTTTGGTGGAACTGACTGGAGAAGGGTTGCAACGCAGCGCCCAGGCAGCCTGTGACTTTTTGCAACTGAAGAAAAAAGACCGCTGGCTGGCCTGCCTTCCTCTGCACCATATAGGGGGACTGAGTATCCTGCTGCGCTGTGCCTGGTGCGGCGCGGCTGCTGTGCTGGTGGATGAATTTTCACCCGGGCAGGTTCTGCAAGAGCTGCATGAGCACAGAATTACCCACCTGTCTCTGGTGCCGGCCATGCTGTACCGGTTGCTGGAAGAAAAGACAGCACCGCCCGCATCTTTGCGGGTGGTCCTGCTGGGTGGCGCATCGTCAAGTCAGGCCCTGGTGGATGAGGCCATGGGCAAAGGCTGGCCGGTCTGCCCCAGCTATGGACTCACGGAAGCGGCTTCCCAGGTAGCCACGGTTTATCCACCCGATCCGGATTGGCGCCAGGGAGAGGCAGGTGCGCCCCTTCCGCATATGGAAGTGGAAGTGGGGGAGTCGACTGGGGCCATCCGTATTCGCGGGGTTTCTGTGGCTCGCTATTGCCGGGAGGCTGCACAAGTGCGTTCGTTTCTTCTGGATGCCCGGGGGTGGCTGGATACGGGGGATGTAGGGTGGCTGGATGAGGCTGGTTGTCTGCATGTGACCGGCAGGCGGGATGATGTGCTCATCAGCGGTGGAGAGAATATTCACCCTGCTGTCGTAGAGGCGGTTTTTTCTGACTGTCCCGGCGTGGCGCAGGCCGCCGTTACTGCTGTGGATGACCCCCGTTGGGGAGATGCGCTGGTGCTGTTGTACCAGGGACCGGCCCGGTATGAAACCGTGCGGCGCTGGGCCAGAGACCGGCTGCGGGCCGGGTTTCGTCCCCGGCATATCTTTCATGTGGAGGAGCTGCCACGCAATTCCCTGGGCAAACTGCTGCGCGGGGAGCTGAAACGGCTCGCCAGGGAACAGCTTCAGGACGCCTGAAAATATCCGTCATGAGTGCCCGGGCTGTTCTTCAATCGGTTAACGCCTGAAGAGTCTCTTTCAGCTCCGGCGGTAGAGACAGGGGGCGCTGCTTCTCCCGGTCGATGAAGACATGGCGGGTGAGAACGGTTGCGCACAACTGTTGTTCCCTGTGAAAGCTGTACCGGAATCCAATGGAGCTGTTTCCTGGTGGCAGGGCCTGTACCCGGATCTCGATTTCGTCAGCCAGCTCCATGGGCAGGTGGAAATCCGCCTCTGCATGCACCAGGGGGATCAGACAGACGCCTTCCTGAAGCAGGGTCTTAAGATCCCAGCCCAGTTCGTGCATGAGCGTACTATAGGCATCATGGGCGTGGCTGAACAGGTGGGCATGGAACATCACGCCTGCGGCGTCAACTTCATGAAAAGGAACCCTGAACAGGTAACGATAAGCGCTCATGTGGATGTATGCCGATTCCCGGGGTGCTGGTCAGATGAATGCATCCTGCCTCAATGACGGGGGCGCTGGCAACATCCTTTTGCAGCCAGGAGCTGGTGGCCAGGCCGTGAATCATGCCAGGGATCAGGCTGTTCACAGCGGCTGCCAGCTGGCAGGTGGCATGTACACCGATGGCGGATTCCAGTACGGTGGTCACCACGCAGTTCTTGCCCGATTCACGGATCTGTCCCGCCAGGTTGAAGCTGTGTCTGAGGCCGCCCACCACAACAGGTTTCAGCACCAGTTGCCGGATAGTGCTGTCCAGTACATCCTGAAAGCGCATGTATTTCAAAGATTCGTCCAGGGCAAGGGGCAAAGGCGTGTGTTCCTGTAAGCGGCTCAGGTCTTCTAGGCTTCCCCCGCGCAGAGGCTCTTCCAAGGATTCTACAGGCAGGTCTTTGAGTCCATCGAGGAAGCGCCGCGCCGTGTCATAGTCCCAGGCGCCATTGGCATCCAGGCGCAGACCCATGCCCGTCGGGAGCTGGCGGCAGAGGCGTTGCAGGCAGTGCAGTTCTTCTTCCATGTCGTGGTGCCCGGCTTTGATTTTGACGATACGGAAACCATCTTGGGCGGCAGTATCCACCTCGCTCTGACAGGCAGTGCCTGCCAGGCTGTTCGTCTCGATCCCGCTCCTGGCGGCAGGGCTGAGAATCTGCCTCAGAGCTTGGCCCGCTTCCTGGGCGAGAAGATCCAGGGCTGCGCATTCCAGAGCATGGCTGGCAGCCGGGAAATCAGAGCGGTATCGGCCTGCTTCCTCCAACAGGCTGTCCTTATCCGGAAAGGTTTTTCTTGCCCACGTCTCCAACAACCCCCGGGCCTGGTGCGCCGATTCTGTGCCGCTGCCGGGGAGCGGCGCGCAATCTCCCAGGCCATGAAAATGCTCTCCCGCAACCTTTACTATCCATCCTTCCCGTACCCGTAATCCCCCTTGCCGGCGGCCTGGCCAGCCGGCGATCAGGGGCAAGGCATAGCGCTGATGCTGGATTCGGATGTTCATTTTTTGGGTAGATTAGAAAATTCCGTTATTGTTTTTGATATATGTCAAACCAAGCCTGTGTGAAATGACACACACTACCACTGTCCGTTCAATCGGCACCGGCCAGCTTTTGGCGGGTCAACTTTATTGGTTGAAACAGGGCAGTAGTTTTGCCTCTGTTATCAGTCGTTTATAAGGTAGTTACCAGAAGGAGAATACCATGAAAATACGCAAGCCTATGCTTGCCTCCCTTATCGCTTTGACGGTGGGACTGACTGCTGGAGGCCAGGCATGGTCTCAGGACACGTTGAAAGACGTGATGAAAAAGCGCGGTCTGACTGAAAAAGACATATTGGCGGCGGCGAAAACCTACACTCCTACCGGTGGCCGCGATGAATATATCGCGTTCAGCTCCGGTGGCCAAAGCGGTCAGATTATCGTGTATGGCATCCCGTCCATGCGCATTCTCAAGTACATCGGCGTATTCACGCCGGAACCCTGGCAGGGTTACGGATTTGATGACGAGTCCAAGGAAGTGTTGGCTCAAGGCCGTATCGAAGGTAAAGATATTGTCTACGGCGACACCCACCACCCAGCCATATCTGAGACCAACGGTGATTACAACGGCAAATATCTGTTCATCAACGACAAGGCCAACCCGCGTATTGCGGTTATCGACCTTAAGGATTTTGAAACCAAGCAGATCGTGGTCAACCCTCTGTTCCGTTCCGAACATGGAGGCGCTTTCGTTACACCCAATACCGAATATGTAATGGAAGCCACCCAGTATGCTCACCCGTACAAAGGCAGCGGTTTCGTACCTTTGGAAGACTTCAACGAGAAGTACCGTGGTGGTCTGACCTACTGGAAGTTCAACATGGAAAAGGGCCGCATCGAGCCCGAAAACTCCTTTACCTTTGAGTTGCCCCCCTACAGTCAGGATTTGTCTGACGCAGGTAAAGGGCCTACCTACGGTTGGGGTTTCACCAACTCCTTCTGCTCCGAGCGCTATGTAGGCGGTATTGAGAAGGGACGTCCTCCCTTCGAAGCAGGCTGTTCCTCCAAGGACACCGACTTCATGCATCTGACCAACTGGAAGAAAGCTTCCGATTTGGTCAAGGCGGGCAAGATCGGTAAGAAAGTCAACGGCATGACCCTCATTTCCATGAAGGAAGCCGTGGCCAACAACCTGTTGTATCTGATCCCCGAGCCCAAGTCACCTCACGGTGTTGACGTGGTTCCCACCGGCGACAAGATCGTCGTATCCGGCAAGCTGGACAGCCACACCTGGGTATATGACTGGAAGAAGATCCAGAAAGCCATGAAGAACAAGAAGTTCGAAGGCAAGGATCCCTATGGTATTCCCATCATCGCGTTGAAGGATGCGCTGGACAAGTCCGTGGCCGTCGGCCTTGGTCCTCTGCACACCCAGTTCGATTCCAAGAAATGCGTGGCCTATACCTCTATTTATGTGGACTCCATGATCACCAAGTGGGACTACTGTAAAGGCAAGGTGCTGGATCAGCTGCCCATTCACTACAACGTGGGTCACCTGATGGCGATGGAAGGCGATTCCGTGTCTCCTGACGGTAAGTACCTTGTTGCTTTGAACAAGCTGGCTATCGACCGCTTCAATCCGGTGGGTCCCCTGCATCCGCAGAACCACCAGCTCATCGATATCAGCGGCGACAAGATGCAACTGCTGTACGACATGCCCATTCCTCTAGGCGAGCCGCACTATGTGGTTGCCATCAAGGCTGACAAACTCAAGCCGGAGATTCGTTACAAGTCCGGCTGGAACAGCCGCAAGGATGAGCGTTCTCCCTGGAAGACCCGTGCAGGCCGCGAGAAGATCGAGCGTACCTGTGATGCAAACGGCAAGTGCACTGTCAATGTCTATGGCACGGCCATCCGTTCCCACCTGACGCCCGAGATCATCGAAGTAACCGAAGGCGACACCGTTTCCATCCACGTTACCAACCTGGAGCGTGCTGAGGACGAGGTTCACGGTTACGCCATGTACGGCCACAACGTTCAGCTCTCTGTTGAGCCGGGCAAGACGGCCAGCACCACCTTCGTTGCCGACAAAGCAGGTGTCTATCCTTATTACTGCACCGAGTTCTGCTCCGCGCTCCACCTGGAGATGCAGGGTTATCTGCTCGTGCAGCCCAAGGGATACAAAGCGAAGGCCGGTGGTCTGAAGGCCGGTACCAACTACACCGAAGCTGATTACAAGAAGCAGGTAAAGACCAACATCGATACCCAGGCTGTAATCAACCAGGTTGTTGGATTCATCACCAGCCACAACTACAAGGATTTCCCGACCGTAGTTGCTCTGGTTGAAGATGCTACCGACCAGCTGGGCTTCGCCAAGGAAGCCAAGGCCAAGGCCGAAGCGGCCGCTGCCAAGAAAGACTGGAACAACGCCATGCTTTGGGCGAACCAGTGGTGGCAGTATCAGGTCAAGACCGCTGACCTCGGTCTGCGTGCCAAGACCTATCTGGAAGAGCACGGCGCCAAGAAAGTCAAGTAAGGCGCTTTTCCCGGCACCGCCTTGATGAAAGGCAAGGTGCCGGGGAACTCATTCAGGCTGTAATATGGGGGTGATTTTTCACCCCCTCTTTCTTTCAGGAGAATATGAAGTTATGAAAAAACAACTTATCGTTGCCGCGACCGTTTCCATGGTTTTGGCTGTCAGCGCCTTTGGAGGCAGTGCTTCTGCCGCCAGTGGCAAGCGCCTGTTCATGACCTGCACTGCCTGCCATGGCAAGGACGGCAAGAGCCCCATTATGCCGGCCTATCCAAAAATTGCAGGCCAGAACAAGGAATACGTTTTGCAGCAGGTTAAGGACATCATGTCCGGTAAACGTTCCAATGGCCAGTCTATAGCCATGAAAGGCGTGCTGGTTACGCCGACAGGAGAACCCCGTTTCAGTGACGAAGATCTGGATGTGCTGGCTGATTACGTGTCCAAGCTGGCGCCCTGATCTGGTTGATTTGGAGTCATGTAACGGCCTGGCTTGCGTCAGGCCGTGTTTTTTTCTTCGTTTTACCTGAGTCTTTTCGAGGCTCGATAGGTGTAGCGCATCGGTTAATGACAGCATAATTCAGCATATGAGCAATAAACGTTCTTTTTGGAGTGCACTGGGTCTGGTGATTTTGGGTGTCGTATTGTGGGGTGGTTTCAATACGGCTATGGAAGCGACCAATACGCTGCCATTCTGCACCAGCTGTCATGAAATGCGGGACAATGTCTATCAGGAATACAAGACCTCCGTGCACTATTCCAATCCGGCTGGCGTACAAGCCATTTGTCCTGACTGCCATGTTCCCAAAGCATGGGTTCCCAAGGTCATCCGCAAGATTCAGGCTTCCAACGAAGTTTATCACTGGCTCATAGGCACCATCGATACCAAAGAGAAATTTGAAGCGCGGCGCCCCAAACTGGCCAGTCATGTGTGGAAGGTCATGAAGGAGACTGATTCAAGGGAGTGCCGCAATTGCCATAAATTTACTGCCATGGATTTCAAAGGGCAGGCGCGTTTCGCCGCCCGCATACATAAAGATGCCATTAAAGAGGGAAAGACCTGCATCGATTGCCACAAGGGCATCGCTCATCACTTGCCGAAAACGTATACCGTAAAAGCTGAACTGCCCGAGTATGACCCGGAAGACGCGGAAGATATCATGGAAATCTGTGCGGGTTGCCACGGAATATATGGGCAGGGGACCCCGGATGGCGAGTATCCACGTCTGGCGGGTTTGAATCCCGCCTATCTGGCGAAACAACTCGAGGCCTTCAAATCGCGAAAACGCATCAATATTCCCATGATTCCCTACGCAAATGATCGGGAGCTGCCAAAAAAGGACGTGGAGACCATTACGGCTTATCTGGCCAGTATCCAATTGCCTGTTCACATGGAGGCGGTGGACGAAGTGCAAACTCAACAGGAGGATTTTGATGCCCTGGGGCGCTTGGAGGAGAGCAAGCGGGTATTGAATATACCCCATTACCCTGGTAATGCAGATGCTGGAGCGCGTCTTTACCATAAAGAATGCGCCACCTGCCATGGGAAAAAGGGTGAGGGTAATCGTTTGCTGACCATTCCCCGGCTCACCGGGCAACATAGCAAGTATCTGCTGCGGCAGATCGATAAGTTCCGCAAGGGAAAGCGTTTTCACGATGACCCGAGGGATCAGAAGATATTTCAACAGTTTAGCGATGCGGAGATCGCTGACATACTGGCCTGGTTGTCCTACCAGGATGACTAAAACCTCATAAACAGTACAGTAATAGGAAATTCAACCACTTATGGGCCGCACTTGATTTTCCTCAAGTGCGTAGCATAGTTGGAATGTTACTATTTCATGGTTTTTTAATACGGGCTGAGGCTTGTGGTAGTTGCAATGCCTGCCCACGAGTGCATTTATCGGAGAATTGTAAATATGAACAAACGTTTGATGGTGTCTACGCTGGGCTTTGCCGCTACTATGCTGATAAGTGGTACCGCCTTTTCAAATCAGTGGATGTCCAAGGGTGGAGAGCGCGATGAAGCGCTGCATCTGAAACCGGATCATGAAAATGGTATCGAGACCTTTGAAGTCTGTGCCGCCTGTCATCTAACCGAAGGCTGGGGTACGAAGGACGGTACTTTTCCACAGATCGCCGGTCAGCATCAGACCGTTCTGGTCAAACAACTGGCGGATATCCGTGAAGGCAACCGTGACAACCCCACCATGTATCCTTTCGCCAAACCCGAATCCATCGGTGGTCCCCAGGCTATGGCAGACGTGACCCACTACATTGCCGGCCTGAAAATGAATCCGGATAACGGCAAGGGAGAATGGGCGGAAGGTACCCCTGAGTGGGAACACGGCAAGCAGTTGTTCAAAGACAATTGCGTGAAATGCCATGGCGACCAGGGTCAGGGAAATGCCGAAAAATTCTATCCTAAGATCCAAGGGCAACACTACAAGTACATGGTGCGTCAGTTCGAGTGGATTCGTGACGGCAAACGCCGCAACGCCAACCCGGACATGGTCAAGCAGATTAAGGAATTCAGTGATGACGATATGAAACACGTCATCAATTATGTTTCACGGATTCCTGTGCCGAAAGAAGATCTGGCGCCATCCACAGATTACGTCAATCCTGACTATGATTGATTTGCTGCCTCAGGCCAAGGTCTGAGGCGGTGACTGTATTGATTTGCGATTTCCCGCCGGGCCTGGAGCCTGGCGGGAGATTTCAAACAGAAAAAAGCGACTTGTCGCTTTTTTCTGTTTGGGGCCGTGAAAACCCATAACTTTACTATGGCCATGATTGCGGGAAATCATGGCTTGTTGCAGTAAAACACACTAAATTTTAACGTCCTAGATTTTTCAACCCAACAGGTAATGTCATGTCCAAGCGCATAATTCTTTCCAACTTGCTGATACTGGCCAGTATCGCCTTGCTGGCAGTCATCTACTTCGCCCCGGCCTGGTGGGTGTCCCTGACTGCGCCCAACTATCCGAAAGAAGCTTTCCCCGATGGAGTTCGCATCGAGTTTCACATGAATGGCGTGTTCAATGGCTGTAAAAAGGTGGACAAGCAGGAGATCGAGGAAAGCGAAGCGCTGGACTGCGTGCATGAGATGGATACCATCAACCACTATGTAGGTATGTATCCCATTGCTGCGGGGGGGGTTATCGAGCGGGCCTTCTCTCCCTTCCTCATGGCCTTTCTGGCGGTGATGTTGCTGGGCTTTGCCTGCACCAAACCCAAGATTCGCGTGCCCCTGATGGCGGTAGGTTTTGGTGCCATTGCTGTCTGGATGTACATGACCTGGTATGGGAAGGACGGTATTAAGTATCAGAACGCCGGCTATATCGAAGCCCTGGTAACCTCTATGGATCAGGACACAGAACGCGGCAGCGATCGCAATAAGAATGATGAGCTCATCGAGCGTATGAAGAAGGCGCTTCCTGAAAATGTCGTATCCGTGGAAGAACAGAAAGACAGCAGTGATGAGATGGTCAAGAAACTGGCTGGCCTGGGTGGCGCCCTGGTGAGCGACAAGGATCTCGGTGTGAAGCTGGATAAGACTGTGGATGCCGGCGGTGCTACAGGTGATCCCAAAACCGACAACATTGCTTTGCTCAAGACCTCTTTTCTTATCGACCAGAAGAAAAAACCTGCCAATGAACAGGAAGAATGGACGGGCAGCAATGCCCAGGTCATGCGCTGGCATTATGCCAAGAGCCTGGGCCGTTACTTCAACAACCAGGAAGAAATCCGGCCCATGGTGAAAAAGATGTCTGCGGCTTCCCATGTGGTGTTCTGGGGTATCATCGCTGCCATGGTGCTGCTGGTCTGGGGTGCACGAAAGAACCAGGGGATTCTCTACTGGCTGCTGATTGCCGTACCCATGGCGCTTCCCGTTTTCTTCGTTGTCGAGTATTCCGCCTGGTTGTGGTGGTATGGGCATAACCTCAATGCCATGGGAGCCTTTACCGTGAAGCCATTCATGCCGACAGTATTTGGTCAGGGCAAGGTGGCCCAGTTCACCACCCATTCCTATCCTGATCTGGGCTTTGGCCTGATGATGCTCATGGCCGCCCTGCTGGCTGTTGCCGCGCTCTTGCGAGTCAAGGACGCCCGGCAGCAGTGATACGCCAGCGCATTTGGGGCTTGCTGTTTCTGCTGTTGCCCGCAGTTTGTGCTGCGGGCTATCCTTCCCTGCAGGAACTGGTGGACAAGACGCCCAAAGGTGAGACTCTGGTTCTGGAACCTGGCACTTATGCAGGCCGGGTGCTTATTACCCAGCCCATTACCATTGATGGGCAGAACAAGGCAACCGTGGATGCCGGCGGCAAGGGTTCGGTGATCGTCATCAAGAGCGATGGCGTGACTATCAAGAACCTGCACCTGACCAATTCAGGGGAATCCACCAATGACCTCGATTCCGGTGTGCAGGTGCGTGGCAACTTCAATGTGATCAAGAACAATGTCATCGACAATGTTCTGTTTGGTGTGGATCTGCAGCAATCACGCAACAACATCGTCAAGCGCAACCATATAAGTTCCAAAGACGAGTTCTCTCTGGGCCAGAAGGGTGATTCTGTGCGCCTGTGGTACAGCTTTGAGAACAAGGTGTTGGACAATGTGACCGATCGCGTTCGGGATATGGTGGTCTGGTATTCCGCCAACAACGTAATCTCCGGCAATCACACCACCAACAGCCGCTATTCCCTGCACTTCATGTATTCCCGTTACAACCTGGTGGAGAACAACGACTATGTGAATAATGCCGTGGGCATCTTTCTGATGTACAGCGACAGTGTTGTGGTGCGCAACAATCACATAGCCCATGCTGCCGGGCCGACGGGAATCGGTATTGGTTTCAAGGAAACTTCAGATCTGACCATAGAGGGCAACAAGATTCTGTATTGCGCCAGCGGCCTGTATATCGATGTGTCGCCTTTTCAACCGGATACCACCAACCGTTTCAATGACAATCTGATTGCCTATAATGGCATCGGTATCCGTTTTCTCAATGACTGGCACAGCAATATCTTCAAGGACAACCGCTTCGTGGACAACCTGACCCAGATCGTTGTTTCCGGAGGCGGCACCGCCAATCGCAACGAATGGACGGGCAATTACTGGAGCGATTACGAAGGTTTTGACCAGAACGGTGATGGCATAGGGGACAGCCCCTATGAACTCTATGCTTATGCTGACCGCCTGTGGCAAAATGAACCTTACGCCCAATTTTTCAAGGGTTCGCCTCTGCTGGAAGTGCTCGATTTCCTGGAGCGTCTGGCGCCCTTTTCCGAACCGCGCCTGCTGGTGCGCGACGACAAACCCTACCTGAAAATGCTGGCCCTGAACGAGCGGCCCGCATCCCCGGAGCCGGTGGTGAAAGCCCCTTCAGCCCCGGAACAGGATCCTGCTGATCTGAGCAACGCCCTGAACGCCTTGCGCAAGAGCCTGGAGAACTGATTATGAGCAAGAAACCACAAAAACGCCTTACTCCCAAGCAACGGGAGCGCCGCAAATTTCTGCGCTCCATTGCCCTGACGGCGGGAATCAGTGGTATCGCCTTGTTGGGCATGGTGCCTGTACTGGGGAAATGGGTACAACGTATACGGCCACCTGGTGCGCTCAAGGAAGAAAAGTTTCTGGCGGCCTGCATCAAATGCGGGCAGTGCGTACAGGTGTGTCCCGTGGAAGCGATCAAGCTTGCGGACATGACCGATGGCCTGGGCGTGGGGGTTCCCCATATCGAACCCAGAGAACAGGCCTGTGATTTCTCCTGTGATGGTCTGCAGTGTGTGCTGGCCTGCCCCACGGGCGCGCTGATTCATGAGATCTCTTTTGAATCAGAAGTGGACATGGGCGTAGCCAAGGTCGTCAACCCCACCAAGTGTCTTGCCGTGCAGGGCAAGGGTTTCAAGGGGCTGGCGCGGGGTGAGGATTTCAAGGGCAAACTGCGTTATGCGGAGATAGACCGTTGGAATCCCATCAAACTGGCCGATCATCCCTATGACCTGGAGCTTTGCGATCTTTGCGTGCGTCAATGTCCCATTGAACTCAATATAGCGAAATGCGCTGCTGAAGATGCCGAGCAGAAACAGGGCAAGGTCGATCTGGTGGCCGTACGGCAGAAGAACGAGTGCGCACCCAAGCATGCCATTGAACTGCAGAATATCAACGGTGTAATGACCCCGGTGATTCTGGAGGGCTGTGTGGGTTGTGGGGTATGTGAAATGGTGTGTCCGGTGGAGCCTGCAGTCATCGTCATGGACAGCAGTGAGAGCCGCGCCAACAGCGAGGGGATGAGAATACTATGAGCAATGTCATCGAATCGATCCGTGTACTGCTGGGCGGAGCGCCCAAGCGCATAGCTAAAAAAGATCTCCCAGAGGAAGTGCGTGAGTTGCACGCGCACAAGTTTGCAGACAAGGAACGCATTGAGAAGATCCATATCGAGTTGGCGGAAAAGCACGCCAACCCCCCCCCGGAACGCCTGCGGCGCAAACGCTGGATGGTGCTCATAGCGGTCAACCTGCTGTTCGTGCTCTCCTACCATCTGGATATCCAGTTGCTCGAAGGTGCCCTGACGGCTTCCCGTTTCGCCGGTTTCCACATGGCGGATCTCAATTCCGCCTTACAGGTCATGCTGGCTTTCAAGCATGTGGTCATCAACCTGGTCATAGGCACCACTACGGTGTTCATTCTCTGGTGGCTGCTGGGCGGCCGCACCTTCTGTTCCTGGGTCTGTCCCTATCACCTGGTGGCGGAATGGGCCGAGATGCTGCATCTCAAGCTGGTAAAAAAGGGCTGGGCCAAGGATATACAGTTCGACCGCCGTTCACGCACCTGGTTGTGGCTGGTGTTTGTCATTTTGGCGATAGTGACCGGTTATACCGTTTACGAGAGCATATCCCCCACGGGCATACTGAGCCGGGCTTTGATCTATGGCCCGGGAGTGGCCCTGATCTGGGTATCCCTGCTGTTGCTGTTCGAAATCTTCTTTTCCCGGCGCGCCTGGTGCCGCTATGCCTGTCCTATCGGTCTCACCTATGGCATAGTCGGCGCCACTTCACCCTTTACGGTGCACTATAAGCTTCCCAACTGTTTCCATGAAGGTGAATGCCGCAAAGTCTGCCTGGTGCCTCATGTGCTGGACACAGTGCTCAAGGGCAAGGCAAAGGCCCTGGAAGTGGACATCGGCGCCGATTGCACCCGCTGCCTGCGCTGCGTGGATGCCTGCCCCACAGGGGCTCTGACATTCAAGTACAAGGGCTTGAGTTCATGATTTGTTCAGGGCTTGCCCAGGCTTGTGCTATCCTCCCGCCTCCCATTGAATCCTGAATCGGGCGGGTTTGAGCGATGCCAATGATCGAATTTCAGAAAGTGACCAAACGGTTCCGCCGTGTGGATGTGCTCAAGGGCATAGACCTGAGCATGGATCGCGGCGACCGGGTTGCCCTGGTGGGATCGAACGGTGCCGGTAAGACCACCATGATCCGCTGTCTGCTGGGTGAATACCAATGTGGCGGCAAAGTGATCGTGGATGGGCTGGAACCCCGCAAGCACCGCACGGAGGTACTCAAGCACGTGGGTTTCGTCCCGCAGATTTCCCCGCCCCTGAAAATGCCCGTGGGACAGCTGATCCGGTTTGCCGCAGGGGTTTGTGACAGCGATCCGCAAAAAATGATCCAGGTAGCAGAAAAGCTGGGCCTGGACGTGAACAGAATGCGCCATCAGCCATTCAACAAGCTTTCCGGGGGGCAGAAACAGAAGCTGCTCATCAGTATTGCCCTGGGCCGTGAATGTGAGCTGCTGGTGCTGGACGAACCGGCGGCCAATCTGGATCCGGAAGCCCGGCATATATTCTTCCAGCTGCTGGAGGAAAGGCGGGACAAGGCCGCCATGATCATATCCAGTCATCGCCTGGATGAAGTGGCCTCCCTGGTGAACCGCGTGGTGGAGATGGACCAGGGTAAGATCGTACTCAATGACCACGTGGCTGACGATGTAGACATGACCAGCATGCTCAGCTGCCGCCTGGTGCTGACCCGGGCCAGCGAGGCATTTTCCCGCACCATAGAAGAATGGCGCTTCTCCGATGTTCGCGAAGGGATCATCTGGGAAGGCCGTGTCGCCGGTCCGGACCGGTTACGTTTCCTCGGGATGCTGTCACGCTATGCGGCCATTCTCAAAGCCATACATCTGGACGAGGCGGCAGATTGATGCGGGCACTGTTGCTTTTCGCGAGCCTGGCACTGCTGGCAGCCTGCTCCGGCGAGCCGGATACCGGTCCAGGAAAGATTCGCTGGGACCGGGAGGTCTGCCAGCGTTGCGCCATGGCAGTCAGCGATCACAATTACGCCGCCCAGGTGCGGGGTGGACCTGCGGGCCAGAAAGGAAAACTGTACAAGTTCGATGACATTGGCTGTGCCGTTATCTGGCTGGATCAACAACCCTGGAAGGATAATCCAAAGACAGAAATCTGGGTTGCTGATTTCCGTAACGGTGACTGGCTGGACGCACGCAAAGCCTGGTATGTAAAGGGCAAGATCACGCCCATGGGCTATGGTCTGGGAGCCACTCCCGTGAAGCAGCCGGGTGCGCTGGATTTCGACCAGGCGCGAAAGCATATCTATGAAGTGGAAGACAAGACGCACGCCCACCGTGGCGACGAACATCAGCATTCCGCAGCTGGAGAATAAGCCATCATGAAACATCTTCTTCTGACTGCAAGAGCGGATATCAGTGAATCCCTGCGTTCACGCTGGTTCCTGGTCTATACCCTGGTGTTTGGCGGTGTCGTAGTGGCTCTGTTCGCTTCGGGGCTGACAGAATCGCGCATCATGGGATTCACCGGCCTGTCGCGTATGCTGGTCACCTATCTGCAGATCACCATGGCAGTGTTGCCTCTGTTCGTGCTCATTACCACTGTGCGCTCCGTGGCCGGAGACCGGGAAGCTGGTATCTTCGAATACATGCTGTCCCTGCCTGTGAGCCTGGCCAGCTGGTTCTGGGGCAAGCTGCTGGGGCGTTTCTTTGTCGTCTTCCTGCCAGTGGTACTGGCCATGTTCGCCGCGGTCGCCTGGGGCATGTTCAAGGGCGTGGAAATCCCCTGGAGCCAAGTGCTGTTCTACACGGGTTTTCTAATTTCCCTGGCATGGTGCTTCCTGGGCATCGGCATGCTGGTGTCCACCCTGGCGCGTTCTTCCGATGTGGCCACGGGAGCAGCTTTTCTCATCTGGCTGTTCCTGCTGCTGTTTCTGGATCTGATCCTGTTGGGCGCCCTGATCAAGCAGGGGCTGCCCCCGGAAACCATTATCGCCATTGCCCTGGCCAACCCTCTGCAGGTGTTCCGCACCGGCGCCATGCTGCTGTTTGATCCCCAATTGGTGCTGCTGGGACCGTCCGCTTACGTCATCCTGGACAATTTTGGCGAGACCGGGTATTTGGTCTGGGCGCTGGCCTATCCTTTTGCTCTGGGGAGTGTTACCGCCTGGCTGGGCTATCGCCTGTTCCGCAAAGGCGATCTGCCATAAACTTCCCCCATGGCTGAACGCAAATCCTGGATACTTCCTGTTGTCATTTTGGCTGCCGGCGCTGTTCTCGGGGGAGTGGCCTGGTATTTCCGCGACTACTTCAAGCCGCCGCCGGCACAGATGCTTTCCCTGGACGACTGTGACCTCCATAAGGGACCCTGCAGCCGGACCCTGCCCGGTGGCGGTGAAGTGATGTTTGCCATCGAACCGCGCAGCATTCCTCTTACCAAGCCTTTGAAGCTGAAAGTCCGGGTGAAAGGTGTGGATGCAAAAAAAGTGGAGGTGGATTTCTCTGGCGTCAGTATGAACATGGGCTATAACCGGCCGCTGTTGAAAAAGGTGGCAGAAGGGCTGTTTGAAGGCGATGGCCTGTTGCCTGTCTGTATCCGCCAGCGTATGGCCTGGGAGGCAAAAGTCATCCTGCGCACTAGTCAGGGTGGTTTCATACTTCCCTGGCGGTTCGAAACTGTCAAGTAACCCCCATGGGCCGGCAAGCCGACAGATTTCAACCCGTACCCGTGTGGCTGGGACGCTTGCGCATGGAACTGCGCCAGCTGGCCATGCCGGTGCTGCAATCATCACGGCGGGGACTCCTGTCCATTTCCCTGGAAGCGCCCTTGGCGCCTCCAGATGCGCCTCCCGCAGATGCCAGGGTATGGCAGTTCTGGCAGCGTCCGGCAGCACGACACTGCCTGCTGGGCCTGGGGCTGGCCCACAGGGAAACGGCATCCGGTTCGCAGCGCTTTTCTCGTCTGGATACTGCCTGGCAGGATTTGCGCAGCAGTTGGACCCGCATTGTTCAGGGACATGCCCGGCCCCGGGCCAGCGCTTTTTTGGGCTTTGCCTTTGATCCGGACTTTCAGCCTGATGCAGACTGGCGGGGGTTCGACAACGCCGTTATTCATGTACCGCGGCTGCTTGCGGAATGGCGGCGCGGGCGCTGCATCATCAGCTTCAATTGTCGCCTGGAGCATGATGGGAAGCCCGAACGCCAGTTTTCCCGATGGATGGACGATCTGGATCAATTGCTGAAACAGACGCATACGCCTGAACAGGGCCTGTCCTCCTGCGTGATCAGTGAAGAGCCCAGTGCCGTAAGCTGGCAGGCGCAGGTGGCTGATGCCGTAAGGACGGCGGAACAGGGTGGCCTGGACAAGGTCGTGCTCAGCCGACGTCTGCAACTGCGCTTCAGACAGCCCGTGGACCATCGCAGCCTGCTGCCGGGGTTGGCCAGGTGCTATCCCGGCTGCACCATCCTGTCCCTGTGTCTTGGGGGAGATGTGCTGCTGGCGGCCACGCCGGAACAACTGCTGCGCATGAATGCGCGCAGTATTCATTGTGATGCCTTGGCGGGAACTCTCCCTGTACATAGCCAGGATCGTGATGCCGACATGGAGACCCACGAACATGCGCCAGTGGTGACGGCTATCCGGCAGGCCCTGCAGCCATTCTGCCGTGAACTGCGGGTGGACCAGCGCCCAGGCAGGCTGAATCTCAACAACCTGGCGCACCTGTACACGGCGATACGCGGCGAGCTCAGGCCCGGCAGCCGGGCCATGCAGGTTCTGGACAGGCTGCACCCCACGCCTGCCGTGGGCGGTATGCCGCGAAAGCAGGCACTGGAATGGATGGGGCGGGACGAACGCCAGTCGCGAGGCTGGTACACGGGTGGATTCGGATGGCTGGGTGATGGCAACCAGGCGGACCTGTCAGTACTGTTGCGTTGCGCCCGTATCCAGGGCAACAGCGCGAGCCTGTATGCCGGCGCAGGCATTACCCGCGTCTCTGATCCGCAACGGGAGCTGCGGGAGACAGAGCTCAAGTTTGAACCCATGCTGCGGGCTTTGACCCAATGCTGAAGGATGTGGCGCAAATCCATCTTCAGGCTAGTCAGGCCCTGCTGGACGGTCTGGTTGGCGCCGGACTCGAACATCTGGTGTATTCCCCCGGATCACGCAGTACCCCTCTGACCCTGGCGGCCCTGCGTAATGAACAGATCAGCAGCAGTGTTGCCGTCGATGAACGCAGTGCGGCCTGGCTGGCTCTGGGCATGGCCCGGGTCAGCGGGCGGACTGTGGGTTTGATCTGCACGTCCGGGACTGCCGTGGCCAACTGGCATCCCGCGGTAGTGGAAGCAGACCGGCAAGGCATCCCGCTGGTGCTGATCAGCGCCGACCGTCCCTGGGAACTGCAGGATTGCGCCGCCAATCAGACCATCGACCAGGCGGGGATCTTTGGGCGCCATGTGCGCGCCTTTCATCAACTCTCCTCCCCGGACAGGCAGGACGATGCCCCAAGACGCCTGCGGGCACTGGGGCGTCAGCTGGTTCGGGAAGCCCTGGGCGTGAACAGAGGGCCGGTACACCTGAATTTTCAGTTCCGTGAGCCCCTGGTGCCTCAGATTGTCCCGGACAGAACTCCAGCGGTCAGCGTCGATCCGGTACTCAGCCCGGTGGTGTCTTTGCGTCCAGAAGCATTGGCGGCGCTGGCCCGGCAGTTGAGTCAGGGTAAAGGACTGATCATCTGTGGTCCGGGGGATCCAGTGCCGGAAGTACTGCAACTGGGAGAAGCTTGTGATGCCCCCGTGCTGGCAGATCCTCTTTCCGGGCTGCGCTTTCTGACCTCGCCCGGCGCCACCCCTCTGGCCGCTTACGATTTATTCCTGCGCGATGAGACGCTTTGTCATGCGCTGCGGCCTGACTGGATACTGCATTTTGGCGGCCTGCCTGTATCCAGATCGCTGCAGAACTGGCTTGGCGCCCAGGCCCAGGCCCGCTACTGGTGGGTGAATCCACAAGGACGCACTCTGGATCTGCCCGGATGCAGCGTGGAGACCCTGGCTGCCAGCCCCGGTGGTTTGATCCAGGGTCTTCTGGAAAAGCGCGTGTCCCACGGGCCGGGGAACTGGCTGGAGGCATGGCAGGAGCAGGAGCGCCGGGCCAGGGAACTTGTGCGGCAGGCTTCCCTGCCTCTGGAAATCCAGGTATTGCGTCGGCTTCTGGACAAACTGCCGGAAGACAGCCTGTTGTTTCTGGCCAATTCGCTACCCGTTCGGTATTTTGATGCCTGTTCTGGGATTCGCGACAAGGCCGTTGGCGTGTATGGCAACCGTGGCGCCAGCGGCATCGATGGCAATCTCTCCACCCTGGCGGGCCTGGCACGGGCCTGGCAGGGTAGTGGTCTGGCTGCCGGCATCCTGGGGGACCTGACCTTCTTTCACGATCTCAATGCCCTGTCCCTGTGCCGGGAGCAGGATGTGCTGTTGCTGTTGTTCAATAATGGCGGCGGCGGCATCTTCGACTACCTGCCCCAGGCGGATCTGGCGGAACATGAGCAGGGTTGGCGCACCCCGGTACCTTTGAATCACGACGATCTGGCGGCGGCCTTTGGTATCGCTTACCGGCAGTTGAACCAGCCGGAGGATATGGATGCGCTGCTCACGGAGTTGGTGGCGGAAAAGGGATGCCGCCTGCTGGAGATTGCTATTGACGCCAGGGTCAGCCGCCAGCAGTATCTGGAATTTACCAATCGATTTGCAGGAAACTGAATGAGCGGCAACCTGAACTGGACACCCGTAGGGGAAAAGACCTACACGGATATCCGCTATGAACAGCTCGATGGGGTGGCCAAGATTACCATTGCCCGCCCGGAAGTGCGCAATGCCTTTCGTCCGCGCACGGTGCAGGAACTCATCGATGCTTTTCATCATGCGCACCATGCCCAGGATATTGGCGTCATCATCCTCACCGGGGAAGGGGATCTGGCCTTCTGTTCCGGCGGTGATCAGAAGGTGCGTGGCACGGACGGAGGCTACAAGGATGAAGAGGGCGTGCAGCACCTGAATGTTCTGGATCTGCAGATGCAGATCCGCCGCCTGCCCAAGCCCGTGGTGGCTATGGTGGCGGGCTATGCCGTCGGCGGGGGACATGTCCTGCACCTGGTGTGCGATCTCACCATTGCTGCGGAGAATGCCCGTTTCGGCCAGACCGGCCCCCGGGTAGGTTCCTTCGATGCCGGTTTGGGAGCGGGATTGCTGGCGCGCACCGTAGGCCTGAAAAAAGCCAAGGAGATCTGGTTCCTGTGCCGCCAGTACAGCGCCCGGGAAGCGCTGGACATGGGCCTGGTGAATACCGTGGTGCCCCTGGACAGGCTGGAGGAGGAGACTCTGGACTGGTGCCGCCAGATGTTGCGCCATTCTCCCACTACCTTGCGCCTGCTCAAGGCGGGCTTCAATGCCGATACCGATGGCCTGGCCGGCATCCAGGAACTGGCGGGCAATGCCACGGCCCTGTTCTACATGTCTGAGGAAGCAAAAGAAGGCAGGGATGCTTTTCTGGAAAAACGGCTTCCGGATTTCAACAAATTCCCCCGGCGGCCATGACCGATACTGAAGGTCGGGCAGCAGCCCGGCACGGGGCAGGGCTGAAGGCCTGGCTCCCGGCCATCCGTCCCAAGACGCTGGGTTTGTCTGTCAGTCCAGTCCTGCTGGGAACGGTGCTCGGGGCCACGGGGCAGCCTGAATGGCACTGGCTGCCTGCGCTGGCCGCTCTGCTGGCAGCCATGGCCATACAGGTGGGTACCAACCTGCACAACGATGCCGCAGATTATCTAAAAGGCACGGATACGCCAGACCGGCTGGGTCCCAGCCGGGCTTCCGCCCTGGGACTGATTGATCCCCAGCGGGTGAAACAGGCGGCGTTGGCCGCTTTTACCGTAGCCTTTCTCCTGGGCATCTACCTGGTGGTCTGGGGTGGCTGGCCCATCCTGCTGCTGGGGGTGGCCTCCCTGCTGGCGGGAAGCGCGTATTCTGGCGGTCCCTGGCCCATTTCCGAGTCGCCCCTGGGAGAAATGTTCGTGTGGATGTTCTTTGGCCTGGGTGCCGTGGGGGGAAGCTACTACCTGCAGACGGGACGCCTGGATGTGGAAGTGTTGCCTCCGGCTGCCGCCCTGGGGAGTTTTGCCGCTGCGGTGCTGGTAGTGAACAATTACCGGGACCGCTACACGGATGCGCAGGCAGGGCGCAAGACCCTGGCGGTGCTTATGTCTCCCGCGGCCAGCCGCCTGGAATACAGCCTGCTCATGCTGACCCCTTTTCTGTTGCCAGGGGTGTTGTGGCGGGAGCAGGGCATTGCCTGGCTGCTGCTGCCGGCCCTGGCCGCAGCCCTGTACCTGTCCAGCCGCATCTGGCGCCTGCCTCATGGCCGGGAACTGAACGGCCTGCTGGCTGCTACAGCACGTTTTCAGCTGCTGTTTTCCCTGCTGTTTTGCGTCCAGTTATTTCTGGGGGGATAAGCATTTCGGCAGCCCGGGATCGCTGCGGGAACCGATTCCGGGCTTGCAGTGGACTGAAAATCGCGCTCCAATTGCATTTCTAACGCTTTTTGGCGCTACGACGCCAGCTCACGCTGAGGTTTATTCATGAAAGGATTTTTCAAAACAGTATTGGCTTCCCTGGTGGGACTGGTGTTGTTCTTCATACTGCTGGTGATGTTTGCAGGTGTAATCATCAGTGGCCAGGAGGCGCCCAAGCCTCTGGAAGACAACACCCTGCTGGTGGTCAACCTGTCTGTGCCCATCAGTGACAAAGCGCCACGGCAGAAGTTTTCAGATGTCATCGGGGGCGCGATACAGAAAAAGGAAACCGGCCAGCAGTCCTTGCGCACAGTGGTGAGGGCCATACGCAAGGCGGCAAAGAACGAGCATATCAGCGCCCTCTATCTCAAAGGCAGCGTGGTACGCAAAGACTATTCCTCGGGTTGGGCTGCCCTCAAGGAAGTGCGCGAGGCCATTGCAGCTTTCAGGGAATCCGGCAAGCCCGTTATCACCTGGCAGGAAGGGTTGGACGAAGAAACCCTGTATGTGGTGTCTCCTGCGGATGAAATCGTACTCAATCCCCTGGGGTTGCTGGAATTCAATGGTTTTGCCGCCGAGGTCAAATATTACCGGCAGGCCTTTGAAAAATACGGTATCGATGTTCAGGTTACCCGGGTGGGCAAATACAAGTCCGCAGTCGAACCCTTCCTTCTGGATCACATGAGCGCTGAGAACCGGGAGCAGCTCAACACCCTGTTGAACGATATGTTTTCGGAAGTGGTCACCGGTATTGCCAGCAGCCGCAATCTGAAGGCGGACGACCTTTACAGTCTGGCGCAGAATGAAGCCGTGATTCCTGCCCGGGAGGCGCTTGCCAGGGGGTTCGTGACCAAGGTGGACTACTACGATGTGGTGCTGGACAGGCTGCGCGAACTCACCGGTACCGAAGCTGGCGAGGATGTGGAACGCCTGGTGGGGGCATCTGATTTTCTCGCCAGTGTGGAAAAGGATGCGGAAGGCAAGGACAAGTTGGTGGTGATTTATGCTGAAGGCGACATCATCTCCGGGGATGATGAGGATCAAGTGGGGGGAACTTATATTTCCCGCCTGCTGCGCAAGGCCAGGGAAGATGAGAACGTCAAGGCTGTGGTGCTGCGCGTGAACAGCCCCGGTGGCAGCGCTGACGCCTCGGATATCATTCAGCGGGAAACCATCTTGCTGAAGAAGGAAAAGCCTCTGATCGTTTCCATGGGCACTGTGGCAGCCTCCGGTGGGTACTGGATCTCTGCCTATGGGGATGAGATCTACGCAGAGCCTAATACCATCACCGGCTCTATCGGCGTATTCGGCATGTTTCTCAACATCAAGAAGCTGGTGAATGAGTTTGGCGTCAAGGTGGAGACGGCGCGCACGGCCCCGGCAGCGGATATCTTCAGCCTGTTTCGGCCCAAGACGGAACAGGAACTGGCGGTGATCCAGAAGTTTATCGACAATATCTATGACCAGTTCCTGGACAAGGTTTCTGAAGGACGCAAGCTGGATCGCGCCAGGGTGCACGAGATTGCCCAGGGCCGGGTATGGTCAGGAAGGCAGGCGAAGCAGCTGGGCCTGGTGGATGAGTTCGGCGGTCTTGAGGACGCCATTGCCGCAGCTGCGGACAAGGCGGGTTTGAAAGACTATACCGTCGAGGAGTACCAGCAGCCCGGAAGTTTTATGGATGACATCATGAAAGAGCTGGGTTTCAGTGCTTCCACCAGCACCGGTGTGCCAGTGCTGGATTCCATGTGGCAGGAGCTGGGTTACCTGCTGCAAAAGGCGGATGCCAAAGGCTTCTATGTGCGCCTTCCTTATGATTTGACCGTGCACTGAACGTCAGGAGAATGGCAATGGATGGAACGGCAGAAGAAAAAGACGGGGGCAAACGCGGCTTTCGCGCGGTGCATGTGCTGTGGATCGTATTGGGCACCATACTGGTGACAGCGGCGGTCACTTTCTGGGCGGTGCGTACTTACATCTATGCCCATGACTTCAAACCCGTGCAACTGAGCCAGAAGGAGCAGCAGCAGCTTCAGGGCAAACTGCGCCTCCTGGGCTATGAACCCCAGACCCCGGTATCTTCAGCCAAAGCGGATGCCAGGGAAACAGACCAGCAATGGCTGCGCCCGGAACCTTATCAGGAGCAGGGCGGTAAGCATGCCCTGTTCTTCACAGAGAGAGAACTCAACGGACTTCTCGCCAACAATCCCAGTTTGGCGCGCAAGATGGCCGTGGATCTGTCTGATGACATGGTGAGCGCGAGAATGCTGGTACATGTGGACCCGGATTTTCCCTTTCTTGGGGGCAAGACTCTGCGGGTTTCCGCAGGCGTGGAAGCCGGGTTCCACGGGGGACGGCCCGTGATCAGGCTGCGCGGGGTCAGTGTCATGGGCATTCCCATACCCAACGCCTGGCTGGGAGGTCTGAAGAACGTGGATCTCATCAGCGAGTTTGGTGATGCCAATGGCTTCTGGAAAGCCTTTGCTGATGGCGTAGAGGATATCCAGGTGGAAGACGGGCGCCTGAAGATCACTCTGAAGGAGTGAACAGGCTCAAATCCAAGAACCGTGATTGATTGCGGTTCTTGATTCAGAAGCCGCGAGCCTGCTTGATGGCTTCATAGGCTTTGCGGATTTCCTTGGTCTTGCGCGTGGCGACTTTCATCATTTCTTCGGGAAGCCCCTTGGCCACCAGCTTGTCCGGATGGTGCTGGCTCATGAGGCGGCGGTAAGCTTTTTTTACTTCAGCCTCACTGGCGTGGCTGCTGATACCCAGCATGGCGTAGGCATCCTCCAGGGAAGGAGCGCTACGAGCTGCTCCCCCAGTGCGCCGGTTTTCACCGGCATGGCTTCCCTGCTGGGCGCGGATCATGCGTTCCAGCTGGCGGAACAGGAACTCCGGAATCCCCAGCTTCTGGCAGATATGCAGCAGCATCTGCTCTTCGGCGGTGTCCATGCGTCCATCCGCCCAGGCAGCCTGGATCTGGATTTCCAGGAACATCTGTATCAGGGTGCTGCGGCGGCGGCATTCGCGGCGAAACTGTTGCAGTACCTCGTCCAAGGCGAAATCCTGCCGCTTGCCCTGGTTGAACAGCTCGATGGCGGCCCGGCGCATATCCGGCGGCAGATCCATCTGGGCCATGACCGCTTGCGCCTGGCTGATTTCCTCCGGGGATACGCGCCCGTCTGCCTTGGCAATGTGCCCCATAACAGAGAAAGTAGCGGTGAAGAAAGCACTTTGTATGCGCTCTTGTTCGGCCTGGGAACCGCCCATGCCGTCTTTGTCCAGACCCGCCAATCCTTTGTCGAAGTTGTGCCCGAGTACGCTACCCAGCAGGGCGCCCAGAGGGCCGCCCAGCATGAATCCGAACACGCCTCCGGCCAGTTTTCCCCACCAACTCATGATAGTCCACCGACAGCCTGGAAATTGTTCCGGGCGGCTGAATGTCTGGAACAGGGTATATAGTAATCTGCGCAAGAAAACATATAAGCCATTGGTTTTTGGGGATTCATGATGATACAGCTAAGTGCCATGAGCGTAGGTCGGGCTTCAGCCCGACAACAGCGACTGCAACGGAGAAATGCCGGACTGAAGTCTTGCCTGCAGACAAGGGTTTTTCCGTGATCAGCGGTGTGGCCGGGGTTGACAACGCCTGCCTCGAAGACCGGGTAACCGGTTTCGAGGCAGGTGATGCGGATGTCAGGCCTTGGCTTCCACCACGGGTGCATCCGGAGCATTGCGCCCTACGGAATCGATGCCATTGTTACGGCCTTTCTCGGTTTTGTACATCTGGCTCTTGCCAATGATCTGGCCATTGGTGGCGTTCAGGGTGAAAAAGAACTTGCCGTTGGTGGCGGTTTTCTTTTCAAAGCGCTTGGGATCCTGGCTGTTCTTGCGCACGGACTCGATGCCGTTGGCGCAGCTCTTGGGTGCAGCATATCCCTGGCTCTGCAGAATGGTCTCGCCGTTGCCGGCTTTGAGTACGAAGTAGTGTTTGCCGTCCTTACCGACGGAAGTAACGAACTTGCCTGCCATAATGGTCTCCTTTCGAGTGTTGCTTGTTGTGGTTCCAGGTGGGTTCAGACATCGGTTTCAACATCGTCGACATCGATCTGCCCGGTGATCCTGCGCCGGATATGCGACCAGGATATGCCAACGGCCAACAGCAGTGACAGCAGTGACAATGCCACATAGCCGAGCATGGATTTGTTGTCCAGAGACAGCCAGCCATAAAAAATCATGGCCCAGATCAGGCTGCCGAACAGGGCGATAACCAGTACGGAGCCGCCAAGGCCCAGAGAGCGGGCGGTGGCGCGCAGATAGATAGCCCAGCCGATGATGAGAACCACGGCTGAGAGTATGATCATGGGATCCAGCTTGTTTCCGCTTTCCACGAACCAGTGTATCCAGGAGTGGCCGGACGGGTTATAGGTGGCGAACACCAGAATAAAGGCAACGACCAGGCGAATGAGAAAGTTGCTCCAGTGAAAAGCTGTGACTGCCATGAAGAACGGCTCCCTTGATTCTTGATGCCCCGCAGTATAGCAGGCCGTTGAAAAAAGTCATGTTTTCAGGGGTTATGGAGGGAAACTCCAGTTGGAGGGGGCGGCTTCAGAGTCCGGGTACAGGGCTGTGGGTCAGAGCGACAGCAACCATGTAGGCGAAGCAGGCATATGCTGCAACCAGGGACAGGTAGCGGCGTCTGCGGGTGCGTCCACGCAGAGCCAGGGCGCCAAATACGATGTAGGCGATGAGGGCGCTGAGCTTGGCGGTGAGCCAGGGGGTGGTGCCGGGGTACTGGTGCAGGTTCCAGGCCAGCCACAGTCCGCTGAAAAACAGGGTGCTATCCACCAGGTGGGGAACAGTGCGCACCCAGGAGCGGCGCAGCAGGGGTGATCCCATGAGCATCAGAATGCTGCGCAGGGTAAAGCCGATCAGGGACAGTACGACGCAGCTGATGTGAATCAGCTTGACCAGGTCGTGATCGATCATGGGCGCGGAGCGCCGCTGATTCCCTGGCTACGGGCAAAGTCCAGCATGCGTTGGATGGGAAGCACTGCCTGGGCGCGAATGGATTCCTCAATATGGATTTCATTGTGGCCCTGGATGAGCAACTGCTCCAGGTTCTGCAGGGCATTCATGGCCATCCAAGGGCAGTGGGCGCAGGACACGCAGGTGGCGCCCTCGCCGGCGGTAGGGGCGGAGAGCAGTTTTTTGTCCGGCGCCAGCTGCTGCATCTTCCAGAAAATGCCGTCGTCCGTGGCAACGATGAATTCCTTGTTGGGCATTTCCTGCACGGCCTTTATCAGCGCCGTGGTGGAACCCACCACGTCTGCCTGTTCGATGACGCTTTCCGGAGACTCGGGATGCACCAGAACCGCTGCTTCGGGATGCAGACGGTGCAGGCGTTCCAGGCCAAAGGCCTTGAATTCTTCATGCACTACGCAGGAGCCGGGCCAGAGCAGCATGTCGGCTCCGGTCTCGCGCTGAATATAGTGCCCCAGATGCTTGTCCGGAGCCCACAGGATCTTTTCTCCTTGTTCCTTGAGATGCCGGACGATGGGCAGGGCGATGCCAGAGGTGACCATCCAGTCGGCGCGCGCCTTCACTTCGGCGCTGGTGTTCGCATACACCACCACCTTGTGATCGGGATGCGCATCACAGAAAGCACTGAACTCGTCTGCCGGACAGCCTTCATCCAGGGAGCAGGTGGCGTCCAGGTCAGGCATCAGCACCCGTTTTTCCGGGTTCAGAATCTTGGCGGTTTCGCCCATGAAGCGCACCCCGCAGACGATCAGGGTCTCGGCGTCAGACGCCGCCCCATAACGAGCCATCTCCAGGGAGTCTGCCACGCAGCCACCAGTCTCCTCGGCCAGGGCCTGCAGGTCGCCATCCACATAGTAGTGAGCCACCAGTACGGCGTTGTTCTGCTTCAGGAGTTCCTTGATACGATCAGTCAGACCGCGCTTTTCCGCTACGGTGAGTTCCGGCCACTTGGGGTGGGGCGGTACCTGGATGTCTTTGACGCTGACGGTATTACTGGTGGTCATTGGGAAAGATGAGTTGAAGTGGTATCTCAGTATTATGAACGACCCACGCCCTTACCGCCACAACCAGGCGGCGCCACGGACGCCGCTGCTGTCACCGTGCGCGGGTGGCAGCAGGCGGGTTGTGCAGATATCCGAAAACACATACGGCTTCCACAGGCGGGGAATATTCCGGTACAGGCGTTCGATTCCGGACAAGCCGCCGCCGAGAATGATGGCATGGGGATCCAGAATGTTGATGATGCCGGCCAGGCTACGGGCCAGGCGGTTTTCATAAATGGCCAGGGTTTTCTGCGCCTGAGTGTCGCCTTGCCCGGCGGTATTTACGATATCCGGTCCCTGTAGATCCTGCCCGGTGCGGCGAAAATGCTCTGACGCCAATCCGGGGCCGGAAAGAAAGGTCTCGATACAGCCGTGTTTGCCGCACCAGCAGGCCGGACCGGGCAGTTCGGTGTCGCCGGGCCAGGGCAGGGGATTGTGTCCCCATTCGCCGGTGATGGCATTGGGCCCGTCGAGCAGACGGCCATCCACGGTGATGCCCCCGCCGGTGCCCGTGCCTATGATGACCCCGAAAACGATCCTGGCATCCCGGCCCGCGCCATCCACGGCTTCGGAAAGGGTGAAACAGTCTGCATCGTTGGCCATGCGCAGGGGCCGGTTCAGAAGCGCTTCCAGATCGGCCTTGAGATTGCGCCCGTTGAGACAGGTGGAGTTGGCATTGCGCATGAGTCCCGTCGCGGGGGAGAGGGATCCCGGTGTGCCCAGCCCCAGGGGAAGCTGTTTCCCCGCCCGGGTTTCCAGCTGCCCATGCAGGGAGACAATAGTATTCAGGGTGGCCTGGTAATCGCCGGCCGGGGTGGGTTGCCGGATACGCAGCAGTTCAGCGCCATCCTCATCGAGGAGGATGGCTTCGATCTTGCTGCCTCCCAGGTCCACGCCAGCCAGCATGGCGGATCATTCCTTTGTCTCAGTGGCCGGGGTTTCCAGGTTGTCTGGAGCAACAGCGGTTTCCTCCTTGTCTGACTGCGCCTCTGAGTGGCCGGAGGGATTGGTGAACCGGTCATTGAGTTGTTGCACGAACTTGTCAGCCCGGTTTACCAGGGCTGACAGCTTGCGCCGGGTGCCGCGCCCCCAGCCTGCCGGGGTCTTGGCCATCAGGCTGCGCCAGGGACGGGTGCTCCTGTGGAAAGCGGCAGCCAGATTGATCTTCACGGGCAGAGCCTGTTCCTGCTCAGCCAGCCATCCGCCAAGGCTGCGGGCCGCCAGGCGGCGCAGGGCCAGGTGCAGCGCATAACCGCCACCGAGAACCACGGCCAGGAAGATGCCGCTGTGTAAGGTGCTTTCCCGTATCCATTGCCACCAGCTGCCCAATTGTCCGTTGCTGGCCCCCAGGCCCAGCACCAGGGCGGCGATCAGGCCGAAGACAATGCCATCCAGCCAGAGCACGCGTTTTTTCCACCGGGCCAGGGCTTGCGTGAGTGAGGGGATGACCTGCTCCTCGATTTCCCGGGCGGTTTTTTCCAGAGCGGCGACGATGCGATAGGCGCGTTCGACTTCCACCTGGGCCATACGGCCGTATATTTCCGCCAGATCCTTGTCCCGCTTGCTTTCATAGCGTTGACGCAGCTTGTCGTCCTCGATCAGATTGGAGGCCGTGTGGCTGTAGATGGTGTAGAAACGGCCTGCAGTCAGGCCGTGCTCTCCCAGGGCGCGTTGCCATGCGGCG
>Ga0256832_1000381_pt1 | contig 27956 bp, 28 predicted proteins | sample 134614metaG_FD_190534 | JGI IMG/M metagenome (GOLD analysis project Ga0256832, IMG submission 190534) | Hydrothermal vent microbial communities from Lau Basin, Pacific Ocean - 134-614 | ecosystem: Environmental > Aquatic > Marine > Hydrothermal vents | place: Pacific Ocean: Lau Basin | collected...
ATAGCTCCCGTATCAATGTGTGCTGCCATATCTGTTACTCTCTTGCATTTATTAGTGGGTTATACGAGAGTTATTTTAAAATACTTTAAATTGAATTTATAGGTGCGGAATGTCGGTAGTATTTTTTCTGGATGTGGATTAAGAACCTGTGCTTTGTAGATCGATTTAGCCCGAGCGTAACCCGACAGGATGTGGCACTATGCTGGATTACGCTTAAAAAGTATAAAAAAAGGGGGGGATGGGTATGTTTAAAGCTCTGTTATCCGCACTCAGGTATAGTGCTTGTGATAGCTTCTTTTTTTGCCTGCGCGTTGTGTAATCACCCCTTCTATTTGCTCAAACTGGATTTCAAAGGTTTCGTAAAGGTCATTCAGTGGTACCAGAAAGTAGCGATTGTCTTTAATGCGTAACTGCCTGAAAATGTATTCACCCTTGTTGTCCACGGCGAAGACGTAAGCACCATCTGTGGCAAGCCCGGTGGGGTCGATGATGATGATACAGCCAGCCGCAAATTCTGGTTCCATGCTGTCATCAATACATTGCAGGGCAAAAGGCTCTGATTCGGAGCAATTGCCGCCATCACTCATGTTTTGCTTAAAGGCTTCTTCCAGCCCAATTTTGACTTCCTGAACGTCTTTCATGATTTGTTCCTGCTAAATTCGGTTTCTTGCACATGTCTTTCGGGTTTATACCAGTGAAGTTTGTCGTGAAGTTTTACCACTTCACCGATAATTGTCAATGTGGGCGCTCTAACTTTAGAATCAATCACCAGTTGCGGCAGGCTGGCGACTGTCCCAATATGCACGCGCTGGTTACGGGTTGTCCCTTGTTCGACCAGTGCCGCTGGCGTATCACCTGACAAACCATGTGCCTGTAATTGCTCACTAATGACACTAATGCCGGTTAAGCCCATGTAAAAAACAATGGTGTGATTTTTTTGTGTCAGTTGTTGCCAGTTAAGGTTGATGCTGCCATCTTTTAAATGCCCTGTGGCAAAGGTGACGGACTGTGCGTAATCACGATGAGTCAGTGGAATGCCAGCATAGGATGAACAGCCAGAAGCGGCTGTTATGGCTGGCACTACCTGAAACGGAATATTATTTTCAGCCAGTGTTTCGATTTCTTCACCGCCGCGCCCAAAGATGAAAGGGTCACCTCCCTTGAGGCGCAAGACCCGCTTTCCCTGCTGTGCCAATTTTACCAGCAAATCATTTATTTTGTCTTGCGGTACGGCATGGTTATCTTTTTCCTTGCCGACATAAAGGCGTTCGGCATTTTTGTTTGCCATGTCAAGAATGGGTTTGGAGACCAGCCGGTCATACACCATGACATCAGCCTGCTGCATCAGACGTATAGCCTTGAGTGTAAGCAAATCAGGATCACCTGGACCAGCGCCAACCAGATATACTTCACCTACAGGGTTTTCGTCTTGCTGTTTGTTCAGGGCATCATCCAGCAAGGCTCTGGCTGAGTCATCCTGACCAGCATAGACCAGTTCTGAGAATGCACCTTTGAGCGCATTTTCCCAAAATTTTTTGCGCTGTTCCTGTTTTGGAAAATGTGCTTTTACTTTTTCACGATATTCTTCGGTAATTGCAGCCAGGCGTCCGCAAGCTGGCGGAATCATGGTTTCAAGTTTCATCCGAAGTTGTCGTGCCAACACAGGCGAGGCGCCACCAGTCGAGATAGCAATGGTTACGGGGGAGCGATCAAGAACGGAGGGAAAAATAAAACTGCAAAGTTCAGGATTGTCTGCAACATTAACCATGATATTGGCTACATCACAATCTTTGGCTATGGCAGCGTTAACCTTGGGATCATCGGTTGCGGCAACTACAAGAAATGCGCGCATAATGTCGCTGCTTTCATAATTACGCTGCAAGATTTGGATTTTTTTGCTCTCGGCAAGATGCCGCAAGTCATCACTGCAATGCGGAGAAATAACGACGATATTGGCATTTGCATTAAGCAGATTGTTTACCTTGCGAGTGGCTACCGAACCACCGCCTACCACAAGGCAATGACGATTTTTTAAATCCAGGAAAACGGGAAAGTGATTCATTGCTTATTTTTCTTTCGTTTGGGACGGGACACATATTTAACAATACCTTTGACAATTTCGCCATAGGGTAATTGTTCTATGCCTGAATATTTTTGCAGTGCTTTCTGCATGGTGTCATTAATATCTAGCACCGTGCTTTGAGCGGTTTTTGACTCTTTAGCTGGGTCAGCAGGGGTATCGCCAAGCAATGTTTGCAAGGCGAGCATTCCACCGGCTTGCACCTGCAATTCTTTATTATGTGGCATCGGTCCGTTAATGGTGACGACTTTCAGAGAGAAACGTGCGTTTTTTCTGATGCTGTTCAAAACGGCAGTACAGCGTTTTAACGCAGGTTCTGACTGGCACGCAATGCCTTCGCGCGTCGCAAGTATAAAACGCCGTTTTAAGGCACAGTCACAGCGCCGATTGGTGATGGCTTTTTCAAAAATACAACGGTTGGGGTTAATTTCGTTGTATGCCGCACGGTACTGATCTTCATCCATTTAGTGAGCTTACCGTTTTGTTGTTTAAAACGGATAACTCAGCCGAGCGAAGCGAGACAACAGCTTTAGCTGACCCGTCAGGGTGAGGCGTAAGCCGAATCATTATGTCGCCGTTTTTTTGGCGACGCAGTGAGCTTACCGTTTTGTTGTTTAAAACGGATAACTCAGCCGAGCGAAGCGAGACAACAGCTTTAGCTGACCCGTCAGGGTGAGGCGCAAGCCGAATCATTATGTCGCCGTTTTTTTGGCGACGCAGTGAGCTTGCCATTTGCTACTTTTCCCATTCCATAACGACTGTTTCAGGTCGCTTTTCCATAAGAAGTTCTTCTGCCTGTAACTGATTCGCCGCATGCACCATTTTAACGCTAATACCCCCATTTAACGGCAATTCAGCCCGCATATTGCGAGCAAATACCTTGGCTTCCTTGAAGGTTTCAAATTCTTTCTGAAATTCCAGATTTTTGACAACGGGGGTAGGTTGGGTAATTTTAAAAACGTAGTAAGGCATAGTCTTTCCTATTCCAATAACAATAAGCTTGATATTACATCAGTATATCAACTTTCTCTAATAAAGGGGTAGTTAGTGGGAGTAATCGTTTTCGCATTACCGTGCCCACCGAGTCATTTCCACTAAATACCGGTATCAGCGTATGCTCCCCCATTTGTGCCAGAACCAGCATGGCATTGAGCTGCGGCAAATAGTTTTTATGCAGAACCTCAATAAGCTGTTTTAACTCGTCATTATCTGCTGTCTGGCAGACTTTATCTGCATATTCAGTTGCAATTTCAAACGAGCGCGTGCCCCGTTTATCCAGTCTGAGTGTGTGCAGAGGAAGCTGGAAGTAATTGCCGATGGCACTAAAAAGTGAAATCACAACATCCTGGTCAACCGGTTTTTTAAGTGAAAGTTTAAGTGTTTCCAGCCACTTTTGACCATCGCTATCAAGTAATTGACACAGTGTTTTTGCGTAAATATTATCGGCATCCACAAGGGGTTGTAGCTGCTCTGATATAACTCGATGATTTTTTGAGGGTTTTAAATTTAGCGGTATTTGTTTTGGATCTGTGTGCAGAAAACCCACATAAAACGGGTTTTTACGTTTGGCGCGTGTCCAAAGGCTCTGTAACTGTTTTTCTGTGATCAGTTGATCATTCTGCAAACACAGCCTGACCATATCGACAATATTTAGCTGTTTCTCTTCAAAGGGCAAAAACTCCATTAAATAATCAGCAAGTTCCCTGCCGAGTTCGCCTTCGACAACCGCAGGGTATTCCATCAGGCGCATTGCAACTTCTGTTGTGGGGTTTGCCCACCAGGCACGTTTGCCAATGTCATGTGAAAGATCAGGCGCATAAACGACTGCTATAACGGCTTCTGGTTCACCCAGTAAAAGCATGTGTTCGAGTGTGTTATCAGCGTGCCCCATGCGTGTCCAGCGTTTTAAAAAAACCGGGTAGCCACCGGGGGAGCCGGTTATTTTAAGTGATAAAAACTCACGCACCATGCGTAAATACTGATCATCGCGGGTGGTGGGGTTAAATACGATTTTAGCCTCGCCCTGATCTGTCAATGCATACAGAGTCATCGAGCCTTCATTGATGCGAATCGCTTTTAGTTTTTGCGCCAAAAGGACATTAAGGCGCAGTTTGTCTTCGTTGGAGAGTTCTATGCTTGGCACTTTGCTTTATTTATCATCGGGAATATATGGAATTAAGCCTTTTTCAAATGCAATTTCTTGTACTTCTCTTGGCATATGCCTGACATCAGTAAGAAGCCCATTAACAGATAACATCCAAACCAAGGGGTTATCATCCAATTTGCTTGGTAGTGTCCAGTTAGGATCAAACGGATTTATTTTGAGTGCATCTCGAACTGCTTTGGATTTGCCTTGCCCCGTACTTTGTCCCACTCCAAATTTTTTATATAGATTTGTTGCGCTGATATAAGGTGTTTGGGTTTTATCAAATAAAAAATTTGTCATGCCCATGGCATGCGTTATGCCACAAGCCCATGACTTTTCATTACCTTTTAATAACGGCGATGGACGTTTTCTACATAATGCCGCTGTCGCAAAACGTATAAGTTGTGCGTACTCCTGGTTTAGATTTTGTTCACAAAAGTTGTTTGTTAATCCCACAATTTTTTTGTATTTTTCAGACATTCCCTTCGGAACATTCTCTGATTTCTTTGGTTGTCCCATATTTCCAGTTATATAACAGTAAATAACTGCATTTTACTCTGAAAGTATGTATTCAGCTAATAATTTAGGGAAGAATATTGAGATTAATATGGCTCCATGCTTACACTAATTTTGAGCGGGTACTTAAGCCAATGTCTTGTGGAAGAATTTGTCAACATATCAGAAATATGTAAAAAAAGGGGGGGATGGGTAGCAGAGGACAGAAGACAGAAGACAGAAGACAGATGACGGGGCATGTAGTCAGCGTTGAGAATACGAAACGCGGGGTAGTGGGGTAAGCTTGCGATGAAATGGTGATTTGTAATTTCCAATAAAAAACCCTGCACAGTTTCCTGAGCAGGGTACTTAAGTCACTAACAAGCTATCTCAATGAATAATTTATACTCATTTATTGAGATGTGGCATCCTTGTAGTACAAAGGTTTCGTGAAGTTATCTGCTTCAACATTCAGGAAGATAAAGAAGCCTGAGTCATCTACAGTTTCATCATTATCATGTACCCTGAATGAGTTATTTGGTCCCATCTCTACGCTTGCCTTTTCAGAGGTAATGGTAAAGTCTTTGGAGACTTTATTGCCAAAATCATCAATGAAAGAGATTGTATACCAAACTTCATTCGTAATAGAATTTGTAGCAAGACCTGATTCTCCATCAACGATTATGGGTTTAACGGTTGTTGGCAACATGCCGGAAGTATCTGAACAACTTGCAGATATTCCATAGGGGCTGATTCGGTTTGGCGGTGATGCCTTAAGGTCTTTAACATCGGACGCTGCAACAGGCAAATCGAAATAGGTATTTTCAATATATTCTGTACCATTAACAATCGTTGTCGCTGTAATTAGCTGCTCTGTCCATAATGCCGTATTTTTGGGATAGATAATCTGAATGTCAATTCGCCCGTTTTCATCTGATGTGCCTTTAACGGTTACCGCAGCATCATGTGTTGGATCGAGGAAGCCATTGCCATTATCGTCTTCGCCTTGATCCAGCTTACCATCATTATCTAGGTCTTCAGATGGACAGGAGGTTGATACGCGTCTTACCCAGCCAACATTTACAACTGGAACCATGATGCCTTTATAATATTTTCTGGGTGTTATTGTGAATGATACGTCCTGATCCTTGACTGGATTGCCTGCGCTATCCGTCACTATGACACCGAAGTTTTTGGTATAAAAGACCTTGTCCGATTCAACCAGGTTGTCCTGACCAAGTACAATGCGTAGTGCATTACCACCCACGGTTAATTTTATTTCATCCTTTATTGTGGGATAGCCCTCAATATAGGTTTTAATCACAACGCCATTTTTTTCACTCGAAGAGTTGCCTGCTTTATATGATACAGAGGCTCTACCGAGTGAATCCGTCACGGCTGTTGAGTCACTTAAGCTTCCATCCACAATATCATTTAGACGGAAACTAACGGTTTTGTTTTTTACCGGATTATCGTTAATATCACGAATCTTGGCGATAATGGTACTTGAACCATTTGGTGCTACCACCGCTGGATCTGCCTGCGTATTAATAAATGACGGCGTAGTTGCCACAAATTCCTGTGATAAGGTCGTTGATATGGCTTTTCCTGCTGAAGCGTCTTCCAGAACTTCTGTGGCTTTGATAATGCTTGTACCTGCGGTCACAGAAGAGATGCTAAAGGTAGCAATACCTTGAGCATTGGTAACCACTTTATTTGTTGAGAGTTCTCCTCTGGTTGCATTAATGCTAACTTCTTTGTTTGGCTGGGGAACGCCCTCTTTTTTCCATAATAAAGTTATTTCCTGGGGAGTGTTTATGGGTATTTCCTGGGTTGCGCCATGCATAACAAATTCATCGGCAGATATCAGTACCTCTTTTGTGTACTCCGCGCCTAGTGCCTTTGCCGTAAGTGTATCTGTTCCGCCTGTTACTCCAGTTAAAGTAAAGGCGATCTCACCAACGGCGTTTGTCTGGTAATTGCTGTCAGTGGTGATGGTATTTCCTTTTGCCGAGCTTAGTTCTACCGTTTCGTAGGCAATTGGCTTATTGGCACTGTCTCTCAGTTTTAAGGTAAATGAAACGTCTTTCTGACGTGGTATTGAGTCTGGACCTTCAATTGTCACTGTGGTGCCAACGACTTCAATTTCCAAAGTCTTGCTCTGGGAGCCTGACTGAGCCTTTACATGGAGAAGTCTGTTTTTAGGGATACCTGGTATTAATTTGACAGATTTTATAGAACCCGATTCTGTATCAGAGGAAGCTTCGGTATCTATGGTTGCATCATTATCCACTGAAAATGTTATATCTGCACCAGGAATCGCGTTATTATTTTTATCTTTTGCAATTGCTGTTATGACAACTGGTTTTAAACCATCTGAAGGCAGTTGACGGGTGCTCGCCGTTAATACCAGCGAGCTTGCCAGTTTTTCGACATCTCCACCGCCATCTTTGCCACCTCCTCCGCTACCAAATGAAGCACCGCCACCACAGGCTGCAAGTGCTACTGCGAGAGCAAGAGGAGTAACGACTTTCACGAATTTTTTTGAATGAGACATGGACAGACCCTTATTATTATTTTGTTATTATTAATATTTTATTTTTAATTTTTTTAGGATGAGTAGAATTATTTATTCTCTTATGAGACTCATTCTAGTTTTTATAGCACATTTCTGTCAAGAAATGCCGATTATATTCAGACTAATGGTTATCAGCTTCAATAAATTTCAAGTTTCGGAGTTCAAATCTATCGTTACGCAGAGAAACACAGAGATATTCGCAGAGAACCGCAGAGCTTGTAAGTATCCAGACAAAATTAATTTAACAAAATTTTGTCTCCTGTTTTTTGGTTGCTCTTGAATAAAGATAAAGGCAATCAGAGCAGTTATGGATTACGCTTGAGTGGTTACAATATTTCTTAATTCACAAACAACCGGAGCATGATCGGAAGGACGCTCCCAGCCCCTGGGTTCTGGATCAACATAGCTGGCGATACATTGTTCCGCCAGAATTGAGCTAAGCAGTATTAAATCAATCCGCAATCCCATATTTTTATCAAAACCGCCACTGCGATAATCCCACCAGCTAAAGATATTGTCTTCCTGCTCAAAAAGACGAAAAGAGTCTACAAAACCGGTGTCTTTTAACTTTTGCAAGGCATTTCTTTCTGGTGTTGAGCAAAGGATTCTTTCATGCCAGGAGTTTGGGTTATGCACATCCCTGTCATCGGGTGCAATATTGAAATCTCCTAAAATGATCATTTTAGGGTACTGTCTGGACTGCTCTTCCACCCACTCAGTCACTTTGTTCAACCATTCCAGCTTATACTCGAATTTTTCGGAGCCGACCTCAGCTCCATTGACAACATAAAGATTGAGTATGCGTATGCCGTTAATGGTTGTGGCAAGAATCCGTCGTTGTGGATCATCAAGATTTGGCAAGTCAGTGACGACGTCTTCAATCAGATATTGCTCTTTACACAGAATGGCAACTCCATTGTATGTTTTTTGCCCTGAATAGACGACCTGATAACCCGCCTGCTGGATTTCTTCCGCAGGGAAGTTTTCATCCATCAGTTTGGTTTCCTGCAATGCGAGTATGTCAACCTGTGTTTTCTCCAGCCACATCAGCACATGCGCTAAACGTACCTTGAGTGAGTTAACATTCCAACTGGCTATTTTCATTCTGTTCTCTAGAAACTTGCACCAATAGAGAATTGTAACTGCTGTGTTTCATCTCCATCCTTGGCATTCAGTGGTTTGGCATAGCTCAGTGTAAACGGACCTATAGGTGAAATCCAGGTAGCAGATAATCCGGCAGAGTAGCGTATATCAGCCGCATCAAACTTGTCGTCAAAAACATTTCCGGCGTCGATAAAGGCACTCATGCGCAAACCATCGACATCTTCAGCAAATGGAGCCGGGAAAAGCAGTTCGGCTCTGGCGTTTACACCCAGGGTTCCCCCTTTTGAATCACCGTTGGAGTCTTTGGGTCCCAGGCTATTATTGTCAAATCCGCGAACTGTGCTGATTCCACCAGAATAAAATCTTTCAAAAAATGGTAATTTTGAAGTTTTGCCATAACTTTTACCATAGGAAACTCCGCCTTTGAGAGCAAAGGTTACTTTCTTGCTAACGGGTGCGTATACAGCACCACGATATTTGAGTTTATAATACTCAAGATCACTTCCGGGTAAACCTGCTGCAAGGACTATATTGTGTCTAACGCCTTTGGTCGGGAAAAGGAAGCGGTCACGCGTATCATGCACATAACTAATCTTGCCCAGAATATTGTTGTAGGTGTCTCCATTATCTTTTACAAAGTCCTTAATATAATCTGGAGCAGATAAGGTTGTTACTATTTCTCTGTGTTCTCCACCAATACTAAAACGAATTGAATTATCTTCTGATATTGGAATAGTGTAATTAACATCAGCACCATAGGTATTACTGCTGTAATCAGAAACATCATCCTTGCTGGCATCATTTTTGTTGTAATAGACATTAAAGCCACGTCCAACACCATCAACAGTGTGATAGGGATTATTGTAACTTAGACGGAAGTTTTTAGTTGATTTACTGTTAGTGGCAGCCAGGGTAAGGCTTTTACCAGTACCCATAAAGTTGTTCTGCGTCAAACCGACACTAAATAAAACTCCATTTCCCGAGTAACCAACAGCAGCATTAAAACGGTTGGATGATTGCTCGGAGACAACCACATCAAGATCGACCTGATCACTGTGTCCGGCAACAGGCGAAGTACTTATTTTTACCGCCTTGACAAAAGGTAAACGCTGGATACGCTCCTTGGAGCGCTTAACTTTTTCTTTTGAAAGGAAGGAGCTTTCCAGTTGGCGCATTTCACGACGAAAAACTTCATCTTTTGTTCTGAAGTTGCCGCGAATGTTAATACGCCTAACATAGGTTCTCTGTCCCCTGTCTGCCTGAAAAACAAGGTGAACACGCTTATTGATTTTATCGACCTGGGGAAGAACACCGATACGGGAAAAAGCAAAACCGTCTTTTCCCAATCTTTCCTGAATATTTTTTCTTGTTTCAGCCAGCTTTCTCTGCGAAAACACCTGTCCCTCTTTAAGAACGATTAAACGCCTGAGCTCATTTTGGGAAAGCCCGGTATTTCCGATAATTTTTACCTTGCCAACACGGTATTGATCACCTTCATGGATATTTAGGTTCAGGAATACAGATTGTTTGTCTTTAGACAAGGAGACCTGGGTTGATACAACTTCAAAGTTCAAATAGCCCCGATCACGGTAAAATGAGGTCAGTTTGTCAATATCACCAACCAGCTTTTCTTTGGCATATTTGTCTCTACTGCTTAAAATAGAAAATTTGCTTTTGGTGCCAGAATCAAGCAATTTCAAAAGGGTTGCTTCTGAATATGCCCTGTTTCCATTGATTCTCAATGCCTTTATACGGGCAACCCCACCTTCGTGTATTTTAATTCTGACTGAAACACGATTTCTTGGCAGTTTAACTAATTGGGTATTTACACTTGCTGCGTAGTTGCCCCTTGCCAGATATTGCTGTTTGATCTCACGTTGAATACGGTTAAGTGCAGACTGATCCAGTGGTCTTCCCCTGGCAACACCCGCCTGTCTAAGTGCAGCGATGAGTGCCTTGCTTTCAATAACGTGATTACCGGATACCTTGATTTCGCCGACGGCTGGACGTTCGTGTACCTTGATAAGCAGAACATTGCCTTGCCTGCTTATTCTGACATCATCAAAAAGACCTGTTTTATAGAGAGAACGTACAACTTTTGCTGTCATACTGTCATCAAACTGTTGTCCCACGCTGACGGGTACATTGCTTAGAACTGTTCCTGCGGCAACTCTCTCAAGCCCGCTAACCTGCACATCCTGAAGCACGAAGCTTTCGGCCCATACCCCCTGGCTTAAAGCTAACAAACAACCTGCAAAAGAGGCTTTTAGTACCTGCTTTTTCATATTAATACCCTTAGTTTACTTCTTATTTTACTTTGCTTATGCTCATAAAGTTGCAAAATTATACAAGGTTAACACACTGCTTCATGGTATAAGCCTGCCTATATCGTTATAAATGGCTATTATCATCAGAACGCCGACCAAACTCATCCCTATACGCATTCCAATTTCTTCAACCCTTTCTGAAACAGGACTTCCCTTCACCAGTTCAATGAGGTAGTACAGTAAATGTCCACCGTCTAACATGGGTATCGGCAGTAAATTTAGCACGCCGAGGCTTAAACTGACTATTGCCAATAGACTGAAAAATGCTGAAAAACCGATTAACGCACTTTTACCTGCATAATTCGCAATAGTTAACGGACCAGAGATATTTTTGACGGATGCTTGCCCGGTTATCAATCGACCCATAAACTTTAATGTCATTATGGACATATCCCAGGTTTGTACAAGCCCTGATTTTAGTGCTTCAGGAAAAGAGCCCTTGCGTACAAAGAACATCAGTTTCTTGTATTTTTCAAGATCCTCATCCGAAAACTTTCGACTCGGTACAATACCAATCTGCCCAACTTTGCGCCCCTTATATTCAACCATTTCGGGAGTAATTAGAACTGATTTTTGATTTCCATTCCTTTCGATAAGCAAATCAATAGCTTTTCCGGCATGTGAATTAATGTATTTAACAAAGTCTTCTGTTACTTTTGGCTTTATTCCGTCATAGCTGACAATAATATCACCTGCTTTCAATCCCGCCCTGTCTGCAACACGCCCTTTTGCTACTTGGTGTATTTCTGTTCGATGCGGCGGTTTCCAAAAATTAATTCCGGTTTTGGCAAAATAGTCTTTTTCATCAGCAAGCAAGGAAATATTGCTTAAATCCAGATTTCTTGTTGATTGCTGACCTGATTGTGTCTCAACATGAATGGCTAATCTGGGATCTTTCAGATATTCGTTCAACAGGGTCAGGCGCACCTGGGAAAGTGATTCAGTCTTTACATCGTTAATGGAAACAATTTTGTCTTTTAGTTCAAAACCTGCCTTTTCAGCTGCTGATCCAGCTTCGACCTGTCCCACATAGGGGTACATTGAATCTATGCCTGCCATATACAAGCCGGTAAAAGCAGCAATGGCAAAAATAAAGTTAAACAGTGGTCCTGCAAGAACAACCAGGAAGCGTTTCCAGACTGGTTGCGTATTAAACGCTCGATGCTTCTCTTCCTCTTTTACTTCACCTTCGCGTTCATCCAGCATTTTAACGTAACCACCCAGAGGAATGGCAGCAAGCACATATTCAGTTGCATCTTTGTCTTTTGATTTATACGTCCAGATTGGTTTGCCGAAGCCAATTGCAAAGCGCAGGATTTTTATGCCCAGTTTTCTGGCTACCCAGAAGTGTCCAAATTCATGGATGCCGACCAGGATCGCTATGGCAACAATAAAGGAAAGGATTGATATAAGTACCGTCATGATGTTCTACTTTGATGTTTGATATAATTCGATATGAGTTAAATGCTTACAGAAATATTTTTCTTATTGTTTTTTTATTGCTTCTTGTTGCTTCTTATGCCTGAATCCGCAGTAGTTTTACTGATCCAGGTTTAGTCTATAGTCTATTGATAAACGTAGTTGCAGTGATACGACTAGCACTATCCTGAGCAAGTATATCATCAATTACCTCCGGTGTCCCTGCAGGAGCCTCTTCCAATGCCTTTTCTATGACGAGTGGTATATCTGTAAAACCTATTTGGCGCTTCAAAAAGCTCTCTACAGCCAGCTCATTTGCGGCATTTAAAGCAATGGTTGCATAGCCGCCGATATGATGTGCAGCATACGCCAGTTTTAAACAGGGGTAACGCTCGTAATCCGGTTTTGCAAAATTTAGCTGCGCTACCTTAAAAATATCAAGCTGTTCAACACCTGAGTCGATACGTTCAGGAAAACCAAGGGAGTAGGCAATCGGTGTACGCATGTCCGGATTACCTAATTGAGCCAGTACAGAGCCATCATTATAGGAAACCATGGAATGAATCATGCTCTCAGGATGAATCACAACCTGTATTTGATCTTCAGGCACATCAAATAACCAGCAGGCTTCAATAACTTCCAGCCCCTTGTTCATCATCGTAGCGGAATCGACCGAGATTTTTTGCCCCATAACCCAGTTAGGATGAGCAACTGCCTGCTCTGGCGTGACCTCGTGCAGCTTCTCAAGCTCGAGGGTGCGAAAAGGACCACCTGACGCAGTCAAGAGAATTTTGGTCACTCCTTTTTTCTGTTGCATACCATTAATCAAGGCGGGCATTGACTGAAAAATAGCATTGTGTTCGCTGTCTATGGGGAGCAATTCGGCACCATTATCGTGCACAGCATCCATAAAGACCTTGCCGGACATGACCAGTGATTCTTTGTTCGCCAGCATAACGCGCTTGCCCGCTTTGGCTGCTGCGAGATTGGGAAGTAAGCCAGCGGCACCGACAATTGCCGCCATGACATAATCAACTTCGGGCAAGACGGCAATTTCTTCCAGTGCCTGTTTGCCCGAGAGGACTTCAGTCTCGCAGCCTGTATTTTTTAGGCGCTGGCGAAGCTGTTCTGCTGCATCCTCATCAACCATTACTGCAAAACGCGGCTTAACACTGAGACATTGTTCTTCCAGTTTGCTGACATTCCGGTTGGCACTGAGTGCGACTACATGAAATTGCTGCGGATGCCTTGCCAAAACATCAAGCGTATTAACGCCAATGGTTCCAGTGGAACCCAGGATGCAAATCCCCCTGGAAGAATTCATATTTGTATGCCACCCCAGAAGACCCCAAGTGTAAACAAGGGCAGGGCTGCGAGTAGCCCGTCAATACGATCCAGAATGCCACCATGTCCGGGTAAAATACTGCCGGAATCTTTTTCGCCAGCCTCTCTTTTTAGCAAGCTTTCAAAGAGGTCGCCTGCTACCGACATCAGCGCAACCATCATCGAAAGAAAAATAAAGAAGAGCCAGTCTGATCCGGGAAGCCCCAGGAAAGCTGCGCCAAGAATTGCCCAGAGTGTTGCGGCAGCAAGCCCGCCAAGCACCCCTTCGCGTGTTTTTCCAGGACTTAATTCAGGGGCTAATTTCGTCTTGCCAAAGGAACGACCGCTAAAATAGGCGGCGCTATCGGCTATCGCGACCAAAAAGATTAAATAAAGAAGCAGTGAGGGATAGAATTGTTGCAATGTGATAAGTGATGACCAGGCGGGAATCAGCACAAGAAAGGCAGCCAGGCGCAATAACCAGATGTTTTCTTTATAAAGCTGGGTGTCTTTTTCGTAGATAGCCAGTATGACAAGCAGAATCAGCCAGATAATGACCCCCAGTACATTAAAAAACCAGCGCAATTCTCCAGACCAGTAGACCAGAACCGAGATTGCCAGCAGCCCGCTAATAAACAGGGTGCGGTTTAGTTCTGTCAGGGCAACCAGCCGTGCCCATTCCAGACCCGCAAGTGTGATAATAACAATCAGGGAAAATATAGCAAAAATGGGGGGGGTGGGTATGAGTACACCAAGAAGTACCAAAGCAATTAATACAATACCAGTAATGACTCTTTGTTTCAGTGCAGAATCCATAGTAATCTAATCTCCTTTGCTTGATTTTTCAGCAATGACCTGCTCGCCTGTCTTGCCAAAACGACGCTGTCGGGAAGAATAGTCCGCAATCGCCTTGTTTAATTCTTCTGGATTAAAATCAGGCCAGAGGACATCCGTGAAATACAATTCAGTGTATGCCATTTGCCATATCAGAAAATTGCTGATGCGTTTTTCCCCACCGGTGCGAATAAACAGATCAGGGTCAGGAATCCCTCTGGTTGCAAGATGATTGCTGATGCTTTCTTCTGTAATCGAATCAGTATCCAGTTGTTTAGACTGTATTTTTCGGGCAAGCTTTTTTGCCGATTCTGTAATATCCCAGCGACCACCATAATTCGCGGCGATAATCAATCTTAGTCCGGTACTTTTGGCGGTATAATTCTCAACTTTTTTTATTTTCTTTTGAAGTTTTTCAGAGAACTGACTTATATCTCCAATAATTTCCAAACGAACATTATTCCGAGCCAGTGCTTTTGCTTCTCTGTCGAGAGCCATCATAAACAGCCCCATTATATTTTTCACTTCTTCTTCGGGGCGCTTCCAGTTTTCACTGCTAAAAGCAAAAAGACTTAAGCACTCTACTTTTAATGATGAACATGCTTTAACAATCTCACGAACTGTCTCAACGCCCTTCTTATGCCCCATAAAACGGGGACGTTGCCTTGCTTTTGCCCAACGACCATTGCCATCCATTACGATAGCTATATGAGTCGGTATTTTTATTTCATCATTCATTCGCTAGTGATCTTTTATTCGCTGGTGAAATACCTGAATTCATGACTCTGTTTCCGAGCAGAATCCAGCTAATCTTTAGACTTTCATTAAATCTTCTTCCTTTGCGGCAACCAGCGCATCAACTTCCTTGACGTATTTATCCGTCAATTTTTGAATATTATCCTGCGCTTTGCGTTCTTCATCTTCTGATATTTCTTTTTCCTTTTCCAGTGACTTGAAATCAGAGTTCGCGTCACGACGTATATTGCGAATCGCAATTTTGCCATTCTCACCTTCCTGGCGTACCACTTTTACCAGATCACGACGACGTTCTTCGGTAAGTTGTGGCATGGGGACACGAATAACAGCACCCGCAGAATTTGGGTTTAAACCCAGATCAGATTTCATAATGGCTTTTTCGATTGCCTGTACCATGGGTCTTTCCCAGGGTGTAATCGTCAGGGTACGCGCATCTTCAACGCCAATGCTGGCAACCTGACTGATTGGTGTATCGTTGCCATAGTAATCAACCATAATATGTTCAAGCAAGCTCGGATGTGCCCTGCCAGTACGGATTTTAGCCAATTCTCCTTTCAGGGAATCAATACTTTTTTGCATTCGCACTTCTGCATCTTTTATTATTTCATTGATCATGTTTTCTCTCCTTTTACCTTTTTTACGCGTTCTGAGCTTCTATCAGCGTTCCGGTTGTCGTATCACCCGCGATGATTTTTTGCAATGCACCAGCCTCAAACATATTAAACACACATAATGGCATTTTATTTTCCCGGCATAGCACCATTGCTGTTAGATCCATAACACCCAGCTCTTTTTGCACGGCTTCATTGAATGATAGTTGCTCATAGCGTTTAGCCTGTGGGTTTTTCATCGGATCAGAATCATAAATCCCGTCAACCTTGGTTGCCTTCAGAAGTAAATCAGCCTGAATTTCTATCGCCCTGAGGCTTGCTGCTGTATCCGTTGTAAAATAGGGGTTGCCTGTGCCTGCGGCAAAAATCACAACACTTCCCTGAGAAAGGTAATCACGTGCCTTGTGTGCCGAGAACTCCTCACCCAACTGGTCAATTTTCAGGGCTGACATTATCTTGCAATCGACGCCCTGTTTTCTGATTGCATCCTGCATTGCGAGGGCATTCATAACAGTTGCCAGCATTCCCATTTGATCAGCACTGACACGATCAATACCACCCTGAGCCAGACCTGCACCACGGAAAATATTTCCACCGCCAATCACCAGCGCAATCTGAGTGCCTTCAGCCTGCTGTTTCACAATTTCGGTAGCCGTTTGTAATAATACATCCGAATCAATGCCAAAATCATATTTCCCCATCAATGCTTCACCACTGAGCTTCAGCAGTATTCGTTTATATGTCTTTGTCATGTATTCTGCCCGCCTTAATCCATCTTAAAATAAAATAGTTAGTACTCCTGGATATATTAACCCACCCCCCCCTTTTTTTATATATTTTTATGGCGGCATATTAAGAAGTTGTTTGCTAATAGTGAGCCTATAGTAAAAGCTGACTTATTTATTTAGACAGGCTCCCAGGTGATTATTCAAAAGGCTTCTTTCTGGCATGGTAGATATGCATATAGTAATGATAGAGTGGCCATACCAGCAAGCTACTGATCACAGTCAGCCAATAACTCCACCCAGGTGGGGTATTTCCGGTAATACCAAGAATCCACAGATTTATTAGCAAATAGGAACCCAGGGATATAAATAATAAAAACAACTGTTGAAAGAGGCTGTCTTTAAGAATCCTGGGACGCATTCTCAATGTGATAAATAACACAAGCATAAGCCCAAATGCGTGCTGCCCCAATACAGTGCCCTGTATCACGTCCAGCAACAAACCCAAAAACCACGCCAGCAACAGGCTTGACTTCTTTGGTGCAAGCAAGCCCCAGTGCATCAGGGTTAAAGCCAGCCATTCCGGTCGCCACAGAGACCACTTCTCAGGAACGGGAAGAATCGTCAGCACAAATGCGACCAACAAGGACAACATCATCGCACCTGTAAAACGAATAGACACTTCATTCATTGTATCTATCTATCTCCCGCAATTGATGCAGATGAAGTAGTTGAGGCAACAGTGGGTTTTGTTTTTTTGTCTTTGAGAGGTGAATAATCCTCGCGCCAAATCAATAGAATTTCGCGTGTTTTGGTAAAATCGGTCATTGATCTCGCCATAACTTTCATAAATGAATCACCCGGATTGTAGGCAACATGACTAACCTTTGCGACAGGAAAATCAGGTGGAAAAAGTTGCCCCAAACCTGAACTCACAAAAACATCTCCTGTCTGGATATCCATACTGGTTTCAACGTGTTTCAGTTCAAGCTGGTTTGCCTTTCCGGTACCTACCGCAAGAGCACCAAGTCCGGTACGGGTATTTCTGACATGAATGGCATGTTTGACATCGGTAAGTTGCATGACCACAGCCGAATTTGGTGTTACGCTTTCTACCTGACCATAAATATTATTATCTGCCAGTACCACCTGACTCACAAAAATACCATCATTAGTACCTTTATTGATAACCACTGTTTTACGAAACGGATTAGATGACACAGAAAGAATCTCAGCCAGGGTAAATTTTTCCCTTACTGCTGAAGCCGCTTTAAGCTGTCTTCTCAGGCGTATATTTTCCTGTTCGATTGAGTGGTATTTCTGGTCTCTGGCAGCATACACGCCCACAAGTGAGCGCAGCTCACGGTTATCCTTTGAGAGTGCTTCATGTACAGTAAAAAATTCACTCGTAAAATGAGCCAGTCGATAGGGTAAATCAACCGCATACTGAAGTGGATAGACCAGCATTTTTAGAGCCGTTCTTACTGGCTGTAATTTTGTTCCCCGATAGTCCAGCACCATTAAAGCACCAGACAACACGGCAAGAATGGCAAACTTGATCAAGTAGCCCTGCTGTTTGCTATCATCTCGCGCTAAATTATAAATGACAGACTCCTACCCTGATTTTACTTTTTAAATACTTGTTAACTATTGAAACCAATTATTCTGAAGCCCAGAAATCAAAACCGTCGTCATCCAGCATTTCCAGAATGCGTCCACCACCACGAGCAACACAAGTCAGGGGATCATCTGCAACTACCACAGGTATACCGGTTTCTTCCATCAACAAACGGTCGAGATCACGCAATAATGCACCACCACCTGTTAATACAATTCCCCTGTCGGCAACGTCTGCGCCTAATTCGGGCGGTGTTTGTTCCAGTGCTGTTTTTACCGCACTGACAATACCAAAAAGTGGCTCCTGAAGTGCTTCAAGTATTTCATTGCTGGTGAGTGTAAAACTGCGCGGAACCCCTTCTGCCAGATTGCGACCCTTGACTTCAAGTTCCCGTAGCTCCTTGCCCGGATAGGCAGAACCGATTGTACATTTAATATATTCAGCCGTTGCTTCACCAATTAACATGCCATAGTTGCGGCGCACATAACTGATAATGGCATCATCGAGACGGTCGCCACCAATGCGCACGGAGGCAGAATAAACAATACCGCGTAATGACATAATGGCAACTTCCGAGGTGCCACCACCAATATCCAGCACCATTGAGCCAACCGCTTCATCAATGGGAATACCTGCCCCGATAGCTGCCGCCATCGGCTCTTCAACCAGATAAACTTTTCTCGCTCCTGCCCCCATCGCGGAATCTTTAATCGCCCTGCGCTCAACCTGGGTAGCACCACAGGGAACACAAATAACTACGCGAGGACGACCAAAAAGCTTCTTTGCAGCGACTTTCTGGATAAAATGTTGCAACATTTTTTCGGTGTAGGTGAAATCAGCAATTACCCCATCTTTCATGGGGCGAATGGCAGTTATGTTTTCAGGTGTGCGTCCCAGCATTTTTTTTGCTTCAACACCCACTGCCTCAATTTTTTTAGGACCACCAGGACCACGGTTTTGACGTATCGCCACCACTGATGGCTCATCCAGAACGATGCCTTTTCCACGCATATAAATCAGGGTATTAGCGGTACCCAGATCAATCGAAATATCATTAGAAAACAAGCTAAAGAATGCTTTAAACATAAAAATAACGACCCATAATTGGTGATTTTCAAGCCCTAAATTCCCCAGAAAATCACTGAAAACACAAAAACTGCGTAATGTATCAATCACAGAGAATTAGAGCAAGCAGGTATGAATATTAATTACTTGTCTATCTCCAAATATCTGTCTCTAAGCATAATGCTGCGCCGTTCTCTGTGCCGAGCTGTGTCGAGCATTAGCCTCACTGATTCAGTCTATAATTTACACCACTACCCTCGCTGCTTTAGAATGCGCGTCCTGACAAAAGGTTCATAAATCATGAAAGTACTTATCGTCTTTACTCATCCTGGCACCTCAAGCTTTAATCATGCCCTGCTGGATCACATTGAAACTGGTTTAAAACAGGCAGGACACAAGGTTAGAGTTAAAGACTTATATAAAGAAAACTTCGATCCCGTTTTAACGGGGGATGATCTTGCGCAACTTCATAATAACAAAATTCCCGACAGAATAACCAAAGAACAAGATCAGCTCCTCTGGGCTGACGCGCTTGTGTTTATTTATCCGCTGTGGTGGTTTGATCGTCCGGCGATGTTAAAAGGATGGTTTGATGTCGTTCTAACTAACGGACTTGCCTTTGAATATTCAAGCGAAGGCGTAAAAGGTCTGCTAAAACATAAAAAAGCGCTGGTGATTATAACGGCTGGTGGCTCTGAGCAATACTTTATTGACAACGATGCACAACAACTGATTCATCGCCCTGTAACAGACGGCACACTTTCTTTTTGTGGTATAAAGGATGTCTCTCACCAGATTTATTACGATATTGCTAATCTGAGCGACATTCAACGGCAAAAAATCCTGGCAGATACCACTCAGGCAGGGCGTGAATTTTAAACTCATGCAGCTACTCAATTACAAAGTTTTTTTACCTGAAAACCCTAAGCATGCTGAAGATAAAACTCCTCTATTTATTCTGCACGGCTTGTTGGGGTCAATGGATAACTGGCGTAGCCAGGCAAAACGCCTTTCTCAAACACGCCCTGTTTACACTCTCGACTTGCGCAATCACGGTGGCTCACCTCATATAAAAGGCATGAGTTATCGTGAAATGTACGAAGATGTTATTAATGTGACAAAACATGAAAGAATTAACCAGTTTCACCTGTTAGGGCATTCTATGGGAGGCAAAGTTGCAATGCAGCTTGCACTTGCCCAAGCCGCAATGGTGAAAAGCCTGATTATCGTCGATATTGCGCCAAAACCTTATCCCCTGTGGCATCAAAAAACATTGCAGGGTGTGCTTAGCGTCCCTGATACAGCAATGCAAAGCAGGCAAGACGCAAATGAATACTTGAAAGACTGGATCGAAGATGATGCTGAACGCAGCTTCATGTTAAAAAATCTAAAGAAAAATACAAAACCCAAAGAAGGCTTTAGCTGGCGCTGTGATTTACATGAAATAAGCAGAGGCTACCTGAAAATAGCTGGTTTTAGCGCAACACAACAGCAATACAGCAAACCAACCCTGTTTATACGCGGAGAAAATTCTGCCTATATCCAGGATGCAGACCTACCTTTAATCCGAAGAATCTTTTCAGATGTCGAAATATTTACTATAAATGACAGCGGGCATCTTCCTCATTTTCAACAACCGGAACAATTTTCTAAAAAAGTTGAGTCTTTTTTAGAGAAAAGTTCAGGCTGATAAAAAAATACAAAAAAGTTCAAATCATTTATTGACAAATCGCAAAGAAGTATATTAGAATATACTTATATTATTACTTATTAACTTATTTTTATAACTTAACGCTAGGAAAATATTATGAAATTACAGGCAATCACTTTTACAGCACTAATCGCACTGGCTGGTACAGCATCTGCAAACTGGTTTGACGGTTTCAATAATGGTAACGGAAGCGGTAACGGTTACGGAACTGCAATGGGAAATACCAACGGTGCGGGTAACGCATCAGGTAATGCTGACGCGACTGGAAATGGCTGGGGAACAGCAAAAGGCGACGCAGACGGCGAAGTAGACTTCACTATTAACTTTAAAGGCAAGGGTCGCACAAACATGGATACAGCTGGCAACCTTAGCGGCAACGGTCGCGGTGCTGGCAACGCAGCCGGAAATGCAACTGGAAATGGCAACACAGCGGGCAACTTTGTAGGAAATGGCTCTGGTACAAACAACACTAACGGAGTTTATACAGGAAACAATGCTTATGTTCCTACCTACGCTCCTGCAGGTTTTAATCCTGGCGTAACAGCTGTTGCACCAACTCAGAACTATTCCCAGTTAAAAGCAATGTGGGAAGCTCAACGCAAACAGGCTGAAGAAATGCTAAAGCGCATCGAAGCAGCTCAAAAAGCGGCAACAGCAAAGTCTTGATTTCAGGCGAAGATCGGGATACTCCAGTTTACTTATGGAGTAATAGAGCATCCTCTTAAAGTTGAAGCCCCGCAATGCGGGGCTTTTTTATGTCTGCTTTTTAAATCAGCTTTCCCTTTTACGACTTATATTCTCGGACAGACTCCAGGAGTCTGTAAAAAAAGCATAATTTAACTAAAAAGACACTTTCTTTTTTTTATAAAAAGCGTAGAATTGCGCGATTATTTTTTGCTTGCCCGTTATTGGGCGAACTAATATTAGAGATTTTTAGATTATGGTTACTATCCGTATGGCGAGAGGCGGTTCAAAGAAGCGCCCATTTTATAATATTGTTGTGTCAGATGTGCGTAAGCCTCGTGACAGTGGTTATATTGAGCGTTTAGGCTTTTTTAATCCCCGTGCAAAAGGTCAGGAAGTACGTCTTGAGCTAAATAAGGAACGTATTGATTACTGGGTATCCCAAGGTGCTCAATTGTCTACCCGCGTTGCTACACTGTTAAAAGAGTCAGCAAAAGAAGCTGCCAAAGAAACAGCCGAAGCGGCTTAAATTAAAAGGTAGTGGGTGACCTGTGTTTGCAGCCCGGGTTGGTCTGGGCGCAATCGACAAGGTCGTGGTATGATGCCGGATTGCACTGCGTTAACCCTGCTTGTGCATTGAGTAAACTAACAATTTTAACCCATCGCCAATTAAAGCTTAAGATAATATGAGTCAGTTAATCGACGACTATATCCTGCTAGGAAATGTTTCGGGTGTTCATGCTTTAAAAGGCTGGCTGAAAATTTTTTCTCACACGTCTCCACGCTTAAAAATCACTAAATATTCAAGCTGGTTTTTAAAGAAAAAAACAGGTGACTGGGAAGCTTATAAGGTATTAAACGGGAAACAGCAGGGGAAAAATATTATTGCTCAGCTTGAAGGTGTGAATAATCGCAATCAGGCGGAGGCATTGGTTGGTTCGCAGATAGCGGTAAAAAACAGCCAGCTTGATCCGTTGCCACAAGGTGAATATTACTGGAAGGATCTTTTAGGGATTACGGTTGAGACTCAATCAGGGGTAAGTCTTGGTAAACTTGACTGGATTTTTAATTCTGGGAGTAACGATGTTCTCGTTGTCAAGGAACTAAATTCTGCCAAAGGGCAAAAAAAGGAGCGTATGCTACCGTTTCTTTTTGATGATGTTGTAAAGTCAATTGATTTGGACAAGTCCTTGATGATTGTAGACTGGGATCCAGAATTTTAATGCGTTTTGATGTTATTACGCTGCTGCCCGAGTTAGTTGAAGCAGTGACAAAATCTGGTGTTACAGGTCGTGCGGCTGATCGTGGTTTAATAGAGTTACATTGCTGGAATCCGCGTAATTACAGTCATGATGTGCATCGTACTGTAGATGACCGTCCTTACGGTGGTGGACCGGGTATGTTGATGAAGGCGGATTGTTTGCTGGATGCAATTCGGGATGCGAGAAAAAATGCGCCTGAGGAGGCGAAAGTTGTCTATCTGAGTCCGCAGGGCAAGACTTTTAATCAGCAGCTGGCAAGACAAATATCGGATCAGCAGGGCTTGATATTGTTGTGTGGGCGCTATGAAGGGATTGATGAGCGTGTTGTTGCTCTTGAAGTAGATGAAGAATGGTCGCTGGGTGACTATGTATTAAGTGGTGGTGAGCTTGGTGCAATGGTAGTGATTGATGCAGTGACGCGGCTACTGCCTTCAGTGCTTGGGCATAAGGATTCAGCTGAGCAGGATTCATTTACTGAAAATCTGCTGGATTGTGAGCATTATACTCGCCCGGAAGTAGTGGAAGAATTACAGGTTCCTGCGGTGTTGAAAAGTGGTGATCATAAAGCCATTGAACGCTGGCGGAGGAAGCAATCAATAGGAAGGACGTATACAAGACGCCCTGATTTGTTGTTTAAGGAAAACATTGAGTTGAGCAAAGACGATCAAATTTTGCTTGATGAATATTTGAAAGAAAATAGATAGTTTAGAGGAATTATTATGAGCACGATTATTCAGGCGATTGAAGCCGAGCAAATGACGAAAGAAATCCCTGATTTTAATCCGGGTGATACCGTAGCCGTTTCTGTAAGGGTTAAGGAAGGTGAGCGCGAGCGTATCCAGGTTTTTGAGGGTGTGGTGATTGCAATTAGAAACCGTGGATTAAATTCTGCCTTTACTGTTCGCAAAATTTCTTACGGTGAGGGTGTTGAGCGTGTTTTTCAGACCTATAGTCATGCAATTGCCGGAATCGAAGTTAAACGGCGAGGTGATGTGCGTCGCGCAAAACTTTATTATCTTCGTGGACGGACAGGTAAAGCGGCAAGAATCAAGGAAAAAGTATAAGTAACTACTCAGCGTAATTCGTAACTGCAAGCCCATGCTTGCTGTTTGTTAGATGAAGAATGTTGTGAGCCGTATGTTGTAAGCCGCATAGAATACCTCTATGCGGCTTTTCTGATTCTGTGTAGTTGAAGTGTCTGCGTTAGAGTCTGTCCGGAAATAGTGAGTCTGCTACGAAAAATTCTCTTGCTATGCCTTATATCCCCGAACAGGCTTTATTCAGTAGGGATTCATAAAGATTGTGCGAGAATAAGCTGTATAATGCTGCGCTGAAATTGCGTATCTGCGTGCTTAATAAAAAATAATATTGCCAAAGTTTGCTTTTTGTTTACATGCTCCCAGCTAATTAAATCAGGCAAATGTCATTTGTGTTTTGTGATATTGAGCAGGAAAAAATAATAAAAATAATCAGGAAATTGTGCTCTTACTTAACGTTTCAATAATTACGGTATTTTTCGTTGTATTGATCATCTTGCTGGTGCTGGCAGGTGCTTATTTTCTATTTAGAATTAAACCTGCAGCAGAAAGTGAATCTGTTTCTAATTGCTACGAAAATTCGTATAGATATTTGTCCGATGCTGTCATTATTTTAAATAATGAAAAAAAGTTTGTGTATTTGAACCCTGCTGCCGAGGCTATTCTGGGATGCAAGTTAAGGGCAATGATGGGGAGAAAGTATCAGGATGCATTTAGTTTTAAATACCTGAAAACAGGCAGGCTTTTGCCCGAGATAATAGGTGGCGAAACGCCTAAGTCATGTGAGTGCCTGCTGGATACAGAAATGAGTCAATCATATTCAATTGACCTGAGCTACACCCCAATTACTGGCTATGCAGGTGAAAATAAAAGTCATAGTTACCTTCTTGTGATTAAGGATATTACCAGGCAAAAGCTGAATGAATTACAGCTATCAAACCTGAAGCGTTATGACAGTTTGACCGAAATGTTAAAGCCAAAGTCATTTGAGGCTGAAGTCAAACATTTGCTTGATAATTTTCATAAATATAATTCCAAGCACGTTCTTGCTTATTTTTCTATAGATCAATTTCAAAGTATCAATGATTCCATAGGCTATGCCGGCGCCGACTCATTAATTAAAACAATTGGCGATGTTATCAATAAACATATTAAACGCAGGATAGATATAGCAGGCAAGCTGGATGGAGGCGAGTTTGTTGTAGTTTTTAGGGATGACGGGCTGCCCCTGGCAATACAGAAAATGAAGCAAATTCTGAATGCGGTAGAAAAATGTAATTATACATCCCTGGGGAAACAGTATCCTACAACCTTAAGCGCGGGTTTTGTAATCATAGATGATTCCACAAGTACAGCTGCGCGTGCAATATCAGAAGCAGGGTTTGCCTGCAAGGTTGCGCGCAAGCATGGAGGCAACCAGCTATATGCCTACAAGGCAGGCAATGAAGAAATAAGGAAGCTTGAAGGCAATCTCGAATGGATAATCATACTTAAAAGAGCAATGCAGAAAAATCAGTTTCAAATGTATGCCCAGCCAATACAGCGCCTGGATGAAGCTGAATATAATAAACCGTTTTATCATTTTGAGTTATTAATTCGCCTGTTTGATGAAAAAGGAAAGCTTGTTCCGCCAGATGAATTTTTGCCTGCGGCAGAATATTATTCGATGATGCCGAAAATAGATCGCTGGGTTGTCAGAAATGTTATGCGGCAAATTAATAAAATACCCAGACAAAAGCCGCTGCCTGTATTTGCCATAAATTTATCGGGACAGAGTTTAAATGATCCCCGTTTTCTTGATTTTGTCGTAGAAGAAGTGAAAAGCTCTGGTGTTGATCCACAAATGCTGTGTTTTGAAATTACTGAGCAGGTGGCGGTAGATGATGTCAGTCTTGTTAACCAGTTTATTTCAAGATTAAAAACACTGGGTAGCAAATTTTCGCTAGATGATTTTGGAACAGGCGTAAGTGGTTTTTCATACCTGATGTCACTAGATGTTGATTACCTTAAAATTGACGGCTGCTTTGTAAAAAATATTCATACAGATGAAGTCTCACGATCAATGGTGCAGTCAATTTGCCAGGTTGGTCATACCATGGATCTTGAGGTAATTGCCGAATATGTGGAAAATCACGAAATAGTTGAAGTTTTGAGGGATATAGGCGTTGATTTTGGGCAAGGTTATCATATTCAAAAACCGGGTCCCCTGGCTGATGTTATCTCGGGTTTTTTATATCAGGGCACAGAAAATACCCTAAACAGGAGCAGTAATAACTAAAGTTTTGGCGTTCAGAACAGCGTACCATAAGTTTGTATGTGGGTTTTTTATTTTGAAACTATGGGTTTGCCTGTTTGCTTAATAGAAAACATGGAATCGTTACGCAATGAAATTTACTTTTATATCAGATACTCATTCATTACATGACAGGCTTGCCCTTGATTCAGGTGATATGCTTATTCACTGTGGAGATTTAACCAATAAAGGAAGCCTTGAAGATGTAGAGAGTTTTGCTAATTTTATTGGTAAGCAGGATTTTAGACATAAGATTGTTATAGCGGGTAATCATGATTTTTGTTTTGAAGATGATCGAGCCAATGAAGCAGAGCAGATATTAAAAGAACAAGAAATTATCTATTTGAATGATAGTGGTATAGAGATTGAAGGCTTTAAAATCTGGGGTTCTCCCATTCAGCCACAATTTTTCAATTGGGCATTTAATCGAAATAGAGGTGCAGATATTTCAGCACATTGGGATCAAATACCTGATGATACAGACATTCTAATTACTCACGGTCCAGCTTTTGGTATTTTAGATAGGGTGATGGAAGGAGAAAAAGTAGGGTGTCGGGATTTATTGGATCGAGTAAAGCAGATTAAGCCCAAGATTCATGCTTTTGGTCATATTCACGAAGATTATGGCATTCTTGAGAGAGAAGGAACTATATTCGTAAATGCTTGTAATGTTGATAGAAGTTACCGCCTGGTTAATCCACCTGTCAGTGTGCGACTATGAGTGTGCAATACGGCGACAGCACCGGGTGTGCCTTGCTGTTTTTTGTCACCCTGTTTTCATGGCATAGTTTAATTTAATTTAATTTAATTTAGTTTAGTTGTTTCCTCTTATGCCGATTTAATAATAATGTGTAAACTATCTCTCCGGTTTAATTTGTAAAGGATGTCCCCGGTTTCTACATTATTCCAGGTGTTTAATACATCGTCCTAATATCTCAATACCCTGCCTGATACGCGCTTCATCCATCGTTACATAACTCAATCTAAGCGTATTATCTGGCATGTCTTTTTGTTCATCATTGCTGATATAAAACGGTTTGCCTGGCACAAAGGCAACTTTTTCTGCTATCGCCTGATCAAATAGCTGCATTGCCGACATGTTTTCTGGCAGCGTCGCCCAGAGGAACATGCCGCCTTCTGATTTGGCAATTTTCACATCGTCAGGAAAATAGCCTTGTATGGCATTCATCATTGCCTGTTTTTGTTTGCCATAGAAACGCCTGATTTTGGCAATATGCTCATCGACCGAATTATCGTTTAGATACTGCATTATGACTTTTTGTGAAAAATAATTGGTGTGCAGATCAGCCGCCTGTTTAGCGATGGTGAGTGGTTTGATTAGCCAGTCGGGGGCAACAATCCAGCCGAGCCGGAAAGAGGGGGTGATAATCTTTGAAAATGAACCCAGCAGCAGTGTTTGCTCCGGCAATAACGACATGAAATTTGATTTTGGTTCGCCTGAGAAGCGCAGTTCGCCATAAGGATCATCTTGTATCAGGAGTGCGTCTGATTGAGCGATAGCTTGCGCTACTTCCTCTCTGTTTTGTTGCGAATACGACATCCCCGTGGGGTTTTGAAAATTGGGTACGGTATAAACCAGCTTGGGTTTGTGTGCCTTGAGTGTATTCTGCAATGCGCTCACATCCATGCCTGTTTCATTTATTTCAATACTGTGCATGCTGGGGCGATAAAGTGAAAATGCCTGTATTGCACCAAGATAGCCTGGATTTTCTATCGCAACTGGATCAGCCTGATTCAGCAGCACTTTACCGAGTAAATCCAGCGCCTGTTGTGAACCATTGGTGATGAGTATATTTTCAGGTGAAACGCTAAACCCCTGTGTTCTTTGATAGCGATTAGCAATCCATTCGCGCAGTTCAGCATCACC